>Ga0116114_1001928_pt1 | contig 9951 bp, 14 predicted proteins | sample June2015DPH_10_5_FD_89823 | JGI IMG/M metagenome (GOLD analysis project Ga0116114, IMG submission 89823) | Peatland microbial communities from SPRUCE experiment site at the Marcell Experimental Forest, Minnesota, USA - June2015DPH_10_40 | ecosystem: Environmental > Terrestrial > Soil > Wetlands >... | reverse complement strand
GCGTCCGCCGCAAACGCGAGCGGCTCACTTCAAACGGCTCTATCGAAAGTGACGCGGCGCTCAGCACTGGCTCACACCCGAAGTCTCCCTCGCCGCGTCACTTCCGATAGAGTGCTAACGTTTTTCAATCCATAGGCCTCCGATTCTCGCAACCCGCACAACGTCACCAGGTCGCACGCCAAGCGCTCTCTTTCGTAGAGAACGGTCCACGCTTGCAAGTACTCCGCCAAGGTCACACGACGGAGGCGCGAACGATCCGACCGCCTCGCCGTCTTGGGCGTCTTCAGCCCCGCCGCAATGTTGGACGTCAGGTACTCTTCCGCAACCATTCTCTTCACCATATCGCCCATCGCAAACCTGACTTTGCTGACCGAGTCGTAACCCAACCCCGTGCCCGCCAGCTTGCGCAGCACGGCGCGGAGGTGTGCGGCCTTGAGATCGCGGCACCGCAATTCCCCGATCTCAGACAGGATGGACCGCCGAAACAAGTACTCGGCCTCCTGCCCGCTTGCCCGGCGCCAGTCTCCGTTTTCGTATTTCTGCGGAATGTACACCTGTTCCACGAACCTTCGCACAAGTTCGGCTCCCTGCGCATGTGCAGGGTTCCGGTTTAATACTGCCATGATGTCGTCCAGCGCGGTGCGTGCTTGCCTCTCGTTCATCTCTGCACTTCGACCGAGCTGAACACGTTTTTGCGGAGCGCCTGGCGCGGGATAGTATATAAAGCGTCGCCGCCAACTGGGCAGGGAGACTTGTCGCCCCGCGAAGGATAAACGGCTGAATACAATTCTATCGGGAAAACGTTTCCGAGCGAACCTGCAAATGGTTGTTAGCGGAATAGAATCTACTGCTGAAGCATGCCGTTGAGGGGGATTTCGCTACTCTGAATTGGGTTCAGAACCCTGAAATGGCCTCTTTCGATGCTCTGATCTGGCCCCACCTGTAGACCATAAACCTTGTATTTTGTTTCGGGCTCGAGCGCCCGGAAGCCATTCCCTGAGAGCATGCTTCCCGAGCCCGAAATGCCATTGATCCCGCTCTGATGCTCAACCTGATCTGGCCCTGATATATCAGATTGCGCGCTGAACCGTAAGTCCAACGGCTGCAACAAATCCATGTCTGTTATTCGCCTGTTTATCAGCGGGCCCTAGCTCCTATCCCAAACACCAGAGAAGGTTGTGTATGCCCGGTTCCGCTTCCTTGACGGAAATAACGTATTGCACCCCGAACAGATCAAGAAGTTTCTCGATGGTTCACTATGGGCCCTAGAGCCGTACGTTTGCCGCACTGCCTACCCGTTTTTGCAGCCCATTAGCGAATTGACCTCAGGCTGCACCAAATCCACGATCATCATCCAGTTTGATAACGATAAACACATCCATTTCCGTGACTTCCGTGCGAAGCAGCGACTGTTCTTCACGAAGGACGAGCTGCAGTTGGATGGGGACACGGCGGGAAATGAGGACACCGGGGAGAAGATGATCGCCAATCAACACAGGCTTCGTGACCAGGCGAACAACAGGGGAGCGAACTTTGCGCTTTGGCTTGCACACGCTCCATTCAGTGGCGACACCTTTTCAGCGGAACTTTCGGGCAATTACCATAAGCTCAGAGACATAACGAGGCCCATCAACCAGAACCTCCGGAAGATCCTCGAGGAATTTCCGAACACCCTGACACAGACAATATCCGCGGTCTTCTTGGATTGGTTTGAAGATGGTCCCCTAGTTGACTTGGCCATTGAGCGGAGCATCGGGCGACCATTCGGGAGTGATGGTATGCCGAATGTGTTTACTGTTTATCCCACCGAGCCATTTGTTGGAGGGGGTAACACGAGTAGGCGCTGAAGTGCTGGCCTGGGCGGTATTCTGTACCAGGCCGTTTGAGAGTATAGCTCCGTGGACAGGCCAAGCGTCAAGGCTTGGGGCCGCTGGCGCCGCTGGCCATGCGTCCCTCGATCTCGCCTCGGAGCTCGTAGATCACCAGTTACGAGCGCCGGGTCCAGGCCATCGGACTCGAGGTCGCGCAACTCCGAGGCCAGCATTTCGTCGTCCCACCCAGCATTGAGCGCCAGCTTGTTATCCGCGATGATTTACAACAAAACAATAGCCTTATTTGCGGGTTAGTATGGGACCACTAACAGCCGAAATCAGCGGTTGCCTGGCGTTCGGGGAAAGGGAAAAGGCCGCCTCCCACGGCCGGCCCTTTTCGTCTTTCCAGTGCACGACCGGCAGAGGGACACCGCGGGCCAGCATGTGCGATGCGGAGGTGCGGCGGACCGGACAGGCGGGACTCTCCCAGGGGTTCTCGGCAACTGGTCGCATGGAGAGAGTTCGGTTGCCTCGGTCAAGGTACGGGCTGCCGAGGCCATCTTCAATCACGCGGCGAAGGCCATCGAGATCGAAGACGTCGAGGCTCGGGTGTCGGCGTGGGAGCGGACGGCCGAACAAATGAAGTCTCCAGGGAGGTGAAAACGAACCAGGGTGTTTCGGGCTGTACGGTGGGGGAGGTGATCCTGAATGGCCAACGTACGGAGGCGAGTTGAACGGCTGGAGAGATTCCTGGCGCCGCAGCCTGGTCCACATTATTTCGTCTCCGAAGTTTCAGTGAAGCGCATCCGGAGACGCCCGTGATCGAGCACTTCATCGGGGCTTCGCCGGATAGCGCGGACTGGATGGCCATGCTGGGGCGGCTGCTTGGCGAGTTCCAGCGGCGTTTTGGGTTTCAGATCAAGATTCCGGACAAGCCCGACGCTCTGCGCATGGCCTTCTAGCGGACTCCGGGAATTCGTGACAGAATGCTGTCCATGGGCGAATCGGCGTCTGTCTCCCAGTTGCTGATTGCCTGGGGACGGGGCGACGCGGCGGGGCTTGATCCGAACAAGACTTTGCGGATGGAGTGAGACGGGCTGATGGCTTTCACAAGGCGGATTCTCAGTGGACGCCGCCAACAGGGCCATTTCCCGTTCTGCCGCCGCTGCCCGCAGCCTGGCTTCCCCCTCGGTGAATCGCAGCCGCCCCATCGCCGCGTCCTGAACGTCGCGCTGCGTCAGCCCCGCCTTCATGATCCCGCTGGGGCTGTGCCCCATTCCCAACAGGTGCCCCACCTCATGAACCATCACGAAGGCCAGAACCACGGAGACCGACTGCTCGGCGCTCCTGGCCAGCGCTTCCACGGGCTGGTAGAACGCGTAGGACGTCATGCATCGCGGGCACATCACCGCATAGCCCATTGCTTCGCACGACTGTGGCCTGCCCTGCATTGCCAGCGGCAGCACTTTCACCTGTATGGTCCCGACCGGCGGAAGAGCGCAGGGTTCATGGGGGTCCCGGGAGAAGCGGCAGACGCTCCAGTCCGTCTCCACGCCCACTTTTCGGAAAGCGTCGCGGGCAGTATCGGCGGCGGCCTTCAAAACCGCCGCAGGCACGCCGGCGTAATCAAGGATCACCACCGCAAGCTTGGGCTCGGCGCCAAACCCCGAGCCCGCCGCCACCAGTCCGAGTCCCACCATCCAAAGTCTCGATTTCGCGTTTGCCATTTCCGTATCTCCTGTTTCCGTGCCTGGCGTTGTACCCAGGCACTCAGAACTTTCGGAAACGGAGAACAAAACGGCTAACGGACTCCGGGAATTTGTGACAAAATGCTCTCCATGGGCGGATCGGCGTCTGTCTCCCAGTTGCTGATTGCCTGGGGACGGGGCGAGGCGGCGGCGCTCGAACAACTCACACCGCGGGTCTATCGCGAGCTGCACAAGGTGGCGCGGGCGTACCTGCGCCGGGGACGGCCTAACCAGACGCTCCAGCCGACCGCACTCATCAACGAAGCCTTTCTGCGGTTACTGGACCAGTCGCAGCCGGTGGAGTGGGAGAACCGGGCGCATTTTTACGGCATTGCCGCGCGGCTGATGCGCATGATCCTGGTGGATTACGCCCGCGCGCATCATGCCGCCAAGCGGGGCGGCGCCGGGTCCCCGGTCACCCTGGACGACTGCATGGCGGTTTCTCCCAGCCGCCCTCCGGATGTGCTGGAGATCGACGAAGCTCTCGACCGGCTGGCGGCAGTCGATGAACGCAAGGCCAAGGTGATCGAACTGCGATATTTCGGGGGCATGGACCGGGAAGAGGTGGCCGCCGCCCTCGGTCTGACGGTTCCCACAGTGAAGCGGGACCTGCGGCTCGGGGAAGCTTGGCTGCGGAGGTTTCTGGGTGGCGGAGCCGAGGCGTAAGGTATGAGCGACAGCCGCTGGCAGCGCGTTGAGGAGATCTTCCACCAAGCCGTCGAGCTTGCGCCGGAGGCGCGATCGGCCTTCCTGGACCAGGTCTGCGCCGGAGACGAGCCGCTGCGCAAGGAAGTGGAGTCGCTGCTGGCCCACGACGCCGAGGACGGCAGCACCCTCGCCAAGGCCGTCGCCGGCGCAGCAGGGAGTACCGTCACCATGGTCGAGGACCTCAGCGGCAGGACCATCGGGCCGTACCAGGTGCTGGGACGCATCGGCGCGGGCGGCATGGGTGTGGTCTACAGGGCCCGCGACACGGAACTGGGCCGCACGGTGGCCATCAAGGCGCTTCCCGCCGACTGCCTGTCCGGACCTTAAGGTCGCGCTGGAAGAAGTGAAGGAGGAATCGGATTCGGGCGCGGCGGCCGTAAGAACGGCGGTGCCGCGCAGGCGCTGGGTTTGGGTGGCCCTGCTGCCAGTGCTGCTGGTTGCGGGTTTTTTCGCGTGGCGGATGTGGTGGCCCCTGCAGCCGGAGGAGCCGCTTCGGGCCGTCGAGCTCGTCACGGTTCCCGGTGTTAAAAGTTGTCCCTCGTTTTCCCCCGACGGCGACCACGTGACATTCGCGTGGAGCGGGCCCAGGCAGGATAACTTCGACATCTACGTGCAACAGATCGGCGCCGGCCCGCCGTTGCGGCTGACCACCGACCCGCGTCACGACTACAACCCGGTCTGGTCGCCCGACGGCCGCTGGATCGCCTTCCTCCGCAGTGAGTCGCTGCGATTTCCCCGTGGAGGAACAATACTGCAAACCGCAGAGAGCGAATTGCTGTTGATCCCCCCCTGGGCGGGCCGGAGCGCAAACTGGCCGAGATCCGGCTGGGTGAAACCTACTGGAATCAGACGTTCCTTGCCTGGTGTCCCGACAGCGACTGTGTGGTCGTGACGGATTCCTCGGGCGAGGGGAAGCCCGACGCTTTGTTCGTGGTTTCACTCGAAACCGGAGAGAAGAGGCAGCTAACCAATCCCCCGCCCCATGCGTCCGGCGATGTCAACCCGGCGGTGTCGCCCGACGGCCGCTGGCTGGTCTTCAAGCGTGTCATTGGTTTCCCTGGCCACGAGATCTACCTGCTTCCCCTGGGAAAAGATTTGACGGCTCGCGGCGAACCCAGGCGCCTCACGCTGAACGTGAGTGAGGTGATGTGGAACGCCGGTTCCCTGGCGTGGCGCTCGTCAGGTCCGCTCGCATTTCGGCCGGAATCCGCCGCAGTTGCGGATTGAGCCGCAGGCCGGGTTCCCGCGACGCAGGAATCTCTGTCGGCAGAAGCGCCACTCGGAACCGTCGCCCACCCACTTCGTACAGCTTGCGGATCTCGCTCTCCAGATGGGCGACCACCTCCCCATCCGGCAACCGGCCGACGCCACTTGCGAACACCAGCGTAATCGAGCCGGCGAAGCTGTACTGGTGGTAGGATTGAACCTCGGGGCGGGCGAGCATCTGCTTCGAGATTCAATTTCGGATACCATACGTGGTGAAAGAATGGACCGGTTCCAGACGCGAGTAGGTTTTGGTGGCGAAAAGGAGAGTAAATGTTTACAAAAGAAAACGCAATTGGGCGACGTTCGCTTCTGAGCACGGGCGCGGCAGCCGCGGGGCTTGGCCTCTTGGCTGACCTCGAAGCGTATCCCCAGAATGTCAACCGGAATTCAATTCCGTCGGACTTGAAAGTTACTGACATGCGCATCGCCGTTCTGAGAGGGCCAGGAGCCCAGGCGGGCGGACGCGGCGGCGGCAGGGAGCTGCCTCCTGGGGCTCCCGGCATGGGAAGGGGAGGCGGCAGGGGACCGTTGCCTCCTGCGACTCCTGGCGCGGGAGCGGCATCGGGCGGCCCGATCGTCGTCCGAATCGATACCAATCAGGGAATTTCGGGTTACGGCCAGACGATTGGGGACGGCCCCCAGCCGAACTACGTGCTGATGCATAAGACCCGAGTGCTCGGCGAGAATCCCTGCAACGTTGACAAGATCTTCCGCAAGATCAAGATCCATGGCGCGTACAACCGTCAGGGGAGCGGCGTCAACGCGATTGAGAACGCGTTGTGGGATCTGGCCGGCAAAGCTTATGGCGCGCCGATCTATCAAATGCTTGGCGGGAAATTTCGCGACAGGGTCCGCATGTACTCCGAGGGTGACCCGCGCTCGAACGACATCAAAGACATCGCCGACGATTATAAGGAGAGAGTCGCCGCGGGGTTTACGATGCTCAAGTATGATCTGGGCGTAGCTCCTATCCTCCGAGGCAAGCGGGGCACGATGTTTGCGCCGGCAGGCTATAACGGGGAACCGGGGGAAGGCCCCGAGAACTACTATCAGGGATTGGAGCTCAGCGACAAGGGATGTGAACTCGTAGCCGACCATGTCGCTGCCATTAAGGAGGCCATGGGCGACGCCGCCGACGTTCCCATGGGCCACGACCATTTCGGGCACCTCACCGCGAAAAGTTGCATCAAGCTGGCTAACGCGCTGGAGAGGGTCACTCCGTCGTATTTGGAAGACATGGTCCCGTGGTTCCGGGTAGAGGAGTGGAAGCTCATCACCAATTCGATCAGGGTGCCCACCTTGACCGGCGAAGACGCCTACCTGGTGGAATCGCTCGAGGCGCTTTGCCAGGCGCGCGCAGTCGATTATATCCACCCGGATCACCTTGTTATCGGCGGCCTTCTCGAATTGAAGAAGACCGCCGACATGGCGGCCAAATATTCGGTGGGGATGATGGTCCACAGCAACGCTACCCCGATCGGCTACGCAGCCGGCGTGCACGCGATAGCCGCCTGCCAAAACTTCCTCGCCATGGAATGGCACATGCCGCAGCCAGCCTGGCACAAAGACCTAACCGGCGCAGGGGACCTCGTGGTTAAGGGTTACATCCCCGTTCCGACGGGGCCAGGCCTGGGCATCAAAGTCAATGAAGAAGCGCTGCGCCCCCTCTGCAGGCAGGGTGAGTTCTTCACCGATCCTACGACGTATTGGGATTCGCAGATCGGCGGCGACAAGACGTATACGTAAAGGGAGGATATCGAGGCGAGCCTTACACCTTCCGATTATGACTGAAGGTATATGGGCTTAATTAGCCTGTTGGGCCCGGCGGGCCGGAATACCGCACAATTCCCGAATCGCCGGGCACGTTCGCGGCGCCATGCCGTGTAACTGACCACGCACGAAAAGCCTGAAACGCCACTTTACGTTTTGGCCCACTCCGTTCCTCAAAGCAGCTCTGAAGGCGCGTTCACGAAACAAGCGAAGCGATGCGCATAATTACAAAACGGTCGCGATGGGGACACCGAGAGTTCATAGTGATCAATCGTTGGCCTGGACCGCGACGGTCGCGCCACCAGCAGACTTGCGGCACGGTTTCTGCGCGGGTCGGCCACTCGAAGCGGTCCACCTGTCCGAGTTGTCGTCCTTCCGTACAATTGAAGGCGCCTGTTCCCGATTGCTCCCGAGTCACGCGCCACCCGGAAAGAGCCGGCGAGATAGCTACCGATATCCCCAGATAATGCTCCGCTTTCCGCTTGCTGGCCTGTCTCCACGTCCTGCTGAACGCCAAGTGAACACGGCCGCCGCTCGCCTGATGGACCGGGATTGAAATGAAACATGTGTCCTGCTTTTTGTCTTGGCGTAAGCTAGTGGAAGGAGAACGATAATGGCTGACGAGATTTCACGAGTTGAGCATTACGTAGCGGCAATACCTCACAAGACCGGGGAAGGCGCTCGGATCTTGACGGCTTTCAAGGACGCTGGAATGAACCTGAGGGGCTGCCTGGGCTACCGGAAAACGGCTCGGAACGCCGAAATCATCTTTGTTGTGGACGAGAAGACGCCGGGAGTCAGCGCCGCAGGCAAGAAAGCCGCCCTCACCCAAGCACTGGTCGCCGCTACTTCCGTGCCTCGGAGACACCGCCCGCAACGCGCTCCTAGACCAAGTCGATGATAATGAGCGCGATGTCGTCCTGTTGGGACATGGACGCAGGTTGCCAATGCCGGATCGCCGCCAGTATTCGGTCCGATAGCTCTAATGCCGGGCATGACTGATTGCTGCGCACGATGTGCTCCAACTGGCTCTCGCCAAAGGAATCGCCGTTCGCATTCTGGGGTTCCGTGACGCCATCCGTGTAAAGCAGGAACCGGTCGCCCGGGGCGATCATCATCGTACAAACTGGATATTCCTCGAACTCCGGTCTGACTCCAAAGAGAATGCCGTTGCTTTCGATTTGCTCCAACTTCCCACACCGCCAGCGTAGAAGGGGCGGGTGTCCGGCGGCGGAATACAGCGCGCAGCGATTCTCCGTATCAAGCCACAAATAGGCCGCCGAGACGAGTCGACCACGTAATTGGCCGGAAAGGACGCGGTTCAACCCGCACAGCATCGCTCCGGGATCACTCGCGCAACCCGCGACGGTTTGCACGGCGACTTTGATCATGGATGCAATCAGCGCGGCCGGGACACCGTGGCCGCAGACGTCAGCGACCAGGAAGCCAACCCGGTTCTGATCGACAGGAATGAACTCGTAGAAATCGCCTCCCACCTCAGTCATGGGACGGTAAGCGGCGCTGATTCGGGCATGGTTGAGCTCGGGAACGCCGCTTGGAAGAATGGAGGTCTGAATGTCGCGGGCAATCGCAAGTTCATTCTCCACGGAGAGCAAGCGGCGCTCGTTCGCGAGGGTTAGCTGGAGAGCGACATAGCCAAACGAGAAGAGTAGGATTGCAAATCCGAGGTGGTCCAGGATGCGCGGCGTGTCGAATCCCAGCGGGACCGACAGGCTATTACACACGGCTTCAATGGCGAAAATAAGTGTGCCGATGGCCAGAACACCGCGATTGGGCAGAACGAGATACCTGCTGGATAATCCAGGTACTGCGATTACAGCCACTAGTACGACCAGAAAGCAGGCCGCCAGCAGACTGTCGTAAATCACCAATTTGTCCTTTGAGCCCGCAAAAACGAAGAAGGCAATCCCGGCGACTGCGATCGCCATCCCGACGAACACAGATCCCTGAAGGAGCAACCGCAATCTGCCGAGGCTCAGTTCCAGAAAGGCGAGCGGACCAACCACTGCGAGCAGGTACGTCGACGCAGTATTGGCGTAAGGAGCGCTGATCTGAACCCAACTCGGCGACACTGCCAGCAAGGGCTGCGATTGACTCAGCAGTACGGTGCCGTACATCGCGCTCCAGATTCCCAGCCAGGCAAAGATGCGCGTCGCGCTGCGCCGGCGAATTCCGGCGATGCCGCAAACCGCCAATCCGACAAACAGAAAAATGGATCCGATGATGATGTCGGCCACTTGGCCGCGAAGCGTATCGAGAGCTTGACCGCTCAGACCAACACCTCTCAGTCTTAACGTATCAGAGTGGCGGTTGGGCCGGAGGGAGTGGAGTCCCAGGCTCGATGGTGCATGCCGATTCCGAATCGCCTGACGGGCCACTCGGAAGTTGCGCACAGGGGCGTGCGCCCGGCACTATCCTCACGCCGCAGGGTTTACAAATCCAAGTTGACGGAAAGTCGCCGACTCGTTGAAATGGCTGGGATCGGATTACGAACGGGAAGTTGCCTAGTACTACTGTGTTATAAACGGAGCGAGCAGCAAAAAGGACAGCAGGGGAGTTGCTGGAGCAGGGCTCGGGCGATCCGGATGCGGAGCGTGGCGATGGACTGTGGGTTATGCCGTTCGGCG
>Ga0116114_1001920_pt1 | contig 9984 bp, 7 predicted proteins | sample June2015DPH_10_5_FD_89823 | JGI IMG/M metagenome (GOLD analysis project Ga0116114, IMG submission 89823) | Peatland microbial communities from SPRUCE experiment site at the Marcell Experimental Forest, Minnesota, USA - June2015DPH_10_40 | ecosystem: Environmental > Terrestrial > Soil > Wetlands >... | reverse complement strand
CAGATATTTTCTCCCGGCTCAACACTTTTTCTTCCTGAAGATTTTGATAAAATCTTTTCCGTTATTGTCATTAACATATTAATTTCCTTTATATTACTTCAGAACATCCGATAATGAATGTTTTAATGTTTCGTCGTTTCCTTTTGATTCTAAATAAGACTGCTGTTGATTTAAAGCCTGTATATAAGCTTTAGCGCTGGCTTCAATAACATCGGTAGCAATTCTTCTGCCGGTAAACGATTTATCGTTTGCACGTATTCTCACAATAACTTCGCCCATCGCCTGCCTCCCTGAAGTGACCGAACGTACATTGTACGATTCCAGGCTGGGTTTTAAATTCAAAGCGCGTTCAATTGCATTGAAGCATGCATCAACAGCGCCGTCACCTGTTGCAGATTCCTGTATAAAATCCTCTCCTGCTTTTATTTTTACAGTTGCTGTCGGAATTGAGTTTGTACCCATGGTTACCTGGATATAATCGAGTTCGTAGCGCTCTTTCTTTATATCCAGAGTCTGATCACCCATTAGAACTCTTAAATCATCGTCGAATACTTCTTTCTTCTTATCCGCAAGTTCAAGAAATTTTTCATAAATTGATTGAAGTTCACTCTCATTTAATTTATATCCTAATTCATACAGACGTGATTTTAATCCGTGCCTGCCGGAATGTCTTCCGAGAATAATTTTTGTTTTATTAACTCCTACACTTTCAGGTGTCATTATTTCATAAGTTTGCCTGTTTTTAAGCATGCCGTCCTGATGTATACCGGACTCATGAGCAAAAGCATTCTCGCCGACAATTGCTTTGTTTGGCTGGACAATCATACCCGTAAATGAAGAAACCATTTTGCTTGTGTTATATATTTCTTCAGAATTTATGTCTGTGTAGTATTCACAAATATCTTTGCGAACCTTAAGAGCCATAACTATTTCTTCAAGAGAAGCATTGCCTGCCCTTTCACCAATTCCGTTGATAGTACACTCAACTTGTCTTGCACCGTTCTCAACTCCGCTAAGTGAATTGGCAACCGCAAGCCCCAGATCATCATGGCAATGCACGCTTATTATTGCTTTATCAATATTCTTAACCCGTTGTCTCAATTCTGCAATTCTTGCACCGAACTCTTTAGGGAAAGTATACCCGGTTGTATCGGGAATATTAACTGTTGTTGCGCCTGCCGCAATTGTGGCTTCTATTACTTCGGCAAGATATCCTATATCCGTTCTGCCTGCATCTTCTGCAGAGAACTCTACGTCTTTTGTAAAAGTTTTGGCGTAAGCAACAGAATCGCATGCCATCTTCAAAATGGTCCTGCGTTTCTCTTTCAAATTTTTCCCATAACGATCATCGCCGAATTTACCAAGTATGTGTATATCGGAAGTGCAGAGGAAGGCATGTATTCTGAAGCGCTTTGCTTCCCTAAGCGCATCATACGCAGACTTAATGTCAATTTCCTTTGTACGTGCAAGTCCTGTAATAATAACATCTATCTCGCCGGCAATTCTCTGCACTGCTTCAAACTGAGCAGGTGAAGAGACAGGAAATCCGGCTTCGATAACATCAACGCGGAGTTTTTCCATCTGTCTGGCAATTTCAACTTTTTCAAACACATTTAAGGAAGCTCCGGGCGATTGTTCGCCGTCTCTTAAAGTAGTGTCAAATATTGTTACTTTATTATTCATTTTAATTACCTTTCTTTTTATTCATAAGCCTGCCTGCCGGTAGGCAGGCTTAGGCTTAAAGAATGAAAAATTCACTCTAAAGTTTTGCTTTTATAAAGTAAATACTCCTAATGCATGCTCATCATATATTTGATTAAAATTTTCAATTACCGCATCTTTAACCTGGGCAGTAGAAGCCAAAATAGAATTTGGTGAATATATATCGGCAGTTCTATAACCCATATTTAGTGTCTTGTCAATTGCAGCCTCAATCAATTTAGCAGCTTTGGACATTTGAAAAGAATATGCAAACATCATTGCTACCGAAGAAATAGCAGCAAGCGGATTGGCTTTTCCCTGGCCCGCAATATCCGGTGCACTTCCGTGAACCGGTTCATACAAAGCATATTTGGATCCAAGGCTTGCGGATGGGAGCATTCCAAGGCTGCCTGTAATCATAGCAGCTATATCGCTCAATATATCTCCAAAAAGATTTTGAGTAAGTATAACATCAAACTGCTTAGGGTCGCGTACTATCTGCATAGCCGCATTATCAACATACATATCGCTAAGCGTTATATCTTGATAATCCTTATGAACTTCATGCACAACTTTACGCCAGAACTGTGAGCAGTCAAGCACGTTAGCTTTATCAACCGAAGTTACACGTTTGCTTCTCTTACGGGCAGTTTCGAAAGCGCTTTTTGCAATCCGTTCCACTTCAAACCTATGATAGATCATCGTATTCCATCCTTTTTCATCGTCAAAGCCTCGCGGCTCTCCAAAGTAAACATCGCCGGTAAGCTCGCGGAATATTACAAGGTCTGTGCCTTTTAATATTTCCGGTTTAAGCGAAGAAGATGAAAGAAGCGATGAATATACTTTAGCCGGTCTGATGTTTGTAAAAAGACCGAGCGCTTTACGCAGCTTAAGCAAAGCGGCTTCCGGTTTTAGATTCTGCGGAAGTGTATCCCATTGATACCCGCCGACTGCGCCGAGGAGTATGGCATCAGAATCATAGCATGCTCTTAATACTTCTTCGGTAAGGGGCACGCCATTTTTTTCGTATGAGCATCCGCCTATAAGCTGTTCGTTAAAAGAAAGAGTTATATTAAATTTTTCCGCAGCCGCTTTCATAACATCGACTGCTGCGCTCACTACTTCCGGGCCAATCCCGTCTCCCGGCAGTAATGTTATCTTCAGATTCATACACCGACCTCTTCTTTGGCATTCTTTTTAAACAGCCAGCTCATCATGCCGCGCAGGTTTGCGCCGACTTTCTCAATCAGATGTTCACTGTTTTCCTTACGAAGCTTATTCATAAGCGGTTGACCGTTCTTATATTCTGTCAGCCATTCATTTGCAAACTGACCATTCTGGATTTCTTCCAAAATCTTTTTCATCTCTTTACGGGTTTCATCTGTTATCAAACGGGTACCGCGGGTCATTCCGCCGTATTCTGCCGTATCGCTTACAGAGTAATACATTCTTGAAATCCCTCCTTCATAATAAAGATCCACAATCAGCTTCATCTCGTGCATGCACTCGAAGTAAGCTAATTCAGGAGGATAACCTGCATTAACTAAAGTTTCAAAACCGGCTTTTATTAATTCTGCCGAACCACCGCAAAGAATTGCCTGCTCGCCGAATAAATCTGTTTCTGTTTCATTCTTGAAATTTGTCTCAATTACACCTGCTTTTGTACCGCCGATTCCTTTTGCCCACGCAAGCGCCAGCTCTTTAGTCTTTCCGTCAGCATCCTGATGTACTGCAATTAAGCATGGAACTCCTGCACCTTCCAGGTATGTTCTTCTTACAAGATGTCCCGGACTTTTAGGAGCAATCATCATTACGTTAACATTTGCTGGAGGAACTATTTGTTTATAATGAATATTAAAGCCGTGTGCAAAAGCAAGTGTGTCGCCGGCTTTTAAATGTGAAACAATATCTTTATCATAAACTGCTTTTTGGTCTTGATCCGGTAGAAGTACCATAATAACATCTGCCCATTCGGAAGCTTCCGGGACAGTTTTAACAGCTAATCCTGCTGCTTCAGCCAATGCCCATCTTTTGCTCTCACGGCGGAGTCCGACACAAACATTACACCCGCTCTCTTTTAAATTAAGCGCATGTGCATGTCCCTGACTGCCGAATCCTAATACGGCAATATTTTTCCCTAATAAATAATCCAGGGACGCATCACTATCATAATAAACTTTCATTTCTTTTTTCCTTTATTATTGAGTTACTAAATTTTTCTCGGAGTTTAACTGTTCACCTCTTTTTAGTGCAACTGTACCCGAACGAGCCATTTCTTTAATTCCAAAAGGCTCAAATACGTTTATAACAGCATCTATTTTATCAGGCGGCCCCGTAATCTCCAGCATGATGGTTTTGTTATTAATGTCAACAACGTTTCCCCTGAAAATATCACAGATACTTATTAACTCTGCACGCGTTCCTTTCTGATAGAAGACGGTGATAAGCGCTAATTCTCTTTCGACCCTTGTCTGCCCTGTTAAATCGATAACTTTAATTGTATCAATTAATCTATTTAACTGCTTAACAACCTGTTCCATTATTTTGTCATCGCCTTCGGTTACAATAGTCATACGTGAAACTTCCGGTGTTTCTGTCTCTCCAATGGATATGCTGTGAATGTTAAAACCTTTACCGCTAAACATAGTAGCTACACGGTTGAAAGCGCCGAATTGATTCTCTACCAGAACCGTTATTGTGTGTTTCATACTATATCATCTCCTTTGGATCTAATCGTTTCGTAATTATTTCATTTATTGTGGCGCCGGAAGGAATTATGGGGAATACCATATCTTCTTTAACAACTTTAAATTCTACTAACACAGGACCGTCCTTTATTGCAAATACTTCATCAAGAATATCATCCACCTGTTCAGGGGAACTTGTGGAAAATGCTTTCAAACCGAAAGCTTCGGCGAGTTTTACAAAATTAGGATTGCTCTCGGAAAGATCGGTAAAGCTGTATTTTTCCTGGTGGAATAATTCCTGCCATTGTCTTACCATTCCAAGAAAGCTGTTATTAATGATGAAGAATTTAATCGGAAGTTTATTATAAGCAGCTGTAGTAAGTTCCTGCATGTTCATCTGGAAACCGCCGTCGCCGCTGATTGAAATAATAGGTCTGTCCTTTATACCAAAAGCAGCGCCGATTGATGCCGGTACGGAAAATCCCATTGTTCCCAAACCTCCGCTTGTTATATGAGAGCGGGGGTTATTGAATTTATAATGCTGGGCAGTCCACATTTGATGCTGGCCTACATCCGTAACAATAACTGCTTCACCCTTAGTCTTTTCGGAAATTCTTTCTATAATATATTCCGTTCTCAACTTGCCGTCGTTCTTTTCATAATAAAGAGGGCACTGCTCTTTCCATTTATTAATCTGCTCCCACCAGACATCTAAGTTGGAAGGTTCGTTCAATTCTGCTGCAAGCTCTGCAAGAACATGCTTTACATCTCCCACTATAGGAAGATCAACTACAACATTTTTATCAATACAGGTTGGATCAATATCGACATGAATTTTATAAGCGTTTGGCGCAAATGAATCAACTTTGCCTGTTACGCGGTCATCAAAGCGGGCGCCAAGTGAAACGAGAACATCGCAGTTATTTACCGCCTGATTGGCATAATAAGTTCCGTGCATTCCCAGCATACCGAGTGATTGAGGATCGATGCCGGGGAAAGCGCCTAAGCCCTGAAGCGTCATTGTTACAGGAAAATTATTCTCTTTTGCCAGAAGCCTTAATTCACGTTCGCCATTAGACATTATTACTCCGCCGCCGACATATAAAAGTGGCTTTTTTGCATTCTTGATTATTTCGGCTGCTTTTTTTATCTGATTCTGATGACCAAGAAAGTTCGGCTTGTAACCGCGTAGTTCAACTTTTTCAGGATAATCAAATTCGCAAACAGAATTTACAACATCTTTAGGAAGATCAACAAGAACAGGGCCCGGTCTGCCGGTTGATGCAATATAGAAAGCCTTCCTTATCGTGGTAGCAAGTTCCTTTACATCTCTTACAAGGAAACTATGCTTTGTTATAGGTCTCGTAATACCTACGATATCCGCTTCCTGAAATGCATCGTTTCCAATTAATTGAGTAGCAACCTGTCCCGAAAAAACAACAATCGGCACGGAATCCATATAAGCATCGGCAATTCCTGTTACTGTATTTGTTGCGCCGGGACCGGAAGTAACCAAAACAACGCCAACTTTACCGGTAGCTTTTGCATAACCTTCCGCCATGTGTGTAGCGCCCTGCTCATGCCTGACAAGAATGTGCTTTAGAAAATCCACATCATATAGTCTTTCATACAATTTTAGTACGGAGCCGCCGGGGTAACCGAATATATATTCAACTTTTTCCCGTTTTAAACATTCAAAAAATATATCTGCACCCGTCCAGGCCGTCTGGGAAGTTCTCATGAATAACCCTTTCTATTATTATCAAAGATTTATAAAATTGCCCCGGCTTTTGGCATAGCCATCACTTTGTAATAAGCCGGGAGAAAATAAACGCTCCAAATTAAATGGCTTTAGCCGCATCTTAGCCGTTATAATACTCTCGGCAGGCATGCCTGCACGACAAGCTGTTTGCCGGCAGACGGGTAAGCCTGCCGGCAAAGTCTGGCTATAATCGGGCTTTGTTAAGCCTTGTATCTAAGCTTAAGATAAAAACCATCAGGAAATTATTATCTTAGGCTTAGGTACAGCTTAGAATCAGCCTTCGGATAAATAGTACCAATACTATATTAAAAAAATTAAGAGCGCTTATGCAGAAGTACCGGGTGAGATGTTGTTTTGTTACAACACTTTTGGTGAGAGTAGAACAGTTTATGCGGCTTCTTATGGAAGTCATACAACAGTCGCTAAATTTGCTTTCAGATCTCACAACAGCCTCTGACAGATTAAATTAATCTTCAGACATAATCTATGGACTCGGTCAATCCCGAATCTTATTTTTTATTTTGTTTTGCTTTTTGTTTGATTTGGGATTGACCATTAAATATTAGCCTAGAATACCTAGTACGCTAATAATAATAATAATCCCTAGAATGACATCTAAAGAAAGGTTGATTGAATTTTTTACTACAACACTACGGCTGCTGCGCATTTTGGCAGCATTTGAATTTGGGGTAGTATTTCTTTTCGTGTTGTACATTGTTTTTTTAATTTCAGGTTACAAGATAACCTCTGAAATTTATTTTGTCAAGTTATTTAATAAAAACTGTTAAAAATATTTAACAAATTAATGATTTTTTAACACAAAAAACGTAAAAAATATTACTCAAAGGGAATAATTAACCATTTTATAATCAATTACGAAGAATGTGCCGTTACATACAATTATCGGATAATTTAGGCAGCAGTTTAGCACTTTAGAATCAAGTTCAAGTCAAGTACTTCCGAAAGAATGACCATGCCAAAAAGAAAAAGTGAAAACACAAAGAATAATTATTCGTCCGAATTCATGATTCCGGACGAATTGTTGATAAATTATCATTTATTTAATCATTGTATTATTTAATAATTTTATTGATATTTAATTATTAAGATTAAGAAGAAATTCTTAAATACGCTTTTCTATTGCTCTATTCAATTTACAGGTAAAGTTCTAAAATATTAAGTGAATTTTGCCGGCAGATTAGAATCAAATTTAATGGAGGATAATATGAAGCGATTAATTTTCTTTCTATGCTTAATTTTTCTATCCGGCTGCTCTCTTTTTCAGCAAACCACGGAAAATAATTTTGCCCCCCAACTGATTATGCAGTACCCCCTCCCTATCGTAACACGCGCAATCTATAGGCCAAATTTAAAAATAGAAATGGATTTGCTTATACTGAAAGACGGATCGGTTGGGCAGGTAAAATTTATTAAAGGCAGCGGCGATAAAGAATGGGATTCACTTGCAGCGGAAACAATCTTAAAATGGAAGTATTCCCCCGCTCATGTAGACCACCATTCGGTTAAAATATGGATTCACCAGGTAGCAGTTGTGGAGTTCCAGAATCCTAAATATTTAGTCCTTTCGGAAATTCTTTGCCCGACACTTGAGGAAGCTGATTCAATTTATACATCTTTGGAAAATGGAAAAGATTTTAATGGGCTTACTGCTATGCCTGATGACGATAAGAATGTAGACTTAGGAAAGGTTGATATACACTTATTCCCTGAGAATATCTCTTCCGAACTTGTGTACTTAGAGAAGGATCAATATACAAAGCCTCTTAAATTTGGCGATAATTATGTTATATTTAAGAGAAAATAACTGCTGATAATTATAGAATTCTTTTAATTGGAGAAAAAACGTAATGAAACTTTCACGACTGGTATATTATTGTCTTATTTTCATATTTATTTTTTCTAGAGCCTGTTTAGCTCAACAGCAAAAATCAGAAACTCTGCCTAAGCCGGCTTTTGACGGAAAAAATTCATCGCTTTTATCGCTGCTTAAAATACGCAGGACAAACCGTTCATTTGATTCAACTGAAATTCCTCCACAGGTATTATCCGAACTCCTGTGGTCGGCGGATGGAATTAACGATTCCGCCTCCGGAAAACGTACAGTACCTTCAGCGCATAACTGGCAGACAATAACTATTTATATTGCAGCGGCAAACGGACTTTATCTTTATGAGCCAAAGGGTCATTCGCTAATTCAAATTTCGGAGAAAGATATAAGAAAATTTACCGGCTCTCAAAATTTTGTAATGGAAGCTCCTGCAACATTTATTTATGTAGCCGACTTTGGCAAAATGGATCCGCATTCTAAATCAATGACCGACAAAGACCGCATTTTTTTAGCCTCAATCGAAGCCGGATGTATTTCTCAGAACGTTTATCTTTATTGCGCTTCTGAAGGATTAAACGTAGTAGTCCATGATTTAAACGACCGCGATGGTCTTGCAGAGCAAATGGGGGTTCTGACGCCTGATCAAAAAATTATCATTGCACAGACTGTAGGGTATCCACTGAAAAAATAATATTATTCTCCGACCACACATCACAATATTCTACCGCTTAATTGAATTGTGTAGAATTCACTATTTTTAATTTTATTTTGATGTTGATTTTTAAATTATTCTGATGATATAAGGATAAATTATGAAAAAAAAACTATATATTCTTTTAATACCGGGAATTGTGCTATTTCTTCTTACCAACTATACATTTTCACAGCAAAAATTTTACATTGACTTAAACGATAGATCGACAAACGTTTTTACAGTAACACTGGTACCGGATAAATTGACAGGAAAAAACAATATTTACCAGTTTGCCGCAACGGCGCCGGGTACCTATCAGACGATGAATATCGGGAGATATGTAAAGTCTTTCAAAGCTTTTGACGGCAATGGTAATGAAATTGACACAAAACATATTTCTATAAACCAATGGTCTCTAAGCTCTCCGCAAAAAATAAAGAAGATTGTTTACCAGGTTGCCGATACGTGGAATACCACAGTTGACAGCAACTTTATCTACCAGATGTCCGGTTCAACTATTGAGAAAAACGACGTTCTGATAAATGGGCAATGCGTGTTCGGGTATTTTGATGAAATGCAGTCATACCCGATAAAAGTTAAGATTGATTACCCGAAAGACTGGCTGCTCGGTACCGCCCTGCCTCAGGATAAAGATGGTTATTACGATGCAGATACTTATGATAAAATTGTTGATTCCCCGATTCTTCTTGGAAAATTAACAAAAGCTTCTATCGATATAGGCAATACGACAATTGATGTTTACACATATTCTGCTGCAGGTATGATTAAATCTGCCGATATAATAAACATGTTAAAAAATATTTTAAATGCTGAAAATGATTTCATGGAAGGTCTTCCGGTAAATCATTATACTTTTTTATTTCACTTTGAAACCATCGGGGCGGGCGCATGGGAACATTCCTACAGTTCCGAGTATGTATTCCCCGAAGCCCCTTTGACAGAGAACTTTCGTGAAGAAATAAAAGATATTGTTGCCCATGAATTTTTTCACATTCTTACTCCTTTAAACATTCACAGCGAGTTGGTTGAAAAATTTAATTTTGTTAAGCCGGTTATGTCTCAGCACCTGTGGTTTTATGAAGGCGTTACCGAATGGGCTGCCCATATACTTGAATTGCGGGATACTCTAATCACCTTGCAGCAGTATTTTGATGTGCTTAAAGATAAGTTGTTTGCAAATGATTCTTATAAGCAGGATTTGAGCTTAACAGATCTGGGCGTTCATTGTACGGAGATGCAGGATCAATATCCTAATATCTATATGAAAGGT
>Ga0116114_1001910_pt1 | contig 10011 bp, 9 predicted proteins | sample June2015DPH_10_5_FD_89823 | JGI IMG/M metagenome (GOLD analysis project Ga0116114, IMG submission 89823) | Peatland microbial communities from SPRUCE experiment site at the Marcell Experimental Forest, Minnesota, USA - June2015DPH_10_40 | ecosystem: Environmental > Terrestrial > Soil > Wetlands >... | reverse complement strand
TCTTTTCCCCGCGAATCGCCTCCAGCGCCAACCGCGCTTTGAACTTCGCACTGTGACGTTGTCTCGTCGTTGTCATCGCTCTCCCCTGCCTCAACGACTTCGCCAAAATCTTAACTTAACTTAATTGGGTGGTCTAAATTTCGGGGACCACTATAGGGCACTGATTGTCAGTTTGGCTTGTGAAACAGCTCCGAATAGCATGGATAAGAATATCGCAGTCGTTTATGCGCAGGCAGGCCAAACCGTTAAGGAGGCAGTTGACAGTCTTCCAGCTGCCGGAGGGGCAGTAATTTTAGGAGTCGGATCATGGAGCAGCGGGTATGGTGCCGGGGAGTTTATCGCGAGGCCATACATCACCATTCAAGGCTCAGGCATGCCGGGCTACAACTCGACCTTTACAGCAATGAGTGGCGGGACAATCGTGCAAGGGCCTTTGCCTGCATCCACGGGAGCAGACTATTTTACGGTCGAAAACCTAGGCGTAGACGCTGGCTCGGCATACATCAATGCCAACAACGGCGGCGTCGCAACCGACGCTTTCTTGATCTACAACAACGGCCAGGTGCTCGCAGCTCCACCGGTCGAGTCACCACGTATCGAGAATGTCTCATGCCTTGGCTCTAGCCCAACCGCTGCAGTTCACTGCATGCTGGTCGAGAACGTAAACAACGCTTATGTGCACAATGTCGTTACAGTCATGAACTGTCACGGCTTAGTCCTCAAGGGAACAAACTCTACGGTGGACGGAGTTTACGCGCGAGGTCATGGCATCGATTCGATCATCATCAAGTCTGACAATTACGCGCCCGCCTCACAGGACAATCTGTGGAACATTACAATCGAACCACTTATCGCCCCGGGCGATACAGAGGGCATCATCGTTGAGGGCTTCGATGCTCCCGTATCGAATATCAGCATTTCTAATGCAGTTATCAAAAGTCCTTTAGCGTGGGGAATCAATGCTCAGGGCACAGGGCCGACGACATCTGCGACTAGCTTGAATTTCTCGAACATCACAGTTGAATATCAGGGCGGGAGTCCCGTGGCCGAGTACTGCATGCAATTCGTGCAGTACGTCAGTGTCGTAAACATCAGCAACTTGAATTGCTCAAACATGTGGGCCGGTATCGCGCCTTACGAACCAGCGACGGGCGCATACAGTGATTTCACGGTGACGAATTCGCAGTTCACGAACATCGGGACTAACGGCATCGAGTCCTATGGCCAATGGAACGTTTTCAGGACCAGCTTCCAATCGATTGCGGGCAACGGCATTGTTGCCGACACTGGAGTAACAACGGTCTCAGAGGATGCATTCACTAATATCGGCGGGAGCGATATGTACTCAGCTGGGGGATCCTTCGTAGTGTTAACGCCTTGAAGATGGCCATAAAAGATGGCCGCCCACGCAACACGTGCTCATTTGTTGATTGAACAATCTTGAAGTGCCCCCGTTAGCTGTACCAATCCCAATGTGGAGTTCTCGGTCAAAGGACGAAGCTCTCAAGCCCAGGGGTGCATATTCCGTCCCGTCCTGTTCTCACCCCGACTACTCCGTGAGGAGAACCACTATTCTGAATATGGTGCCGAAATCAGGATTGCACGTAGGGCTCGACCACTCCGTTCACCTTTATCGAAGGCACACCCGAGTTCGCCGAGATGTAGGGCACACCGTTTGCCATCACGGCATCGGGAAACTCCCAGCCTGTTGCTAGCACGCCTGCCCCAGAAACGGACCCGACGCTCGAGAATCCACCCGCTGAAACGGGAGCAAGGATGTTGGTGCTGTCCAAGGAGTTGAGCACCAGTTCTCCGATTGATCCCGATCCGATCGTAAGCAGGTTCGGCACCGGATCGTTTGATTCGCCATCCTGAACACCAAACCCGCTGAAAGTCAGGTTGTCGAGCGTGGAGTCGTTTTCTATGATCAGGCCCGCAACCTCTATACCCGGAGTCCGGTAGAGTCGACAATTGTCGAAGGACAGACTTGATCCAACGTACGTTAAGGGAGCGCCATAGAGTGGTGACGGTCGCAAGAAGCCGCAGATGTGGTTTGATTGAGGTTCGATCCACACAACATTCGATAGAGAGGGGAAGAACGTAAGGTTTCTGAGCGCGATGGTCCCAAAATTTTCCGCGACTGCGAGTACGGTGGGAGCCGCCAAGCTACAATCTGAGATGGTCAAAGAGGCGATAGAGTTTGGCCTGCTACCATTTGCCAATCCGATCAGAAAAGCGGCCTCCGCAAGGGTCCCGTTGCAATTGCTCACACTCACAGTATCGATGCTGAAGTTGCGAGGACTCCCGTTGGTCGTATAAAGCCGCATCAGCGACCAGCTATTAAATATGCAATCGGTGACTTCGACTCGTGAAATGTTGCCCGAGTATCCCTCCGGGCAGTTCAGAGCGACGGAGTCGTCGCCCGTCTTGAAGGCGCACTGTGAAACCGCAATGTCGTTCGCTGGACCGTCGATATGGACTCCGTCGTTGCCCGGAAACTGGCTCTCCATCACGCATCCAGAGACGCGCGCATTCCCGACATTCGAAAGCCGTATATGGTAGGCCGAGATCCTCACCAGAACCACTTTTTCAATGCTAATGTTGTTTAAGTTCATCAGGTTGATACCGCAGTAAGAGGCCAACTTACTGCCCAGCCGAGATCCGCTCGTTGAATTTCCGTTAAAACCGTTTCCTTGATTGCCGTTCACCGTGAAGTTGCTGAGCGAGACGTTCATCCCTCGCGCAGGAGCTGGCGGTCCCGGATCGAACGGCATAGCCGCATTGGGAGGTCCATTGTGGATGCCGTCGTTGTTGGTGCCTGTCGTTACGAAGAATCCGGTGCCGCAACCCAGTCCCGCAATGCTCCAATACCCTCCAGCTGGAAGGAACAGGCCCGAGATCAGCGCGCTTCCGTCAATGATAAGAGTGATCGGATTGTTCGCCGTCGCGCCGGCCATGGCCGCATTGATACGCGGTCCATCGTCAGTAGCAAGGCCGCCGGTGTACTTGTTGCGCCCGTTTCTCAGGTCGCAATCGAGAGCGCAGCCGATCTCCGATGCCCGGACGTAAGTCATTCCTGGGACCGGCACCGGCGGCGGGGCCGGGCCCAGGCACGGTATAACGAAGTCCGATCCGCAGCTCAGTAGAGAGCATCCAAAAGCCGAACCGACCGTCAATAGGGCCGCATTCTTAATGAAACAGCGTCTGTCGATCAACCTTCTGCCTCGGTAGCGATGTGTTGCATCGGTGTTCTTGCTGTGCCGTACAAGCCCAACTGCTCTTGCACACACTGCTCAATCGAGCCCGCATCCTCGACACAGACTTGGGACCGAAGAATAGCCGGTCGCTCAACAAGCCGCAATAGAAATCCTCGCAATAATATACTGTCAAGGCAAAGTAGAAAGTTCCGCTTCTCTGCAAAGTAGAAAGATCCGCTTTTTAAGCCGGGATGGGGGTGCGCGAGGGGCAAGGGATGGCGTTTGAAGGTGTTACGAAACCCACTGGGAAATCGATAACAAGGATGCGAAGATGCCCTGCAAGCGAGGTCATTCATGGCCTATATCGAAGGCGAGCAGCGCGGTCAACACACCTTGTTTCCTACCACGTTGGACGAACTGATTTCAAAAGATCATGTCTGCCGTGTGATCGAGGCGTTTGTGGACCGGCTGGACATGGCGAAGCTGGGTTTCGTTCGCTCCGAACCGGCTGAGACGGGACGTCCTGGTTACGACCCGCGCGATCTGCTGAAGCTGTATTTGTACGGGTATCTGTGGCAGATTCGGTCCTCGCGTCGGTTGGAAACCGAGTGCCAGCGCAATGAGGAAGTGATGTGGCTGCGCCCGGAGGGTTATGCGGGCGACATCTCGCGAGTTGTGGTTAACAACTGCAAATTCAATAGCTGGTCCTTGATGCGGCTCTATACGACGAACGGTAGCCCGAGCAAGTTTCGGATCAACGATGTCAAGGTGAGCAATTGCAGCGGCAGGCTTGCTGAGGCCGCTTTTCTGATCGGGTTGACCAATGGCAGTAATCCGAACTCGGTGGCATCTTTGACGGTTTCAGATTGCTGGTTAACCGCCCCTACCATACTCGCCATTGCCGAGAACTTCGGCACGATTATTCTCAAGAACGTTACCCATGTACCGTCCCAATCAAATGTTGTCTGGGTCCCGCCTCAACCCAATCATGTCAGCGGCTTTTTGCGATCGTCCCCACTCTATGGCAGAGTGACTTCTGTCGGATCGAGCCTTCAGTTCGAAAACTGCGCCGTGTTCCGCAATAATGACATCGATTGCGCTGCAGTCGTGCTCGAGAACGACTCAAGGATCGAAAATGTGGCGGTCAATGGACTTGCCATGCAGGGTAATTACGCCCCAGTGCCAGTTCTGCTCGATGTTGGCGGCGGCTCGATTGGAAAAGTGGTCCTCGACTCGGTCGACTCCCCGAATTTCAAAAGTCCTGTGTCTCCGCCTGAATTCTCGAATATCGGGCTCGTATCAAGGCTGGTGTACTGGCAACTGGTTGGGAGTTCCCTGACGCTGTAATGGCCGACGGGGTACCGTACATCTCGGCCAACTCGGGCTTGCCTTCGATAAAAATTAATGGTGTGGTCGAGCCCTACGGCAATCCTGACCAACTGGAGTTCATCTTACGGTTGTGTTGGAGCGATGTCCGTTGTCGGGGTGGAACCTTCCGAACGTCGCCGTACAACTGACACTAAGGACTTGATTGCACCACAAAGGTACCGCCAGTGGAGACCATGTTACTCCCTCCAATGTCAGTGAACGTATTCCCATAAACCGCAGTTACTCCAGAGGGATTTACGATACCGTTCCCGGCAATGGAGGCGAAGCTGGCGTTCGAGATGTTCCAGTCGCCATACGTTTCGATAGCATTGGTCGCGATGTTGGTGAATTGAGACCCCGCTACGGAAACGCCACCAAAAGAACCGGGTGCTGGAAGATAGGGGGCTAAGCCCACCCACATATCGGAACAGTTCAGGTTGTTGATGTGCACAGTCCTAACGTACTGAATGAATTGCACGCAGTATTCACCCGCCGGACTATTACCCCAATAGTTAACAAAGATGTCAGATAGGTTCAGATCAAATGCCGGTGTTGCCGCGCTTGCACCCTCGATATGAATTCCCCAGGAGAGCGGACTCTCGATTCGCGCCTTTGAAATGCTGATATCTGACAGTGGTGCAGCTACTCCGATAATGCTGATACCCCTGGTGTCGCCAGGCGTGACGAGTGGCACTATGCTGATGTTCGAAAGATTGTCCTGTGATGCTGGGGCGTAGTTATCCGACTTGACGATTACCGAAGTGATGCTGTGACCTCGAGAAAAAACCCCATCTACGGTTGAGTTGGTCCCCTTCAGCACAAGACCGTGGCAGTTCTTTACCGCGATGACATCGTGAACGTAAGCGTGATTCACGTTCTCAACCAGCATGCAGTGAGCTGGGGCGGTCGGACTATAGCCAAGGCACGAGACGTTCTCGATTACGGGAGATTCGACTTGCGGAGCGCCGACGACCTGTCCAGCGTTGTAGATGGCAAGAGCGTCCGTGGGCACGCCGCCGTTGTTGGCGTTGATGTATTCCTGACCGGCATCGACGCCCAGGTCTCGTACCGTAAAGTGGTCTGCTCCGGTGGATGCCGCCAATCGCCCCAGCACAATGGTTCCACCGCTCATTGCCGTGAACGCGGAGTTATAGTTTGGAATGCCTGAGCCTTGAATTGTGACGTTTCGCTTTGATATGAAGTCGATGTCATAGCCGCTCACCCATGTTCCTGGTCCCAGGGCTACGGTTCCTCCCGCAGGCGGAAGACTATCGACCACCTGCTTCACGGTTTGACCTGGGAGCGCGTGGACGATCGGAGGGTTATCGTCTGCAAAATTGTTGGGGGACGTAGCACACCCCGTCGCAATAATGAGCACTGCTCCGACAAACACCAGCCTGAGAGACAAATGACGCACGAGGATCACCCTCCGATGTGATACTCCACAGACCGCTGGCTACCGCCCGATCCGACATCTAAAACTATACCCATATATCCCATGATTGTGGTCGGAAACGTATTTCCTGCTGCCGAAAAGACAGTGACTGCCGATCATGACGCTTTCGATAGATGAGATGTGAACTCCATCTGAAAAACAAACGCGGTCGCCTATCGTGATCTGAGGATGAAAGCGTTGCTCGCGATACGAAGTGACGGCCTCAAGCCAGAGATTGCGTTCTGCATAGATGTTCCTTCCGAAAGAAACCCGTCGTCCGCCAATGACCCGGCAACCCGGCCCCAGGTGCAAGCTAGGAGCCCTCAGGAAGAGAGACATGACAGAGCTCGTCAGCCCATTCCAGGAACGTCGAGCAATCAGGAGCAGCGCAATTCCAGCAGGATTCGCTTCAAACAGTCTGGAAATGCCGATCCAAATCTTCTTCATTGTTGTGCGGCTTTGCCGCAGCCTCTTCCAATGCTAGCTTACCGAGTACGAAGCTGAAAAACTTCGTACTGTCCAGACTTTTTTTCAAGGCGTCGGTGTGGGCTTGACGCTTACGAACTCGATGTTTGTCGCGAAGTAGCGAAGCGGGGTGTATTCCGTCACGAGTTGATCCATTCTTTTGAAGAGCCGGAATTTTGGATATCGAGGCGAATTCTTGGGTAGAAGCTGCCGGTACCACACATCCAGGAGGTCCAGTCCCACGGCGCTGAGCATCTCTCTCACGTGATCCTCTGTATAAAGTCTGTCGTGATAATCGACGCCCCGCCAGCGAGAGACCTGCTGCGTCCATGAGAGTCTGGTAGGAAGAAAGAAACAAAAGAACAGCCCCTTGGGCTTCAAAACCCGGAAGATTTCGGCAAGGGATGCCCGTTCGTTGGAGACGTGTTCCAAAACTCCCACGCTCAACACGGCATCGAAACTCGCAGACTCATAGGGCAAGACATATTCGTGCTGGAGCGGCTTCACCTGGATGTCAAACCGTTTGATGATCGGGATCTCCTGCCCAAAGGCGGAGTCGCCCCGGTCGGACAAGATGTCACAACTATCGAGATGTTTTGGCCCCAGATCCCGGATCAACTTGCTGACGTGGCCCTTGCCGCACCCCCAGTCGAGAACTGTCAGATTACCGAACGAACAACCGAAATGTTTTTCGGACAGGGCCTTTACAAAACGAGTCAAGTAGACGTAGAGATATTGGCCGGACGGGTTCGCGAGAAAGCCGTGTGACGCCACCGGTGCGGAGATCTCACGAATTTCTTCATCGAGTGGCCAGTGTTTTGAGAATGTCTCGGTGCGTAACAAGCGCACTGCGTCATCCAAGCTTCCCATCTATCCCGTTTCTATCACATTTCGGAGGAACTGGTCCGTTCGCACACCGCAGGGACTTATCGTTTCCCGTAAAATCGCGCGGCTCGCCTGTCTCACTGCTGCCACGTCACTCCTGGGTATAGGCTGGGACTACGGAATCCGCGATACGCGTTACTGCCGGTAATGGTCATTTGCCACACAGTCTGCGGAGTGTCGGTCTGAGTCACTTCCTCAATCAGGGACGATGTCGCATAGCCAAACGCAGCGCTGCTGTCGAATTCGACGTCGTTGTTGCTCAAGACATCAATGCTGCCGCCCCAAAACGAGAAGAAGCCGGGGAGATATTGCCATTGCAAGCTGGCAACCATCGTGCTCTCGTCGATTTGGAAAATCGCGGCGCGAGTATAGCAATTCGTCACAGGCGGTATGGGTGGTTCACAGGGCTGTCCATTGGCACCAATCCGAAGGTCGCCGTCGTCGTAGACAGCCATCGTCGTCTGGGAACCATTGACGCTCAAAATGTTCGGATAATGCTGTGCATAAAACCAATCAGCCGGGTTATCGCCTTGCAGAGTGAAGTCCCCATCGTTCCCCAGTCTCCACAAGATGTTCCCTGTGCCTGCGCCATTCTCATAATCAATCTTCAAAATCCAGCTTTGGTTCCGCATGGAAAGCAGCAGGTTGCCATCGGCGGTGTACACCAGGGCGTTACTGTGCGTCCAATCAGGTAATCCAAACAGATGTCGATTGACGTCCAAATGATCGAAAGACGACCACGCCCACGCCACGTTTCCTTTGAGATCAATGTCCATCAGAACATCTCCTTGAACGCCCAGCGTCCCGTAGCCCTCCGCAGTGACGTCTTTTGTTACCTGCCCGAGCGCGATCCAGTGGCCATTGGGGAGAACGAGCATATCGTGGTGCAAATTGGTGACCGGAGGAAAAGAATACCCCTGAGCCTGCAGCGACTGATTCAACTCCGTGAGGGTGACTAGCCGAATCGCCTTGCAGGCCAAGTCAATTTCCTCCAAGCCCGAGCCGCGCATCATAAACATGTGGCCGTTAGGCAGAAGTTTGAAGGGAATTGCTTCGCCTGGGCAAGCCCAGATCACATTGCCGCTTAGGTCGGCGGCTACAGCGTTATAAGCATTCGTCGGGCCATTGACGAGGCTGAGGAACTCCACTCCCGGCGCTGGCGCTAGCGCAGCACTCGCATTGCCTTGGCTAGGCGTCGCTATCGTCAACTGGGGCACTGGCTGAGCCGTTGGCAAGGTCCCTGTCGTAAATGTGTGGTCTTGATCGACCCACGAGCCACCCGACCATTCGACGTGGGCACGCATGTGGTACGTCGTATTCGGCAGCATTCCGGCAACGAGAATATTGAGGACTTGGCCCCCGGGAATCGTCGGCGCAGAATCCGTCACGACTGACGTCTGCCGACCATAGGTGGTGTCGGTTCCAAATTCGACCCACGCGGTCAATCCTGAGTGAAAATGCCCGATGTTGTATTGCGCTACCAACGGTTGCGAAGTGGCGCTTACTGATGTACCCGGCTGCGCTGAGCTTCCCGAACCACAGCCGACCGATGCTAGAGCCAATAGAAAAACTGCAGAGGCGCACACTGCGCCCCAAAAGGTTTTCACGGAAAGTGTCCCCCTCGTTTTTCAGAAAAGACCTTAACGCGGACCTTCTTTTTCTCCTATTTTTCATATCCTGTCAAGTGTTTTGTCGGTAATAATACACTTGCTTATTACGTAAAGAGCACATTCTCCGGTGCTTCCACGCCTAAAGCGAATACGTCGGACGAACGAAAACGATCCAGCGGCGCATGGGGTTCATCCGCCACTTTTGTGCAGGAGATTGTTATGAGTGCGTAAGTGTCGACGCGTTCGGGATGCGGCTTCAACTTCGTGCGAGGAAGGCGAAGAAGCGAGCGATGCTGACAAGATCTGCTTAGTGAGTTGTTCCACGGTGGCAGCCAAGTCCGGCAAGCGAGCGGCAACACTCTCCGACAATTCTTCACCATGCTCAAAGCAGTGACCGGTAAGAGTAACGCAGAAGGCTTGCGGAGTTGCGCCATATAATTGGCTAGCCAGTCCGAGGACTTCGGCTGGAGAGAGCTGATGGGTAAACTGCACTTTCGCCGCCGGCGGCGTGACGGGCTGGCGGCGCACTTCCCCCACTTCGCCCTCGCAACTCGCATCCACAAAAATCACAGTCTCGGCACGGCTGAGGGATTCCGCCACTTCCGGCAAGAGTTGCTGCAACCGCAGGACTTCCACTTCCGGCAATGCCAATCTCCGGCGCAGTTCCTCGGCAACAACCCAGCCCACGCCGTCGTCGCTGCGCAGCGGGTTGCCGTACGCGACAATAAGCACTCGAGGCATTTTCGTTTTCGACTTAGTGACGCGTCATTTCGTCCAATAGTTCTCCGGTGGGGCTGAGCAGTTCAACGCGAAGGGCCATCTGGCCGAGCGCATGGGTGGAGCAGCTCAGGCAGGGATCGTAGGTGCGAATCACCGCCTCCACGCGGTTCAGCATTCCGGCGGTCAGGTGATTGCCGCGGACGAAATGCTTGGCCACCTGCAGAATGCTGCGGTTCATTGCCAGATTGTTGTGGCCGGTGGCAATGACGAGGTTGCACCAGCGAATCAGGCCCTGTTCGTCAATCTTATAATGATGAAACAGCGTCCCGCG
>Ga0116114_1001908_pt1 | contig 10018 bp, 8 predicted proteins | sample June2015DPH_10_5_FD_89823 | JGI IMG/M metagenome (GOLD analysis project Ga0116114, IMG submission 89823) | Peatland microbial communities from SPRUCE experiment site at the Marcell Experimental Forest, Minnesota, USA - June2015DPH_10_40 | ecosystem: Environmental > Terrestrial > Soil > Wetlands >... | reverse complement strand
TGAAGATATTCCATCCCCTATTTCATTCAAAGTTGAACGATAAGATTCTTTAAAAGAACGTTCATCTTTCCTTTCGACTATATCTTTCACCTGAGGCAGATTATAAATAGGAATTAAGCCTGTTATTAAAAGAAAAGTTAATATGAAATAAAGTTTCTTCATTTATTAATATGTCTAATTTAAATAATAAATAAACATAAGTCTATAAAAAACCGACTCAAGAACTAATTTCTGTTTAATGATTTACGCTGCAATGTACCTCTTACTGCGTTGGAGCGGCCTATTTTTAATTCAGGGTTCCCTAGTACTGTCTGAAAAGCCCAATCAAAAATCATTCTGTCGGTTGTAATACTGCTAACTCTGATTTTTGCATAATAATTATCCCATGTCCAGATTGCGTACGTATGCCCTGCTATAGCAACGGCATCAGTTGCCGAAGTCCATCCTGTTGTAGGTGCATAAGGTATATCGTAGATATCTGTAGTAGGGCCCATATCCTGAATATAAGTATCGCTCCAAATACCTATAAACGGTGTGCCATTATTATTATCATAGAAGAAGTCCGCAGTTTTATCATTATACTGTACAACCGAAAAAGAATTAAATGAAAAACCGGAAGTACCGGGATAACTACGGTAATTAAATATTGTTTCATTAAATCCTTCCGGGCGCGGAGTTGCGCTAATATCCTGTTTGCTTAATTCACTTTCGTTTCCGTTATAATCATAAGCAGTTACTGCATAGAAATAAGTAATTGCATTTTTTACGCTGTAATCTGTAAAATAATTATTTTTAGTAGAACCAATCAGCGTGTATTTACCATAATAATTAAACGAAGAATAAACGTTGTACCCTTCAACATCATGTTCGGGGCTTAAATTCCACGAAATATCAACCCTATTATCTCCATTTAATATAACAATGCCAGTTGGAGGTGCCGGAGGTGTGTTATCAATATTATCAAAATTATCCCTATCATGCATCCTGCATGCAGAAAGCATAAAAAAAGACAATAATGTAATTGTATAAAAGATAAATTTTTTCATGCAGCACCTTTAATTTTAGATCAATACTACTATCCAAAATAAATGCCAGAATAACTGTAGGTTTTTTTCAAATTTTGGGGGTTAATGTTCTTCGGTTTGTACTATTTAATATACATAATGTATAGCATTTTTATGTTAAAAAATGCATCTTTACTTAAAACCTAATAGTCAGGTTCTCTGTACATACCGACTTCAAGTTTATTTTAATTAGAAAGATATATAAATTTATCGAAGCAAAATTACTTCCCCGAAAAACTATAAAATGTTAAACGGAAAATCGTTGTTGCCTTGAACTAATGGTCAGGTCTTTCGAAATAATTATTCTAAAATACCCGAACAGTTTTCTTTCAAAGTTTCGATTACTTCGTACCCTATTTGTCTAATTGAGTTTTTGGCCGGGCTATTACTAAACTTTATTTTCTGTCCGTTTATTATTAGTTCCAATGAATCTGATTGTAAAAATTTTTCATAATTAGAAGGTAACTTTGGGGCAAAATGAGCAGAGCCATCTTTTTCGGCACAATAAAGGATTAATTTTTTTCTGGATAAATTAAAATTTGAATAAGGATCTTCATATATTATTTGTTTCCACCACTCGGCAAATGTCTTCCCGTTTATTTCTGGTTTTAAAGTTTCACTTTGAAAAAGAGGAGCACAGGAAAATTTATTGACACCATTTATTGTTACCATTTTATTATATATCAATCCCATATATACTCGTGAAGGAATGATTATACTGTAGGATAAATTTCCAGAAATATCGAAATTACTAAAACTTGGATTAGTATTATATTTAATTGCACTATCTTTGAAAAGTATATCTTTTTTATTTAATTGGGTTAAAACGGATATTGTATTTTTTCTTGGACCATCTTTTAAAATTACTCTCAGTTTTCCAGCGATATTTATAGCTTTTCTCTCTTTATTTTGATCAAAAGACGTACATTCATCTTGAAGGTCCTGAAAAAGTTCATTAAATTTTTCGTATGGTCTGTTCATTTTTTATTTTAGTAATTGCAGACAGAGTTTATATTAATTTAAATAGATTGGTGAGTCTTAATTAAGTTAATACTTAAAATGGAGGATTACAAGTTCTCGGAATTATAATAACCGAGCGATTTTAATGCCTAAAAGTTATGACTATTTACTTACAATGATTTTTATAGCTTAATAAATTTATCCTGATAAAACATTTTCCCTTTGTTTATAACTGCAACAGCTTTTCCTGTTAAAAGTCTTTTATCAAAGGGTGAATTTTTTGATTTACTTTTGGATTTTGTTAAATCAACAGTCCATATTTCATCAATATCAAGGATAGTAAAATTAGCCGGCTGTCCAAGTTCAAATTTGGGTATCGGGATATTTAATATTTTACGGGGATTGATAGCCATTTTTTCAATTAATTTTTCAAGACTTATTATTTTCTTATGAACAAGTTCTGTAAGCGCCAAACCAACTTCAGTTTCAAGACCGGTAATACCATTTGGTGCGTGTTCAAACTCTTCTTCCTTTTCTTCCAAAGAATGAGGTGCATGATCACTCGCTATACAATCAATAGTTCCGTCCTTTAAGCCGCGGTAGACTTCATCCAAATCTTCCTGAGTTCTAAGCGGAGGATTCATTTTAGTATTTGTATCATAAGTTTTTACCGCATCATCAGTTAAAGTAAAGTGGTGCGGAGAAACTTCTGCAGTAACTTTTAATCCTTTTTTCTTTGCTTCTCTAACCAATTCAATAGATTTTTTAGTACTAATATGTGCTATATGAATTTTACCGCCGGTATATTCAGAAACCATTATATCTCTAATTACAATCAAATCTTCCGCAATAGAAGGAATCGGCGGTAAACCGAGCCTGGTTGAATTAATACCTTCATTCATTGCCCCGCCTGCAAGAGATTCGTCTTGACAATGTTCAATTATCGGGATATTGAACATTTTTGAATATTCAAGAGTTCTTTTCAAAATACCTGCTGTTTTAATTGCAATTCCATCGTCGGAAAAGCCAACAACTCCTGCTTCTTTCAATTCCGCCATTGGGGAAATTACTTCACCTTTTCTACCCAGTGTGGCTGCTCCTATAATATACACATCCACAAGTTGAGAAGAAGCCTGTTTGTGAATGAGTTCAACAACCTCGGCAGAATCAATTGCAGGTTCGGTATTTGGCATACAGGCAATACCGGTATATCCGCCGTTTGCAGCAGCATTGCACCCCGTAATAACTGTTTCTTCATCTTCTCTTCCGGGTTCTCTCAGATGGACATGCATATCGAACAGCCCCGGTACAACATATTTCCCGCTAAAGTTAAACACTTCAGCGCCGGCAGAATCTTCTTTTGTTAAATTCCCTATTTTCGAAATTACTCCATCAATTAACAAAATATCGATACCCTTCTCATTTATTTTTTGTTCCGGGTGAAGTAAGTTTATGTTTTTTAATACTGCTTTCATTATAATCCCTTTAATTAAGAGTTCCAAGCAGATATAAGACTGCCATTCTGACTGCAACTCCGTTGGTAACCTGCCGTAAAATTATTTGATTTAGCCCGTCTGCTACCCCGGAAGAAAGTTCAACCCCGCGGTTGATAGGGCCGGGATGAAGGATTAAAATATCTTTACCATTTTTTTCCAATCTTTCCTCGGTAATTCCGAAATATTTTGCATACTCTCTAATTGACGGGAAGTATTCGCGGGCTTTTCTTTCAAGCTGAATTCTAAGCACATTCAATACATCATTTTCCTGAATAGCCTCATCAATATTATGAAGTACCTTTACTCCAAGTTCTTCAATATACCGCGGTATCATAGTTAGCGGTCCGCAAACGGATACTTCCGCACCCATTGTTTTTAAACCGTGTATATTCGAAAGTGCAACACGGCTATGCGAAATATCCCCCACAATGCAAATTTTTAGTCCTTCCAATTTCATAAGCTTTTCTCTTATGGAGTACATATCAAGCAATGCTTGAGTTGGATGCTCATGAATACCATCTCCGGCGTTAATTACATTTGCGTCACATATTTTAGTAAGAAATAACGGAGCGCCGGCGGCAGAATGACGTACAACCACCATATCTACTTTCATTGCTTCAATATTTCTCATTGTATCTTTTAAGGATTCGCCTTTGCTTACGCTGCTGGCAGAAACCGCAAAATTTACTGAATCAGCCGATAATCTTTTCTCAGCAAGCTCAAAAGATATCCTTGTTCGGGTTGAATTTTCATAAAAAAGGTTTACAATCGTCTTTCCCTGTAAAGTTGGGACCCTTTTAATAGGACGCTCTAATACTTCACGAAATGTTGTTGCAGTGTCTAAAATTAATTGGATATCTTCTTTGGGAACCCCTTGTAAGCCTAATAGGTGTCTACTGGATAACGACATAAATTTTTCTCAAATTAAAATTACTCTTCTTTAGTATCAATTAAATAAATTGCATCTTCGCTATCGATTTCAGTCATTTTAACTTTGATTTCTTCATCGACTGAAGTGGGAATATTTTTACCAACATAATCGGCGCGAATAGGAAGTTCTCTATGCCCTCGATCGATTAAGACAAACAATTGGATGGTATTTGGCCTGCCCAAGTCCATGATGGCATTTAGCGCTGAACGCACCGTTCGGCCTGTGTATAACACATCATCAACAAGAATGATGTCTTTATTATTTATATTAAAAGTAATATCCGAAACCGAAACTTCCGGTTGTTTTAATCTCGTTCTAAAATCATCGCGATATAAAGTTACATCCAGAACACCAATCGGAAGCTCAATATTTTCAATTTCTTTTATCTTTAGGAATAATCTTTTAGCAAGAAATTCACCGCGGGTACGCATTCCCATTAGAACAAGGTTGTTGGAACCTTTATTCTGTTCTAAAATTTCGTGAGATATCCTGGTTAAAATCCTGCTAAAACCGGATTCGTCTATTAATTTTGATTTTATTTTCATATACAAAAAATCCTCCTTAGCTCTAAGCCGTGGAGGTTTCCTATTAAGTTTCTATGCTCTTTGTTCATCCTTTCCCATCTCTCAGGATAGAGTTAAAGGTAAATTAATTATAATATAAAATTATAATTAATCGGTATAAAAGTAAAGAAATAATTAACGATAATTTTATATTATTACCGATTCTTTTATTTATAGTATTGTCATATAAGCTTTTGTTTTTTGTATCAAAATATTTTCTTTGCCGTTTTCCCTTTGTCCATTGAACTTTAAACTTTGTTCTTGCGCTTTAGCGCGCTATGTTATTTATTCTTTACTTTTTTGGATTTTGTATCGATACAGATTAATTTGTGGTAGTAGAATAGAAAAACATAACTTTCGGGGTGTAGCGCAGCCCGGTTAGCGCGCTTCGTTCGGGACGAAGAGGTCCCCGGTTCGAATCCGGGCACCCCGACTATATATTTTTAATAATTTAATTGAACCGGTTAGCGCGTCCCGATTCTGATCGGGAAGGTACCCGGTTCTTACATAGTAATCCCTTCGGAAGAATCCGGGCACTCCGACATGGGTTTTTATACTTATATTCTTTATAGTGAAAAATTAAATAAACACTATATCGGACATACAAATAATATTGAACGAAGATTATCTGAACATAATTCTTTTCAGAGTTCTTCGACAAAATGTGGTGCTCAATGGAGATTAGTTTTTTTCAAAGAATTTTCTACTAATTCAGAGGCTATTAAACTCGAGTTGAAAATAAAATCGATGAAAAGTAGAAAATATATTGAAGAATTAATTATAACCGGTTAGGGTATTCTCAATTAAATAATTTAAAAAAATAAACTTAAGTATTATTTATGGCTCAAAATCATTCTTTCGATATTGTATCAGAAATAGACCTGCAGGAAGCGGATAACGCTGTTAACCAGGCGCTTAAGGAAATCCAGCAGCGGTACGATCTGAAAGATTCCCACACAGAATTTATTCTTGATAAAAAAGAGAAAAATATTTCTATTAATACGAAAGATGATTATTCTCTTAAAGCAAGTATCGATATTCTTCAGACCAAGTTTATCCGGAGAGGGATTTCAATTAAAGCTTTAAAAATCGGTGAATCCGAGCAGGCGAGCGGCGGAAGATTAAAATTAAAAATCGACCTTCAGAGCGGTATATCAAAAGAGAATGCAAAAATAATAACAAGGCTGATTAAAGATTCTAAATTGAAAGTTACAGCCCAAATTCAGGACGAGCAGATTCGGGTTCAAGCTCCCAAAATAGATGATCTTCAGACGGTTATAAAATTAGTTAAAGATGCTGAACTCGACTTCCCTACTCAGTTTGTGAATATGAAATAATAAACGATACCAAAACCACTTAACAAACTCAAGATTCCTTTTCCTTTTTAAATTACAACCAATTCTTCTATTTATAATTACTAACAAATTTCAAAAGTCCCCTATAGTCCTGCCCGTTACGGTGGGGAAAAGGTGTGTGGGTCAGTAAATTTAAAAAGTCTATCTTTAGCAAAGTGGATATTTGAGTCAGTGAAGACGGGGAATTTTATTCCTTACGCCGTATGTAACTAAACCAAGTCAGGAGCTTTTTTTGCTGTTGCGCCGCATTCAAATCCCTCCCTTTACTTTGTCAAATACCACCTTTTCTAAAGGGAGATTTTTTTAATTATTTTATTACATCATTTCTTCGCTATATTATTACCGTTATCTATTGAGCTATTCTTCAAGAGTTGAAATATTACCAGGGTCCAGCCCGAGAGCTTTAGCTTTAAGAACACGGCGCATTATTTTTCCGCTGCGTGTTTTAGGAAGCGAATCAACAAACTCAATGCTTTCCGGTTTTGCAATCGGGCCGACTTCATGCCCTACATGCTGGCGAAGCTCTTCTGCTAATTTATCACTTTTTTCAAAACCGGCTTTTAGAATAATATAAGCATATATTGCATTTCCTTTCACATCATGCGGAAGACCGATCGCCGCAGCTTCTGCGACCATATGATGACTTACTAAAGCGCTTTCAATTTCTGCAGTGCCCAGCCTGTAACCTGAGACTTTAATTACATCATCTACTCTTCCTATTATCCAATAATATCCGTCCTCATCACGGCGTGCGGAATCTCCCGTTAAGTAGTAACCGGGGAATTTACTCCAGTATTGTTGTACATAGCGGTCGGGATCATTATAAAGTGTTCTAATCATAGCAGGCCATGGAGTTTTTATTACTAAAAATCCCTCTTCATTTGGTTTTACAGGCTTTCCACTCTCATCAAGAATATCCACCTGAAGACCCGGAAAAGGTTTTGTTCCAGAACCGGGTTTTAATGGTACGCAGGGCATAGGAGTAATCAGGAACATACCTGTTTCAGTCTGCCACCATGTATCCATTATAGGGCATTTTTCTTTTCCAATCACTCTATGATACCACCGCCATGCTTCGGGATTTATTGGTTCACCCACACTTCCCAATAATCTTAAAGTAGAAAGATCATGCCTGTTAGGCCATGCTTCCCCAAAACGCATTAAACCTCTGATAGCTGTGGGAGCGGTATATAAAATATTAATACCGTATTTTTCAATCATCTGCCACCAGCGGTTCGGATATGGATGTGTAGGCGCTCCTTCATACATAAAAGAAGTTGCTCCGTTTAATAATGGACCATAAACTATATAACTATGTCCTGTAATCCATCCCGGGTCAGCAGCGCACCAATATCTGTCTTCTTCATGAATATCAAATACATATTTTAAAGTCGAATACGTTCCGACCATGTAACCGCCATGCGTATGCAAAATTGCTTTGGGCTTTCCTGTAGTTCCCGATGTATAAAGGATAAACAAAGGATCTTCCGCACCCATTACCTCTATATTGCACGTACTGTTAGCTATTGGAAGAGCCATAAGTTCGTGGTACCACATATCGCGTCCGGCTTCCATATTAACCGGCTCACCCGTCCTTTTAACAACAAGAACACTTTCAACAGTCGCAGCTCTTTGTAATGCCTCATCAACAATTTTCTTTAACTGAACTACTTTTCCTCTTTGATATGAACCGTCTGCAACAATCAGTACTTTTGACTGGCTGTCTTCCAGTCTTTCATGTAATGATTCAACTGAAAATCCTCCATAGACAACAGAATGAATTGCGCCAATTCTTGCACATGCGAGCATGCCTATAATAAGCTCCGGTATTCTTCCCATATAGAGAGTCACCCTGTCGCCTTTTTGAACGCCAAGGCTTTTTAAAACATTAGCAAACTTACACGTTTCCCTTCTGAGCGAAAAGTAAGAAAATGATCTGAACTCACCGCTTTCACCTTCCCATATTAAAGCCAGTTTGTTTCTGCGGTATGTAGTTACATGAACATCAAGGCAATTGTATGCAATATTAGTTTTACCCCCCGTAAACCATTTGAAAAAAGGCTTCTTAGAATCATCAAGAACCTTATCCCATTTTTTAAACCAATGCAGTTCTTTTGCTTCATTTGCCCAGAACCCTTCAAGATCCTCCGAAGCAAATTTGTACAACTCATCACATTTTGCATGAGCGTATTGAATAACTTCTTTGGACGGGTAATAAACTTCACCGGACAATTGCTTATCAGACATCGAATTTTTCTCCCTTCGATTTAATTTATATGTAATTATTTAAAGTAATGTTCCACTGAATAGATTTGTTTATCGGGAATGAAATTAAAACAAGCAATACATATAATCAATGACAGAATAGGATGAGCCGTTAGAGATCACATAAAATATTAAACCGGTTTAAAATAAAAAGCCCAATGATCGGGCGACCATCGGGACTTAGTTCTTTTTGCTCAAAAGGCAGGGGAGAACCTTTTGAAAGAACCGATATGAATTTAGTCGATAGAATAAAATTATGCAAGTAATACTTTTATTTTAGAAGGACACTGTGATATACACAACAACTTTTTAGCGATAATTGCCGAATGATTATATCAATTTCCAATTTTTATATTATAAGCTTTTTCTCATTCAAACTTCAGAAACATTTGTTAAATTGTCCCAGCTAAAGACCGAAAGAGATTTCAATCAATTCGGTAAGTGAAAATCTAAAAAATAGGCCTAATCGTCATCCTTTTTTTCATCTTTTACTCTTACAAATGCACTATGAACAGGAGCGGGCATGGGTGTATTTTCTCCCTTTATAGCTTTCCATAAAATTTCGTTGAACTCATCTTCCGGGACAGCATCTTCTTTTGTAAAATTAAGATGGCTGCATTTTTCCGCGCCATAAGAATCCGCCGTATTTCTTTCGCTTATGTCTATTTCAGGTTGAATTACTTTGAACGAATTTAAATCAGCGCTCTCTGTAATCGAAAATAAAATCGGGGTTGCGGATAAATCGAATTGAGTCATTGGCGGCAAGCCTAAAGTTAATTCTATTGTCTTCAAAACGCTGGAAGTAGAATACATTGTATGATCTACAAAATGCCGTTTAATATAAGGACTGATAACCAGCAATGTTGACCGGTGCGCATCTATATGGTCATAGCCATTTTGCGCATCATCTTCCAAAATAAAGATAATGGAATTATTCCAATATTTACTCCCGGAAATTTTTTGTACAGCAAGACCAACCGCATAATCATTGCTTGCAACGTAAGCCTTCGGAGTTAAAGCGCCTACCCTGGTTCCAAATGTATGATCATTCGGAAGGCGCATAATAGTAAAATCGGGCAGCGAATCGCCTTGTACGTATTCATCAAACTCTTTTTCCCATTGCTTATAACGATAGACATCGCTGATATTCAAATCCCAGCCGGGATAAATATGGCTTGTGTATATATCTAAATCTGCATCTGCACCGACATATTTTGTATTATTATTTGATGATATTTCGTCTGTAAACTCCCCATAGTTTCTCATGCTAAGATGATGATTTAGGACGTTATTCCAAATATATCCGGAGGAAGGCGCATCGATCGGAGAACCGCCTTCAAAATTATATTTTTGTCCGCGCCCGCCGTAATTCACCGGATAAAGT
>Ga0116114_1001904_pt1 | contig 10038 bp, 10 predicted proteins | sample June2015DPH_10_5_FD_89823 | JGI IMG/M metagenome (GOLD analysis project Ga0116114, IMG submission 89823) | Peatland microbial communities from SPRUCE experiment site at the Marcell Experimental Forest, Minnesota, USA - June2015DPH_10_40 | ecosystem: Environmental > Terrestrial > Soil > Wetlands... | reverse complement strand
GAGGCAGCGGGGATTTGCCGCAACAACGAAATTAGAGTCGTGTTATAGTCCACGTCCTCAACGGATTCGATCTCATCGTAGGGCATAGTCAGGTCTGGTCGTCGTCAAAATTCTCAACCACATGGCCCGTGTCGGGGTCAACATGGCAGCCGTGCGGGACAATGTGTTTATCCAATTCCCGATCCACAGCGGCTACGGCGGCGCAATACTTCTTCCCGGCCGCGTTGGCCTGTTTCGTGGCGGCTTCGCATAGCTTCCGGGCCGCCAGGGCCTTTTCTCTGAGCGATGCAATCTTGGGCAAATCAAACACGGCGATGGGCGATGATGCGCGAGGCATAACGACCTTTCATAATGTGCCTCACAAGTTCCATCTCTCCCGCCCAACCGCACACGCGGATGGGACAAATTAGTTCAGATATTTCGCCTGAGTCATATTGCCATCTCATTGTGTGAATCGGCGGCAAATTCCATTTGTTCGCTGGCCTGTGAAATCTCTCCATTCTCCGGCAGTCCCTTGTCCGGCTCGTTCCCCACATAGAGCCTCCATTTGTTTCCGCCGTGATGGGTCGATGGCACGATCCGCCAGTTCAGGTTGCCGTCAAAGCGCTTGTTGCGGAATCGGCGTAGGCACTTACCCAACGCAATGTTTGAAGGCATTTTGTTGGACGGATAGCCCGCCAGGCCCTGCAAAGCCGTTCGCAATTCTCCCGCGGCTGAATCGGGACTCAGGTTGGAGGACGCAATGTTCACCAGAGTCCTGAAGTCCAACTCTTTCGTGCTATAGCGTTGCCGCCGGCAAACCGAGGTGAACTCACTCAGGGCCTCAAGAGTCTCGTCCTGCACGGGCGTCCCGCCGGCCGCACAGGGATCGGCAAGTCCGCACCACACGATCGCACTGCGGATCAGTGCCGACCATTCCTCAAATGAGCCGAATGGCGTGAGTTGCTGGTCAGGTTTTCCGGCCCGACAGTAGGCACCCACTATCGTCAAGGCGTCGATCAACAAAGAAATTCGATTCTGCATCACCCAGCCGAGCAAATCAGGGTGCCTGAAGCCGGAGCGATATTCGGGCTTCTCTTGTTCGGCCTCAAGCCGCACGGTCAGCGTCCGCCGTGCAATTTCCTCTCGCATTTCGATGTTATTGCCGGTGACGAACCAGACGGTTCGCAACGGCAAATCCACGTTTTTCGATAGGCCAAGCACCCGTCCTGAGATTCGCTCACTGGTAATGGCCCCGTTGAGGACTGAGTTTCCAAACATTCCTTCCACGTTGTCCAGGAGCACAACCGGATCGGCGGCGATGGCGACGGCTAGGAGTCTTTTCTTGAACTCGTCCGTGTCGTGAGTGTAGTCACTGGCCGACATGCGGCGCCCGAGGGCGATCGCCGACGTTACATTGCAGCCAAGGCCCTTCCCCGCTCCGCGGGTATTGGCCTCCCATGCGAACACAGGAACATTGCCAGCGATCGCATGGCGGCTAATCAGCGTGAGGATGCCGGCCAGGGCCACGGAACGATGGCAAGGGGCCTCGAATGGAAAATCACAGAAAACGTCCAGCAGCCGCAAGGCCGCGGCCTTCGCGTCTTCGCGGGTCGCGTTTTCCGGGGCAAGGGGAAAGTCAGCCGATGGCAGGTACAGCACGCCCGACTCAGGATCGTAGCCGGACTTCTGGTGAAGCGTGCCATCGGGCCGAAGGATCGGGACATCCGAAAGAGCGTCAAGGGGGCGAACGTCCGGCCAGGTTTTGCGTTCGATAATGTGCTGGGACAGCCATTCCGGCGGATGGGCATCCTTTGTGTCGTCCGGTCCCGTTCGCTGTGTTGGAACACGAGTCCGCAGATTGACGAATGCCGTGATTCGTTCCCGAACCCACGATGCCGAAGCATCCGCAATCGTCGGGGCCTCCGCTGGCCGCGTTATGCCCTTGTTGCCATGTTTGCTACGGTCCTTGGCGCGTACCACACGCACGAGAAGATTGCCGCGGCGATAAAGTTCCGGGTCCGCCGTCGCTAATACGTCGATGACTTCATCCGTCACCCGCTGCTCATCGGTGCCGAGAATGACGCGGGGCCTTTTGGAACGGGCCGCAACGTGTTCAGGGACTTCGTACTTGCCGATGCTGTTCACAATTCGGATCAAGTCCGATTCCGGCAGCGGCGGCTTGCAATGGGTCCGGTTGAAAGTTTTCGCCTGTTCCAATTCGCTGTCACGGTTGTTCAGCCGGTTGTGGATTGAGCCGACGAAGCTGGTCACGGCATTGTCGCGTCCCTCGCCTTCGTGAATCTCCGTGGGCAGTGGAGCCGCGGCTTTGCGGGTTGCCGTTCCCACATTTCCGCCGCCGGCATCGTCTTTTCTTCCGATCCCAGCCGCTCGCGCCTTTGAGATGCGGTCCACCAAGTCCGCGAATGAGAACGTGGCATCACTCTGCTCTACGATGCAACTCTGTGCCGGCTCCGCGTATTCTTTTTTGAAGTTAAGGAAGCCGGGAATCCGCCCAATTCTGGCCGCGTCGGCGATTGCCTTGTCACTGTCGAGAACGGCGGACAGGGCGAGCATCACGTTCTTCCACATGCCCGTGTTCACACAGGGTTCGGTCAATGGCCAGATGGCCCAGATTCCGTGCCCGCTGTTCATGTACTCGCCGGCTTCGGGCAAGTCGGCCCGCCTGATGGCATCCTTCGCCTGCTGAAGTTTCTGCTGGGGTGTCCAGTTTGTGAACGGCTCGCCCTTGAAGTCCCACTCGGCGGCGAGGACGCATGACTGAGTTATGTCGGCGATCTTGTTTTGGCCACGGCCCGGCAGTTGGTTCAAATTGCAATAGACATTGAAGCCGCGCTCATTGCGGGTCAGTAGCTCGTCAACGACATGCTGAGCGGCAAAGTCGGCCGGCCTGTACCACAGGGACTCGACGACACCGGCCGCGTCGATAAGACGAAACTCCACCGGCAAGTTGGGGTTGTGGCCCAGCCGCTTCATGTGGGCATAGAAGTCTTTGGAAAGGTGCTCGGCGTTCACTGTTGATCCATTTCAATGAGGCTCATTCGGCGCCCACGCTCACGCGACGGCAGGGATCGGCGTCTCGCCGGCTTTCGGCTTGCGGTTGCCACGGGGATCGTTCTTGGCGTCGAGGATGGCGACGGCGATCTGCTGCACGCCGGCCTCGTCATAGACCCGGCCGCGGGAGAGTTTCGCGTAGGGTTGGATGCCGCGGGTCTTTACGGCATACAGGACGGTTGAGACTTTGACATGCAGCCGCTTGGCGACTTCAGCCAGGCCGTAGAGGGGTTGTTTCTCAGACATCAGCGGGCCTCATTTCTGAACCAGCTTGGCGGCATCCGGCAGGCCATCTGCGGGATAAACGCAATCTGGATGAAGGATTATACGAATGTGAGCGCATGACATTATTGGCCCTCTTTACACAACAGAAGTATTGTGCTTATAATAAGATATGACGTTTTTGCTCCGACAGCTAGATCGCGCCTTTCACCTGTTTACTGCCCCAATTCCCCGCCTGTTAACTCGTCAATGCGCCGCAACGACACGGGTCGTGAATTGCGGGTCAAGTGCCAAAGTATTGCGGGCCATGGGGGACGGGCAGGGATCGCCGCCGTGACGGGCGCTGCTAAGCCCGTGGATGAGGATCATAATCGAACGATAGTCAGCGATAAGTAATAAGTGTCAAAGCTGGATTATTCGATTCAAACCATCCAGAGTGACGAATGCCGAGGGCCGAAAAAGTCGTATCGTATAATTGCTCGATTTGGGAGAGTGGGAGGGTGTGGGAGATACTTTGGCCCCAAGCCGCCACCCTGTATTCCTGGTGTCCAGTCAGGAATAAGACTTTTGTGGGAGCATGGGGTTCAAACACTCTCCCAGACTCTCCCACCCTCCCAGACCCAGAATACCCAGGACACACAGTCAGACGATCTTACCTGGACTAACAGCCTCGCCGATTGAGCGCGGAAACTGGTGCCAAATGTCCAAAGATGTCACTCGATGTCCAACGATGAGAATGGAAAACCCTGTCATGTCCGTCATAGTTATGCGACATTTCATTTACGATTGTGCGACGCTTTGACAATTGATTGCTTGCTGTGGCACCAATCCCCCTGGCCAACCGTCACTCAGCCCGTCCCGATCGTCCCGGCTGCCTCGCAAGGTGCCCTGGCTCGCCGATCGCCCCCGCGTTCCATCCCCTTGGCCTGTCGCCGCTGGATGAGGCTCCAGCGCCCGGCCTTGACAGCCGTGGCAACTTCACTTGAATCTGGAATCAATGCCCATGAGCGCATTGGAAACTTGGCATTCAATCATTGACGCTGAGGCCGCGTTCCACGATGAGCACGGTCATCCGCCCAAGAAACTCAAGCTGCCAGTGAGACTTGCATATCAGCTTGCGAAGCTACCTCGTGACCAATTTGAACTGTCCGAGCTTATTGCGAAAGAGGGCATAGATGTAATCGAAGAAAAGGGCTTACTCGGGGTGTCGGTTGAGATTATGCGTGACGGGTCAACTCAGTTCTCATTTGAATAGTGCGATGGGTGGCGGCGGAATTGGAGACCCTTCCGATCGCACTTAGAATAGGCCCATGGCGGAAAAACAGGGCTGTCTAAATTTGGTCTTCAATAAAGCGGTCGATGCCGTTGTCGGTTCACTTGTCTCCTTCGTCATCGCCTATGTTTTCCGCGCCCCCCCTGTGGGAATTTATCAAAGCAACGGGACGCCTGAGCGTCTCAATTTGTCGATGGCTCAATGTGTCAGTCGAGGTTCACCGCTGGCACTACTGGATATTGATGCTGATTGTCGTAGGAGTTGGCTTTTACGTCCTAATGGTCATTTGGGAAACCATGCGGAGATCGCCAGCGATAACATTTCGTGACTACGTTGAAGACGACTTTTATGGAATTCACTGGGGCTGGCAATGGGATTACGATGGAACATTGATTCGGAGATCGCTCCGCCCCTATTGCCCGGCCTGCAAGCGGGACTTGAGTTTTACCATATTTATTGACGGCAGTTCCATCGACATGCCTTGCATTTGCGGGAAAGTTTTTAGCCTGCCCGCTGTGTCCTTGGACCGATTGAACGATTGGTTGACGAGGGAGATTGACGTGAATATACGAACCCGAAAATTTGTGTCCATCGTAGAGAAACAACGGGCGCAAATATCCCCGCCGACAGGGGACAAGCGAGCGTCAGATATGTCTATGTAGGGCACCCTCGCACAGTCGCCAGGCAATCCGTGGGAGTCGCGTCCCATAACATCGCCGCCCGCCCTCGCCCGAGCCTCGCTATTTGCCCCTCGCGATTTCGTGGGGCATATTTGTCAAATGGCCGACGCCGAACCATACGATCTCAATTCCCCTTCCGCCACGCTTGATAGGCTTCTTCGCTCAAACCGCCCCGGCTATGACCCCGATGCGGAACCCCGAATTATCTACGTCCCTGTGCCTGAGTCGGCGCCGGCCGAAGCCGCGGCGCCCGACGCACTGTTGGGCGAGGCGGAAGCGGGGGCCAAGGCGGGTTGCTCGGCTCGCACCATTCGCCGGCTCATCGCAACTGGACGCCTTGAGGCGACGGACTACGGCACCGGGAAACATCACAATTACCGAATTGCCCCCGCCGCACTGGCTCGGCTCAATGATCCGCAGCCAAAGACACGACGCCGATGCCGGGCTACCCGGCCATCCGCATCCTCTCGGAAGTCTGCTGCTTCCCTGCTCCCTGATTTTTAGGTCTCGGCCACAGACCATATTTGACGGTCAGAGCCACATGACGAATCCGGGCTGGGCTGATTTCCTCATGGTCATAGATGCCGCCAATGGAGCTATCCTTATGGCCCATCATTAGGTTCAGTGCCTCCGGGTCTCGGGCACGCTTGCCAAGAGTCTTGAACGTGTGGCGAAGCCGGTAGAACGTCAGCCCCTCCATGCCTGCCCGATCCACCAGCTTGCCGAACGTGCCGCTGATAGCGTTGTGAACCTGAACGCCAGTGACTCGCCCGGCACCATCTTTTTTCTCGACTTCGCGGTACATGGGCTGGCCGAGCCGGGTAATGAAGATCAGGGCATTTTGTCCGTCGCTTTCGATCGCGGCCCGATTGTGGGGCAGTCCCGACACGACGGCGAGCGCCTTGCGTGTCCGAATCCACAAATAGCCTTTGCGATCTTGCCCAGTCTTGCCCCTGGCCATGTTCAATTCGCCTGTCTCCATCGAGACATGCCGCCAGCGAAGCCGGGCAAGGTCCGCGACACCCAGGCCCGTGTTGACGGCCATCAGGATAAGCCCCCGGTGCAGTGGGGCGGCTAACTTGAGCAGCCGATCCAGTTCCTCGCCGGTGACGATCCGATCCGAGTAATCCGCTTCCCCCGCCTTTACGCGATCCCGCTTGATTGCGGCAACGGAAGCATCCGGCCGGCTGAACGCCGTCCCGTAGTTTGGGGAGGGGTAATAGCCGTTCTTGAATCCGAAATTCAACGCTGCCCGGATGTAGGCAATTACCCGTTTCCTGGCGTGCCGCCCCAGGCCCCGCTTGTGCAGATGGTCGAGATACGCCGCGAAGTGGATCGGGGACAGCGCCGTCACCTTGCCTTGAGTGCCCACGGCATCGGCGAACTTCTGAAGCTCGGAAACATAGTCGCCGTAGGTGCGGATCGAAAGCTCCCCGCTGATGGATTTGGTGCGGCGATCCACCAAAAACGCGGCGATCAGTGCCCCGACTGTCCATTCCTTCTTTGACGACGGCACCCGCAGGTTGTCCAGCCCCGCTAGAATCCCCTCGATTCTGGCGTAGTATTGCTTGCGGGCAGCGACCCCTTGCGGATCGGACGAAACTGCCCCAAAATAGTAGACGACGCCTTTGATCCGTTTAGACCATTGGCCGGAACCCTTATGGACGGAGAGTCGAATATCGCTCATGGCTTGCCCTCACGGTTGAACGAGCGTAGTCACGAGCGTAGTATCGACCAAAATCGGCCCGGTCTGAACGAATTTGGGCGGTTTGTAAAAGTGCACAATCGCCTGGAAAAACAGGGTTGAAATGCACTTTTTCGGGCGCGTAGCTCAATTGGATAGAGTACCGGACTGTCGATCCGGTGGTTGCGGGTTCGAGCCCCGTCGCGCTCGCTTAAGGGAAACGCCTGAAAATCGCGGTAATTCGCTGATTTGTCAGGGGTTTCGCGTTGCGCACTTAGGGGGTCATTCCCTCCACCGGAATCCGCTGGACTCTTGCCAAATCCACCGTTTACTGACAAGTCAGGTGACGAGCAGTTTTGGGCTGTTTGGTCATAGGTTCTGGTCGCGGCGGCGATTTGCCGATGGGTGGGCGAAAGATCGGGAAGCTTATTCAGCGCGGCCATCAGATCGCCTTCGTACAGGTGCGTATAGCGATCCATCGTCGTTTTAATGCTCGAATGCCGAGCCAATGTCTGTGCGATCTTGGGATGTACACCAGCGGCTGCCAAATTGCTCATGAATGTGTGCCGCAATGCGTGGAAATCTGCAAAGGGGCCCGATTCATCGACGGATGCAAGAAAATCGCTCTGTTCGGCCCGCGTGCGATGCTGCGGCGACCGATGATTTGCCAGCCATGCATTTCGAGTATCAACTAAGTCCGCTCAAAACATCGCCACAACATGCGTCTTTCGTCCTCGCTCATCGAGCGATCCATCGACGCAATCATTTCACCGAACGCCAGCAGCGACTGAGGCGACGTCCGCTTGCCGTAATGCGCTTCGTACTCCCGCCGCTCGTTTTCAACATGGATCGCCAACTTTCTGCGGGTCTCCCGAAGTTCATCACGAAGTCGGCGGGTTAGGGCATGACACGATTCAATGTCCGTCGGCAGGTCAGTCTCAATCATCGACTCATTGTATCGAGCGACCCGCCAGAAGTTCCATGAGTTGCGGGCCGCTGAGCGCGATGGAGGACTCGCCGGCTTGGGGCCAGCGGAAGGTTCCCTTTTCTAAACGCTTGGCGTAAAGAACCAGACCGTTGCCATCCCAGAAAAGTATTTTCACCCTCGCCATTGAGCGGTTGCGGAAGACGAACAAGTCCCCGCACAGCGGATCGTGCCCCAGCGCCTGGCGAACGATCGCACACAACGTATCGAAGCCCTTGCGACCGTCAACCGCCGCCGTTGCCAGCCGGATGCGCACACCCGCAGCGCCGATCATGCCGTGGCCTCAAGGGCGTGAACGAGCTTGGCCACCTGCTCAAGCGGCATCGACGCCGGCAAAATCCACTCACGCTGTCCGGCGAATCGAAGACGAAGCGGCTCGGCGGTGGACGGATGAACGACAACCTGGGCGAAGGCCAACGGCGTGGGCTTGGTCTCCGCCGACTTTAACGGGTGCCGACGTCGCCGCTTGCCGGGGGACAGACCGAGTCTGGCCCGCCACCAGTAGAAGGAACCTTCTTGAGCATCGTTTGCATCGCACCAGGCACGAACGGATTGTCCGCTGGCCCGCTGATTGTCGATACGCCGGCGCCAGGCGTCTGCCTTGCCGGATAATCTCAGGGAATAGGCTCAAGCCGCCAGAGGCGGGCTAGCAAGTTCGCCTGAATGCGCAAACCATCCCAATCTCGCCAGATTTCGCGGGGAAGGTAATCAGCGCGATCCAAAGCGTGGTGCAGCTCGACGGCCGCGTCGAGGACGGCTCTTGCCTCGTCCCGGACGTCCCATGGCTCATCGTGGGAAAGCACGGCCGACCGTAAGTTAATCACCGCGCTTTCAAAATGATCCAAATGCCGATTGAGGTCCTCGGCCATGCGCCTTCGCTCGTCCCGGCGTTGATCGATCCAATCATCGATGCGATCCTGCATCACGTCGGATCGCTCCTCAAGACGACGAACGATCCGGCGTGTTTCGTGCCGGTCCAAATGCTGGGCAAAAACGGACGTCGATGACATCACCAGTACCAAAACCACCGCCGAGGCGATGCCGGTCAGTCGAACGTGAAACATGAATTGCTCCTTGTTTAATTTTCGTCGCCTGTGCCCGACGCCGCGGCCGGGCGTTAGGGGAGTAATATACGATCATGTGCCCGCCGACACTAACAGCCATTGAAATTTTCTCCAACGGGCAGGCACCCAAATCTCTCAAGCCTATTTTGCAGAAGACGGCTTGTTGACCCAACTCCGCCGACGATACGATTCGATTCCTCTTTAACCTGGATTTCCCAGTTGAACTCCAGTTGGGCTTTTGCCGACGACGGTCGTCAGCAATTTTGTACACTCTAAGGTCCGCACACGCCGCATGAAGAGTTTTCTCCGCCTCGATCGGCTTCGTCGCCGCTCCCTCAGGTGCATTTGCGGCGTTTTTAGGCCGTTCGATGGAGGTCGTCGGCGCGACGTTGACAGACCGATCGTGCTGACTCGTGTCGAGTTCGAGGTTTTCCACACGTGCAGAGGTCATGTCGGGGCCGGGGCCAGCAGCCGCAGACGCTCGATGCGCCACAGGATCGCGGCGAACAGTGGTCGAGGGATCGCAACCTCCGCCATCTGGAACATGAAGCGCCTCGCGTGATGCACCACCTTCGCACCGATCTTGATGAGTTTGTCCCGCAGCGTCGTCAGCGTCCAGTGTTTCACGGCGGGCGGCAGCGCCAGCCGCCGCAGGAAGTTGCCCAGATTATACGCCAGGGCGAAGAGTTGCAGACGCACCGGATTGTCCAGGAAGTCGTGACAGTTCAGCCGGGTCCAGTTCAAGGCGACCTTGCCCTCTTTGATGCACTGCTCGGCGGTACCTCGACCATTGTAGAACCAGGTCACGCCAGCGGCACCGCCGCCCAAGTTGGTGACGATGAACCCCACGCGGGGGAACAACTCGTCCTTGTGCCACTCGACTTTCGCCGCGACGCGGCGGGTCTTGTCCCAGGTGGCGGCCTGATAGGTGAAGTCGTGGTATTGCACGATAGGCTTTCCCGGTGGGCGGCCCACCGGGCGGGTCATCAGGTGCTGAACCTCCCTGTACAGTACGGCATTGGCCGGGAGTCGGATGGTGTAGAGATAGCCCTCGGCCTCGAGAAACGCGTACACCT
>Ga0116114_1001902_pt1 | contig 10041 bp, 6 predicted proteins | sample June2015DPH_10_5_FD_89823 | JGI IMG/M metagenome (GOLD analysis project Ga0116114, IMG submission 89823) | Peatland microbial communities from SPRUCE experiment site at the Marcell Experimental Forest, Minnesota, USA - June2015DPH_10_40 | ecosystem: Environmental > Terrestrial > Soil > Wetlands >... | reverse complement strand
TGCGCATCGGCCGAGTACGACCACGAGGGAAAGCACATTCACGTCTTCACCACGTACTCCCTGTATTCCCGGCTCTCCAAGGCGGCGCAGGCGTTGTTTCCCATGATCGCGGAGGTCCCGGCGGACCACGACATCGTTGTCGATTTTTATGTTTTCCATCCTTCTGGCCTCGACGACGCGGAGGCTACGCACCAGGAAATTCGTTCCGTGCTCAACCAGGTCAGCTTCCCCCGCTCCATACGCCGCATCGTGGTTACCGCCGCCGGAGCAGGACACGTCCAAGGTATCGCCGGCATGCATTTCACTTATCGTCCCAGCAGAAATGCCAGCGGGAATACGTATGAATATGAAGAGGAGAAACTCTACCGCGGTATTCATCCCATGATGGGGAAACGGCTGCATCTCTGGCGGCTTAGCAACTTCAAGATTGAGCGTCTGCCGTCAACCGAAGATGTCTACCTGCTCCACGCCGTGGCCCGCGATAACCCGAAGGATGAGCGCTTGTTCGCGTGTGCGGAAGTACGCGACGTAACTCCGGTGCGAGACAAATCGGGGCGCATTGCGCAGCTTCCGCATCTGGAGCGGATGTTAATGGAAGCCATGGCCAGCATCCGGTTGTTTCAGTCGCGGCGGCCCACCTATCAACGCCTCCATTGGAATCGCATACTGCTTAACGTGTGGCCCCCGCTCAACCTTGGGCGGGATGAATTGCGTGATCTCGTGCACAAACTCGCACCCGCAACCGAAGGCCTGGGGCTGGAACAAGTAGTGGTGCGCGTCCGCATTCCCCATCCCGCGACCGGCGAGTTGCGCGACATGGTGGTGCGTATCTCCAGCCCGGGCGGCAGCAACATGCTCATTACCTTCCGCCCCGCCGCTCAACTGCAACCCATCCGAGCGCTGACCGAATACAACCAGAAAGTCGTCCGTATGCGTCAGCGCGGGTTCATCTACCCTTACGAGATCATCCGAATGCTCACACCCGCTCCCGAACACACGCGAGCGGAATTCCCCCCTGGCGTTTTCATCGAGCATGATCTTGACTCGGAAGGCCGCCTGGTCGCCGTCGATCGTCCCTACGGTCAAAACAAAGCCAACATCATCGTCGGCATCATTTGCAACTTTACAACCCAGTATCCCGAGGGCATGACTCGCGTTCTGCTGCTGGGAGATCCCAGCAAGGATCTGGGCGCGATTGCCGAACCGGAGTGCCGGCGCATTCTCGCAGCTTTGGACATGGCCACGGAGAAAAATGTTCCCCTGGAATGGTTTCCGATCTCGGCCGGGGCCAAGATCTCTATGGCCAGCGGAGTGGAAAACATGGATTGGATTGCTCGCGTCCTGCGCGCTTTGATCGAGTTCACGCAAGCCGGCGGCGAAGTAAATCTGGTGGTGAATGGAATCAACGTCGGCGCGCAACCCTACTGGAACGCCGAAGCCACGATGCTTATGCACACCCGCGGCATCCTCGTCATGACGCCAAAAGCGGCGATGGTATTGACCGGCAAACGCGCTCTGGAATTCTCCGGCAGCATTTCGGCTGAGGACAATCAAGGGATCGGCGGCTACGACCGCATCATGGGTCTCAACGGCCAGGCGCAGTACTGGGCTCGCGACATCGATGAAGCCTGCCACATTCTGTTGCGCCACTATGACCACACATACGTGGCCCCGGGCGAACGTTTCCCACGCCGCGCCGCGACTACTGATCCCGTCGATCGAGATGTGTGCGTCTATCCCCAAGGCAGAAATGGCACTGGCAATTCCAATTCCAACGGCAATAATAATGACAATAGCAACGAAGGATTTGAAACCATCGGCCAGATCTTGTCCGACGAAACCAATCCCGGGCGCAAGAAATCTTTTGACATTCGTAAAGTAATGCGGGCAGTCACAGATCAGGACCACGCCCCGCTCGAACGCTGGGCGGGCATGCGCGCGGCAGAGACCGCGGTGGTTTGGGACGCCCATCTCGGCGGCTATCCCATTTGTCTTATCGGTATCGAATCCCAGCCCGTGCCGCGATTAGGATTTGTTCCCGCCGATGGGCCGGACCAGTGGACTTCCGGCACGCTCTTCCCACAGTCCTCCAAGAAAATCGCGCGCGCGCTGAACGCGGCGAGCAACAATCGACCGGTCGTGGTCTTGGCCAACCTGTCGGGGTTCGATGGCTCGCCGGAGTCAATGCGCAGGCTGCAATTGGAGTACGGCGCCGAGATCGGCAGGGCAGTGGTGAACTTTAAAGGCCCGATCGTCTTCTGCGTGATCTCCCGCTATCACGGAGGCGCATACGTGGTTTTCTCGCGGGCACTGAATGAAAACCTGGAAGTGGCCGCCTTGGAGGGAACGTATGCCTCGGTGATCGGCGGCGCTCCGGCCGCCGCCGTGGTTTTCGCCAGTGAAGTCGAAGCCCGAGCCAAAAAAGATGCTCGCCTGCAACCGCTGACCCAGGCGATAGCTCAAGCCGAGGGCGCGGAGAAAAGCCGGTTGCGCGCCCAGTTCGACGAACTCTACAAAGTTATACACTCCGAGAAGCTGGGCGAGTTGGCCGCCGAGTTCGACCGCGTGCATAGCGTGCAGCGGGCTCTCGACGTGGGCGCTCTAAATTACATTATTCCGCCCGAAAACCTCCGTCCTTATCTCATCCATGCCATCGAACGTGGGATTGCGAGAGTAGCAGAAGCGGAATCCCGAGTGTCGAAACACAGGCTGACGGTCGTGGCTTAGTCTCAGCCAAGGTAAGTTTGATGAACGTGTATTGGTTGGAACAAACCGAGGCCCACGTACCGGCGGAGAATGATTGGCTCAGCACAAACGAAGCCGTCTGCCTCAACGCCATGCGTTTCGCCAAACGCCGCGCCGACTGGCGATTGGGCCGCTGGACCGCGAAGTGCGCCTTGTCCGCTTATCTGAGCGTGCCCGCAACTATCGAGAGCTTTAAAGAAATGGAAATACGGCCGGCGCCCGACGGCGCGCCCGAAGCATTTCTCAGCGGCCACCCCGCTGCGGTCACAATTTCGCTCAGCCACCGCTCCCGTAGAGCAATTTGTACGGTGGCGTCGTCGGCCCTATACCTGGGTTGCGATCTGGAAATGGTCGAGGCCAGAGGCCACACCTTCGTCGCCGATTACTTCACCGCCAAAGAGCAAGCACGAGTTGCGCGCGCCTCGGCTAAGGATCAAGACCGGCTCGTGACCCTGCTCTGGAGCGCAAAAGAGAGCGCGCTGAAAGCTCTGCGCGCCGGGCTTCGACTGGACACCCGGTGTGTGAGCGTCAACCCCGTTATCCCGTTATTCGACCGCGATGGCTGGAATCCGCTGCGTGTTCGCTATGTCGGCCATTGTTTACCAAACGATCGTTATAACGAAGGTCTTTACTTGGGCGATCACGAATTCCACGGATGGTGGCGACAGGCAGATGACATGGTGCGAACTTTAGTCGCGGCTCCGCCGCCGGATTCGCTGATTCTACTCCAGCTCCCAGACCACGTTTTGGATAGCCCTTGTAAGTTCGAGTCAAAGTTCGCGTAGAAGTTCGCATAGAAGTTCGCGTAAGTTGGCATAGAGGTTCGCGCAAAAGATTGGTGCTTGGCATGACTGCCAGGATACATTTCCGAGGCCCACCCCGCTACCGCCTCCGCAGCGCCGCCCAGTTGAGCCAGTCCGTTCTCGAAGTATCTGCTCGCCGGGCGCTCAACGGCCCACGCATGCCCGGTTGGAACTGGTACTTCGAAGTAGCCACACAAATGGCGAAGCGGCAGACGCTCGCTGCCTTCCGGATGGGAGATGTGAACGAAGCACGTCGCTATCTCGACTCAGTCATGATTAGTTCACCGGAGTTGTCCAAAGTAAGTATCACACCGGTCCTACAGGAACAGTTCAGAGGAAGGTGGTTTGCCGATAAGAATAGAGAGCCGCGTGTGACCGTCCTGTATTTTCATGGCGGCGGATACTCATTTTATCCGCGCGCCTATGCCAACTTTATCGCGCTGATCACACTGGCTGCGAATTCCAAAACTCTTGCCCTCGATTACCGGCTCTCGCCCGAACATCGCTTCCCCACCCAGCTTGAAGATGCGCTCAACGCCTACCGCTGGCTACTGGCGACGGGCGTCGATCCGGACCATCTGATTTTTGCCGGCGACTCGGCGGGCGCCAATCTGACCCTGGCTTTGCTTCTGGCAGCTCGGGAGTCGAAGCTTCCTCACCCGGCACTGGCAATTGCGCTATCTCCACCAACTGACTTCGAAATGGATCTTAAGGCACCTGACCTCACAGACAAAGGTGCCTTTGACTGGATCGACACGCAAATGCTGGAGCAGTGGGCGGACTGGTTCTGCGACTCCGCCGAGCGCAACAATCCGCTGGTCTCACCGATACAGGCCGACCTTCGCGGACTTCCTCCTATCTACATCCAGGCTGGCCGCGCCGAGATTTTGTACCCCAGCATTCAAGCCTTCGCCGATCGCGCCCAAATGCAGCGAGCAAATGTCGTCCTCGAATCTTGGGAAGACATGACCCATGACTTCCCGATGTTTGGCCTCGATTCTCCGCAGAGTGCCGAAGCGCTGCAGAGGATTGGGCAAGTGGTTGATGCAACCCTTCGAACGCAAGAGAATATGGAGAAGGTCAGATTGTGAATAGCCAGATTGCAGATAACCAGATTGCAAATAAAACGACCGCAAGAAATTCGCAATTGAGCGATGGGAAGTTCGTGGTGCGCAACAACAATGAATCCGATTTCGATTTCGACTTCATCGTTATCGGTTCCGGTTTCGGCGGAAGTGTTTCCGCGCTTCGACTGGCGGAGAAGGGATATAAAGTCGCGGTCATGGAGATGGGCCGGCGTTGGACGCCGGATAATCTGCCCCACAGCAGTTGGTCGATCCATCGCTGGATTTGGCGTCCCAACCTGGGCCTGCGCGGCTTCTTCAACATCCAGTTCTTCAGGCACGCCACCATCTTCCATGGCTGCGCGGTGGGCGGCGGATCCATCACCTACGCTTGCACCTTGCTTGCTCCTCCGGAAAAAGTGTGGGAAAAGGGATCTTGGACGGGATTGGCCGATTGGAAAACGGAAATGCCCCAGCACTACCAGACCGCCGCGCGCATGTTGGGTGTAACGGAAAACAGAATCCTCGGACCCGCCGATCTTCTCTTAAAAAAGGCGGCAGATGCCGCCGGCTTTGGAAATACTTTCTACTGCACGAAGGTTGGCATCTTCCAGCCTGCCGACGGACAACCCGGCAATCAGACCTTCCCCGATCCTTACTTTGGCGGAGAAGGTCCGGCGCGAACCACTTGTATCGGCTGTGGTGGCTGCATGATGGGCTGTCGGTATGGCGCGAAAAATACGCTGGACCTCGGCTATCTGTATCTCGCCGAAAAACACGGGGTGCAAGTCTTTCCCGAAACCAGGGTGGTGAACGTCAAGCCGCTCGCTGGCGCCAGTTCCGGTTCCAGTTCCAGTCCCTGTTCCAACGACGGCAGCGCCGGCTACGAAGTGGACACCGTAAAGTCCACCGCGCGAATTCGCCCCCGGCGCCAGCGCTTCACCTGCCGCGCCGTGGTCTTCTCTGCCTCCTCGCTGGGCACCATGGAACTTCTTTTTCATCTCAAGGAAAATGGCTCGCTGCCGGCCATCAGCAGTCAGTTGGGCCAACACGTGCGCACCAATTCCGAGTCGCTCATCGGGGCGCGTACTCCGGGCTACTCCCAGGATGTACCGCTGGGGTAGCGATCGGCTCCGGCATTTATATCGACGAGCACACCCACATTGAAGCCGTTCGCTACCCCAGTGGCTCCGACGCTATCGGTTTTCTGACCACCATCCTGACCAACGGCCGCCCTGGTCCACAGCGCATTGCTCTCTGGCTGAAGAACGTTATCGTTTCTCTGCTGCGCCACCCTTTCAAAACGGTGCGTGTTTTGCAACCGTTGGGATGGGCCCGGGAGTTTGTGATTCTCCTTTGCATGCAGGCGCTGGATGGCGAGATCGAGATGCGCTGGCAACGTCCTTGGTTCTGGCCGTTCAGGAAGTTTCTCGTCAGCCGGGGTGAGAAGGTGCCCACCTACATTCCGAAAGCCAACGAGTTTGCGCAGAAATGCGCGCAACTCACCGGCGGTTTTCCCATGAGCATGCTTCCCGAAATCCTCTTCAATGTCCCGGGCACGGCACACTGTATTGGAGGTTGCGTAATTGCCGATTCGCCCAGTCGCGGCGTGGTCGATTCTCACCACCGCGTCTTCAACTACAAAAATATGTATATCTGTGACGGATCCGTTGTGGCGGCCAACCTCGGCGTCAATCCCAGCCTGACCATTACCGCACTGGCCGAGCGGGCGATGAGCTTTATTCCCCGAGCGGCGGAAACGGATTGGAATGATAAAGCTTGGAACGATGCCGCCGAAACCCTCCACAGCTAGCGACCTCTCAATTTACGCGTGCCCCGTATGCAAACGGCTCTTGCGCCAAGAAGAAGCCATGTTGCGCTGTCTCACATGTCCCCGAAACTACCCGATCAGCAACGGTATTCCCGACTTCATTCTTGAGGAACTATCCCGAAGTGCAGACCCCGAACTAAGGAGAATGCGCTTCATCGATCGGATGGCACGCATCTACGAGACTAGGTTGTGGTATCCGATCGTTTTAAATCTCTACGGCGGATTTCACAGCCCAACTCTTGCACAGCTGGTGAGTACAGTGACTCAGAAAATCCAATTGACCGAAGGCCGCGTGCTGGATATCGCCTGCGGCCCCGGCACCTACGGTCGGCGGATTGCGTCCCCGTCGAGGGAGGTCTTCGGAATCGACATATCCATGGGGATGCTTCGGCAAGGCGCGGCTTACGTTGCCAAGGAGGGCATTCCCACTGTCCACTTCGCCCGCGCCAGAGTGGAGGCTCTTCCATTCGAAGATGGCCTTTTCGACGCCGTCCTCTGTTGCGGCTCCCTTCATCTTTTTACAGATACCGTGATCGCTCTGCGCGAGATGGCTCGAGTCATGAAACCAGCGGCAATTCTTTCAGTTTTCACTTTCGCCGCAGGTCGCGGTGGCATCCTCAAATTTCGGCCGGTCCGGGAGTGGAGTCGCAGGCATCACGGCCTTCATGTATTCGAGCTTCCGGAGATGGAGCACTACCTGACCGCTTCCGGCTTCAACGACTTCCAGCCAGAAATATCGGGCTCCATTTTGACATTCAGCGCTCGCGAGCGAGCGACCTGATAGGTGCGCAAGCGCAGACCGGAGAAGATCTAGCCGTCAATAAGTTTGTCATTCCGAGCGACCGGGGTCCCCAGTCGGCCGCATTTGCCGGATGGGGTGGGGAAGCGAGGGGGATGCAGCTGGGGCCGTAGAATCCGCGGGCAGTAGACGGTCCAGCAGTGCCTGCTCACCCTTAAGCCACAAACGGCTGCTATAGAGCAAGGCGCTGCACTGGAGCGTAATCCAATCCCTCTTCATCAGAGGCGAACGGAATTCTTTGCCATGGAGCATCCAATGCTGAGCAACGTGACGCGCGATGGTGAGGCCGAAGCCCGTGCCTTTGTCCGACGCTCCAATGTCGCCGAGGATTCCGTCCAGCGTGAACATCACTTTCGATAACATAATCAGCGGACCGGGGAACTTGATATTTTTCATGGCAAGCCGCTCCAGGAGCCGCATCGCGTCGACTCCACTGGAAAAACGTGCTGCCGGCAGTTCGTCAAGAAAACGCGCGACCAACTCACAAACCATTCGTCCCTTAGGTGAAGCGCTCTTAATATGCTGCTGGCTGAGCGCCAAGACTTCATTGCAGGTGCCGACGGGGTCGCGCAAGGTCACCAGCAGAAACAAGAGCGCGAGATGCCGGCGCTGATCGCGGCTTAGCCGTTCCCGCAGCGCCCAGTCGATGATCGTCAGTTCGCCGGTGCGGTTGTTATAAAGCAGATTGCCGGCATGGGGATCGCCGTGAAAAATGGCATCCTCCTGCGCCGCCAAAAGAGGGACAGCGATCAGAGCTTCAATGAGCTGCTCGGCAACTTTTCGGCGCCGCGAGGCCGGCAGGCGCGCCGCTGCGTTCGTCACCTTAATCCCATGCTCTTCAGTGAGCGCCGTAATTCGCGATGTACACAAGGGCCGAATCAGCCGCGGCACTCGAACCCCTTTCATCGACCGATACAGATTCCACGCTTCGAGTAACGTCTTCTGCTCACGAACAAAATTGACCTCGTGCCGCAACAGGCGACGGACTTTCTTAAAGGTATCCGGAAGAAGGTTCGCGGGAAATCCGTAATTGCGCTGCTGATCGCTGAAATATTGCGCCAGTCCCTGAAGATAGTCCATGTCCTCCGCAAAATACTCGGGGATGTGCGGCTTCAGAACCTTGAAGACACCTCGTTCACGCTTTCCGCTATGAGGATCAACCCAGGTGAAGCGTACCACCGCACTAACACTGGCCTCCGAGAGTATGACCGGTGCAATCTTCACGCCGTATTTCTCGACCCGTGGCCCGAGTTCTTGTCGAATGATCGCGACTACGTCCTCCGGCCGCACATCGCGAATTCCATTTTCCAAGCGGGCAAGCGCATTTCGCAGAGCTGGACGGAGGTGTTGATTCCGTGCGATGACTTGTCCGAGTTTCTGCAGACCGGGTACCTTTGCGATCAGCCGCAGCAAGCGCACTTCCGCGGAAGTGTTTGCCGGCAGTTCAAGTTGTTCCACCAGCTTGGGGGCGAGGCGCGCGGGCGAGAGGTGCGCCACCACGAACATCATGGCGTCCCGCACCGGTGGACGCCAGTTCTCGTACGCTTTCGGAACTAATCTGTCCACTGGAACAATCGAGTCGACGATCCATCGCGCCATCGCATCCCGCATGGCTTGCCCAGCTGGACTTCGCAGCCCCGTTTCAATAGCACGGATCTGCTCGGCAGCCGTAGCATTTTTGGGCAGGAAGTTCGCAAGGATGGCACGCAACTGTTCCGGGGCTAGCTGCCGCAAACCATCTTCGATGGCTGACGGACCAATGACGGACGAACCAACGATTGAAGAACCGCCGACCGACGAACCGGTAACTGGCGAATCAACGATAGCCAAAGAAACTTCCGACGAACCGGGCATAGAGAGCAACCGTTCTTACGATAGCCCAATGCAAGCGTGTCCGCTGTGATTGCTGTCACGGCATCATGAGCAGGCTCATGACTGCGTCTTGACCAGATCCCAACACTGCCGCGCAATCATCCAGTCTTCCTGCGCATGAATCACCAAAACTCGGACGGTCGCATCTGGAGCGGAGATGTCGGTGTCCTCGTCCAAGGGTGATTGCGCGTTCTTCGCTGGGTCGAGCCGCAGGCCGAAGAACGCTAACTTGTCACATACCGCGGCGCGAACTTCCGGTGAGTTTTCCCCGACTCCCGCGGTGAATACCAGAGCGTCGGCTCCGCCCAGCACGGCCATCATGGCGCCGATTCCCGATTGCAGACGATGGATATAAATATCGAACGCCAACTTAGCGCGTTCGTTACCGTTCTTGCGGGCACCAAGAATTTGGCGCATATCGCTGGAAATTCCCGAGATCCCGAGCAGTCCCGACGTCTTATTCAGCACATCGTCCAGTTGCTCGCCCGTGAAATGCTTGTGTCGCATCAGATAGGTAAGGATGCCAGGATCCACCGAGCCCGAGCGCGACCCCATCATGAGACCCTCCAGCGGCGTGAAGCCCATGGTGGTATCCACGCTTCGACCTTCGCGAATTGCCGCCAACGAGCAGCCATTCCCCAGATGGCAAGTTACCAGAGAATTCAATTTCTTTCCCCATCGCTGCCGAGCACGCAGCGCGCAATATTGATGATTGATGCCGTGAAACCCGTAGCGGCGAATCCCTTGCTCGAACCACTCGTAAGGACCAGGATAGGTCTTCGCCGATAAAGGCATGGTGCGATGAAAGCCGGTGTCGAAGACAGCGATTTGCGGAACCGGACCCAGCAATTTCGTGACAATCTCCATGCCTTCGAGTTCCGCGCGGTTGTGGAGCGGCGCAAAGACGGAAACGCTTTCGATCGCCGA
>Ga0116114_1001901_pt1 | contig 10067 bp, 14 predicted proteins | sample June2015DPH_10_5_FD_89823 | JGI IMG/M metagenome (GOLD analysis project Ga0116114, IMG submission 89823) | Peatland microbial communities from SPRUCE experiment site at the Marcell Experimental Forest, Minnesota, USA - June2015DPH_10_40 | ecosystem: Environmental > Terrestrial > Soil > Wetlands... | reverse complement strand
CCGATGCCCCGAAATACACGCCCACGCCGTTCAACCCAATTGAAGCCGCCGACGCCATCGTCAAGCGCTATAAGGACGGCCCGACTATCGAGTACGGCGGCAGCCAGGCATTTTACCGACCCTCGACCGACACGGTGCATATACCCGACGCGACGCGGTTCACGAGCAACGAGGAATTTTACGGAACTATTTTTCATGAGGAATCCCATTCGACAGGTCACAGCACACGCCTGAACCGCGGCCTCGACACCGATACCCGGCCTTTCGGTTCGCCCGACTACGGCAAAGAAGAACTGATCGCCGAAATGTCCGCAGCCTTCCTCTGCGGACACGCCGGCATTTACCCCGCCGTCGTGCAGAATTCGGTGGCATACATCAGCGGATGGCTCGGCGTGCTCAAGAAAGACAAGAAGCTCGTCATCGCCGCCGCCGGCCAGGGCCAGCGCTCCGCCGACTGGATTCTCGGCGTGAAACCGGAAGCATCCGACGCGGAGCAGGTCGCGCCGACGGTCCAGGGTCCGATGAGCGTTTGAGCCGATAGTCGGCCAATGTTTTGGCTCGCGTCAGATACCCAGCCCGTTTTAGAAATTTCAATGATGGGGCCTACGGACAACAGCGGCAGCGATTTCCGCGCACACCATCGCGGTTTCACCATGCTGGAAATTCTGGTGGTGATAGCGATCGTGGCCGCGCTGACGACGGTGGCGATTTTCTATGTTCAGCAGTACATTACTTACGCGCATACGAATGCTGACCAACAGACGCTGACGGTTTTGAATGACGCGCTGACGCGCTACAAGACGCAGGGCGGGGGAACGGGCGGACTGACTTACGGTTGCCAAATCGACGGGGTGATTTCGAGAATGCAGCACGCGATTACGTGGGGGGGGATGGGGCATCTGGTCATGCAAAGCGGCGTGACTTACCTCGGGAGATCGATCGCGGCGACGGGAATGGGAGCGCAGTATCATTTTACAAGATTCAATACATACAAAAATGCGGATTACGCCAGTGGTGATGAGGCGGGGAATGGTAGCGGTGCTGGAACAGGCGGAAGCGGCGGCTCCCACGGCGTGCAAGCGTATACGACGAATGGCACTTACAGTTGGACGGTTCCCACAGGCATCACTTCCGTTGAGGTGCTGACAGTCGGCGGCGGTGGTGGTGGTGGTGGCGACTGGTCGCAGCAGAATAGCAATGGTGGCGGCGGCGGCGGCGGGGCCGGCGGCTTGATTCATAGCACCTATACCGTAACGTCAGGCGCTATCATTTCGATAACTGTTGGCGCGGGCGGAACAGGAGGCGCCGTTCCCACCGGTGGCGGAAATAGTAAATTCGGCACCTATGCCAGGGCTTATGGTGGCGGTGCTGGCGCATACGCGCTCAACGATGGTTCTGGTGATACGGCTGGCGCAGGCTGGGGCGGGAGCGGCGGCGGCGGCGATTCGAGCGGCGGCGCCGGCGGATATTTAGCCCAGGGAAATAACGGGGGTTCGGGAATACAAGACCCGTGGGGATATACGTTCTATGGCGGCGGCGGCGGCAGCGACAACGGCGGCGGTTCGGGCGGCGACGGGGTGGGGGGTGACTGCACCCAGCCCTTTGGCGGTACCACAGTGCAGATTGGCAATGGCGGTGCTGGCGCGCATATCACATTCGCCGCCACCAATGGATACACGGGTGCTTACGATGGCTACTACGCTGGTGGCGGACGGGGCGGCGTCGATACCTATAGCAATACTGACTGGGGGGGGGAAGATGGGACAACAGGAAATGGCACTATTGGACACGGCGGAGACGGTTCCGCAATAAGCACGGGGCTTGGCGTGGCCGGAAACGACGGCTGCGTGATTATCAAATACTAGATATCCTCGCTTGCTTCAGCAACAACCTCGGCAATATCAACATCACGGGGCATAGGCCGAGGACTTTTTCATATCTCACGCAGAATCCCGGCTATACGCCAAGTGTGACGGGGCCGTAGCAAGCGGAACCATCAGCCAAAAGTTGCCTACGCAATTTCCACCTTCTCACCCGCAAGCGTCTCAAACTTGAGCGATCCATCGGCCTTTTCCTTGGCCACCACCGCCAGGAATCCTTCACCAAACACTTTTTCCCACTGCTCCATATCTTCCCGAGCCTTCGCCCGCACATGCGCCGCCCACACCAACCAGTTGGGGCCGTTTTTGGCGTAGGCCAGGAAATGAAACGATCCCAACTTGCTGCTGGCGAAAAGCGCCCTTTTGCCTTCATCGACATTGACATACGGAATCTTCCGCTCCCGCAAGTAGCGCTCAACATTTTCGCGCAGGGATCGCCTGAAAATTCCAGACGCAGGGGGCCGGATAACCGGCCCCTCAACCCCCGGCAGGAACGTGCTCGGAACTTCCGATTCCCGCGGAGATAGGGTTGGAACAGGAATCTTCGGCGCCGACGGCCAGCCAAAGGGCAACTGCTGCGTCATACGCCGGAGCGTAAAACGGCCGCAGAAATGGGCGCAACAATAAATTCATGCGCCGGCAATCCGCCCAACGGCCATTCGGATGGAGGGGAGTTCACTTAATATCAACCTTCTCGCCTTCGGTCGTCCGAGATTTGATCGCGCCTGTCATGGACGCGAGCATCCAAAGACTCGTCCACAGGCGCAAGACAAGAATGATCCTAAAAGTATTTCGTAAATAAACCGTAAATGTCTGTAAAAGCCCCTGACACCCAAACGCCCCCCTCTTATCATGTGTTAAAGTTACCCCAAGAAGGATCAATTATGGTTCCGAACGCCCATCTATACCTAAACGCCCTCAGCCTGACGGTTCAGGATCTGTTCATACTGATTTCAATGGGATTGCTTTTGGCGGCTCTCTTTGCCTCTCATTTCGACCGCAAACTTCTCCACTCGAAATCAGTCGGCGCAAGCCCGTATGGTTCCGAGCTGAACGGCAAAGAAAAGACGAAGGAGGTCAAATGACAACCAATAATCTTTCAAGTAGTGACGGTTTTTCCCTTAACGAGCTACTGGTTGCGCTCGCAATCATAGCGCTGGTCGCCGCGCTGATTGTACCGAAGTTTATGAATGTTCAGCAGGCGGCGAAAGATACTGTCGCCCAACAGATGGCCAGCGAACTTAACCACGTGTACGCGAACTGGGTAGGGTCGGGGGGAACGGTCGGCAGTAACGTGTTGACCTCCGATTTGCTAACGGTCCTTTCGAGCGTCGGGGGAAGCACCTATCCGCCGGTGGAGGAAAACGGCGATCCCTCGACTTTGGTGCAGGACACTCCGGCCTCGTCGGGGATACGCGCGAATGTGCCGCTGCCACCCGGAGTTACCCCCGCTACTATTCCTTCAGGTTCGGTGGTGACTTTGCAAAATGGTATATTAGTGGCTTTTGACAATGCGACACAGCAATTTACGACCATGAACTCGGGGGACTCCTCCTCTTTGCCGTACACAGCACAGGACCCCCATGTTTCTCCCGATAACTTGGTTTATGGACCGGCAGGATATAATTACGCTTGGATCAGCACAAAGGACCCGAACAATCCTATCATTTCTTACTTGAACGGTTCTCCGGTGTACGATTCTCAGGGCGATGCTTATATAGCGGACGGTGTGCAATGGTATAATGTTACCTATACCCCCAACGGAGACGGAACCGATACCGCAACCATCCAGTTTCAAGGTATCGGGTATTACAATATGGAATGACGGGCGTGGAGGGATTGTCTTCAGGGTTCCAATGGACCGCGGCCATGATTCTTTAACGCCCACCTTACTTCAAATCCGTTGATCTGCGCTGTCGGAAACAAAAAGGAAGGCGCCGGGGCCCCAGTTCTCTGCGCTACCAAACGCCACCGCTGCGCTTGCCATGCTCGCCTCCTCCCGGTGAGTACACAGGTGCGGGCCTGCGCGTGGCATGGCGTTTGTCCACTCCGCTCGCGTTCCCGTCGCCAGCAACTAAAGGAGCTTTCGTTTTTTACCTCCCGTCCTGCCTTCTGACCGAAGGCCGGGAGGTAAAAAAATTGCTTGGGCTTTGGGGCCTAAGCCTTCCCGGACAAACAGTGGCCAGTTAACTCGAAAGGAGCTTTATCATGGCCAGCTATAACCGTGTGATCCTCATGGGACACCTGACAAGTGACCCGCAACTGAGGACGTTGCCCAATTCCGATACCCAGGTGTGCGACTTTGCACTGGCGGTCAATCGCCGGTGGAAGGACCCCGGCGGTGCGGATCGGGAGGAAGTGCTGTTTATTGACTGTGTTGCGTTCGGCAAGACAGGCCAGACCATCGGCGAGAGCCTCACCAAGGGACGCCCCGTCCACATCGAAGGCCGCTTGCGGCTGGAGCAGTGGGACCAGCAGGACGGCCAGCACCGCAGCAAGCATCGCGTGGTGGTCGAGCAGTTCCGGTTCGTGGACCGCAAACCCGGCAGCGAGCGGCCCGCCGAACGCAATGGAACCGGCAAACGCCGCACCAGCGGCAAGAGCAAGCGTGGGGATCAACCCGCGTTGGCACCCGCTGGAACCGCGACGGCTGATATTCCCATCTAACCGTGGTGGGCTGAGCGTGCCCTCACAATCAACTTTTCAAACAAAGGAATCGAAAGAGGTGACTTATGTATCGCAATTTATCCAAATCGTCTGATGTTCAGATTTCCGTGTCGTTGTCCAAGCTGATTCCGAGCAAGCGGAATCCCCGGCGGGTCAAGCCGGAGCGGGAGGCCCACCGCCGCATGGTGGCCTCCATCCGGGCGTATGGCTTATTGGCTCCGCTGGTGGTCCGGGCCGATGACGGCAATGGCGGCGGTTTCAAAGTGATCGCCGGCAACCGCCGCTTGGCGGCATTGCGGGAGGTCTACAAGGAGGCAGCCCGACCGCCCAAGGTGCCGTGCATCTTGCGTTCCGTGGACGATGACACCGCCGATGCCTTGTCGCTGGCGGAGAATTTTGTACGCGAGCCGATGCACCCGCTGGACGAGGCGGAAGCCTTCGCCAAACTGGCTCGCGAGGAGACCAAGGGCGTTGAATCCATCGCCGCCGAGTTTGGCGTCGGCCAGCCCTACGTCCGCCAGCGAATGAAGCTGGCCACGCTGGCCGATCCGGTGAAGGTGGCGTATCGCCAGGGTGGGATCGACACCGGCACTGCCGAGGCCTTCGCGTCCGTTCCCCCGGACCGGCAACTGGAAGTCTGGAAGGAGGTGGGCGGCAAACCGCAGAATGCTCAGCATGTCCGCAATGTGATCGCCCATGCGTGGATCGACGCCGCTGACGCGACCTTCGATCTATCCAAACTCCCGGAAGGTTCGGTCAGTCGGGACCTGTTTGCCGAGCGTGTGCTGGTGGAACGCAAGGCGTTCATGGAGGCCCAGGCCGAGGCGTTGCTGGCACAGCGGCAGGCATTGACTGAGGAAGGGTGGGGGGAAGTGGTCGTCGGACCGCAGGCCGACGTGCAGGATCGGCTCTACGCTATGGTGTCGGCACCCCAGGAATACGACGAAGCGACCACGGCCAAGCTCAAGAAGCTGGCCGACAAACGCGGCAAGCTGGAAGCCAAGCTCGAAGAACTGGACGACTCGGATCGGGAAGGATGCGAGGCGGTTCAGGTGAAGCTGGAAGCGTTGGACGAGGAGGAACAGGCCGCAACCAAGGAAGCCAAGGTGCACTATGCCGAGGCGACCAAGGCCGTCGGCACGGTGTTCCTGATGCTGGACCCGGATGGACGGGTCCGGCGGGAGTACCGCATTCCGCGTCCGCGTAAGAACGCATCCGGCAATGGCAACGGACAGGCCGATGGCGGCAAGACCGAAGCCCCCAAGCCGCCCACATCGGACGACTTGAGGGACGGTCAGCTTGCCACCACCTTCACCCATCAGGCCCTTGCGGTGCGGGAAGCCTTGCTCAAGGACGACAACGCCCGCAAGTGCGTCCTGGCGATGATCCTTCACGATAAGGTGCGGAGTGAAGCCTTGTCCGTCCGGCATGAGCCCAACGGCACGACCCTTCACGCCGATCACGAGGAAGGGTTTGTTTCTGCGGCGTTGGAGTCGCTTCGCCAGCGTCGGACTCAATTGGACCCGCTGCATGACCAGCGTTATGTCGAGGATCATGCCGCGTATGACGCGATGAGAAAGCTGTCCGATGAGCGGCTCGAATCGCTCATCGACTTGCTGACCGTCGAGTGCATCACTGCCCACCTGCAACGCCGGACGGAATTGGTCTCGCGTCTGGCGAAGGAATTGGGCGTGGACATCCGCCGCTACTGGCGTCCCGATGAGCGGTGGCTGTCGGGATACCAGAAGATTCAACTGGCCCACCTGATCGGCCAGTTGCGGGGGCCGGTCTTTGTAACGCCCGCCGAGGCGAAGAAGAAGAGCGAGCTTGTCGCCGAACTGGCAAAGCTCTTCGCCGACGCCGCCGAAGGCAAGTTGGAGGATGCCAAGCTTGCCGCCAAGCTGAACGCCTGGTTGCCGTCAAATCTGCGGGAGGAATCGCAGAAGGATCGAAAGACGGCATCCGCCGCATGAGGCGGTGCGTTCAAGATCAATGATCGCCGAAGCCGGGTCAGGGTTTTCCTGATCCGGCTTCTTTGTTGCTTGAACGGGAAGGGGAGGCAGGAACTTTTGCGCGGCGACATCCGCTAGCGCTTTCATTTTCGTAGGCGCCGCGTCCGCTGCGCGGAAATCGTCCCGGAAGCCGGAGGCGGCGCCTCCCGCTCCGTTTTTGTGCTGTTGTTCATTCGCTTTTCCGCTTCGGCCTCCGGTTGTGTTCTGTCGCCCTCACTGGCCCGCCGGGAACCAATCAGGGGGCGCTCGCGGTGCCCTCTGGAGACTACTCCCACGGGCCGCCCTGATTCGCGGGCCTATTTCGTGAAGGGCGACAGACCAAACCGAGCAGCACTCCGCTGCAGAAAAAACAACATGAAAACAGACACAAAAAACAATAACGCGTTCAGGGCTCCGAGCCATCCCGAGCAGTTGAGCACTGACACCAACCCACGGCGACTTTACGAAGTCACCGTTCACCGCGCCGAACACCGCCACTTGACGGTTCGAGTGGAGGCGAAATCGGAAGCGGAGGCAGAGTACATCGCTGAAAAACTGGCCAAACGTCGGAGGCATACGAAATGGGAACTTGTCGACCGCGAACTCCACGCTTGCCACGTTGAGCAGGTAAAGAAAGGAGGCCGCCATGAGTAAGAGCCAGAGGAAGAAAAACGCCAACGCGATGAAGCGTTACGAGGCGAGGTTCTTCTTTACCCAGCACAGCGTCGCCACCGTAATCATCGAGGCTAAAAACCTCGATGAGGCCGAAGAGAAGGCCGCTAACACGGAGTCTTGCGACATCGACGATTTCAACCCCGTGGACGGGGAATTGTCGGTTGTGTCGGTCGAACTCTGCAAGGAGGGCAAGAGCCATGACTAAGGACATCGACCCGAAAGGCCCCGCGAAGTACGAAGCCGTTCTCCGCTTCACACAATACAGCCGTGCCGTCGTGCCCCTCCACGCCGACTCGCTGGCCGAAGCACAAAAGTTGGCCGACGAAATCCACGCTGACGACGTCGAAGACTGGAATTTCCTCTACGACGATGTTTCGGTGGAAGAAGTCCAAGAGGCAGGGGAAGGGGTGGAGGATGAATAAGCCCCTCGATACCTACCGCGAACGCTCGCGCCGCGTTGCGTCGCTGATGGCCTGGCTCGAATGCGAGATTGACCGGCACGAAGCCAAGGCAACGAAACCAGAAAACGCCGAGAAGCTCTGGCCGCTGGTCGGAGACCTGGAGCATATCGAGGAACAACTCATTGCACCGTTGAGTTTTCTGTCCGGCATCACGGAGGAGCAAATCAAAGAAGCGCTCATCGACGACGAAGAGGGGAGGGCCAAATGAAAAAGGCTCCTTTGAACACCTGCCGCACGGCGGTCATACTCCATACCCGGCGTTGCAATCGGTTGATGAAATGGCTGACGAACTCACTCAGCTTCCATCAGCGGTATGTCCTCAATTACACCGACGCGGAACACCTCCGGCTCATGGTCCGGTACTTCTGCGAAGTCGAAGACGGCCTCATCGAACTCGTTGCCAAGTCCTGCGCGACCTTCGGCACAGACATCGTCGATGCTCTGGACGAATGGGAGAGAAAGGAAGGGAAAGGCAATGACTAACGCCCCAGCACTCGCAGCCGCAACCACGCCGAGTACCACCTCCGCGGAAGCGGGGGTTCGGGCGGCATGGGCGGAAGCCCAGCCAAAATCGCTTCCGGTCGATACGGTCATTCACGGCGATTGCAAACAGGTGCTCCGGCAACTGCCGGACGCCTGCGCTGACATGGTGCTGACGGACCCGCCGTATCTCGTCCGCTACAAAGACCGCAGCGGGCGGCAGGTTCCCAACGATGACAATGCCCGCTGGATATTCCCCGCCTTCTCTGAACTCTACCGCGTTTTGAAGCCCGACCGATACTGCTTGAGCTTCTACGGATGGGGCAGGGTGGATAAGGTTCTGTCCATCTGGAAGGAATGCGGTTTTCGACCGGTGAGACATTTCGTCTGGGTGAAGCGGTATGCCTCGTGCATGCGGCACACTCGGATGAAACACGAGCAGGCTTATTTGCTCGCCAAGGGAAATCCCGCGTTTCCGAAGGAGCCGCCGAGCGATGTACTGGAATGGGTCTACACCGGCAATCGGTTGCACCCGACGCAAAAACCCATCTCCGGCCTTGTGCCCTTGATTCGGGCCTTCACCAAGCCGAATGACCTTGTGCTTGACCCCTTCGCGGGTTCCGGCTCAACAGGAGTTGCCGCACGGCATTGTAACCGTCGTTATCTGCTCATTGAGCAGGACGCCGGCTACCATCGCGCCGCCTGCCAACGATTGACCATTAATTCGGCTTGGAACAAATCTCCCGTACTGCAACAATGAAAACACCAAATCCACCAAATCACATGAAAACGCACTTCATTAAGAACCGTCAGCCGCATCCGTGGCTGTCCGCGGCAAAAGTTGTCCTGACACTCTCGTTATCTATGCTCGTTTGCTTCCTGTTGCTGTCGCAAATCCCGAACAATCCAAAGGGGCACGACCTACTTCTTGGGATCGCAACCATGACGTGTACCGGCTTTGTCATGTTTGGGTTTGCCCTCATGGAAATCGCCGTTGAAGACTGGAAGAAATGCACTCCTTGGCATGACGAGTGACGAACCAAAAAACAATCCGCCCCTCATACGGGGGGCGGATTTTCTATTCAAAAAAATCGACCGTCGCTCGCGCGACGGGTCTGCGCTGCGCCATTCGGGAATCCTTTGCGCGGAATATTGGCGCGCTGCCCGTCATGTTTTCCGGCTTGCCTTTCGCAGTCGCTTGTCCAAAAGCTCGCCACATGGGCCTCTCTCCCAGGAATATGCCCGCCGGTACTGACGGCCAAGCTCACCTGTTTCTCGCAGGCGCCGAATCGTTTCAACTCATGGCCGTCAGCACAACCGGCTGCATCGCTGTCCAGTCCCCGGACAATCCCGTTCGCATCTTCCACTGGTATTACCGAATGAAGGGTAGGGAACCAATTACCCTTCCGCCGGCGCCGTGGCTGATCCTCTGGTCGTGTCGGGCGCCGTGGAACAACGAGCCGTGCGGCCACATCACCCGCCTGCACGTGGACAGTAGCGGACTTACCGGCATTGACGCACGCGAGTTGACTCACCTCGCGCATCTTCGATGCGAGCGGAACTTGTTGGAGTGTCTGGACTGCTCAGGCATGGCGTATCTCAAGTCTCTGGACTGTTCCGGCAACGACCTCAGTTCTCTCAACGTGGATGGTTGCTTCCGGCTGGAGCGTCTCCGCGTCGCCGGCAACCGCCGGCTCCGCGAAAGCGCCAGCGAACTACTCGCCCGTGCCCGCGGACAGCCCAAGTTTATCCGCCACCAACGCCCCACCGCCACGAGTTTGTTCGATCTTTAAGATGGCGTCGAATTGCATCCCCATTGCGGTGCTCCGCCAGCCGCAGATCGGAGACCGGCGCTGTCGCTATTCGGTCCCGACTGCTTGTTGCTGTCGTCGCACCGGCAGGTCCGTGCGCCT
>Ga0116114_1001898_pt1 | contig 10094 bp, 7 predicted proteins | sample June2015DPH_10_5_FD_89823 | JGI IMG/M metagenome (GOLD analysis project Ga0116114, IMG submission 89823) | Peatland microbial communities from SPRUCE experiment site at the Marcell Experimental Forest, Minnesota, USA - June2015DPH_10_40 | ecosystem: Environmental > Terrestrial > Soil > Wetlands >... | reverse complement strand
GGCGGGGCAATTCTCGCGCGGCTGCCCCTTCAACTGCGAGTTCTGCGACATCATCGAAATTTATGGCCGGCGGCCGCGCACCAAGGCCGTGGCGCAGGTGTTGGCCGAGCTGGACCAGTTGCGCGCGGCCGGCTGGCGCGAAGCGGTGTTTATCGTCGACGACAACTTCATCGGCAACAGGGCCCGCGCCAGGGAACTATGCAAAGCGTTAGCCGAATGGCGCAGCCAACACAAGAAAAGCTTTGACTTCCTCACCGAAGCTTCGCTCAACCTGGCAGACGATCCGGTGCTGATGCAACTGATGAAGGATGCCGGCTTCATCTCCGTCTTCCTGGGCATCGAGACCCCCGATGTGCCGGGCCTGATCGCCACGAACAAGCTGCAGAACACGCGGCGCAGCCTGCTTGACAGCGTGGCCACCATCCAGAGCTATGGAATGCAGGTGATGGGCGGGTTCATCCTGGGCTTCGATACGGATCGCGACGACATCTTCGACCGCATGGTCGAATTTATCCAGAAGAGCGGCATACCCATTGCCATGGTCGGCCTGCTGCAGGCCATGCCGGGAACACAACTGTTCCGGCGCCTGGGCCGGGAGGGGCGGATTGTGGACGCGGGCGGCGGCGACAACACCGGCGACAGGTTGAACTTTCTTCCCCACATGGACGCTGCCAGGCTGGTGGAGGGTTACCGCTCGGTGCTGAAGCGGATTTACTCGAGCGCGGCTTACTATGAGCGCGTGAAGCTCTACCTGAGCCGGACGCAGCCTAAGCCTGAAAAAAGATTCGGCGGAGAGCGTGTGTCGCGGCAGCAGTGGGTGACGCGCGCGAATGCGCGGGCTTTTGTTACTTCGATTGTCCGCCAGGGCATCTTCGGCCGGCAGCGCTGGAGCTACTGGAAGTTTCTGCTGGCGGTGGCCACACGCTATCGTCATTGCGTGGGCGCGGCCATGACCCTGGCGGTGATGGGCTATCACTTGCAGGTGATCACGCGCAGGCTTTCCAAGGCCGTGGAGTTGCCCATCCTGACGGCATCCATTGATAAAGGCCTGCCTGTCGAAACAGACGGCCAATAGAGGAAAGCCGGCGCCGGAGCACTCCGCCGCCGGTGCGCCCGTGCCCGCGAATTTATACTAAAAGACGGCATGAGTAATTTTTTACCCGTAGACGAACAGATGGACCTGCTCCAAAAGGGCGCGGCGGAGATCATCCGCGCGAGCGACCTGCGCGAGCGCCTGGAAGAAAGCCGCAAAACGGGACGCCCGCTGCGCATCAAGGCCGGCTTCGACCCCACCGCGCCCGACCTGCACCTGGGCCACACGGTGCTGATGCGCAAGCTGCGCCACTTCCAGCAGTTGGGGCATACGGTCATTTTTCTGGTGGGCGACTTTACTTCGCTTATCGGCGACCCCACCGGCCGCAACGTGACTCGCAAGCCGCTGACGCGGGAACAGATCGACGAGAACGCCGAGACCTACAAGCAGCAGGTCTTCAAGATTCTGGACGAGAAGGCGACCGAGGTCCGGTACAACTCCGAGTGGCTGGGAAAGCTGGGCTATGAAGGTACCATCCGTCTGACGGCGCACTTTACTGTCTCACAGATGCTGGAGCGCGACGAATTTCATCAGCGCTTCCAGGCCGAGCAGCCCATCAGCCTGCACGAGTTGCTCTACCCGGTGATGCAGGGGTACGATTCCGTGGCCCTCGAGTGCGACGTGGAGCTGGGCGGGACGGACCAGAAGTTCAATCTGCTGTGCGGGCGGGAGTTGCAGCGGCACTACGGGCAGAAGCCGCAGATCGTGCTCATGACGCCGATCCTCGAAGGCCTGGACGGCGCGCAGAAAATGTCGAAATCGTTGGGCAACGCGATTGGGATTAACGAGCCGCCGGGGGAGATGTACGGCAAGCTGATGAGCATCTCGGATGAATTGATGTGGAAGTACTGGGTGCTTTTGACCGACCTGCGCCAGAGTGAGGTTGAAGCGCTCAAGGCTGACGTGACAGCCGGCAAATTGCATCCCATGGAAGCGAAGAAGCGGCTGGCGCGGACGATTACCGCGGGGTTTCATGGCGAGGCCGCGGCGCGCAGCGCAGACGAGAACTGGGCGCGGATGTTTCAGCAGAAGGAGTTTTCGGAGGATGTGGATGAAGTGAACTTGCGGATAGCTGCCTTTATGCCAGGGAGTGAGCTTGAAATTGCTCAGATTGTTCAAATGCTTGACGGCGTATCACCCTCCGACCCCTTTATAAGAGAGGGAGCCTTTCTGAAGGTTGCGAACTTGCTCACGGCGTGTGGACTCACGAGCTCAAACGCCGAAGCCCAACGCAAGCTCAAAGAGGGAGCGGTTCGCATCAACAGTCAGATTTGGAGCAATGCCGCGATGCCTCTAGCGAACTTAGGTCCACCCTCTACGGTCCCTGGGCGACCTTCGAATCAGCTCTACTTTAAATTGCAGGTCCGTCTAGGAAAAAAGGCGAAACGCGTGTTCCTTTCGTAACGCCCAACAATAGCGCTCTCACCCACCCATAGCAAAGGCGCGCGCCGATTCCAGCAGCTTGGCTACCGACTGCTTCGAGCAGGACTCGGTATAGATGCGCATCAGGGGTTCGGTGCCGCTGTCGCGCAGCAGCAGCCAGGTCTCGGCAGCGTTGGGCTTGGTCTTGGCTTCGGGGTTATCGAGGAAGAACTTGACGCCGTCGAGGGTTTGCCGGCGGAGGATGGGCATGCCGGCAAAGACCGGGTCGCCGACTTCAAGTGCTTTCGCCCGTGCAATGGCGCCGTCCTTGATCTCATCGGATAGTGCCAGGTCGACGCGGCCGTACTGGTGCTCGCCGTACTCGGCCTGTAGTTCGGCGACCAACTCGCCCAGGGTCTTGCCTTCCTCGGCCATGACGTTGGCCAGCAGCAGCGAGTTGAGCAGGCCGTCGCGCTCCGGCAGGTGGCGCTGGAAGCCGATGCCGCCCGACTCCTCGCCGCCCATCAGGATCTCCCGCTCCAGCATGAGGTCAACCACATATTTGAAGCCGATGCCGTGCTCGATCAACTCGCGGCCGTGCTTCAAGCAGATGCGGTCCAGCATTTTGGTGGTATTGAAGGCGCGGGTGACAGCGCCGGGCCAGTCCTTGCGCTTGAGCACCCAGCTCAGGAGTACGCAGAAAATCTTGTGCGGATCGACAAAGTTTCCATGTTCATCTGTCGCTCCGATGCGGTCGGCGTCGCCGTCCGTGCACAGGCCGGCCTGGCAGCCGTTGGCCACCACCGCCTCGGCCAGGGCGCGGATGTGCGGCTCGATGGGCTCGGGATTGATGCCGGGAAAGAGCGGATCGGGATTGCCGCGAATCTGCACGTGGGCCACGCCCAGACGGGTAAAGATGCCGGAGAGGATGGTCAGCCCGGCGCCGTACATGGAGTCGATGCCGAACTTCATGCCGGATTTTTTGAGCGCGTCAAGGCTGGTGAAGTTCTCAATGGCCTTGATGTAGGTAGGCAGGAAATCGACTTGCCTGACGGGAGCGGGCTGCGCGGACCGAGCAACCGGCTGGCCCAGGCGGGACTCGATATCGGCCATGATGGAGGGCTTGCCGGAGCCGCCGTACCAGGCCTTGTACTTTACGCCGTTCCATTCCGCCGGATTGTGCGAGGAGGTGATCATGATGCCGCCGGCCAGGCCGCCCTCGCGGACGCCCCAGCTCAGGGCCGGGGTTAGCGTGATGGCGTTGGCCAGTTGCACGGGGATGCCGGTGGAGGCCACCACCTCGGCGCAGGCGAGGGCAAAATCTCTTGATCCGAAGCGCGTATCAAAACCAATCGCCAGGCCTTTGGCGGGGTCTTCCCTCGAGTGAACGTAGGCGGCGATGGCCTCGGCGGCGATGCGCACGTTGGCAAAGGTGAAATCGTCGGCGATGACGCCGCGCCAGCCGTCGGTGCCGAACTTGATTACGGGATGAGGCATGGATGCGTTCTCGTTCTCCCTGAAGTCTAGGGTAAAGGATGGCGGAGGCGAGGGCTAAAGAGGCTACGGAAGAACTCCTCTGAGCGGGTAATTTCTCTGCTTTGAAAGGGCGCGGCTTTAGCCGCGCCAGCAGCCGGGAACAAGGGGAATTTGGGCTTTAGCCCCTGAGGGAATGTAATTTTCAACAATTTGCATTCCCTCGGCGGCTAAAGCCGGGATCTGTATGGATCGTTCTACGGCACGGCTGAAGCCGCGCCCTTTCAAAACAGCTAGTTTTTCCGCAGTCTGTAAAATCCTCGATGCATTCATCCATTGAAGGAAGAAACTTCAAGAACATCGACCAGTTGCGCATCCGAAAACCCGATCGATACGCCTTGAGCCCAATCGGAGTCCGCGAAGACGCCGAGATCTTTGCCGGTGATGATGGAGCGGACGCTGTACTTTCCCGCGGGAATCAAAGACAACCGCACAGTGGCAGCCGCTTCCTGCGACTTGTTGCGGAAAATCGCAATCACCCCATTGCCGCTGCGCGCCAAACGCGCAAAGCCGTCCCATGCGGCGGGCGAGGGCTGGAGCCAACTGCCGAGAGGGAAAAAGCTCTCGCTGATCTTCGTGCTCCTTCTCAGTTTCTTGAACCAGCCGGTCTTTTCGTGGTACCACTGCCGGTCGGCGGCGCTCAGTTTGCGCAGGTCGCCGAGCAGCAGAGGCGCCGAGCCGATGGCGGTGGCAAAACTCTCCTCGATGGTTGGCAGCTCCGCGTGGAGGTTGCCGATCAGCATGGCCTCGACAGGCATGGAGGCCGCGCGCTGGTAGAGCAACTGGCGCGCCTGCCTTGGACCGGCTGAATCCGGCTCTCCGTCGGCTACGTTGCTCATCCAGTCAAGATCGCCGGCGGCAAGCAGGCCCGCGTCGATGATGTGCTTCTGTCCCCAGAGCTCGAAGGTCAGGTCGAGAAGAACGTCAGGATGCTTTTGGTAAACTTTGCCGGTCACCCAGGAGATGCCTTCATAGATCATGTTGAGCGATTGGGCCCAGTTGCCGTGGTCGTGGCCCCTGGCCCAGCAGCCTGGAGCCTCGCCATAGGCATTGAAGACGGTGGTCAGGTCAAGCTTCACATAGGCCAGGTGGAAACGGTCGATGGCGTCGATGATGCGCGCGGCTACGGTTTCCCGATAAGCGCTGGCCATGCACATCACCGCCTTGGCGCCTGCCGCCGTATAGGTGATCTTGGGCTTTCCTTCCTGGTCCAGCGCGGCCCACTCGGGATGATCGCGATAGACCGCGGTCGTGGTTCCGATGGCGGCCATGGGAATCCACAGACCCAGCCGCATTCCGTGCGCTTCCACGGCATCCTGAATGGGCTGCAACCCGCCGGGAAACGCGGTCAGGTTCACCGTGTTCTCGCCGTAGTCCTGTTGCCAGCCATCGTCGATGGTGAAGATATCGAGCCCCATGGCGCCCGCGGCATCGATCAATTCCAGCACCGTATCGTGATTGATTCCGCGCTCGAAGGGCTCCCACGTGTTGTAAATCCACGGCGGACCCTCGGCGTCGACGCGCCGCTCCAGCACCTGCGCCGTGTAATAAGGCAGCAGCCAATGCGGATCGTTGAAGCCGTCGCCGTTGCGGTAGGTCACCAGCGAGACGCTGGCGGTGGTGAATTCTTCTTGGCCGGCGAGAGCGCGTTCAAAGGGCATGAGATCGGTGTCGTAGAGGACGCCGATGCCCACACTCCCCGGAATATACCAACCGTCAATCTCGGTGCGCTTCATTGCACCGGGAACCTCGCTGAGAATGGCCACGCCGATGCCGGTTCGGCCGTTGGCCACCAGCAGTCCCGCATCTTCAGAGCGCCCGGTGAAGAAGATCTCGCGGGGAATGGTTCCGTACTGCGTAAGCAGCGTGGTTTCATTCTCCGGCCCCAGCGCAACCCCGATGGCCTCGATATTGAGATGGGTAATATGGAGCGCGTGCGTGCCGGTATTGCGCAGGACCAGATGTTTGCGGATGGCCGGATGATGGTTATAGACGCAGTAAACCGCCGCGACCTCCAGAGCCAGGTCCTTGTGGCGCAGCCGGATGGTCAGAGACTTTCCGTTGGTAAGAGCGGCCTCGCCGGCGCTCACCAGGTCGAAATCCGCATGGGTCCCCGCGCACAGGCGCCCGTTGCACAGGAAGGAGAACTCCGGGGCCGTGCTGGTGATGATCTTCCCCGGCAGGATGAACTCCGCATGCGTCGACAGGTCAGTCAATTGCTGAGTGAAGAGTCCTGTTTTCGGCTGGAAGGCGAGTGTTCTTCCAATTCGGTCATTGCCGATGGTCCAGGTTTTCGCCGCGGCATCGGAAGCCGGATTGGCCACCACGTTCTGCTCAGCGGCGAAGAGTGAAGGCTTGCACGCGCAGCCGGCCGCCAACAACAATCCGTTCTGTATCAACCTTCTTCTGCTCAGCAAATCCTCTGCTGCGTTTCTCATCGCCGCTCCCCTATTGTCAAATAACCGCTCGAATGTCGCTCAAGGTTACCATGAGCGTCATTGGCTCGTGCGGGCTGGGGTCGAAGCCAAGCGCCAAATAAAAGTTCTTCGCCTTATCCGATAGTGCGTGAACAACAATGCCGCGAATTCCGATCGCGTCGGCCGCATGCGCCACGCGGCGCGCGGCGTCCCGGAACAGGGCGCGGCCAATGCCCTGCCCCTGCCAATCGAGATCCACGGCCAGGCGCGCCAGCACGGCTACCGGGATAGGATTAGGCATATTCCGCCTGAACCGTCCGGGAGCATTTTCCACCGTAACCACGCCGGAAGCCAGCGCATAGTAGCCAATCACGCGCTTGTCCCAGCAAACAACATAGGTACGCGAAGCGCCGCTCACCTGATTGGCGCGCGCTCTGCGTTTCAGCCAATCGTCCAGCGAGGCCTCGCCGCAGTTGAAATCCCCGCATTCGTGGCCATCCCCGAGCGGCTCGGGCGGCTGGAGCCGGCTTACTTCTCCCATGGCGCGGTCGTCTGCAGGGAGCGGCGCAGCCGGGCATTGGGTCGCGGCGGCGCATCGAGCCGCGCCAAAAACTCGGCATAGGCTTTGGAGTTAACCGCAAATACCGTGCGGTCCAATAGCGCATCCTCGGCGGCGTGACGGGCGGCATTGAGCACGAAATCCGTCCTATTCTTGCCCGTCAGCTCCGCCGCCCGATCGATAAGCCCGCGCAGCTCGGGTTTGATGCGCAGGTTGAGCGCATCGCGCCTGCCCTTTGCCTGTTGAAGCGTAGGCATGAGAATTCCTCCCTGAAAAGACCAGCATATCATAACGTAATGACATTGTCATTACGTTACTTCTGTGTCCCGTCTGGATTCACTCGATATGCAGCAGGCTTCAGATCAGCTCATCGCGGCCGGAGAGTCCCAGTTCCTTGACGATCTTTCCCACATCCTGAGAGTGGTCGCGGTGTGCGATGAGCAGAGCGTCTTCGGTATCCACGATGACCAGGTTCTCGACGCCGACCAGGGCCACGAACTTTCTGGGGCTGTAGATATAGTTGTTGGCGGCTTCGAGAGCCATCAGGCCCTCGGTTTCGGCGACGTTGCCCTCGGCGTCTCCGCGCATCCTGGTTTGCTGCTGGTACTCGTAGAGCGAAGTCCAGGAGCCGAGGTCGTTCCAACTGAACTCGGCCGGGATGCAGTAGAGATGGGAGAGATGCACGCCCTTGGCCGAGCGCGGCTCCAGCACCGCGTAATCGACCGAAATGTTCTCGCACTTGGGGTAGACGTCGTGGAAGACCTCGTCGAACTGGGGCGTGCCGTAAGCAGCGGCGATGGTCTCCAGCAGCGGAGCGGTCTCCGGCAGGTGCTCGCGGACGGCGTTGGCCAGGGTGCGCGCCGACCACAGAAAGATGCCCGAGTTCCAGAAGTAGTTGCCCGCGGCCACGAACTCCTCGGCGCGGTTCTGGTTGGGTTTTTCGATAAAACGGCGCACGTGCAGTGCGGCGTCGTCGGGGGTCAGGTCGCCGGTCTCGATGTATCCGTAGCCGGTCTCGGCGCGGGTGGGCTCAATGCCCAGCACCACGATGTTTTCACCGGCGGCGGCCACGGCGATGCCCTTTTGCAGCGCCTTGAGGAAGCGCGGCTCGTCGGCGATGACGTGGTCGGAGGGAAAGACCCCCAGCACCGCTTCGGGATTTTGCCTCTCGATGAGAAAGGCGGCCAGTCCGCAGGCCGGCGCCGTGTTGCGGGCCACCGGCTCCTGCACGATCTGTGCGGCGGGCAGGCCCTTCAACTGGTCGGCGATCTCGTGGGCCAGATACTCGTTGGTGATGACCCAGGTCTTGTCCAGGTGGGCGAGCGGCTTGAGCCGCTCCACGGTCTGTTGGATCATGGAGCGCTCGCCGTCAAGCGCCAGAACCTGCTTGGCGTGGGCGCGGCGGGAACGGGGCCAGAAGCGGGTACCGCTGCCCCCGGCAAGAATCACAGGACGAAAATCGACTGACTTCGGCATCGAAGAGCATCCTACTCGACCAACACTACGTTTGCACAGGGTGAATGTTCTTTTTGCCGGAGTTTCACCCAGCCGGAGGCCTGGCCAAAGTGAATTCCCAGTCGCTGTAGCCCAGAAACCACCGGCAAAGCCGGCTGAATGGTCACTCCGCTCTAAACCAGCTTGGTCAGGAATTCTCCCATCCGCCGGGTCCCTTCGTCGATGTTTTGCTTGGTCACCGGGTAGGAGATGCGGATGTGCTCCCCGGTGCCGAAGGCCTCGCCGGGGACGGTGACCACGTGCGCCTCGTGCAGCAGCCGCGTTGCCAGCTCGGTAGCCGTCTTGATGCCGCCCTTGCCCAGATAGGCCGAGATATTGGGGTAAACGTAGAAGGCTCCCTCGGGCTTGGTGCAGGTGATGCCGGGAATAGCCGTCAGCCTGGCCAGCATATAATCCCGCAGATCGATAAACTCGGCGCGAAACTCGCTTACGCACTCCTGCGAGCCGGCCAGCGCGGCAATGGCGGCCTTCTGCACAAAGCTGGTGGCGTTGGAGGTGGACTGCGACTGCAGCTTGCTCAGGTTGGCCACCACCGGCTTCGACGCCAGCGCAAACCCCGCCCGCCAGCCGGTCATCGCATAGGTCTTCGACAGTGACCCCAGCACTACCAGGTGATCCTTGGCCCAGGTAAACGAGCCCCCGCTGACCGGCTTGCCGGCATAGTTGAGATAGACGTAGCATTCATCCAAAAGCAGGAAAATCCCGCGATCGTGGGCCAGGTGGACGATCCGCTCCAGGTCCTCGGCGGAGACCACCGACCCCGCCGGATTCGACGGCGAGTTGAGGATGATGGCCTTGGTCCTGGGCGTGATGGCCTTTTCGATGGCGTCGGCGGTAATGCGGAAGCTCTCCGCCTCGCTGGTCTCCAGATAGACCACCTTGCCGCCCGCGTACTGGATGATGTCCTTGAAGCTCACCCAGTAGGGCACGGGCAGGATCACCTCGTCGCCGTGGTCAACCAGAATCTGGATGGTATTGAAGAGCGCCAGCTTGCCGCCGGTGGTGAAGATGGCCTCGTCGATGCTGTAGTCGGAGCCGAAGTCGCAGGCATGCCGCTCGACAATGGCCTTGCGCACGTCGGGAATCCCCGGAACCACCGTATAGCGGGTGAAGTTGGCGTCAATGGCGGCGATGGCCGCCTCCTTGATGTGCCGCGGGGTAGGGAAGTTCGGCTCTCCGGCCCCGAAATCCACCAGGTTGGCGCCCTGGGCGCGCAGTTTGGCGGCCTCGGCAGCCACGGCCATGGTTGCGGAGACCTCGATCCGGCCAATGCGGTCGGCAAAGACTTTTGCGGGGGTTAGGACTGTCATAGCTCTTCCATCTTTACAGATTTTCAGGGAAGCGCAAAATCGGGGCCTGAATCGGCCCTGATCGAAGGCGCTTCCTGATCGCGGCACTCGACCGCAAGGAACGCAATCACGCGGGACAGAGACCGATCAAGCTGCCGCTCGAACCAATTAGCCGTCCAGCACATCTCCAAAAAGCCCCTACGAGTGTTAAAACAGGAGAAATGGTCAAGAGAGCGAAACCAAGACGCGAGCCGGAGCCGGGGCAGCCCGTCAGTCTGCGGATTCTGGGCGAGTACCTCGATCTGTCGCCGGCCACCATCTCCCTG
>Ga0116114_1001895_pt1 | contig 10110 bp, 9 predicted proteins | sample June2015DPH_10_5_FD_89823 | JGI IMG/M metagenome (GOLD analysis project Ga0116114, IMG submission 89823) | Peatland microbial communities from SPRUCE experiment site at the Marcell Experimental Forest, Minnesota, USA - June2015DPH_10_40 | ecosystem: Environmental > Terrestrial > Soil > Wetlands >... | reverse complement strand
TGGTCTCCGGCGTCGCCCACGAAGTCAACAATCCCCTCACCGCCATCCTCGGATTCACCGATCTCCTGATGGAAAATCCCGAACTCCCGGAAAGCGCGCGCCACGATCTGCGGGTGATTCTGCAGGAAGCGCAACGCACCAAGCAGATCGTGCAAAATCTGCTGAGCTTTGCCCGCCAGATGCCGCCGCAGCGTCACCTGGTCCAACTCAACTCCATCTTGCAACGCACCGTGCACTTGCGCTCCTACGATTTCATCAGTCATGGCGTTCAGGTGGTCGAACGCCTCGAGGAGTCGCTGCCCCAGGTCATTGGAGATTCCCACCAGCTGCAGCAAGTGTTTCTCAACATCTTGAACAACGCTTACGACGCCGTCCGCGAAACCGCGCGTCCCGCCCGCATTGAGATCCGAAGCGCCCACGCCCATGCCTTCGTCGAAATTTCTTTTCGCGATAACGGCCCGGGCATCGCCGATCCCGAACGCATCTTCGATCCCTTCTTCACCACCAAAGACATCGGCAAGGGCACGGGTTTGGGACTCAGTATTTGCTATGGTATTGTCCGCGAACATGGCGGAGAGATTGTTTGTCACAACAACCTGGACTCTGAAGGAGCGACATTTATCGTTCGACTCCCGGTAGCATCCGAGACCGCATCCTTTGGAGCCGTTGCAGGAGTGCATCCCAAATGACGCAAACTGGAACTCAATCCGCCTGCGCGCCCGTGCTTTTGATTGAAGATGAACCGGCCGTGATGGCCTTGGTGCGCGCTGTTCTTGAAGGCCACGGATACACCGTCGTGCCCACCGAGTCTGGCGCCGAAGCCCTGCGCCTGCTCGAGGCCAGCGACTTTCACGGCGTTGTTTCCGACATGCGCACTCCCGGAGGCGTCGATGGCGCTCAGGTCTATGCCTGGATTGCGACTCATCGTCCGGAACTGGCCCGCCGCCTGGTTTTTATCACCGGCGATATTGCGAACGAGGAAACCGCGGCTACGCTGCGCCGTACCGGCGCGCCCTGCGTGGAAAAGCCGTTTCGCGTCCATGACTTTATTTCTGTGGTTGAGGAAACTATGGGCAAGGCCACTCCATGACTCAGAATTTGACGAAACAGAATTTGATGAAGGATGACTTGAGGAAAAACGACTTCCGCATCCGCTTGTTGATCGTCGATGACGAGCAGACCATCCGCCGCCTCTGCATGACCGTCGGAGAGTCGCTCGGCTTCTCCTGCCTTGAAGCCGAGAGCGGCGACGCGGCGCTCGCCCTGCTCGAAGAGCAGCCGGTGCACATGGTGCTCACCGACATGGTCATGCCGCGCATATCCGGCATCGAATTCCTGGAGCAGGTCAAGCATAGCTACCCGCGCGTCGAAGTTGCGGTCATGACCGGCCACGGATCGGTCGAAACCGCGGTGCGGGCGATGAAGCTGGGCGCTTACGATTACATTGCCAAGCCCTTTTCTCCGCTCGACGAATTGCGCCTCTTCCTGTGCCGCATGGCCGACAAGGTTCGCCTGGTCGAAGAAAATCTCTACCTCCGCGAACGTTCCGAAACCGAGACCTCGCTTCACGGCATCATCGGCAATTCCGCCGGCATTCAGAATGTCCTGCGCCTTATTTCGCGGCTTAAAGACACGCGCACTCCAGTCCTGATTTCGGGCGAAAGCGGGACCGGCAAGGAACTGGTGGCCCGCGCGCTGCACTTTCGCGGAACCATGGCCACTCGCCCTTTCGTTGCCGTTGACTGCGGATCGCTCGTCCCCACCCTCATCGAAAGCGAATTGTTCGGCTACGAAAAAGGCGCTTTCACCGGCGCGCTTCACTCCAAGCAGGGACTGTTGCAATCGGCCGATAGCGGAACCATTTTTTTTGACGAGGTTGGAGAACTTCCGCTCGAAATGCAAGCCAAACTCTTGCGTTTTCTGCAGGAAAAAGAAGTCCGCCCCGTGGGCAGCAATCAAAAAGTCAAAGTGGACGTGCGTATCATGGCTGCCACCAACCGCGATCTCGACGTCGAATACAAGAAGGGAACGTTCCGCAAGGATCTCTTCTTCCGCCTCAACGTGGTTACTATTTCTTTGCCTCCGCTGCGCGAGCGCCGTTCCGACATTCCCATCCTGGCGGCGTTTTTCCTCGAACGTCTCGCTCCCGGACGCGGCGTCCAGGTCTCGGGCAACGCCATGAAGGCGCTGCTGAATTACGACTGGCCCGGCAATGTGCGCGAACTGGAAAATTGTCTGGAGCGCGCCGTCGCTCTCGGCGATCAGAGGATCATCGAAGTCAATGACCTGCCTCCCGCAATCGCGCGCGCTGAAGTCCAGGCCAAAGCGCCCGATTTGCAAGAAGTCGCTGGCACTGACCTCGAAGATATCGAACGCGCCACCATCAAGCGTGTCTTTTCACAAGTAAAAGGAGACAAGGCTCTAGCCGGCAAAATGCTCGGCATCAGCCGAGCGACTCTCTATCGCAAACTGAAGCGCTATAACATAGGCGCGCGCGAGGAGTCTCCGCAATCGACCGCCCTGCAATAAGGACTCGTGGAGCGACGGGCGTCCTCGCCCGTCCGGCCGGGCGGGCCGCCCGGCGTTTCATCCAGGCAAGCGACGAACTGAGACGATCGTGTCATTCTGAGACGCGCTTTCTGCGAGCCCCGAAAAACCAACGGAATTCACTCTTGCTCGGCGGCCTTAACTCCCTGCCTTTGCTTCCATTTGTTCTTCGGGGCATGACCTTCAAGTTTTTGGCGGTGCCCGTGCACTACGGAATGGCGATAAAGCAGAATGAGTCCCCTCGCAACTCTTCCAAACCAGGAAAAAGAGGAGACCCGTCTGCTCCAGCTCCCCCGGGATTGAGGTTTCCGTGCCCAACCAGGCAACCGCTCGCGCGTTCGAATCAGAGGTCGTCGGCCGCTTAGCCAAATTTTTCCCCGAAGCCACGCCGGTAAGGATCCCCATCAAACTCAGCCGCACCATCATCAGCAACGGCAACGGAAATGGCGACAGCCATGGCCACGGCAATTCCAGTGCCCGCGAAAACGAAAGCGTTTTTTTTCAAGACACGATCATCCAGTTCGGTACGCCGCGCGAAGTTCTGTTCGTGGTCGACCGCCCTCTGGAATTTGCCGATCGTGTCCTGGTCGAGAGCAACGACGGCTCGCTTCATGCCGAAGCGTCCGTAGTTGCAGTTCAATATCATCGGGAGCGGACCGTGGTTGCGGCCCGCTTCCTCAAAGATGTTCCCAATTGGATTGTGAAATCATGACTGCATCCACCGAAACTCAGACTGCCTTCGAAGACCAGGGAGCTATGCTCCGCGCCCTGCAGCCGGTTTACTCTGCCCTGGTGCGCGAATTTGTGATTGAAATTTCCGCTTGCCCTATTTCTATTAATGATGACGAGGGTTTTTCGCCATCGCCCGAGTCGGTCGAGAACGCCGCCGTCTGGCTGCAGCAGGTGGACGCGCAGCTCCAGGTGCATCAGTTGCGTCAGTTTCTGCAAACCACGTCCCTGGCTAGCGAACCCGTGCTGCGTCATCTTCTTGGGCATCACCTGCAGAAGACCACGAAGTCCGCGAGTGACCGCGATAAAACCGATTTCCTGCTCGTCCAGTATTTTTCGCTGTGCGCGCCCTCGGGCCTGGAAGACAGCGACGTAGACCTCGATTATGTCGCCCAGGTGCTCGAGCCCGTGCTCGGGCCGCAACAACCGGAGCTTCCCGCATGGTTAAGTTCGCTCGACACCATCATGCAGTCGGCGGCGCATTGTCGCCGCCTCAGCGAATTACTGCACAGCGGTGCGCTCGAGCAAGGACGCAAGCTTAAGATCCAGAACGCGGTCCGCTATTTCGAGCCCGCGGCCATGGTGGCCTTTGTGCGATTCAGCTTCATGATCCGGCGGATATTTTTCCGCCTCATGCATGACGATCTGAACGCCATCCAGGATGGCCTGCGCGAACTCGAGCGCCGCGGCGTCCCCACCGTCGATTGCCGCCGCGCCCAGTTCTCCGCCGATGAACCGATCGTGCGTCTGCGCATGATCTGCCAGTCCTGGAAAGTGATGTTCCACGCTGAATACTCCTCGGGCCAGCCCTTGCGCATGCTGGTCGATCTGCGAGCGGCGGTCGACGACGCACTCCAGAACGGAGCGACCAAGGCTCCGCGCGCCGCGCGCGCCGCTGCTGCTTCCGGAAAACATGGCAGCGGAACACAAAAGTAGATTCCGCGGAAAACGCGGCTCGCCGCGTCTCCACCGCAAACGCCAAATTGCTGAGAACGAAAGCCCAGAAAGTGAACCATGAGAGCATGAATCGCCCGACCGTTCTGATCCTTGCCAGCGATCCAGCCTTTTCACGGGAGATTACCGCGAATTGGCCCCGGACCCCAGATTATGATCATGCTCTCGGTTGCGATGATCCGGAGTTCACCGTGCTCGACGACGGCCTTTCTCGCGACCTCGAGGGCAAGCACTACGACCTCGCAATCGCCGACGCTTCTTCTGTGAAAAAGGCTAAGAGCGGCCGGCGCAAACTTCCGAACCCACGCCTGAACAAACATCTAGAGCAGTCCCTCGCCGCTGCCGGCAAGCCTGCCATCCTGATTCACTCCGATCCGTCGCGCGGTCTCTACGACATCCACGGAGCCGTTCTTGGGCTGCGCCGCGATCCCGGGGTCTGGGCGGCGCTGGCTGGTCTCATCGGACGTGAAATTCTTCGCCGCCGTCAGGCCGAGTCCCGAGCTGCGGAAGCCCAGAAAACCTGCGCCGTCGTCCAAGCCGAGGCTACCCTCGGGCGTTATATAGTGGAGATGCGGACGAACGTCAATAACGCCCTCACGACCGTACTCGGAAACGCGGAACTACTGGTGCACGAGCCCGGACTGCCCGCCACGGTCCGGGCGCAAGCCGATGCCATCCGCAACATGGCGTTGCGTCTGCACGAAGTCTTCCAGCGCTTCTCTTCGCTGGAAAAAGAACTCAGCGTCGCCGCCCGGGAGTCGGGCAAGAAAACCGGCAGCGCTGCCGCTGGGAGCCGCTAACCCCACCCGTCACGACGCTTAGAAGCTCGCCTGAATCACGGCCCAGGTAGCGATGACACTCGCGGCCGTGGTGAAGGCGCCATATTTCGAGTAAATTTGCCCAGCTTCCTGCTTGGCTTGCTCAATGTTGCCCGATGGATTTGGTATCTGCGGATCGGATGCGTTTCGTATCGCGTGCCACTTCATGTCAGGAAACTGTTTCAGGGCGTTGCCGACCATGGCATCTCCCATGTCGCATGCCTGGCCCAATCCCTGAAGTTTGTAGTAGTTGGTGGAATCGTCAAAGCCGAAGAAATCAGTGGTCACAATGGTATCTGCGGCCGTGTCCCACAGCTTGGGGACGGGCCGTGCACCCTGGATGCGCGAAGCGTTGACCTTGGTCAGCGCCGGGGTGATTGCTTGAATCGCGCCGGCCGGGATGGGAGACGTCGTATAAGAAGCCGTTGCCCACGGCTCACTCTTGAACTGGGTTACGCAGTCAAATTTGGTGTGGCCGGCGATGACAACATCGCCCAGCTCAACTTGTTTTCCAATTCCTCCGCCGGTTCCGGTAGTTATGAAAAGCTTTGGTTGCACAGTTTGCACAACCTCCGTGATCATTTTCCGGACCGGGTATGCCGGCCCATCGTAGTCAAGATGCAAGCCCGATTTCATCAGCAAGACGCTGGCCTTTCCGATGCGGATTGGAAAATACAAGCCCAGGCTGTGGTAGTAGCGTGCCATATCCGCCGTCTTGTCGTTGAAGGGAGCCATGTCCCCGGTGACCAGCGGAATGTAACTCTGCACATCGTAGCGATACTCGTACCATTGGGATACCTGGAAGCCGGGTGTGAACAGCGCTGCGAGTGCGGCCGCTTCGGCGGACGTCCAAGTCACGACGACGGCATCGTAACCCTTAAACTGGGACAAGTCAGCGCTCTCAGGCGGCGCCTTGGGCAGCGGCGCGGGAGTGGGCTTGGTGGCAGCAGGCCATGGAACCATGCTCGGGAGCCGCTCACTCTCGCTCAGCAAAGCACCTTCGACGCCGGCCGCTTTAAAGCGCTTTTGCGGAGACTCGGGATCGTAATTGAGCCGGAGATCTTCGACATTGATGGGGTGCAGTGGGGTGAATGCGCGCTCTGCCATAAAGTTTATCCTCCTTTGGTGCTTCGCCGAATTCGCGTTCGCAGCTGCTGTAGAACGAAAAAGACAAAAGGGAAGTACCCGGCAAGCCTCGCAAGCCAGACACTTCCCGCCCAAAAATTTCGCTAGGCCGCGATCGAATGGCCTTTCGGGAAGGCGGCTTTCAGCTCGCCCATGTCGGTTATGAGTTGCTGCGAGTCGAACCCTGATGGGGCTTTCCCGGCGGCGATCCAGTCTGGACTGAGCAGCCCGTAAGCCTCGTCGCAATATGCATTCCAGAACTGCCAGGTCATGCGTATGAGCTCGCCCCAGGTGATACAGGTGAGTCCGCGCGCGTCATAAGCAACAATTGGAACCGCGTGGCCGCCCCAGGAACCGGGCGCACCCTTCCCCGTGGCTCCGCCCGGCGGAAGTGTCCACACGGTCTGACCCTGCGCCGACAGCGGCATTTGAAGACCGATGTAGCAGTTGCCAAAGATGTACACCGCGTCCTTTATGTCCTGGAGATTCTGCGGTTCGAGTGCGCAAAATGCGCTCAGTTTGTTTCCGACAAACGGATTTGCCAGCCAGTAGTTGAGCACGTTGATTTCAATCGCGCCCCGGTCGGTCTTGGGATTGTCGGGATTGTAGTGACCCACAACCTCGTAGAGTTTCAAGATATCCGGGTCTGGAATAATGACCTGCTTCTTTTGCGCTTCGGCCGTCCATTGCTGGATGACGTGGCCGACGGCGGCGCAGGTGCAATCTCCCAGGGTATTGTTCAACATCATGCCCAGGTTGGTGATTTTGCTGTCATAGCTTGTGGCCGCCGGGGCCGGCGGAAGGCTGGCGGTGTACTTGCTCAGCATGGGAACTCGGCTGTCGTGGTGAGCGGTCTGTTTACCAAGTTTTACTTTCGTGTAATCGAACATGACTGAAGCTCCTCGTTGTTGGGAACGTAGGGAACCGGCTACCTTAGCCCGGTAACGTCCCCACCCATTACTAGAGAACGATAAAAGTGGGCATTTCCCTTCATGGTGACGTTTCCTTCCCCTTCAGCCGCTTCTAAAAAGTCTTTATATGCTCTTTATGAACTGTTTATCCGATCTTTACGTGTTTTCGAATGTGATGGTAACTTCGCCACAAAGAAAATCAAGGGACAAATATCCTTTGGCAATTCACTCGCATTGCACGACCGGTCATCGACTAAGGAAGACCCCGACTTCGGACCGGAAAGGACTCAATCATGAAAATCATGAGAACTCGATTGCGTAATCCCATAGCTTTTTCAACTCTTTCTTCAGTGCTGGTTTTGATTGTCACGATTGGCCAGATTCCGCGCGGTTACGCGCAGTCTCCGACGCAATCAGACGCTCCAACGAAAGTGGCAGTCTTACACGAACCGCCGGCTGCCCCTGATGTATCTTCTGCCCGGCCCGCGGCCGCCCCAGATCCGGTCGCGGCTGATATCGCAAAGGAGTTGGAGGCGATGAAGGCCCGCATCGAGCAGCTCGAGGCCGAATTGAAGAGCCGGACAGCCACGACGAACATGACGACAAGCATGACAACAAACGCGACGATAGACGCGACGACCAACGCATCTCTGGCGCCAGTAGTTCCGGCGAAAGCCGCGCCCTTGCTGGTGGCATTGCCGGCGCAGGCTATGGTGGCACAACCATCAGGCGACTCCTCGGCCGCGCCCACAAAGAAGGCAAAGATCGATCCTTTTTCCGACTGGGACTGGACTTGGCTCAACGGCAACCCGCGCAACAAGGACGTTGCCTTTGATTCAAAATTCTTCACGCCAGAAATTCGGGCCGACATTACCTACAACTACGATTTCAATAAGCCAATCGACAACTCGATAGGCGGGTCGAGCGAAATCTTTCGCGCCAACGAAATCCAGTTGGAGCAGCTCGGCATTGGCGGCGACTTCCACTACGACAACGTCCGCGCCCGGTTCATGACTCAATTTGGCATGTATTCCACAACCACACCGCGCAATGATCCCAGCCCGGCAAAGGGCCAGTGGGACCTCGACACTGCCGATCGCTATATCGCAGAGGCCTATGGTGGGTATCACATTAACGCGTTGAATGGAATCAACATCGACGCAGGAATTTTCTTGTCATACATCGGCCTGTTCAGTTATTACAACGCCGATAACTGGGCTTATCAGCCCTCATATGTCTCTTCCAACACGCCATGGTTTTTCGAGGGCTTGCGAGTGCAGATTTTCCCCACTCCCCACTTAAAGATTGAGCCGTGGTTCATCAATGGATGGCAATCGTATGGCTCGGCCAACACGAGGAAGGGTCTGGGTGGGCAGATCAAGTGGACCCCAAGACCCTGGGTGAACATCATCTCCAACAATTACGGTCTGGGCCACGACGATCTCTACATACCGAATCGAGGCCGCATCCATACCGACAACAGTATTGAGGTCAAGTATTTCGACCGACCCGTACAGACCCTCGACAAGATGGCGTTCTCGTTCACTGGCGATCTGGGTTGTGAATTTGGTCCCAGCACGGCCACCGAGGCAGCTCACGCCTGCCAAGGTGACAAGAGGGACCCGCTTGCGCAACCGAGTGCTAATTTTCCGCAGGGACGAATCGATCCTAAGCAAAGCTTTGTCGGCTACATGCTTTACAACCGCATGTGGTTCAAGAAGGACACGTTCGGACTCACCGTCGGCGGCGGCCAAATCAACAATCCCGGACGCTATCTGGTCCTGGATCCGCCCATCAATGGTGAAACGGCCCCCTCCGCAGCCATCAACGCTCCCTACTTTACCGGGAATCCGGGAGACCCATTCAAGGCCTGGGATTCTTCGCTCACGTTTGATTACATGCCCAGGCAGTGGCTCACTTTCCGCTGGGAGTATGACTACCGTCACGCTAGTGTGCCGTATTGGACTGGCCACGGCGGAATTACGCCGCCGGGTCCGGGCGGGGTGCCTTATACCAACAACGGATATCCCGAGTACTTTGCTTGCATGAACGGGAATTCGTCCATGCAAGAGACCCTCACCGCCGCGGAAACCGCTTGCGGCACGCCTGGGAGTACGAGCGGCGTATGGTTCCCGGATCTGCGCCGAGACGAGTCCATAGTCGATATCGACATCCTGGTTAAGTTCTAGTTCAAGTGTTGCATGCAGGCTTCCTCACGGGGAAGCCTGCTTTGCCTAGTCAAGCGATTCCAAAACGGAGGTGGACCATGTTGAGGTGGACCATGTTTAAGACCTTGCCGATTGTTTCCGCCAGCATCGCGGCACCGTTCTTAGCCGGAGTGATGGCGGTGAATACCGCTGCAGCCCAATCCGAGAAATCAACCGGCGTAGTTTCTCCCACGCCGGCGGCTGAAAGGGCTGAAAGAGAAAGGAAGCGTGCCGCCGCAACCGAAGCGGCTAAGCAACTCTTGCTGGTGATGGACGCGGACAAGAGTGGCAAGATCTCCAAACAGGAATGGATGAAGTTTATGGAAGCGGAGTTCGACAGGTTGGACACGGACCATAAGGGACATCTGGACGTCAAAGAATTAACCCAGTCGCGAGTGCAGGTGCATCCATACGTTGGCAAGTGATCGCGACCGGCAAGAAAAGAAGGTTCCACAAACAAGAAAAGGGCACCGCCCACGCGGTGCCCCACCTACCAGCAACTTGACTTACTTATTCTCGTTGAGTGATCCGGCGCCAAACTCCTTACGTTGAATCACTGGACGCGCGGCTCTCGCTGCCGCTACCGCCGGCATGGCCGCCGCCGCTCCGTAACGCTCGAGCAGCACGGGCACCATCGCGCCCTCCGCTTCCTTCACGAAGGTGAGCTTGCTCTCGCCGAGCAGATCGACGCGGATGAAATCTCCCAACTTCACCTGTCCCGTCGCCACCAGGTTCGCCAGCGGAAACACCAGGTGCCGTTCAATCGCCCGTTTCAGGTGCCGCGCCCCGTACTTCGGGTCGGTGCCTTCGGCGAGCAGG
>Ga0116114_1001894_pt1 | contig 10111 bp, 9 predicted proteins | sample June2015DPH_10_5_FD_89823 | JGI IMG/M metagenome (GOLD analysis project Ga0116114, IMG submission 89823) | Peatland microbial communities from SPRUCE experiment site at the Marcell Experimental Forest, Minnesota, USA - June2015DPH_10_40 | ecosystem: Environmental > Terrestrial > Soil > Wetlands >... | reverse complement strand
TTTTTCTTAAATTCAATTTAACTCTTGCAACAAGTTTTTTAGGTGAAATAGGTTTTTGGATATAGTCGCTTGCGCCTATTTCAAGGCCAAGAATTTCATTAGCCTCACCGGCTTTAGCGGTTAAAAATATTATAGGTAATTTTTCAAAGCCGGGTGTTTCTTTAATTTTCTTAAAAACTTCATAACCATCCATTTTAGGCATCATTATATCCAAAATGATAAGATCGGGTTTTTGAGAAAGTTTTGACAAAGCTTCAATGCCGTCGTAGGCAGATATAACATCGAACCCCTCCTGTACAAGATTATATTGTAAAAATTCTACAATATCGGGTTCATCATCAACCAGTAAAATTTTTGTTTTCATAAGCTTACAATTTAATTTCTTTTTTTTGTGCAGATGATTTATACATTGCTTCAATTACTTCCATCCGAGAAAGTGAATCATCAGCGGAAGAAAATACGGGGTTTAGTCCGTTAACTGCCCCGATGAAACTTTTCAGTTCATTCATATAAGATTTTCTAAAAAGATTTAATGCGCTTTCAGTTTGAAACGGAGTAAGATCAATAAACCGATCCTCTATTTTCTTATGTATATGAAAAGGATTTAAAGATGCTGCGCCTTTAGCGCCGTAAACATCGAAATAAAAAAAATCTTTTTCAAGCGGCAGGGACCAGCTTGATTCGATGCTGATGCATGAAGAATCGGCGCATCTTAAAAAGCTAATTGAAGTATCTTCAACCGTTTTTGTATTTTGATAATAATTTTGAGTAGTAACGGAACTGACCGGCGGAAAATTTAACAGCCACAGCGCCATATCGAGTAATAAAATGTTTAAATCAATTATTACTCCTCCGCCCGATTCTTCTTTTTTAGTAAACCACTTTTGACTGCTGCTTTGCCTCCTCAGCCACCCGCATTTGATATAAAAGGGCTGCCCTATTTCTCCGGCGTTTATCAGACTTTTTAGTATCATAGCATCGGGTCTATACCGCAAATTCATACCGACCATTATTTTCCGTTTATACTTTTTAGCAGCTTCGGAAATCAGTTTGGATTCATTATATGTACGGGCTAAAGGTTTTTCAACTAATGCGTCCCTGTCAGCTTTTAAACATGCTATTGCTATTTCTTTATGAGTATTAGTGGGTGTAGCAATTATTATGGCGCTGGTATCACAGTTAGCAAGCAGTTCGTTATGATCTTTATATCTTTCCTTGATATTAAATTTATCCGCTATTGTATTAAGTCTGTTTTTATTTATTTCTGCGACAGCCGTAATTTCAACATTTTCAATCCTGGTTAAATACGGAAGGTGAACTAATTGCGCAATGCCGCCCAAACCAATAACTGCAACTTTAGTTTTTCCCATTAAAAGTTTACCTTATATTTAATCCCGCTTCTACGGGGTGAGTAGTTTTATTTTCACGGAATTGTTTAATTTGTTCGGATATACCTTCAGGATCGATACCAAGCAAATGATGAAGTTCCTGCTGGGTTCCATGTTCAATAAAACGGTCGGGTAAGCCGATTCTTAAAATATCGTTTTTATAATTTTTTTCTGCAAAGTATTCCAGTACAGCGCTTCCGAAACCACCGATAAGTGAATTTTCTTCCAGTGTGATTACTTTTGAAAATTTTCCTGATACATCGTCAAGCAATTTATAATCCAACGGTTTAATAAAACGCATGTTTACTACTTCGCAATTTATACCTTCAGTTTCCAATATCTCAGCAGCTTTTATAGAATAATCAACCATACTGCCGACGGCAAGAAGAACTGCATCTTTCCCGTTCTTTAAAATTTCACCTTTCCCTAATTCAATCAAGTCAAAGCCATTCTTCAACGGTACGCCAAATCCGTTTCCTCTTGGATATCTTAAAGCAATAGGTCCGTCTTTATGTTTCACGGCAGTATAAACCATATCCCTTAACTCCGATTCATCTTTTGGAGCCATAATTACCATATTTGGTACTATTCTTAAGTAAGAAAGATCAAAAGCGCCATTGTGAGTTGGACCGTCGGCACCCACAAGTCCCGCCCTGTCTAAAACAAAAACCACATGAAGTTTTTGAATGCCGACATCATGAATAATTTGATCAAAGCTTCTTTGCAGGAAAGTTGAATAAATTGCGACAACGGGGATAATATTTTGAGTAGCAAGCCCCGCAGCAAACGTAACGGCATGTTCTTCAGCAATTCCGACGTCAAAAAAATTTGCCGGATAACTCTTCTGAAGGAAATCCATTCCCGAACCATCAGCCATAGCGGCGGTTATACCTACAATATTGGGATTATCTTTTACTATTTCGGTAAGAGCTTTTCCAAATATAGACGTAAATGAAGGAGCACCCGATGATTTTTTAATAGCCTTCCCGGTTAGCTTATCAAATGGCGTTGAGGCATGTAATTTTTGTTTATCATTTTCAGCCGGTTCATAGCCTTTGCCCTTTTGCGTAATAGCATGAACTAAAATCGGGCCTTTCATAACTTTTACATGCTCAAATATTTTAACAAGTTGATTAACGTTATGACCGTTGACAGGGCCAAAATACCTGAACCCGAGAGCTTCAAATAACATTCCCGGAGTAATTACAGCTTTTATTCCATTCTCCAGCCTAACGGCAATTTTTCTCAGTCTGTCCCCAAATTGATCAAGTTTTCCCGTAAGATCCCAAATTTGTCCTTTAAATTTGTTGTAATCAGGATGTGCAATCATCTCGGTAAAGTAATTTGAAATCTGCCAGACATTTGGAGCAATTGACATGTTGTTATCATTAAGCACTACAATTAAATCAGATTTGATAAAACCAGAGTTGTTCATGGCTTCATAAGCCATTCCGCCGGTCATTGCACCGTCTCCTATAATTGCAACAACTTTACGGTTTTCTTTTTTCAAATCTCTTGCTACTGCCATACCAAGCGCTGCCGATATGGAAGTTGAAGCATGCCCAGCTCCAAAAGCATCATATTCGCTTTCAGATCTTTTTAAAAATCCGCTTATACCGTGCAGCTGCCGGATTGATTTTAAGGCTTCTTTCCTCCCTGTTAATATTTTATGAGGATAAGCCTGATGCCCCGTATCCCAAACAACAAGATCATACGGTGTGTTAAAAACTCTATGAACAGCAACAGTGAGCTCTACCATACCGAGACCGCCTCCAAAATGGCCGCCTATTTCGGCTATTGTATCAACCAAATATTCTCTAATATCAGAACAAAGCCGCTTCAACTGGGATATATCCAATTGACGAATATCTTCAGGGTAATTTACTTTTGACAAAATTTCATATTTGCCGTCATCACTCATCTTAAAAGCGCTCCAATCATTATTCTTCCGCCAACCCTTTATCGTTTAAAGAAAGTTCATCCAGCTTCTTCTTTAACTTTGTAACTTTCAGCTCAGCTTCATTTAAAATTAATATACAGTTTCTTGAAAGTTCAATACCTTCCTCATACAAGTTAATTGCCTCTTCTAAGCCAATATCATCTTTCTCAAGCAAAGATGAAATTTCTTCAAGCCTGCTCAATTTACTTTCAAAGCTATTTTTATCCGTTTTCTTTCCCATAAAGGATTTTTAATTTTCTTTTAAAATTAATCATTTAAATTATGATTTTCCTGTACAAAGCCAAACTAACTTTATGTTACTTTATTATTAACAATTACGTCACTATCGTAAAACTTTAACACTGATTCTTTATTTTTATCAAAATTTACTGACCGTGTAACAAATTTAGAATTTTGTTTTACCAGCACAAAACCTTTTTTTAACGACTTCTGAATATTATGCGCTTCAATTTGTTGTGAAAGCAGCGAAAGTTTATTCCCTGTTAGTAATAATTTTCGATCAATGTTTTGTACCAACCGGTATGTAAGGTTATCGGTTTCCTGTGATTTTCTGCGAACGATATCCATAGGTATCCTGAATCCGTAGGAATTTATAAAATTACTAACTTTACTTTTGGATTCAGTCATTATACGGGACAGATTCTGACTTGAACCAAAAGAAAAATCATTTATCAAAGAAAATAAATCTTCCTTATTCGGCGTAGCAATTTCCATAGCTGCAGACGGGGTGGATGCCCGTACATCAGCAACAAAATCCGCGATGGTAAAATCAATTTCGTGTCCAATGCCCGTTATAACAGGAATACGTGATTTAAAAATCTCTCTCGCTACAATTTCTTCATTAAACGCCCATAAGTCTTCAATAGATCCTCCGCCCCTCCCTACAATAATTACATCAATGTCTGTTCTTTCATTAAGCATTCTTATGCTTTCGGCAATTGTTTCCGCAGCGCCGCTTCCCTGAACCTGCGAAGATGCAATAACAAGCTCCACCAAAGGAAATCGTCTTTTTGCAACACTTATCATATCTTTAAATGCTGCCCCGTCAATTGCTGTTACAATTCCTATCTTTTGCGGAAAAACCGGGATTTGCTTTTTATATTGTTCTTGAAACAATCCTTCAGCCGCCAATTTTTGTTTTAATAACTCGAAAGCTGCCTGCAGCTCCCCGATCCCGGCAGGTTTCATCGACTTTACATCAAACTGATAATTCCCTCTCGGAGGATAAACTGTAATTCTGCCGCTAACTATTATTTTCATCCCATCCTGTGGAGTAAAGAAAACGTAGCTGTTTAATCCCTTCCACATAGTGCAGTTTATAACTGCATTGGAATCTTTCAGGTTAAAATACCAGTGCCCGGAAACATGAGCTTTAAAATTTGATATTTCCCCCACAATATTTATTTGAGAAAAATTATCTTCAAGAGTAAATTTAATTTTGTTTGTTAATTCAGATACAGTTAAAATTTCCATAGTTCAAATATAAGAAGTTCAGAGTTCAAAGGATAAAGTTCAGAGTGATAAGATTAATATAAGTGATTAGATTGAAATTAAATTTACTCTGCGTCTCTGCGAGGAAATGATTTCTCGAGAAGGCACAGAGTCCGGAAAGAGATGTGTGAATAAAAAAAATCTCAAATCAAATTAGACTTTTATCTTTTTTATTTTTTGGACTTTGATCTCTGTCTTATCAGATCATTTATAAATATAAATAATAAGGGACGAAAAGACTAAAAAACAATAGACAATTAACCGGAATTAAATCTCGTCTGTGATCGAATATTATAAGACTGTTTCTAAATTTGACATATTTTATTATTTTTCTTATTTATAAATTATACTTTTCAAGTAAACCTAAAACATAAATTAATTAAAGTAGAGAGATATGATAAGACCAGTAAAACCATCAGATGCTGTTGGCATTTGTAATATATATAATCAATACATTATTAATACTACTATCACTTTTGAAGAAAATACCATAACAATAGTTGAAATGGAGTCCCGGATTAAAGAGACAATACAGAATTATCCATGGTTAGTTTATGAAGAAAAGGGGAATATATTAGGTTATACTTATGCGCACAAATGGAAAGAAAGATCAGCATACCGTTATTCGGTCGAAACGGGAATTTATTTAGATAAGAATTTCATCAGCAAAGGGATAGGTACAAAGCTTAAAGGAGCATTACTGCAAGTATTGAAGGAAAAATCAATTCATGCAGTAATGTGCGGAATTGCATTACCTAATCCGGCAAGCATTGCATTATGCGAGAAATTCGGGTTTGAAAAAGTGGCACATTTTAAAAATGTCGGCTATAAAATGAATAAATGGATTGATGTTGGTTATTGGCAGCTTATATTAGAGTAATCTATAATACTTGAATAATAATTAATTTAAGTAGGAAATCAGTATGGAACTTACACAAGAACAAATAAAATCTATTGCTGAAGAAATAGAAATAGGGATGAAGGTATTTGTAAATTTTCAAACAAAAGAAATTAAATCCCTTCCTGATTTTGATAATAATATCTATGCAGGTGAAGAAGAATGGGAAGATGATATCAAAGAAATTGATGAGAAGTACGATAATTACTTGCAATTCGACCCGATGTCTTCTCAAGAATCTTTCAATATGATGGAAGAGTTTGCAGAAGGTATAAAAGATGAAGCCTTACGCATTAAATTATTCCGCAGCTTAAATCATCCAAAACCATTTAAGCACTTTAAAATTATAATAGATAATTCCGGAAAAACCAGGGAGAAATGGTTTGAGTTTAGAAATTCTAAATTTATTGAATTGGTGAAAGAACAGTTAGACAGGTATAATAATAAGCTGCAGGAATAAAGTTCAAAGGCCAAAGTTTAGAGGTTAAAGTAAATATTAATCAAAATTCAATTTGAGGGGGATAATCCTATTTTATTCATTCATCTCTCTGCAGGCTTTGCGACTCTGCTAAAAAACACTTCCTCGCAGAGGCACAGAGAACGCAGAGTTAATTTAACTAAAAAATACAATTTAAAAATAAACCGAGAAGAAACTGGAGTACAGTCCTATGGATATTTCATTGAAATTATTTCCAGTGTTACCCGGCTGAAAGTTAAACCTGTAACGGGAATATACTGTAAACGTATTAAATATTTTTACCAATCCTAGCGAAAGCTCAGCACTTACACCGTTAAAACCCTTAAAAGTTGTAAACCAATTAACCCCGGGGGAAACATATTCTATAACCGGGGACGAAAATATATGTTTATAACCCAGCCTGAAAAAGTTTTGATCGGGAGCTTTAAATATGTGGGAATATTCCGCAGAAAAATACCCGATGGGATAAGTATAATCAGGAGAACTTAATGAAACTAAAGGGATTTCTTTTGTCAGACTGAAATAACTTTCACCATTTTGCAAAATATAGGTTGGAGCAGGGAGTGCAAATACTGCCCCGCCAAATAAGCATAACAACATGAAGTTCGATTCACTTTGAATTTTCACCTCGCCGGGCAGCTCAAATTCAAAACCGCCGGTTTTATATTCCTTGCCGGTAGAATTCTGAATAATTATTGTAAACGGAACTGATTTTGTTTTAAAATTCAATCCTGTTAAATCAACTTCTAAGCTGTGGTTGGTAGTCAATGTATCCGCTACATTATATTCATACTTTTTATCGATTATTACTTTGGATTTACAGTTAATATCCGTAAAAAATGTAAGAAGAAAAGTATGCGGTATTTCGGGAGTAACATATGAATCAACAATAGTTATATCAATTGAATCAGTACGGGAATTATTGCTCTGTGCAAAATCAGCAGTCATAAGTGAAAGTGAAAACAAAGTTAATATTACAAATTTTTGTAAAATATCCATAAGCAATATTCTTTTATGTGAAGAAAAAAAGACCGCATATATTCTTTCAAATTTAAGCGAGCCAGAAACAAACATCAAAAATGGAAATCACTTTAAATTGTACTTAAACATTCCGCTAAATCCAAAAGTACATCGTCTGTATTTTCAATACCGGCTGCGAGTCTAATACCTCCGGGGTCTATCTTATATTCCAGCAGCTTTTCAATCGGGACCATAGAATGTGTCATGGAAGCAGGGTGCTCGATCAAAGTTCTTATATGCCCCAGGCTAACCGCAAGAGTCATTGTATAGGCTTTTTTCGCTGCAATATTCATAAACATTTTAGCTTTTTCCTTACTATCCAAAGGAGATGTTCCTTTAAGAACAAAATATAATAAGCTGCCGGGAGCAAAGTTTCCGTTAAAGTCTACCATTTGCCTTTTGGCAATTTCATAATATTTAGAATCCGGTAAGCCGGGATAGTTGACAAACTCAACTTTGGGGTGTTTATTAAGATATTCAGCTATTTTTTGAGCAGATTTAATTTGCTGCCTTAATCTTATATGCAGAGTCGGCAAGCCATAGGTTGTAACAGTCCAGGCGCTCCTGTTATTTAGAACTGCGCCAAAATCTTTTCTATATAATAAAAGCATGTCTCTATACTTCTTTTTTCCGACGACAACACCGCCCATGTCAGTGCCAAACCCTCCGATGCCTTTAGTCAAAGAATTTACGCTAAAATTTGCTCCAAGTTCAATGGGACGCTGGCAGTATGGGGTAGCAAATGTATTATCAACGACAATCTTTATTTTGTCCGTTTCTTCCCTGTCTTTATTAACATGGTCAATAATATTTCTGACTGATCTAATGTTAATAATGTCAAGGTTTGGATTTGAAGGAGACTCAAAGTAAATCACTTTAGTTTTTTTATTTATTGATTTTAAAAGATTTTCTTCATTTGTTAAATCAACTAAATTTATCTTAATATTATACCGAGGATACCAGTTAACAAACAGAGAGTACGTACATCCATACAAAGTATGGTGTGCTATTACTTCGTCCCCGGATTTTGTTAATATTCCCATAACAGCGGAAATTGCTCCCATACCTGTGGCAAATGTAACAGCAATATCCCCTTTCTCAACATAAGCTAAATTTTCTTCAAGCATGTCCTTATTTGGTTCCCCTAACCTATCATAAATATATATTGGTTTTGGATCTTCACCTGACGCCGGTGAATTTGCAAATTCAGTGAACCCCTCTGCTCCCCTTTCAACCGAATCAAGCCTGTAAAAGACTGAAGAAGAAATAGGGGGAAGAACGTGATGAGAATAATCCCATTTTTTAGAGACATTTTTCCCATAGATTAAATTTGTCTCTATGGAATATTTTGTTTCATCAATAGAATTATCTTCCTTTTTAGGCAAATCTTGCTTTTCCATTTTTGTAATTCCAAAAAAAATTCTTAAAATATTTGAGATTAATTTACAGAGAATTCCCCTGAATTAGTAGGAAAATGAAAAGACTTGCCTGATATCGCATTTCCGGCTAATGCATTTAAGTAATTAATCTTTTCAGAACTGACATTATCGGTAACTACCAATATTACACTTTCGTAAGGATACCGGTATATGCGGCATGGTGAACTATTGATAAATGCACTATTTCACCGGGGTTCAGGAAGGGTTTATTATTGGGATCGTTTTTCTACTAATCCTCCTAGCGGCGGACAGGCCTCGAGGTTATTTAATAAAATTTTAATAACTGCGTAACATGAGTTATTAATTATTAAAAAAGGGTCAAATGAAATTAAACCCTCTCAAAAATTCTTCAATCTTTAGGCGCTTTTTCCCTTCCTGTTGAAGTTCAAGTATATTCAGGGAATCCTTCCCGCAGCCTATAATTAGTGAATGTTTTGTTTGTATAAATTCGCCGGGACAACAAGATCCCTTGCTAACTTTAGATTTAAATATTTTTATTACCTTATCTCTGAGCATAAAGGATGCGCCTGGATAAGGCGAAAGCCCTCTTATTAAATTGTGAATATTTTCTGCTGATTTGTTCCAATTAATTTCTGTTAATTCTTTAGTTATCTTTGGTGCTGGTGAAGACAGTGAATCATCCTGCTTCAGAAGTTTAATGTTCCCTTTATCTATTAAAGAAACTGTTTTTGATACGACCTCCACACCGAGCAAACTTAGTTTATCATGCAGGGTACCAAAGTCATCCCCATTTTCTATTTTTATTTTTTCCTGAAGAATGATATTGCCCGTATCAACTTTCTGCTCCAGCATAAATGTAGTAACGCCGGTTTCTTTATCGCCGTTTATTAATGCCCACTGAATCGGCGCTGCGCCCCTATATTTGGGTAAAATAGAACCGTGAAGATTGAAAGCGCCTTTTGAAGGAATTGTGAATACTTCAACGGGTAATATTCTGAATGCCACTATAACGTAAAGATCGGCATTTAATTCTTTAAGCCTGCTAATAAAATTTTCATCTTTAAGCTTTTCAGGCTGAAGCACAGGTATATTATTCTCAAGAGCAAATTCTTTTACAGGCGTATATGTTAATTTCCGGCCTCTTCCTCTTTCTTTATCCTCTCCGGTTACGACTGCAATTACAGAATGGCTGCTTTCCACAAGAGCTTTGAGGGCGGGAACGGCAAAATCGGGAGTTCCCATAAAAATTATATTCATATCAATACTTATTTGAAAAAAGCTGGTAATCTATGCCCTCCGAAACAGGGTACTGTATTTCAATTTTTCGTTTTTTAATTTTAATAATATCCTTATTTATTTTCTTCTTAATATCACTGCTGATTAAATCTGTAAAAAGGATACCCTGCAAATGATCATATTCATGCTGAATTACTCTTGCAAGCAAGCCACCAGTTTGAAGAGTTTGGTTTTTAAAAT
>Ga0116114_1001886_pt1 | contig 10134 bp, 15 predicted proteins | sample June2015DPH_10_5_FD_89823 | JGI IMG/M metagenome (GOLD analysis project Ga0116114, IMG submission 89823) | Peatland microbial communities from SPRUCE experiment site at the Marcell Experimental Forest, Minnesota, USA - June2015DPH_10_40 | ecosystem: Environmental > Terrestrial > Soil > Wetlands... | reverse complement strand
TTCAATGTCCCCATCGTCTAGTCCGGTCCAGGACACCGGCCTTTCACGCCGGCGACGCCGGTTCAAATCCGGCTGGGGACGCTCGTAAAATCCAGGACTGACAAACGTCCTTTTCGGCGTCGTGACAATAAGGGGTCGATTCCCTATCTCACGACGCCTAAAAATGACCGATCAGGCCCTTTCGGGGGATGTGATCGGTCATTTTCGTTGGCGACCCGCTCACGAAGAGATGGCGGGTCACGCCAGAGATGCCGTAAATAGTCTCTCGATCGACGAATTGAGGCAAGATGCGAATCTGAGGATGTATATCGCTGACGAGATGAACCGATTAAGGGTTGCGGTTGATGGCGTTTTGGAAGACTTGCCGAGAAGGAAGATTCGGTTGGCGGCTTGAAACTGTGAAGGCTTGGAATGGGCTGTTTTCCAACTCCAAGCCTTTATTTTTTCTTGCTGTCATTTGTGGAAGACATATTATAGGCACACCACTGCACGCATGCTTCTGATGGAGCCGGTCCAGTCTATATGAAAGAGCAGTTAAGTCACGCCACCATCCAGATGAGGGTTGCCATCTGCGAACACTTGGTTAGAGGCAGCAACCGTGTAGCGTCAGGCAACTATGCATAAAGACCCCCTGCTCACCATGATCGGGCCGCCGAGCAGGGCTGATGTCAGAATTTAAAGTTGAACCCCACACGCATAATGTGCTGAGCCGTATCGACGTTGGTCGAATACACAGCTCCGACTCCGGGAATGTCCGGAAAGCCAGAGGTGTAAGACGTCGAGCCAAGGTCGATATAGAGGTATTCCAGCTTGATGCTCCAACAGTTGGTGATCGCGTATTCGGTGCCGAAGCCGGCCGTCCATCCGGCCTGCATCCCCGATGAGGAACCGTAGAATAGGCCTACTGGGGTGTAGCTGGTAGTGCTGCTCGAAACATCTCCATAGGCGAGACCACCGGTTACGTAAAGCAGCAATCGATTGGCAGGCGTATAGCCCAGGCGCGCCCGAAGCGTGCCGAAGTAATCGATCTGCTGGTTCCCAGTGTAGGTACCACCAGGGAAGAGAAAAGTGGGGCCGGTGACCGAAGTGCTGGAGCCGTTGTAGTTGAAGTCTGTTTCGAGGCCGTAGACGAAACAGCCGCACTGGTAATTGTAGCCGACTTGGCCGCCAAAGGTGGCAGAGCAATTGTTAAGGTTGCCGGAGTGCGTAACAAACGGAAGCTCCTCCGGCGGCAGCTCTTTTGCCAGCAGACCAGCTGGACCGGCGGTATAGCTGGAGTCGTTTGCGACTAGACCTGCGTTCAGCCCCCCGTAAAACCCCGTCCAGTTGTAGGTGTCAGTGGCAGGACCTGCGGCCCATGCGGAGCTGCAGACAAGAACCAGTACAAGCGATGCAGTAGCAAAAACGGAATTCCCTCATAGCGCCCCTCCAGGTTGACAAATCCGTTAAGATTATTGAGCCATACGGCCCCAATGGTATAATGCATTTAAGAAGTTATTCTAAAACACAAGAGCTTGTGTATGGTAGTAAAAAAAGCGGGCCATTTCATTTACATTGCGTTATTCAAACACCAACCTATAATAACTCTGACTAGCTTATAATCCACGTTTCGCCGGTATGGCCGATGCCTTTTTGCCAATAAAACGATAATGAAGGAGCCACTAAATGTCAAAAAAACTCATCGAGATCGCATCAGAAATTGTCCAGACTCAGGTATCCTTAATGTCTATGTCGGCCGCCGATATCGCATCATCTCTTCGGCAGGTTTTCATCACTCTCAATGAACTTCTAAAAGCTGAAACGGCTGGAATCAACATTGAATGTACTCAGCCGGCCGCAGAGGAACTAGCCGCAACGAAGCTCAGCCCAGCAGATTCTATCCAAAACGACAAAGTAATCTGTCTAGAATGCGGTGCTGAGTGTAGACAGCTAACGTCGAAGCACCTGGTCTCCCACGGCATGAGCCAGAAAGAGTACAGGAAGAAGTACGGGTTCACAATGCGGACTCCATTGGCAGCAAAGTCATTGACCAAAGCGAGAAGTAAAGCAGCGAAGAAAAGAGGATTACCCGAGAGGCTGAAGCAGGCGATTGAAGCAAGAAGGCAGAAGAAAGCCAAGGTGGCAGGCAAAGCATCCGCTCCTAAAGCGGCAACTGAGAAAGTGACCGCCAGGAAGCCCAAGGGGACGACACTAAAGAAAAAGGTATAATTTTATTGTAATCTGTATTTTCTGTCACTGGTCCTGAAGGAGAGATTTGAAATGGTCAAGTTGCTGGCATTGTTTATACTATTGATGCTTGCTGTTCCGCATTCAGCTTTTGCATGGAACTTCGAATCGGATTCGTTCAACACTTCTCGGGGCAGCCTTAAAATTACTTTTATTGGCCACGGATCGGTCATGTTCGAATTCGACGGCAAGACCATCCATGTTGATCCCTTCAGCAAGATGGGAGATTACACCAAATTACCCAAGGCAGACCTCATTCTGATTACTCACGAGCACCAGGATCATTTCGATATGAATGCGCTGGATATTCTGCGCACTCCAGCCACGGCCCTGGTTGTGACAGAAACGGTCGCTGGCCGCATAACAGGCGGTATCGTCATGCATAATAGCGATGAGCGGACTGTCATGGGGCTGAAGATCGAGGCTGTTCCGGCGTACAATCTGGTACACATGCGGAGCGAAGGGGTGCCGTTTCACCCCAAAGGGGTGGGCAACGGCTACATCGTCACGTTCGGCGACAAGAGAGTCTACCTTGCCGGGGACACGGAAAATATCCCGGAAATGAAAAATATCAAAGGGATCGATATTGCCTTTCTTCCCATGAACCTCCCCTACACCATGACTCCCGAGATGGTTGCCGATGCCGCTAAAAGTTTTAAGCCGAAGGTCCTCTACCCGTATCACTTCGGTGAGATGGACACAGCGAAGATTGTCGATCTTCTGAAGGATGAAAAGGAGATCGAAGTCCGAATCCGGAAAATGAGTTGATGCGGGTTGCACACTTCATTTAGCGTGCGGCGTTGGCTGCCACTTCGCATCTCGTTTCCCACGGGATGAGCCAAAAGGAGTACAAAAAGAAATAGGGGTTGACAATGCGGACTCCGCTTGCGGCAAAGTCTCTGACCAAAGCGAGAAGCAAAGCAGCCAAGAAAAAGGGATTGCCAGAGAAGCTGAAGCAGGCGATTGAGGCGAAGAAGCAGGCCAAGGCGGAATCGGCCAACCCTAAACTTCTTTCGGATGGCCCAGGAGCCGCGAGGTTTAGGAGGGTGAGGAATCTGTTTAGACCGAAGAAAATGAAATGATTTAGTCACCCTTCCGCCAAAGGAGCATGTAATGAATCAGAAGGTAACGGTGGTCACTCATTATAGAGCGAAGGAGGGCTACGACCTGAAACTTGGCGAGCTTCTCTTGGCTGTCATTGAACCGAAGAGATCTGAAGACGGCTGCATTGAGTGCGAGTTGCATCAGGCAACCAATAACCCAAGCAGTTACGTATTGTATGAAATCTGGGAAAACAGGGAGTATTTCGATAAGCATAACGCCAAATGGGATATGGCTCAGTTTAGATCAATGGCAAAGCAGCTGTGTGAGGAATCGCCCGAAAAAAAGCATTGGGACAAGAAGCCTAGAAAACCTGTGAAAGACGAACAAACCGGAGTACTGTTTCAACCTGAAGAAGAAGGGGTGTGCGCCTGGGTGTGTGCTAACCTGAGTTACTTATATTTAATCGGCGCACTCCTGTTTTTGCTTTGGGTGCTGGTCACGACCTGGCTGGACAGAGTTCCATTTCTTGTATCAATTTTTGGGGGCCAATATGCTGAAAGGTTTAAATCTCCCAACTTTCAGCTGTTTGCATACGCAGCAATCGGCGGGAGCATTGGAGCAGTCGTAAGCGGGATCCGAAGTGTTTATGTTTGGCACCTTGAACGGAGGGCTTTCGGTGCACGTTTTATACTTAGGGACCTTGCATGTCCCGTTTTGGGAGCAATCCTCGCAATCGCTGTGTACGCTTTGGGCAAGTTAGGTTTCGGTGTCACAAGCGGGGACATACCAAGGGGTACCAGGATTAACGAGGTCTTGTGGGCATTCTCCGCGGGCTTGTTGGTGGGCTACAATTGGCACGAGGTATTCGTTTGGCTTGACGACGTTGCGAACAGGATACTGCGCACCAAGAAAGGGAAAGAGGAGGCATCAAAATCGGATACTGAGGCGACTGACCAATGAAAATCTACTTCGCAGGACCACTCTTTTCCGAAGCTGAACGGGAATGGATACGTTCCACTATTAAAGAGATCGAATCCCTTGCAGCTCAGCGGGGTATCGAGATCAGTGTCATCTTCCCTTATGATTTGATCACCCAATCCGATATCAACAATCTGGGCCCAAAGGCAAAACTCGAGATTTTCTCCCGTTGTAAATCCCATCTCGATGATGCCGATATTGTAATCGCTTTGCTAGACGGCTCTCAGGTGGATGACGGGATCTCATGGGAGATCGGATATTTTTTCGCCAGAAAATCACCCGAACAGAAAATTATAGGGATCAGAACTGATTTCAGGCGAGCGGGTGAGAGTGAAGGCGCCGTAGTGAATCCGATGATTGAGTGTTCTTGTGATTGGGTTGTGCGGAGCAGGGATGAGTTGATGGAAACGATTTTGAAGTTTTTCTGATGCAAATCCTGAAGTGTCCTATTAGGAAGTTACAACCTTTCGTCCTCAACGGTACGCTGTATCGGGCTTCATTAAGAATTTATGGGTTTTGCCCTGCCTCTACTCCTTCTTGGTAAAGGTGATGGTACAGGGGCGACCTTCGACCCGATTGCCTGTTCCCGTTGCGTCGGAAAAATTGGCTTCAATGTGGTAACCATATTGTGTGCCCGCTGGTCTTTGCCCGACAGCGAATTCTCGTGCCCCGACCAGCCCATCGGCGTAAATCTTCGCCGACCCGTCCGTGAGAATCTTGCCGTCAAGCTCCAGCCAGCCAGGTTCACCCTTCGTTCCTTTTTCGCCGTGCAACGTGCTGTTTTTCACGGTCGAAGGAAATCGAAAGGAATAACCTAGGGCACCTCTTGTATTACCGCACGAAATAACCGTGTCCCAGACTCCGTCAAAACGGTTTTTTGCTTCGTCGGCGCGCGCGGCGTTGAAAAAGAGAAACACGATAAAGATACTCAGACCAAGGATTTTTTTCATGATACCCGATTCCTGAAACTGCAGTGTCCGCCGAAGAGAATACAAAACGCTGGTGGTCCCCAATGCCCGGACCAAAAACCTTGCTGACATAAGAGCGAATGGCACCGGTTAGTCTGTGCCCACCCTCATGGCAGTAACAACATTCAAGGTAAGCATTTCTTCTGCATCACGTAAATGTTTACTTTTGGAGCACTTGAATGTCACCACTTTCCTCGATGACAGACCCATAGGCTTACCATCCTGTGGATTTCTGGCTGGACGTCCCCGCTTTTCTTTGACTAAAAATTTCCCGAACCCGCTAATGAGAACCTCTTCACCATTTTGCAGGGACTGTTTAATAAGCTCGAAAAGGGTGTCGATGACCTGGGCTGAGTGAGTCTTTGTGAAAATGTTTTTGGCGAAGAGTGCGTCTGCAAGATGAGATTTGGTGAGAGTCATTGATTGCTCCTGAAACTTGGACGTGGGCAAATTGGGGATTAGGGATGATACCGCACGGGCTGTTAGGAGGCAAGGATAGAGCAAGCCGGCAGTTAACTGGGGGAAAATCAATCGATGATTCGCCACCAAAGGCTGCCTGGGGAAAACCTGGGGCTCTATTTTCTGGAATCGCAAGAAAAATCTTCTGACCCGTTTCGATTTCTTACCCGGTCAGCGATCCACCTGGGGATATACCCGGCACTCATGAGCAGCCATCCTGAATTTTTGCCTTGTTCGGCCCAATGAACCGTATCATCAGGGCACTCCAACTCAAAGTCTTGACACTCGAAGCAAGAGAAGCCATGCCATCCCTTCGAGAGGCAAATTTCAAGGCATTCCGAGTAGCGGGAGCACAAAACCCGTCTTTCAACCTCACTTGGTCGATTTACCGTCTTGGCCGGCATAGGATTCAACATAAGACCCCTCCACAATGCTCTGCTATTTATTATGTCGGCAGATGTCGTCTTATTTTTAAATGAAAATTTCAGGTTCAGATAAATTCAATGGGAGCTTTGGGAGGCAAGGCAAGATATACCGCACCGGGGTATCAGGAGGTAAGGGCAGGGCGGTCAAGGATGGAGTGAATGCCTCCATGCAAGACTCTCAGGGAGACTTGTTCAATGGGTGCCCAGATTGTTGGGTGAGGAAAAGTGGAAGTGGGAAAATAATGTTGGATAGATCAGGCGGGGCATTTGTGGTTGGGCAAGCCTATGGACAAGTGGAAAAATCGGGGATTAAAAAAGGGGTAAATCTATTTCATCTTCGATCATCGTTAATCGTCAAAAACCAAGTTAAATCAATATAAAAGAGAGTGCATATTGTCCCCAGTACGGCCTTTCACGCCGGCGACGCCGGTTCAAATCCGGCTGGGGACGCTCGTAAAATCCAGGACTTAAAACGTCCTTTTCGCCATCGTGACAATAAGGGGTCGATTCCCTATATCACGACGCCTAAAAATGACCGATCAGGCCCTTTCCGGGGACGTGATCGGTCATTTTCGTTGACGCAGGGAATATGGTTCTGTGACGCAATTGTGAAAATGACGATAGTGGAATCAACATTGAAGGTACTCAGCCGGCCGCAGAGGAAGTAGCTGCAACCAAGCTCAGCCCGGCGAATTCTATCCAAAACGACAAAGTAATCTGTCTCGAATGCGGCGCTGAGATGAAGCAGCTCACTTCGAAGCATCTCGTTTCCCACGGCATGAGCCAGAAAGAGTACAGGAAGAAATACGGGTTCACATTGCGGACTCCATTGGCAGCAAAGTCATTGACCAAAGCGAGAAGTAAAGCAGTGAAGAGAAGAGGATTGCCGGAGAAGTTGAAGCAGGCGATTGAGGCGAGAAGGCAGGCAAAGGCGAAAACGTCAAAACCGGCGGTAACAGAGAAGGTGACGGCCGGCAAAACGAAGCCGACGAGACTTCGGAAGAAGAAGGCATAATTCCGGCTAAAATCGCAAAACACAATCTCATATGACATATCAATTGCATGTTCGGTTGCAAAATCCTATGGTTTTGTGAGTTTTGGAGTTGTTTGAGAAGTTTTTCGGCTAGTACTTACTTGTATAAGTGCGCGTAAATAATTCAAGTCCGTCACCCCGGCCCCCGGACTAGACACTTCCGGGGCAGGGTTCGCCGGGGTCCAGAAGATTTGTTGAGATGGAAAAGACATCTGGATTCCGGCCTGCGCCGGAATGACGAGATTATGGTGTTCCGTTGAATCAAGCACGCCAATTTATGCAAGTAAGCACTAGAATCAGATGCTACAATGCAGTTCGGATGGATTGAGCACAAGCTGATACATTATTCCAGGCAACTCGGCATGAGGGTCGTATGGTATTTCATACTGAACCGGAACCAAAAGGTAATAGAGGCAACCTGATTTCGAAAAAACCTGAGCCTCTTGCAGAACTCAACAAAACCGTCACTCCGGTGACATCCGCGGTCCAGTGGACCTTGAAAAACCTGGATTCCGGCCTTCGCCGGAATGACGTTGAAGGACTTTTGCAAGAGGCTCACCTGAGGATTTTCTGACTGGCGATCTCAAGATGAGCCCGATATACTACCTCAAGCAGGGCAAGCCTATCACCAAATGATACCGTGGATCAGTCAGGCGAAGGTCAATTCAAAATTTCCAGAATAAAATTTTGGCTCTATGTTTGGAGGCTGCGTAATGGAAGAAAAAGAAAAATGCGAAGGTTTAACACGACGCAACTTTATCAAGACCATTGGATTGGCAGGAATAGCTTCAACTGGACTGGAAATGGGCAAAGCCGCTGCCGCTCCAGAACCGGCTGACGACGGAAAACCCGCCCTCCCCAGGCGCAAGCTGGGTAAAACGGGTGCCGAAGTGTCGGTTCTCGCGCTCGGCGGGGGGTTCGACACAGTCAATAATCAACTGCTACTCAGGCAGGCCCTTAACTGGGGCGTGAATTTCTGGGACACCGCCGAGGCCTATGGAAATGGTTCGAGCGAGGAGGGCTATGGCCGCTTTCTTGCTCGAAACTCCGATGCCAGGAAGAAAATGTTTCTCACCACAAAATTGCACTCCGGCGAGCCCGAAGCCATGACGGCGGCGCTGGACAAATGCCTGAAGAGGCTCGCCACGGATTACGTCGATTTGTTGCACGTACATGGAATAAACGACTTCAGCGAGATAGCGGAGCCGAAACCAGTGAGGCAATGGGTTTCCGGATTGAAGCGGGCGGGCAAGATCAAACTTTTCGGGTTCAGCACTCATGAGAACATGGAAAGCTGTCTGCTGAGCGCAGCCAAAGCAGACTGGATCGACGCAGTTATGTTCGCTTACAGCTTCCGGATTATGAACGGCGTGAAGATGAAGGAAGCGATTGCTTCATGCGCGGATAAGGGTATCGGGCTCGTCGCCATGAAAACCCAGGGAGGCCGACAGGTACAGACGGACAGCGAAGCCGAAATGCAGATGGTCGAACGATTTATCGAGCGCGGCTTTACCGATAAGCAGGCCAAGATCATGGCCGTACTGGAAAATCCAAACATTGCAAGCATCTGCTCCCAGATGCCGAACCTGACGATTCTTTCGGCCAATGTGGCAGCGGCGCGGGACCTGACGCGTCTTACTCGTACCGATTTCGAGCTGCTGGATAGATTTGCCGCCGAAACTTACGAAAGCTACTGCGCCGGGTGTGGCCGCATCTGCCATGAGGCGGTCGGAGGAGCGGTACCGGTTAGCGACGTAATGAGGTGCCTTATGTACTACCGCGATTATGGCGAACGCGACCTGGCGCGTGAGGTTTACGCCAGCTTGCCGGAGCAGGCGCGAGAGCTGCTTACGCGAATCGATTATTCCCGTGCGGAGAAGGCCTGCCCACGGAGACTTGCAATATCAAAGCTCATGCGGGAGGCTTCGGAGATATTGGTTTAGTAACGGAAGCAAGAAGCAAGAAGCGAGAAGCAAGAAGCGAGAAGCGAGAAGCGAGCTAATGCGGGAGGCTTCGCAAACTTTGGTCTAGTACATTGTCAACAAAGTCATGATATGTCGCAAGGAATCTTCACTCCCCACGAAAGCTGGAGTCCAGTGCTTTTAACCGACTGAAAAGACTCTGGATTCCGGCTCCCGGACTAGACACTTCCGGGGCAGGGTTCGCCGGGGTCCAGAAGTGATTGGATTTTATTAAAAATACTGGATTCCGGCCTTCGCCGGAATGACGGCCTAAGTATTCGGGACTTATGTAGTGGATCTTTGACTCAGGACACAAGTGAATTCGATGATCGAGTGTTCGTGTGACCAATCGCAATAGAGAGAAGAGGCTTGGCGTATTACCGGCATTGCAATGGCCAACCATTAGCCACTTTAATTCAAGGAGGAAATTGAATGTTAAAAACGTCCGGATTGCTTTTGACTCTGGTACTGTTTGTTTTTACCCTAACAGCGCCGGTGCAGGCTGCGGACTTCGAAGGAGAATGGGTTGGACATTGGAGAAACAATCTTGGTGAAGAAGGGCCTGACTCTCTTAGCCTCCACTGGCACGACGGTGGGCTGAGGGGCATATGGACCGATGGAGTAACGCTTTGGGGAACACAAACAGGGAAAAACACCATACACTTACGCGGTAAAAGGGATAATGGCACTACTTACGACTGCGCGGGGGATATAGAGCATGGGGAGATGCACCTCCATTATTATGCAACACGGGTTAATGGCAGCACCTATGAAGGCTGGTCGGAGCTTCATCGCAGCAATTGAGTTTGGTTGATACCTTATACGAGTTTGCGTTCAAGATTGAATCAATCGAAAAGAGCGGGGAAGTGACTTCCCCTGGTCCCCCCAGCCCCCGCAAGATTTGGCCGCGCGCGGCCAAGCGCTCGGCGCCGGCGGCGGTTGCCCAGCACTTGCTGGGCGGCCGCCGCAGCGCCATTCTTAAATAGCAGGATCATGGTCCGGGCATGGAGAGCTGCGAAGGGGTGCGCCCTCTCAAAAGA
>Ga0116114_1001878_pt1 | contig 10161 bp, 9 predicted proteins | sample June2015DPH_10_5_FD_89823 | JGI IMG/M metagenome (GOLD analysis project Ga0116114, IMG submission 89823) | Peatland microbial communities from SPRUCE experiment site at the Marcell Experimental Forest, Minnesota, USA - June2015DPH_10_40 | ecosystem: Environmental > Terrestrial > Soil > Wetlands >... | reverse complement strand
GTACATCTACGTCGCCAACTCGCTGAGCAACACGGTTTCGTCTTACGTCATCGATCTCGCCACCGGCACGCCCTCGGCCGTGGCCAGCAACAGCAGCAGCACAGACACCCAGCCGGTCGCCATTACGGTGGATGCGTCGATTGGACGCTTCGTCTTTACCGCCAACAAACTGGGCAACTCCGTCTCCGGCTTCACATTGAATCCGGATTCGGGCGTGCTGACCACCGACCAGGCCTCGCCTTATCCCTCCGGCGCGAAGCCCAGCGCGGTGATCACCGTTCCCGCCGGCAGCCACGAGGTGGAATCGATTTCCCCGTAACGGTAAAGACGTTCGATGGCAGGAAAGCCCGGCCCGCGCGGCTGGGCTTTTTGTTGCGCGAAAGCCCCGCTACGCCCCCATCCACTTGCGCAGTTGCCGCTGTGCCGGCTTCTCCACCAGGTGCAGCGCCAGCAGCGCTATCCCAATCAACACCGCGTAGCTGATCCACGGATCGAACCGGCTCAGCCCCACACGATCCAGCACATGCGTGTCGTGAATCAGGTTCCACAGGTTGAAGTGCAGCAGATAGATGCAGTAGCTGGCCTCGCCCACAAACACCAGCGGGCGCAGGGACAGTAGCCGCGCCAGCGGATTCTCCCCGGCCAGCCCCAGAATGATGCAGCCGAACAGGGGCATCGGCAGGCCTTCGTGCATGATGGCGTAGGGCATCCGCGGCCCCAGCGCCAGCAGGCCGTAGATGCCGGCAAAGCCGCCCAGCCCCAGCCATAAGCGCAGACGGCTGGTGCGCGCCATCACCTCGTCCAGCCCGGCCAGCATCACGCCGAAGATGAAACCGGCCACGTGAGCATAAGGAGTATATTTGAGCGCCCACAACCATGGGCCGTAACTCCACCGGTCAGGATGTGCAATTCCGTCCGGTTTGAATGCCATATACAGTGCGCCGGGAAGCATCCCCAGCAGCCATATGCCGCCCATCTTCACCAGGTGCGGGGCAACACGCTCAGGCCGCTTCCAGCGTGCCAGCCAGGGAAAGATGACGTAGTAGAAGGCCTCTGCCGACATGGTCCAGGCGGGCGTGTTCAGGAAGGTGGCGATGGCCGGAATCCATCCTTGCAGCAGCAAGGGCGTGAGCGCCACGCCCGCCCAGAACATCCCGTGCGTGTGGCTCCCATATTCCTTGGCCAGGACCCCCAGGCTCAAAAACAGGCTGAGCAGGTAGATGGGATAGATGCGCGTAAACCGCGCCTTCCAGAAGCGCACCCGGTCCAGCTCCCCGGCCCGCGCCCGCCCGGCGTAGTTGTACGCCAGCACAAACCCCGAGAGCAGAATGAAGTAACTGACCGAGACGTAGCCGGCGTCAATCACCGGCGCCATAAAACCAAACCACTGTGGATTGGAAAAATGAAAGAGGACGATGTTCATGGCCGCAAAGCAGCGCAAACCCGTCAGTGCATTCAGCGGTGCCGGCTTGCGCGTCTCCACTCGGAATCCTTGCAGTGGTCAGTGGACAGTGGTCAGTGAACAGTCAAAAACATATTGTCGAGCAGCTGACAAATGTTCCCCGGCCACTGACCACTGTTCACTGAACACTGTTCACTGTTTTACGCCGTCACCAGCGATCCCACCTTTTCGCCCAGCACCACCCGCTTGATGTTCCCCGGCTGGTTCATGTTGAAGATAATCAACGGCAGGTTGTTGTCCTTGCACAGGCTCACCGCGGTCAGGTCCATCACCTTCAGCCCCTGGCGCAGGATCTCCATGTAGGTAATCTCGTCGTACTTCACGGCATCCTTCACCAGCACCGGGTCGGCGTTGTAGACGCCCTCCACCTTGGTGCCCTTCAGCAGCACATCGGCCTTGATCTCCATGGCCCGCAGGCTGGCCGCCGTGTCGGAAGAGAAAAACGGATTGCCGATGCCCGCCGCAAAGATCACCACGCGCCCTTTTTCCAGATGCCGCACGGCCCGGCGGCGAATATACGGCTCGGCCAACTGGTTCATGAACACCGCGCTCATCACCCGGCACTGCACCCCGCGCTGTTCCAGGGAGTCCTGCAGGGCGATGGCGTTAATGACCGTCGCCAGCATGCCCATGCTGTCGGCGCTCACCCGGTCCATCTCCCTGGCCTGCTCCTCCACGCCGCGGAAGAAATTGCCTCCACCCACCACCAGGCCGACTTCCACGCCCAGAGCGTGGATTTCCACAAGTTCGTCCACGATCCCGGCGACCTTGTCGGCATCCAGTCCGAAGCCGCGCTCGCCGGCCAGTGCCTCGCCCGATAGCTTGAGAACGATCCGCTTATACATGCCTTTTCGAGTATCGCACACCGGCCGTTAGAGCAGTCTCGCTCATTGAGGGGGCGGCGAACGCAGCAAGAGGCCCAGGGCCGGAACCCTGGGCCTCTTGCCATTTCCGAGGGTGCGCGGGGTTACTCCGCGGCAGATTCGACAGGCCTGGCCCTTGATTACCGGTGGGTAGGCCGCCCACCGTTACAGGCCGCAATTCTTCGCGCTCGGCGTCGCCTGCGCCCCGAAAGCTCCACGCCGAGCAAAATCGCATGGGGATCGCAGCCCGCAGAGTGCTATAGTGCTTCTTGAGATTCGCAGGGAGGAATCAGGCATGCAGTCCAAGCCCGATGGAAATTGCAAAGGCCGCGATGAAGATGAAAAGGACGAAAGCCGCGATTTTCTCGTTGCGATGATTATCCTAGCGGCCATCGGCTGCGTAGTGATTCTTCTTTATTCGTTGCGTTTCTGGTCGTCCGGCCAGATACTCCGCATCCTTGGCGTGGGAATGCTGGTGGCGGGAGCGGCTCTGCTGAGCGGGTTCCTGCTGGGCTTTATCTTCGCAATTCCGCGCGTAGGAGACCAAAAGGGGAGAACAACCTCCGCCCGGTCGGAAGGCTCCCCAGCGCCGGACTCAGTGGCGTTCAACGCCAACCTGGTCGAGATCTCCGACTGGCTCACCAAGATCATCGTGGGCGTGGGACTAGTCGAACTGCATTCCATTCCAGGCATGCTGGGCGAGCTGTCGTATTATCTGGCTCCGGGGTTGCAACCGGCTCCATGCGCCGGAGGCGCTTCCTGTGCAGAGTCCCTCATCAGCGGTCAAGCGGCAGGACTGGCAATCGTCATTTTCTATTTCGCACTGGGATTCTTGCTCGGATACGTATGGACAATGATCTATTTCCAGGGCGATCTGAGACGGCGGTTCGAGCAGATGAGGCAGCAGAAGAACGACTTGCAGCGGCTCCAGCAAGCTGCCTTCCAGTTCATGCCGCCTAAAGTCCCTGTCATCCTGCGGGCTGAAGCATCCGTCAGCGCGAACCGGCTAGACGAGGCGTTGGCCACCATTGACGAGGCTCTCAATAACGATCCTCAAAACGGCTTTGCCTTGATGACCAAGGCCCGGATTCTCAAGCGGCAGGCGCTCCAGCCCGGGCAGTCTGACTCTGACAGGGAGAGGTTGCTGAATCAGGCCCTTGTCTGCTCCGACAAGGCCATCGCCCTGCTGCCGGATAAGGGTGAGCCGATCTACAACAAAGCCTGTTATCAGGCGCTGCTCGACCTGAATAGGCTGAAAGACGAGGTGCTCGCAAATCTCGAATCCGCCTTCCGCCTCAATCCCGCCCTGCGGCAAGACGCGAAGGCTGATGAAGACTTGACCTCAATCCGTCATGATGCTGATTTTATTAGGCTTACGACCTAAGACAGAACGCGGGTTGCTTGACAATTCCCCGCCATGGGGCTACGATCATCAAGACAGGTAGTGCACAAGGAGTTGAATCCGATGAGAGACGTCATGCCCATCAGGCCGGTAAGTTAACACCATACACAGACCGTAGCGTTGCACCCCCTCTGAATTTCGCAGAGCGTCGGTGTATGTCATCATGGTCAAGGTCGGAAAGGCAGATGCAGATTGGATTCTGTGTCTGCCTTCTATTTTTTGGCGGCACAAACATTCCACACGCAAAAAGGCCCGGGGCTTTTGCCCTGGGCCTTTTTGTCTTTCCGTACTCTGCACTTACTCGGTTACGGACTCGATGGCCTTGGTCGTAGCCACGGTCCAGTCCGGAGCGCCCACCTTGAAGCGCGCAAAACGCCGCACCGTGATGTTCTCGCCCAGTTTGCCCACCTTCTGCCCGATCAGCTCCTTGATGCTAATGGCCTGATCCTTGATGAACGGCTGCTCCAGCAGGCAGACCTCCTCGTAAAACTTGGCCATCTTGCCGTCCACAATCTTCTCAATCACCGCTGCCGGCTTGCCCGTGGCCGCCGCCTGCGCGCGGTAAATCTCCTTCTCGCGCTCCAGATCCCCCGCCGTCACGTCCTCCGGCTTCACGTAGCGCGGATCGGTGGCCGCGATGTGCATGGCGATGTCCTTGAGCAGCTCCTGGAAGTCCTCGGTGCGGGCCACAAAGTCGCTCTCGCAGTTCAGCTCGATCAGCACCCCGATCTTGCCGCCGGCGTGGATGTAGTGGCCCACCGCGCCCTCGTTGGTCGCGCGCGCCGCCTTCTTCTGCGCCGAGGCCATGCCCCGCTTGCGCAGCACCACAAATCCTGCCTCGATGTCTCCCTTGGTCTCCTGCAATGCCTTCAGGCAGTCGCCCATCGGCGCGCCGGACTTCTCGCGCAGCTCCTTCACCAGCCTGGCATCAATCTTTTCGCTCACTGTCGTCATCTCTCTCCCCAGTTATCAGTTGTCAGTTCTCAGTTATCAGTTCTCGCGGCTTCATTGCCGACGCCTGATCTCTGAAAACTGTTTGGTTGGCTGCCCGGAACTGATTGGTTCAAACCCGTGAGCCTTCCGGCAAAAGAAAAGCGTGGCACTCAACTCTGGCGGCCACGCTTGTCTCATTCCGCGCACATCCGCGCGCGGAAAAAATTAAAGAGCGCCCTCGGCCACTTCGGCCTCGTCCAGCGCCGCAACCGCGGCGGGAGCCTTGCGGATGCCGCCGCCCAGCGCCGCTTCCAGGTCCACTTCCTCGCCCGGCGCTGCCTCTTCGGCCACAGCCTCTTCCGCCGCCGGCACAGGCTGATCCTCCTGGAAGGCCTTGTCGCCCACCAGGTTCACGCCCTCCGTGGCCGAGTCGGCGATCTTCGAGGTGAATAGCCGAATCGCCCGCAGCGCGTCGTCGTTGCCCGGAATCACGTAATCCACCACCGTCGGGTCGCAGTTGGTATCCACCACCGCCACCACCGGAATGCCCAGCTTGCGGGCTTCCTTCACGGCGATCGCCTCATTATTCGAGTCCACGATGAACAGCGCATCCGGCAGCCTCTTCATCGTCTTGATGCCGGCCAGGTTCGCCTGCAGGTGCTTGCGCTCCCGCTCCAGCTTGATCACTTCCTTCTTGGTCAGCAGCTCATAGCGGCCATCCGTGGCCATCTCATCCAGTTCCTGAAGGCGCTTCACGCTCTTCTGCACCGTCACCCAGTTGGTCAGCAGGCCCCCCAGCCAGCGCTGGTTGATGTACGGCATGCCCGCGCGCGTGGCTTCCTCGGCGATGGCCTCCTGCGCCTGGCGCTTGGTGCCGACGAATAGAATCGTCTTGCCTCCGGAGCACAGTTCAGTGACGAACTTCGACGCATCCTTGAACAGCTTGAGCGTCTTCTGCAGGTCGATGATGTAGATCCCGTTGCGCTCACCAAAAATGTATTCCTTCATCTTCGGATTCCAGCGCTTGGTCTGATGCCCGAAGTGAACACCCGCTTCGAGCAGCTCCTTCATTGTGATCGTGGCCAATGGGCCTCCTTCGTGGATTGCATCCGGGCAAGTCCTATCTTGGCCCGGATTGATCCCGCTCTCGCGGGGATTTAAAACCAAGTTGTCAGTTGTCAGCTATCAGTTGTCAGTAACCACAAATCGGCGGCTCTGAATACTGATAACTGATAACTGACAACTGACAACTGACAACTATCTCTTGCTGAACTGGAACCGCTTGCGGGCGCCCTTCTGCCCGTACTTCTTGCGCTCCTTCTGACGCGCGTCGCGAGTCAGCAGGCCTTCGGCCTTCAGCGTCTTGCGCAGCTCCGGGTTGAACTCAATCAGCGCCCGGGCAACGCCCATCTTCACGGCGTCGGCCTGCGCCGAAACCCCGCCGCTCTTCACCGTGGTCACCACGTCGAAGGTCCCCCCCAGCTCGGTCACAACCAGCGTCCGCTTGGCCGCCACGCGCTGCTGCTCGGTCACAAAGTACTCTTCAAATTTCTTGCCGTTGACCTTCCACTCGCCCGTTCCGGGACGCAAAAAAACCCGAGCGATCGCCGACTTGCGCCGCCCCGTCCCGTAATACTGAACCAAATCCGTCATTCATTTCCCTCTTAGCTGTCAGCTATTAGCTCTTAGCTATTAGCTCTTAGCTTTTAGCCCGTTCGTGTTTCGATTCCGCTGTTTACTTTCGCCAAAGCCTTTCGCCCTTGCACCAGACGAGCTAACAGCTAATAGCTAAAAGCTAATAGCTGCCTTACTTCACTTCCAACGCCACCGGCCCCTGCGCCTGGTGGGGATGCTTGTCGCCGCGATAAACCTTCAGCTTGGTAGCCATCTGCCGGCCCATCTTGCTCTTGGGCAGCATGCCCTTGATGGCCTGTTCCAGAATCGCCTCCGGCTTGCGGTTCAAAAGCCGCACGAACGACTCCTCGCGCAACCCGCCCGGAAAACCGGTATAGCGCCGATAGAGCTTCTTCTCGGACTTCAATCCGGTCAGCCGCACCTTCTCCGCGTTGATGACGATTACGTGATCGCCCATATCGATGTACGGCACGTACTGGGGATTCAGCTTGCCGCTCAGTACGCTGGCAGCCTTGGTGGCCAGCCGCCCCAGCGTCTGCCCACTGGCATCCACCACATACCACTTGCGGTCAATCTCCTTGCCGCTCGGAACAAAGGTACTCATCTTTCTCCTGCCCTCTAAAAAGCTCTGGGTACGAAAACTCTGGGTGCCCCAGATCCCGATTTTGGGACCTGGGAAAGCACAAACCCGCGCAAACCGCATTTGCCCACGCTAAAAGCGCACGGGCCCAATTTCTACCCACGTCCAAACAATTCTGTTCGGGTGAGAACTGCGGGGCTGGCCCTCAAAGGGCTCTGGCCTTGCTGGATTCGCACCAAATAAGCTCGCACAAATTCAAATCCAGCAGCCGGTGACCTGTTCCAGCCGACCCCCTCAGGGAATCCACCAGCCGGGTCCGGGTGAGCACACACAGACCCCAGGCGCAACACCGCGCAAGGTCTCTAGAATACCCGAATCCAGCCCCCGGAGTCAACGAAAAGACCAACAACCAGTGAGCTAATATCAGGGTGCCCCATCCTCGCCACGTTTTTGTTTTTGTGGCTAGGGTGGGAGATCGCGCACTAAGACTGCCGGAAACCCCAGGTCTCGTTTTTGAGACCTGGGAAACGACGAGCCTAAACCAGTCTCGTATGCCGCGTGAGCGGCGTCTGCCCCACCGCAGGTGGTTACGCCGCCTTCTCGTCCCCCACCGACCGCACCCTGAACCGCTTCATCTGAATCGAAAGCATCCGCTCGATCTTGCGCAGGTCTCCCCGCTCCGCCGGTCCGGCAAAGGTCGAGGCCACTCCATGCGCCGCGGCCCGTCCCGTCCGTCCCACGCGGTGGACAAAATCCTCCGCAACCTTGGGCATATCGAAGTTGATCACGTGCGCCACGTTGGCCACGTCGATGCCGCGAGCAGCAACGTCAGTGGCAACCAGCACCCGGTGATGCCCCTCTGAAAAGCTGCGCAGTGCCGCATTCCGCTGCGACTGCGAGCGGTCGCCGTGAATCTGCGTCGCCGACCACCCCGACCGCGCCAGCCGCCGCGTCACGCGTTCCGCTCCATGCCGGGTGCGCACAAAGACCAGAAAGCTGCCCGTCTCGGCCTCAAGCAAATGCTCCAGCAGCTCCTGCTTCTTGTCCGGCTCCACTTCAAAGGTGCGCAGCTCCACGTTCTCCGCCGGCCTGAGCACCGATCCAATCTCGATGCGGACTGGATTGTTCACGTATTTGCGCACCACGTCCCTCACCGTGCCTTCCAGCGTAGCCGAGTAGCACAGCGTCTGCCGCACCGCCGGCAGCGTAGCCGCAATCCGCGCAATAGCCGGCTGAAAGCCCATATCCAGCATTCGGTCCACTTCGTCCAGCACCAGGATCTTTACCTGGTCCAACCGCACCATCTTGCGCTTGAGAAAATCCTCCAGCCGCCCCGGCGTGGCCACAATCAGCTTCGCCCCGCGGCGAATGGCATCGAGCTGCGCTCGTTCAGCCAGCCCGCCAACCACCAGCGCCACCGTCTGCTCCGAACTGGTGCGAATGGCGCGAAAGTGCTTTTCCACCTGTATGGCCAGCTCCCGCGTAGGCAGCAGGATGAGCGCGTGCGCGGCGGGTCCCCGCGCTTCCACCTTTTGGAGGAGTTCAATGATCGGGATCAGGAAGCCGAGCGTCTTGCCCGTCCCAGTCTGTGCTGTGGCCAGCACGTCGCGGCCTTCCAGAGCCGGGGGTATGCAGCCGGCCTGCACCGGCGTGGGGGTTTCAAATTTGTTTTGGTCAAGCCGCGCCAAAAGGGCGGGCGAAAGAGAAAACTGTCTAAACTGTGTCGTCAAAATTGTCTTATTTTCCTTAGGGCTCCGCGAGCTCCATATTCCCTGGAGCCTGCAATCGGAGCCGGACTTGAGGCGCGCACACAAATCCTCTTCGTATGCAAACCTGCTCTTGAATATGCGTAAGGGAGAACCGTAGAGTCGAATCGAAGACTGGCAACCGGCATTCAAACTGTGAATTCGCCAGGAGCCCGGAGCTGCCACACGCTACTTGTACGCCAATCGGCACACTGCCAACCAGCTACCCATTCCCACGCAGAATCTGCTGCGTTCCCGGTTCATTCGCGCCCATCCATTTCGCCAATCCATTTCAAGGAGGCTGGAGTGCTCGAACCCTTGCTCCGGACCATCTTGAGCAGTCCAAGGCAAAGTCCCCGGGTGGGAGACTCAAGGGTTTACGCTCTATCACCCCAGGAAACAAAGACCGTTTCTTGGGGACCCCGATTTGTAGGGGCTTGGGGAAATCTGTGCCAGGCTAACTAGCCGTCTTAGGGCTCGCCGCCGCTCACGGCCAAATCACTGAGCGCAACTACAGTCTAGCACAGTTTCGCTTTTCCCTCGCCCTGGGGGTGCCCCACGTTCGGCGCAGCCTAACGTGGGATAGTTCCATCTATCTATAAGCTTTATAGGGAATGCCGCCGCCGCAGGCTCGCTACATTCTTATATTATGTTCGCCGATCACGGCGAATACCGACCAGAGATTGGTAAGCCCAAGAAGCTCTTGCACCCGTTTGCCGATGTTGATGAGTTCCAAACTGCAGCCTGCCGACTTGGCGGAAACATACAGGCGAACCAGGGTGCCCAGGCCCGTGCTGTCCACGTACGCAAGATCCGTAAAGTCCAGCACGATTCGTTTACTGTCCGCAATCAGTGGCTTGACCTCGGCGTAGAAAACATCGGTCGCCCCCGATACCAGCCTGCCGTGGCATCGCACAACGGCGCAGTCGCCGGCGCGCTTGGTCTCCAGCGTAATGAATTTCGTGGCTGCCTGGTCAGTCATCTGGAATTACCTTGTCGAAGCAAATCGAACGGTCAAAAACAATGATCGGGTAATTCTCTCATGGATAGTGAGTTTTTCAGCAAGTTTCGGCCCCGCTCTGCCAAACCCTGCGCGGCCAGGCCTTCGAGTTAAGCGTCACTGGCCGGAGCCATCCGGCTCTGCGGCGCGGCTCATGCGGGCATCGGGCAGGCCCAACCGCCGCTTCAGCGTCAGAATCTCCTCGATCTTGCCCTCCGGGATGAAGGCCAGCGGCCTGCCGATCTGCTGGGCGATCAGGTAGGTCTTGCAGTAGGTCTCAAACGTCTCCACCAGCCACTCGGCGTGGGTCACGGTATCGGCCCAGCAGACGATGCCGTGGTTGGCCAGCAGGATGGTGTTGTGGTCTTCCACATAGGGCAGCACCGTCTTTGCGAATGCCTGTGTTCCGGGAGTCTCATACGGCGCTACCGCCGCGGGCCCGATCGAGGTTTCGTACTCCGAGATCAGCCCGATGGGCGGCGCGGAGCCGGTCATGGCGAAGGCCGTTGCGTGAGGCGGATGGCAGTGCACGATGGCGCGG
>Ga0116114_1001873_pt1 | contig 10184 bp, 9 predicted proteins | sample June2015DPH_10_5_FD_89823 | JGI IMG/M metagenome (GOLD analysis project Ga0116114, IMG submission 89823) | Peatland microbial communities from SPRUCE experiment site at the Marcell Experimental Forest, Minnesota, USA - June2015DPH_10_40 | ecosystem: Environmental > Terrestrial > Soil > Wetlands >... | reverse complement strand
CGAAGAGGTCGGCGTAACGCACGAACTGAATCGTGTCGCCGACGCCCTGCTCGGAATAGAGCACGATCGTCTTGCCGGCGACGTCGGGACGGCCGGTCGGCGGGCAGCCCCATTGGCGCGAGGGATCGCGGTGGACGTTGTCGCTGAAGGATTGGCAATCCCACCGGGATTCGTATTGGAGCCAGCCGTTTTGGTAATCACCCAGGGTGATGAGACACATGGCCCATTGTCCGCGGGCCTCGGTGCAACGCGGGTCGGCTTCGACGGCGCGGCGCCAGACATCGGTGGCATCCTCGAACCGCCCGGCGGCCTTGAGGGCGTCGGCCGGGAGCCGAACCGTTTCCTCGTTCACCTTGCCCGTGTCGCGGATTCGGTTGAAAACGGTTTCCTCGGCCAAAGCGAGCTGGTTGTCCCGGCAAAGGGCCATGACCAGATCGTGATGCGTGCCCTGGCCGTTCGGGTCCAGTTGCAGGGATTTTCGCAACGCTTCGATGGCCTGCGGGAAATCACCCTTTTTGCCCAGGCAAGTGCCAAGGCGATGCCAGTGCTCGGCGGAATCGGGCCGGAGTTCGATGGTCCTTCGGCGAGCGGCGACGGAGCGGTCCCAATCATCGAGCCGTTCGCAGGCCAGGCTCAGGTTCGCCCAGGCGTCGATATGGCTGGGATCGATCTCGACAGCCCGCTGGAAAATGTCGCGCGCCTCGGTCAGACGATTGGCCTCTCCCAGGCAGATGCCAAGGTCGTTGAGAACCGTGACGTTGTCCGGCGTCAGCGCCAGGATTTGGCGATAAACGTTCTCAGCCTCAGCCAGCTTGCGGGCGGACTGGAGTTGTTGGGCCAACTGAATCGCTTGATCGACGCTCAAAGCGGGCATGGATGGATCGTATAAGAACGGTTGGCGGGGTTCCATGGAGTTGGGGTTGGAGGGAGGTGGGGCCGGCGCCGCACGCAGGGAGCACCCCCCGCGGCGTCGCGGTGGGCGTTCCGAATCTTTCGATCGTCGAACCGGTGCGGGGCGAAATCCACGGCGGCGAGAAAAAGGGGTCATAAGCCTTTTTCGCAATTTCCGCTAAAAATTGGAATAATTATCGCTTTTATCGAAAATGGCTTATGACCCCTTTTTTCGATTGCTGAATGGGGGCGACGCGATATCCTCTTGGCGATGGAAATCCGGGCCATGACGGCGGGCGATCTGGGGGCGATTGGCGATATCGACGCCACGGTGGAATCGTCGCAATATCTGCACATTGAGCGGGCGGGCGAGGGGCTGGCGTTTTCGTGGAAAACGCAATTGCGGCCGTTGCGGGAAAAACGGGTGCATCGGCATGCGCTGGACGACGAGAGGGAACTGGCGATCAAGCAGATCGTCATCGGCGCGGAGGAGGGCATTGCGCTGGTGGCGGAACACGAGGGAAGGCCGGTGGCGACGGCGGCGGCCGTGCCGGACCGGAGCGCGGGGGTCCTGCGGCTGATCGACGTGCGCGTGGATTTTGATTTTCGCCGGCAGGGATTGGCATCGGCGATGTTGTTCCGGATGATCCAGGAAGCACGGCAGAGCGAGCTGCGCGCGGTAATGGCCAGATCGGCGGCGGACGATTTCCCGGCGCTGCAGCTTCTGGGCAAGCTCGGCTTCGAGCCGGCGGGGTTGGACACACATTACCATTCCAATCACGACCTGGTGAAGGAATCGGTGGTTCTTTTTTTCTATCTCACGTTGAAATAGCGCGGTTGCCGCAACGGCGCCGCGGAGGGGGAGCGATTTGGGGTGAGAACCCTGCCGACTGAAGTCGGCAGGCCGCTACAGAGTTTCTGAGAATGTGATAAGTGACCAATGAGCGAAGAAATGCAACGCGAGGCTGGCGGCGAGGAATTCGATCCGCGTGACATTGCGCGGCGGGTGAGTTTGATCGGCGCGGAAGAGGCGGCGGTGGTGCTGGAGTTCCTGCCGGCCGAGGTGGCCGCGGGGGCGATGGAGAACCTTGCGCCGCAGGCGGCGGGGGAAATCCTGAGGGGGATGGAGCCGAGGCGCGCCGGCGGGCTGATTGGGCGGATGGACCGGCAGGCGGCGTCGAACGTCCTGTCGGCCATGGCGCCGGACGACCGCGTCGATTTGCTGAGGCAGTTGAAGGGCCAAGTGCACGATGCGCTGGTGCAGCAATTGGGTGCGGCACAGGCGGCGGAGACGCGGCAACTGGAGCAATATCCCCCGCACACGGCCGGTGGGATCATGACGACGCGGGTCACCTGCCTGCACAAGGATATCACGGTCGAGCAGGCGATCGCGGAGCTGCGCCGCATCCATCAGGAGCTCGGGCAGATGTTCTACGTTTACGTCGTGGACGAGCAGCGGCGATTGCTGGGCGTGCTGTCCATGCGGGACCTGATCCTGGCGCGGCCGGAGAGCACGCTGAGGACGATCATGATTCCAGCGGTCAAAAGCGTTCCGGCGACGATGGGCCGGGAGGAAGTGGCGCGGCAGATGCGCGCTTCGCGATTCCTGGCGCTGCCGGTCGTCGATGCCGAGGGACGATTGTGCGGGCTGATCACTTTGGATGACGTGGTCGACGTCATTGAGGACGAGGCGACGGAGGACGTTCAGCGAATGTTCGGCGCCGGGGCCGAGGAGCGATTGAGCAGCTCGTGGCAATTCAGTTTCTCCCGGCGCATCGGGTGGTTGCAGGTGAACCTGGGAACGGCGTTTCTGGCGGGGCTGGTGGTGGCGATGTTCGGGGGAACGATCAGCAGATTATCGGTGCTGGCGATCTATATCCCGATCGTGTCGAGCATGGGAAGCAATGCCGGGGCCCAGGCGATGTCGGTGGCCATCCGCGGCATCACGCATGGCCGGACCGACCGCAAGCTCCTGGGCCACGTCCTGGCGCGGGAAACGATCGTGGGCGCCCTGAGCGGCGTGGTGATCGGCGTCACAACCGCGCTGATCGCGATGGCGTGGCAATATCACCACGGAATCGCCCTGGGCGCGGTGGTCGGCGCGTCCCTGATCGTCACGCAAACGCTTGCCTGCGTGAGCGGCGCGGCGATCCCGTTCATCATGCGCCGGCTGGGATTCGACCCGGCCCAATCGGCGACGATCTTTATCACCACCATCACGGACGTGGCGGGGTTCGCGTGTTTGCTGGGGCTGGCGACGCTGTGCCAGGGGTGGATGAGGTAAAACAAATTCGAAACTCGAAATTCGAAATTCGAATCAAATTCGAAGTCTGAAACTCGAATTTCGGATTTCGAATTTGATTCGAATTTCGAGTTTCGAATTTCGAGTTTCGATCCCTTACACTTCCCCCATGCCCGAACCTCCGCGGCGGCCTATCTTTGAACTCCTTGGCCTTGCTCTGCCCACTGTGACGCAGATGGCGTCGTATACCACGATGCAGTTCATCGACACGTGGATCCTGTCGCGGCTCGGCAACACGCCGCCTACCGCGGCGTCCAACAGCGGAATGCTGGCGTTCGCGCCGCTGGCGTTCGGAATGGGAATGCTCGTCATCGTCAATACGCTGGTGAGCCAGAGCTTTGGACGAAAGGATTTCGCGCAGTGCGGACAATTTCTCTGGCAGGGGATTTGGCTGGCGCTGTTTTTCGGATTGGCGCTGTTGCCGCTGCGAATGCTGGCCGGCGATATTTTCGCGCTTTTCCATCATCCACCAGAGCAGGCGGCGATGGAGGCGACGTATTTCCGCATCGTGCTGCTGTCGGCGGGTGTGAAGCTGGCGGCCACGGCGGTGGGACAATATTCGCTGGGGATCGACCGGCCGAACGCGCTGCTGATCGCGTCGGTCATCGGGGTGTCGATCAACGCGCTGGGGGCATGGTGCATCGTGCTGGGACGTTTGGGTTTTCCGGCCTGGGGAATCGCCGGGGCGGCGTGGGCGCAGAACCTGGGCGTGAGCTGCGAACTGGCGGTGCTGATCGTCCTGACGCTGAGGAAAGACGTGCGCCGGAAATACAACGCCTTGGATTTCCGGCTGCGATCGGGCGAGATGAGGACGCTGATCCGAGTGGGAGTTCCGTCGGGGCTGCAATGGTTCAGCGACGTGCTGGCGTGGTCGATTTTCTGCAACGTGGTGATCGGGCTGCTGGGGGCGGAGACGATGGCGGCCAATGCGTTCATGTTCCGCTACATGGTGGTGAGTTTTCTGCCGGCGGTGGGAATATCGACGGCGGTGACGGCGCTGGTGGGCCGATATATCGGCGGGAAGCGTCCGGACCTGGCGGCGCGGCGGGCCCATCTGGGGTTCGCGGTTACCGGGGTTTACATCCTCAGCTGCGGAATCGTGTTTGTGCTGGGGCGGGTGCCGCTGATCCGGCTGTTCACCGCCGAAGAGCACGTCGTCCGCATCGGGGCGAGTTACCTCATCTTCGCGGCGATTTACGAAATCTCCGACGCGCTCTACATCGTGTACAGCGGCGCTCTGCGCGGAGCGGGGGACACGTTCGCGCCGACGGTGGTGATGGCGTCGCTGTGCTGGTCGATGATGGTGGCCGGGGGATATTGCGTGGCCCGATTCGTTCCCCAGGCGGGTTTCGGCGGGCCGTGGGCGGTGGCGTGCGTTTATGGCTGGATATTGGGAGTTTACATGCTGCGGCGATTTACGGGCGGGAAATGGCGGGGAATTCATTTGGAAAGCGATGCCGCGGATAAAAATGGGTCTGCCAATTCTTTCGGAAGCAAAGACAATTGAACCGCCAAGACGCCAAGACGCCAAGGGGGAAATGCGGCAAAGAATTTACCTTGGCGTCTTGGCGTCTTGGCGGTTCAATTTCTGCTTCCCCGGAAATTATGGCGGACAAAATGAGAATCGGTTTATTGACCAACCCCATCTTTCCGATACAATTTGTGACTTATGCGGAAAGCCGCGGTCGCGATCATCGGCCGAACGATTATTATCCCGCGACAAGACGGGTAGGGCCGATCGTTCATCCATACGATTTGTAAAGCCCTGCCCAACGGCGGGGTTTTTTTGTTTTCCGGTGCTGCTACACTTTGAGAAATCCAATGGAAGAGAAAAAGAATTACAAGACGACGCTGAACCTCCCGAAGACGACGTTCGCGATGGAGGCCAAGCTCACGGCCAACGAGCCGGCGCGGCTGAAGCGGTGGAATGAATCGAAGCTGTATGAGAAGTTGATGGCGCGGCCGGCGCCGTTGGGGAAATGGGTGCTACACGATGGGCCGCCGTTCGCCAACGGCGACATTCATATCGGGCATCTGATCAACAAGACGCTGAAGGATGTCATTCTGCGGTTCCGGTCGATGCAGGGATACCAGACTCCGTACGTTCCGGGCTGGGATTGCCATGGCTTGCCGATCGAGCACAAGATTCAGGAGCAGATCAAGAAGGAAGGCAAGAACATCCGCGAATTGAGCACGCTGGAAGTGCGCAAGCAATGCCAGGAATACGCCGCGAAATACGTGGCGGTGCAGCGCGAGCAGTTCAAGCGATTGGGCATCCTCGGCGAATGGGAGAATCCATACGAGACGATGTCGCCGGGATATGAAGCGGCCACGCTGGACGTGTTCGCCAAATTCGTCGAGTCGGGGTTGGTGTATCGCAAGCTCAAACCGGTGCCGTGGTCGATCGCCAACCAAACGGCCCTGGCGGATGCGGAGTTGGAATATCAGGACGTGCAGGACAAGAGCATCTACGTCGAGTTTCCGATTGTTTCCGGAGGCGAATGGAACAAGAATACTTTTTTGCTCGTTTGGACGACGACTCCATGGACGTTGCCGGGGAATCTGGCGGTGGCGGTCCATCCTGACGTGAAATACCGCGCGGCCACGTACGTGAAAAACGGGGAAAAACGCATCGGCGTCGTCGCCGAGGATTTGGAAGAAAGCGTCTTGAAACGAGCGGGAATCGAACGCGACCCCGCTGGGAAATCTTTCACCGGCCGGGAACTGGCCGGCACGACGTATCGCCATCCATTCGTCGATCGGGTCGGCAAGGTGGTGCTGGCGGAGTACGTCACGACAACCGACGGCACGGGCTTGGTGCACACCGCGCCCGGGCACGGGGAAGACGACTACGAAACCGGAATCCGGGAAGGGCTGGAGGTGTATAGCCCGGTGCTGGCCAGCGGGCGGTTCGACGACAGCGTGCCGGAATGGCTGCGCGGGAAAAGCGTAAAGGAAGCGAATCCGCTGATCGTCGAGCGATTGAAGAGTGCGGGATTGTTGTTTGCTGAAGAGACGATCACGCACAGTTATCCGCACGACTGGCGGAGCAAGACGCCGATCATCTTCCGCGCGACGGAACAGTGGTTCGTGGCGATGGACAAGCCGTTTGCGATCGACGGGCAATCCGAATCGCTACGAAAGCGCGCGGAAGAGGCGGCGGGCGGTTCGGTGGAATTCGTACCGAAATGGGGCCAGGCGAGGCTGGCGGGCATGTTGGAAAGCCGGCCGGATTGGTGCATCTCGCGCCAGCGGGCGTGGGGATTGCCGATCCCGGTGTTCTACAATGAGAAGGGCGAGGCGCTGTTGACGGCGCAATCCGTCCGCGCAGTGGCCAAGACGTTTGGCGTCAAGGGAAGCGATGCGTGGTTCACGGATTCGGCGGCCGAATTGCTCGGCGCGGATTTCAAGTATCCGCATGGATTTTCGCCGGATAATCTCCGGAAAGAGAAGGACATTTTCGACGTCTGGTTCGAGTCGGGCAGCTCGTGGCATGCGGTGGCGGAAGCGCTGCGAAGTCTGCAATTCCCGGTCGATCTTTATCTGGAAGGATCGGACCAGCATCGCGGCTGGTTTCAGCTTTCGCTCTTGCTTAGTCTCGGCGCGACCGGCAAGCCGCCGTTCAAGCAGGTGCTGACGCATGGATTCGTCGTGAAGCCGGATGGGACCAAGGTGAGCAAGTCTGATAAGGAATACGTGACGGCGATGCAGGAGATCGACAGGCACGGGGCCGATCTTCTGCGGCTTTGGTGTTGCAGCGTCGATTATCAGAACGACATCCCGGCAAGTCCGACGGCCATCCGGGAATTCGGGGACAAGTACCGGAAAATCCGCAATACGCTGCGGTATCTGCTGTCGAATCTTTACGATTTCGACCCGGCGACGGATTCGCGAACAATCGAGGCCGCGAGCCTCGACGGGTGGGCGCTTGCCGAGGTGAACAAGCTGATCGGCGAGGTGACGGCGGCGTATGATGCGTATCAGCTTCACCGGACGTTCAGGCTGATGCACGATTTCTGCGCGGTGCAGATCAGCGCGGTTTATGGCAACGCGATGAAGGACCGGCTGTATTGCGAGAAGGCGGATTCGCCGCTGCGGCGGCGATGCCAGACCGTCATGCGGCGTATGGCGGATTGCCTGATTCGTTTGCTGTCGCCCATGCTGGTGTTCACGGCGGATGAGGCGTGGGAACATTTGCCGCACAAGAGCGGCGAGGAAGCCGCCCTGGCGGCGGTGCATCTGCTGCTTGGGCCGAACGAAGCGGGCGAACAGCCCACCGAGGAGCAGACGCGGGAATGGGCGCTATTGATGGAAATGCGGGATCAGGCATTGTTGCAGCTTGATGGGCTAAAAAAATCCGTTGGATTGAACAAGGCGTTGGATGCGGAGGTGGTGTATCGCGTGGATGCAACGCTGCGTCAGCGGCTTGAGCGATACGGCCCGGACCTGGAAGACCTGGTTGGCGCCGGGTTTCACAGCTTTGTGGACTGCCCGCCGGGAAATAACGGCGTGGAAGTGGTGGATACGCGGGAGAAATACAAAGCCTGCGCCCGAAGCTGGAAGCGCCGGCCGGATGTCGGAAGCGATCCGGAGTATCCGGATTTGTCGATGCGCGACGCGGCGGTGGTGCGAGCGGCCGGCTAAAATGAGGCGGTCAATGCGCGAAATTCAGATTTTGCCGCGGAGAACGCGGAGATAGATGCAAGAGTTTTCGCCACAGATGTAAATCAGATGGACACAGATAAAAGGAAAGAAGGATCTCACGCAGAGGCGCAAAGGCGCAGAGAAAATAAAGGCATTATCTTCTCTGCGCCTTTGCGCCTCTGCGTGAGCTCTTCCGCTTCGCATTTCATCCGTGATTTCCGCGGTGAATGATCCGGAGCGAATTAATTCCAATGTCGAAGTCGCCGATTCAACTTGCGGTGCTGATCAGCGGAGGGGGAACGACGCTGCAAAACCTGGTGGATCGGATCGGGGATGGGTCGCTGAATGCCAGGATCGCGGCGGTGATCGGGTCGCGATCGGGAATCAAGGGGATCGAACGGGCGAAAAATGCTGGGCTGGCTTGTCAGGTCGTCGAGCGAGGTAGATATTTCTCCGACGCCCAATTCAGCCGGGACGTGTTCAAAATCTGCCTCGATGCGCGAGCCGAGTTGGTTTGCCTGGGCGGATGGCTGTCGATGCTGGAGATTCCGGCGGCATTTTCCGGGCGGCTGATGAACATTCATCCGGCGCTGTTGCCGAGCTTCGGGGGAAAGGGGATGTATGGCCGGCGGGTGCATCAGGCGGTGCTGGAACATGGCTGCAAGGTGAGCGGATGCACGGTTCATTTTGTCGATCAGGCGTATGACACGGGTCCGATTATCCTCCAGCGCACCTGTCTGGTGCTTGAGGACGACACGGCTGAATCGCTGGCGCAACGGGTGTTCGAGGAGGAAATGATCGCGTATCCGGAGGCGATCAGGCTTTTCCAGGACGGGCGGCTGCGGATCGAAGGGCGACGGGTGAGAATTTCGCCCCAATAAAAAAGCGGCCTGTCTGAAGCCGCGTTTGTCGGATAAATTTCCAGATTAATTATGCGGGTTTCTTGTGATGGCGGTGGTGATGGCGGCAATGATGCTTCTTGACGAGTTGCGTGACGGTGCCCGCGTGGGCCGGAACCGACGGAAGCATCGCGACGCCGAATGCCCCCAACATCAGGATAACCAATAGCTTACGCATAATGCGCTCCTCAGGTTTCTTCCATCCGCACACCCCAGCGAACCCCGCGGTCCGGCATGATCCTTAGGCGGACTGTACCATATCAAACGCTACCGAATCAGAATTATTCTCGGATAAATGAATGTCGGTACTGGGCGTAGGACCCCACGGATGAACATCCGTGGGCTTTGGGGGCAAGCCGTTATATCTGCATGACTTCCGCGCGCTTCTTCTCGACCACCTCATCGACTTTGGTCTCGTAGGTCTTGGTTAACTCCTGGATCTGTTCTTTGCCTTTGGTGGAATCGTCTTCGGTGACGACGCCGCCCTTTTCCTCGGTCTCCAAAATCTTGTTGGCATCGCGGCGGGCGTTGCGGATGGCGACTTTGGCGGTTTCCGCCAGTTGTTTGCATTGTCCGGCAAGCTGCAATCGCCGCTCCTGCGACAGGGACGGCAAGACCAGGCGAAGCTGCTTGCCATCGCTATGCGGGGTCAGGCCGATCTTGCTGTCGTTGATGGCCTTTTCGATCGCGTGCATATCGCTGGGGCTGAAGGGCTTGATGAGAATCTGGGTTGCCTCGGGAATGCTGATGGCGGCGATGGAGCGGAGATCGGTGGCCGAACCGTAGTATTCGACTTTGATGTGCTCGACGAGTCCCGGGCTGGCGCGGCCGGTGCGGATGCCCCGAAGCTCTTGAAGAAGATGATCGGTCGCCTTCTCCATGTGCATCTCGGCATCAATGAGAATGTCATCCAGTGGCATGGGGAATATGGTAACAAGAAATCGGGGTTCTTGCATCAATAACGGGAGATGAGGATGATGGATATTGGATGACTTCATCCATGATTCGTCGGGTATCCAACATCCTCGTGCTGCTGACGTTCGCCTATTGGGCGTCGGGGCTGGGCGAATGCCTGCACGAGCGGTTCGAGCATCATCACGAAAAGCCGCAGGCGGTTGAATCGGGGAAGAGGGATTCGTCCAAGCCGCTACAGGAGGGGGACGATCATGATGACTGCGTGATTTGCCAGACATTGAAGGCGATGAAGGCGCATCAGCCGACGCCGCCGACGTTGCCCGAGCCCACCCTGCCAAGCGTTGAGATTGTTCCCCTCCCGCAGCCCGAAGCGCCGGTGCTGGCGTTTGTCGTTTTCATTCCGGCGCGTGCGCCGCCGAGCGATTCGGCATCGGATTAGGGCATTTCAGATCTTTTGTTGCGCGGGAAATCCCCACGGCGGCGCCGTGGGCGTTCCCTGGCATGGGTCGTGCCTTTAGTCCGATCTCGATATT
>Ga0116114_1001852_pt1 | contig 10248 bp, 10 predicted proteins | sample June2015DPH_10_5_FD_89823 | JGI IMG/M metagenome (GOLD analysis project Ga0116114, IMG submission 89823) | Peatland microbial communities from SPRUCE experiment site at the Marcell Experimental Forest, Minnesota, USA - June2015DPH_10_40 | ecosystem: Environmental > Terrestrial > Soil > Wetlands... | reverse complement strand
CCCGGCGCTTTCGCGATCGTCGGCAATGACGGCAAGCAAATCCTCGGCATCGGCGGCTTCGCGTCCGTGGCGGGCCGCCTCGTCGAGCGCCGAAACCAACGCCCGCCGCATCCGCAAGGGGAAACGTTGCCACATATTTGGGGATTGTATGCGAAAACAAACCCACGGCAGCGCCGTGGGCGTTGGCGGAGAGACGACGTCTACGCGATTTCGAACAGCTTGGAGACCGCGATTTCAAACCCGGGCAAGACTTCTCCGCCGCGAAGGATGTCGCCGCCGGACAGCCGCGTGAGTTGTGTGGGCGACGTGTAAACTTCCACCGACTGCGTCTTGATATCGACGTACCACACGAGTTTGGTGCCCGCGGTGAAATATTCCTGGAGCTTGTTTTCCATCTCGCGGAGAGTGTTGCTGTCGGACAACACTTCGACAGCCAAATCGGGAACGAGATCGGGAATTGGAACGCCCGGCGATTTGCGGTTGGGCAAACGGTCGAAACTGACGAAGGCAACATCGGGAATTCTCACGCGGCCGGCCAAGATGCGCATCATTCCAGCCTCGCCGCTGACTATGCCCAGCTTTCGGGAAAACACGAAATTCGAAAGCAAAACAATAATCCTGGCGGCAACCAAAGATTCCTCGAACCCCATTGTTTTCTCCACGAGCGTTCCGTCGATCAGTTCGCAAAGGCGATCTTCGTGGTCGTCCAAGCGAAGCACGTCTGCCTCAGTTGCACTGCCTGGCCAAGGATCGAATACGATGCGCTCCAATGGCACGCCTCCTAGCGCGTCCCACCATTCGGCGGCGGTGCGATAGCGGCCATTCGCGGTAGCGACTGGCGGGGCTGTGATGGTCTGAGTCATTGGGGCAATTCTATTATATCATCCACAATTGACGTATCGAACTGGATTTTGCGAGCCTTTTCTAAAGTATTCTGCAACTGACTTTCCGAGATATTTGCGACGGATGCCTTTTTCGGCGATTCGCCCAACAAATTCCATCCGATGCGAATGCGCCATTGATTTTCGCTTCCGTGGAGCTTCACGCATCCGGGTGGGCGCGGATTATGCGTCAGATTCTCGATTGACACCATGACACGACGGGCAATCGGTGGATCGAGATGGTCCAACTCCTTCGTGGCTGATCGCGCAAACGTAAGGCGAAAATCAGCCATGGGCTTTGACGCGAGACTTGAGAGACCGGCGCGCCAAACGCTCACGAACCTTTTCAAGGGAGTCGCGCGGCTCTTTGCGGCGTGATGCTATGAGCAGCCGATCGTAGATGTCCTCCCATATCCGCCGGTGCTTCCGGAGATCGAGGATGACGCCAGTTTTTCTTCCGGCATCATCCACCAAATAGCTTACACCGCTCATCGGATACCTCCGTGCTCTCAATCCAAATTCATCGTGAGCAGGAACTGGGCGTTGCTCGGCACCTTGGCCAATTGGCTCTTGAGGCGTTCCACCGATTCCACGGGGCTCATGTCGCTCAGGACGCGGCGGAGACGGTAGACCAATTCCAATTCCTTGGCATCCAATAGCAGCTCTTCGCGTCGGGTGCCGCTGGAGTTGATGTCGATGGAAGGATAAATGCGTTTGTCCACGAGGCGGCGGTCCAAGTGCAACTCGGCGTTGCCGGTGCCTTTGAACTCCTCGAAGATGACCTCGTCCATCTTGCTGCCGGTGTCGATGAGGGCGGTGGCCAGGATGGTGAGGCTTCCGCCTTCCTCGATGTTTCGGGCGGCGCCGAAGAACCGCTTGGGCTTTTGCAGGGCATTGGCGTCGACGCCGCCGGTCAGAATCTTGCCGCTGTGCGGGACCTCGGTGTTATACGCGCGGGCCAGGCGGGTGATGCTGTCCAAAAGAATCACAACGTCCTTGCCGAACTCGACGTATCGCTTGGCCTTTTCGATGACCATTTCGGCGACCTGGACGTGGCGTGAAGCCGGCTCGTCAAAGGTGCTGCTGACGACTTCGGCCTGGGTGTTGCGTTCCATGTCGGTGACTTCCTCGGGCCGTTCGTCGATCAGGAGGATGATGAGCACCACCTCGGGATGGTTCTTGGAAATGGCGTTGGCGGTTTTTTGCAACAGGACGGTCTTGCCGGTGCGCGGGGGGGCGACGATCAGCATGCGTTGGCCCTTGCCGATCGGCGTGACCAGGTCGACGATCCGCATGTTCAGGTCCTTGGGATCGTGCTCCAGGACCAGGCGGCGGTTGGGATGCAGGGGGGTGAGGTCCTCGAAATTGCTGGTGTCGGTGATTCGCTCGGGATCCTCGCCGTTGATGGCCTCAACGCGCAGAAGAGCAAAATACCGCTCCGATTCCTTGGGCGGGCGGATTTGCCCCTGAACGACGTGGCCATTGCGAAGCCCAAACCGGCGAATCTGGCTGGGGCTGATGTAGATGTCATCCGGGCAGGGCAAATAGTTGTATTCCGGGCTGCGGAGGAATCCGAACCCGTCGGGAAGGATTTCCAGCACCCCTTCGCCATACATCAGACCGTTCTGGCGGATACGGGCGCGCAGAATCTGGAAGATGAGGTCCTGCTTCTTGAGTCCGACGTAATCGGTGATTCCCTCTTCCTTGGCGATCTCGTGCAATTTGTGCACGTCCATCGTCTGGAGGTCCTTGATATAGAGCTTTCCGCCCTTGACCTGTTCGTATTTGGCGTTGGTCTCGGCGTCGAAATTGGCGACGTCCTCGGAGACGGCGGGCTGCCCGTTGCCGGATTGCTCGGCGGGTTCCTCGGCCTTGCGGGCCGGTTCTTCGACGGCATCGGCGGCGGAATCCACCGCCACGGCCGACGTTTCGAGATCCTTCGTTTCGCGCACCTCGGAATCGGCGGACGTTGATTGATGAGATCCGGCGGTTCTCCGCGGACGGGCGCTGCTTGTCTTTGCCATGAATGGCCTCCTGATTTGAACTTAAATACGGGCTTTCTCGAACGATCCAAAGTTAGCGGGATGGCGTGAGATTGAACCGATCTGGTCCGGGATCAACTGACTAGTCCCTCCGACTCCATCGAAGGTTCGATCCAACTGGTGTTCCATTTCATCAAACTCAAGCGAATGAATCCGCCCCAGTCGCGTCAACACTCGTGTCAGGTCTGCTCCGGAAATCGTTTAACGAGAATTCGGAAAAGCGTTTCTCTGACTTGACCGCGGACATAATCCGCATCGGCAGTGTTATCAATAATATAATCGGATATTTCTCGCTTCTTGTCTAGGGGCCATTGCGATTTTTCCCGACGGCGAAGTTCTTCCTCGCCCCAGCCCCGGCTCCGGCTCAGCCTTGCCAGGCGCTGAACCAGCGGCGACTCCACAAACACAATAGCATCACACCCCCCCCGAAGGCCAGCCTCAAAAAGGAGCGGCGTATCCCAAACAATCGCATGGACTTGCGGATCATCGGCAGCATCGACCATGCGCCGCTGGCGGAGTTCGGCAACCCTAGGATGGAGCAGGGCTTCCAGCTTTTGCCGCTGACCGGGGTCGCCAAATACTATATCGGCGATTTTTGCCTTGTCCACCCGGCCGTCCACCGCCACCACGTCATCCCCCCACCAGTCGCGGATTTGCCGCACGATGGCCGGGTCCCGATACGCCTGTTGAACCTGTTCGTCGGCACTGATGACCAGGCAACCCAACTGGCCGAACATCCGCGCGACGGTGCTCTTTCCGCTGCCGACGCCTCCAGTTATCCCGATTACGGGCTTGCCTTGAAACACAACCGTGGCTCAGTAATTTTTGCCGATCGACCTCATATTGCGAGCCGGTATTCGCCGATCATCACCGAATTCCCGGCGGGATCGTAGAGGAGTAGATTATCCTGGCCCGGGACCAGTCCGCGTTGCCGTTCGTATTCGATCTTGGCCTCGGCCAACCGCCGTGCCAGGTCGTTGAGCGACGGCACGACTACACCCAGCGGCCGGAAATCCTCGCGAGGCAGGGGCCGTTCCAGCACTTCGATCCTCAGCCGGAAATTCTCCGCGCGGTAGATTAATTCGTGGCCGCCCTCGTCGCGCTCAAGGTCTTGGCGCTCGAAATTGAGAAGCCCGGCATAAAACTCATCCAGTTGGCGTTCCAGCCCCGCCGGCACCCAAAGCTGGCAATCCTCGACCGACACCAGACGAACGGGCGGTGGTTCCTCGAGCTTCGGGCGACGATCCTCGCCCGCTTCAAAAGCCGCGGAAAGGGCTCCGCCCTCCGCTGTGGAGGCCGGATCAAGCTCGATTTGTCCCAATCGGTCGGCCATCGGAAGCGGGATTATATCAGGAAATGGCGAAAGGGGTGACGAACATCGGTCGGAGGACCGGCCGGCTCACTTGCGAGATTGAGCGGGCTGGTCATCCGGATAGTGGCAACCAGCAACCCTTCCACTACAATTCCGTGCCATGGGCAAGTCCTTTTTCCTCTACATGATGGCGTTGGTTTTGTCGGCTAACGCGGTGCGGGGAGCGGAAAACCATACCTGGGAGCTTCGGGAGGGCCGGTGGCTGGAAGCCACCCGGCCGGCCACGGGGCCGGCGGTCCCTGAGCCGATGCTCGATCAGGCCGAGGCATTGCTCCGTCAACAGGACCCCAAAGCGGCCAAGAAAGTGCTTCTCGCCTGGGAAAAGGACCATAAGAAATCACCGGCCAGGGATCGCTGCATTTTCCTCCTGGTGGACGTTTTCTACCAGCAGGACGACCGCTTCAAATCTTTTTTTTACTGCGACGAGTTGATGGACGAATACCCGGAGAGCGCGCTGTTCCAGGCGGCGCTGCAGAAACAGTTCGACATCGCCAATGCGTATTTGAACGGTTACAAGGACACGTTTTTGGGAATGCGGATTGTGGATGACTCGGCGGAAGCGGTGCAGATGATGTGGCGCATTCAGCAGCGTGCTCCGGGTTCTCCGCTGGCGGAAAAGGGATTGCTGTACACCGCGGACTATTATTTCAGCGACCGCGATTACGACCTGGCGGAGGACGCATACAACTTCTACGTCCACAGCTATCCGAACAGCGACCGTGTTCCGCAGGTGAAACTTCGGGCGGCGTTTTCGTCGCTGGCGCAGTTTCGCGGGGTGAAGTTCGATGCCTCCCATATCATCGACGCCAGGGCACAACTGCTGGTGATTCAGAAGCAGTATCCCGAGCTGGCGGAGGAGGAAAGCGTGCAGACGGTGGTGGATCAGATCGACAGCGCCTTCGCGAAAAAGCTGCTGGATCAGGCGGAGTTTTACGAGCGCACGGGCGAGTTGCACGGGGCGGCCTACCAATTCCGCTTTCTGGTCCAGACCTATCCCAACGCGCCGGAAGCGTCGGAGGCAAGAAACCACCTGCGCCGGATGGCGGCATCGGTGCTTGCCGAAGCCCCGCCGCCTCGGACGAGCGGATATGCCCCGGCGACGGAACCCAGCGTGGATGCGGAGGGGAGATGAGAAGATTCGAAATTCGAAATTCGAAATTCGAATCAAATTCGAAATTCGAAGGACGGAAAAGTCTTTGTTTCGAATTTGGTCATTCGAATTTGATTCGAATTTCGAGTTTCGAGTTTCGAATTTTCGCGTGCTGTTTTGCCCTGCTCCTCGCCGGCTGCGGCTACCAATCGGGGTCGGACGGCGGCTGGCATTGGGGTTCGGTTTACCGGCAGGACATTCACAGCGTGGCCGTGCCGGTTTTCAGCTCCAAAGACTTTCATCGCGGAGTGGAATTCCAATTGTCCGATTCCCTGGCGAAGAGGATCGAGGAATTCACGCCGTACAAGATTGAGCCGCGCGAGCGTGCCGACACGGTGCTGGAAGGCGAAATCGTTTCCATCGTGCCGTCGATGTTGACGTTGAGCCCCTACACCGCCACGCCGCAGGAAGAGCAGTATTCCATCGTCGTGAACTTCACCTGGAAGGACCTGCGGACGGGAAAGATATTGGTGTCGCGGGTGGGGTTCGAGCAGGCGACCACCTATTTCCCGAACCTTGGCGAGGGCCAATACGTTGCGGCGGAGAATGCGGTGGAACGGCTGGCGCTGGGGATCGTGAACGAAATGGAAGGCCCCTGGTAGGGTTTTTCGTCAGATTTTGCCGATTGAAGCGTCTGTAACGGGTTTACCGCTGGAAAAAACGGGGGGCAAGCCCTTATGATGGCATGGACGCGTAGATTGGATCGACGTAGAGCCAACCGTCGCCGATGCTCAATTGCGTACGGCCAAGGAATTGCCCCTTTTTGAGGCGATGCGCCATATGAGGCGTAGCGCTTGTTGTAAGGAAGGATATGTCAGAACCAAAGCCCCCGGAGCGACCCTTTCGTAAGAATGGCCGCAACAGCCCCAACGGCGGCGGCATGCGCGTGGGCCGGGGCTTGTTCGGATGGGTCCTTTTCATCAGCCTGGCTATCATGCTGGTGATGCTGCTGCGGAACTCCAGCCCGCAGCCCCAGACGATTCTCATGTCCGATTTTGAGAACCTGCTGAGCAACAACCACGTCGAGAAGTTCGTCATCGACGGTAATGAGGTCGAAGGCACCGTCAAAGAAAACGTCCAACTCCCTGGCGCCGCGCCGAATAGCAAATATTTCAACGTTGAATACCCCGAAGGCAATTTCTCCAACGGCGTCTATCTCGCCAAGTTGATGAGCCAGCGCGGCGACGCCGGGGCGGGCGCCAAGAATCAGTCCAATCTGCTGATGAACATCCTGCTGCCATTGGTTCCGTGGCTGCTGATCTTCGGATTCGTCTGGTTCTTCGTATTCCGGCAGCTGCGCAACAGCGCCGGCGCGGGCGGGATGCTGGGCAGCTTCGGCAAGAGCAAGCACAAAATCACGGCCAAGGACCACACCAACATCACCTTCGACGACGTGGCGGGAATCGAAGAGGCCAAGGAAGAGGTGATGGAGATCGTGGAGTTCCTGAAGAACCCGAAGAAATTCCAGCGTCTTGGCGGCAGAATTCCGCGCGGGGTGCTGCTGGTGGGCGAGCCGGGCACGGGCAAAACCCTTCTGGCCAAAGCGATCGCCGGCGAGGCCGACTGCCCGTTTTTCAGCATCAGCGGCTCGGACTTCGTGGAGATGTTCGTCGGCGTGGGCGCCAGCCGCGTGCGCGACCTGTTCAAGCAGGCGAAGGACAACAGCCCGTGCATCATTTTCCTGGACGAAATTGACGCGGTCGGGCGGCGGCGCGGGAGCGGATTTTCCAGCGGCGGGCACGACGAGCGGGAACAGACCCTCAACGCCATCCTCGTGGAGATGGACGGCTTCGACACCAACGACCAGGTAATCGTCTGCGCCGCCACCAATCGGGTGGACGTTCTCGACCCGGCGCTGACTCGGCCGGGGCGATTCGACCGGCAGATTTACGTCCCGCTGCCGGACGTCAAGGGCCGATTGGAAATCCTCAAGGTCCACAGCCGTAAGGTGAAGCTCGGCCCGAACGTGGATTTGCAGCGATTGGCGCGGGCCACGCCGGGATTCAGCGGCGCGGACCTGGCGGCGATCATCAACGAATCGGCGTTGGGGGCGACGCTGGCGGGCAAAGAGTTCATCGAACAGGACGACCTGGAAGAGGCGCGCGACAAGGTCCGGTGGGGCCGGGCGCGCAAGAGCCGGGCCATCGACGAGAAGGAAAAAATCGCCACCGCCTATCACGAGGCCGGACATGCCGTCGTGCAGTACCTGGAAAAAGACGCCGACCCGATCCACAAGGTGACGATCATCCCCCGCGGCAACTACGGCGGGGCCACGATGGCGTTACCTGAAAAAGACCGCATGTCCCAATCGAGGAAATGGTGCTATGCGTTCATGAAGGTTTGCTTCGGGGGCCGGATCGCCGAGGAAATGTTCACCGGGGACATCAACACCGGGGCCTCCGGCGACATCCGTCAGGCCAGCGGATTGGCCCGCAAGATGATCCGCGACTGGGGCATGAGCGATCGGCTCGGTTTCGTCTTCTACGGGGACGACGATTCGAAGATGAATTATTTTGAGCTTGGCGGCGGACGCGATTACTCCGAGGAAACCGCCAAGGCCATCGACGAGGAGACCAAGCGTTTGATCGACACGCTATATGACGAAACGCGGAAATTGCTCGAAGCCAACAAGGACCGCGTGGAAGCCATCGCAAAGGCGCTGGTGCGCTACGAAACGCTGGACGCATCGGAAGTGGATCGGATCATGAAGGGCGAAACGCTGACGAAGCCGACGGTGGGCGACCTGCTGGAAAAGGAGCAAGGCCGCCGCGGCGTGGTGGTGCAACCGTCGGCCGATCCGCAAGGCCCCGACCTGACGCTCGGCGGCGGGGCGCTGCCGGCGCCGGGATGAAATGAATTTTGCAGTCAATACGCCGGGCAAGGATCGCCGGCTACACGCAATACCGTTCAACGACGGGAGCAGCTTTTTTCCGTTAGCCCCCGGCTTTGCGGGGGTTTTCCGTGATGAGCGCAGCGCCACCCGTGTTGAGCGAAAAGACCGATCCATTCTCGCGCGAACCCCGGCAGAGCCGGGGGCTAATGGAAAGAAGCCCGCCTACTCCACCTGCAAAAGCACGTTGACGACGTGGAGTTGACCCTTGCGGAGAAGGTCGATGCGCGTGTTTCCGCGGCGGTTGGCGATGGCGGCGGCGAAGGTCGGGGCGTCGCCGACGGATGCGCCGGCCAACTTGAGGATCAGGTCGTCCGGTTGCAATCCGGCGCGTTCGGCGGGGGAGCCGGGGATGACGTGGCTGATTCGCAATGCGGGCGTGGCGCCGAGAGCGGGGTTGAGTTGGCGTTCGGGATCGTCGGGAGCGACCGTGTCGATCATGACGCCGAGAAATGCACGGCGAACGACGCCGTGTTCGATCAATTCGCTCACCACGGGCGCGCAGGCGGCGGCGGAGAGGAAATGTCCGCCCTTGGTGAATCCGGCGATCGAGCCGTCGATGTTCACCAGGGCGGAAACGTCGGGCTCCCAGCCTTCCCACACCGCCAGGCGATTGGCCGCGGGATTCAGCGACATCACCAGGAGCAGCGTTCCGGCTTGCGGAGCATCGGCGGAAACGATCGCGGATTTGGTTTTCACCTTGCCGTTGATCCGAAGCAACGTCAGGTCCGCCTGACGATCCGAAGCGACGAACGAGGCGGTGGCCCATCGGCCGTCGCCGATGGAGACGGGGATGGGAAATTGGCATGCGGCCTGATCGACGTAGCGCGGAATCAGCAGCCGGTTTTGATCGTCGAGAACGACGCCGATCCCGTTGGGCGAGAACCGATCGAGCCGCAGGACGATGACGTGCGGACCCTGTTCCACAACCGGCTGTGAGGACGACGGAACGGTGGTGGGATGAATCTCGGCGGTGGCATAGGGCGTGCCCGGCGAGCCGCGTTCGATTTCCTCAAGCCGGGCCAGCGAGACGGGATCGAGCCGGTTGGCCCATTTGGCCAGCGGATCGTCGGGCGAAACCGAGAGGTTCGTCGGCATCGGCAATTGGACGCGAACGATGCTTGGGGCGATCTGCTTGAAGAGAGTTTGCGTTTCGCGGTTGAGTTCATCGAGCAGAGGCCGGGAGGTTGGCAGGTCTGCCGTTTGCGCGAAGGAGAGCGTGGGAAATAGAATCAGTAGAAGAGCGCAGAAGCCCGCGGCGGCGCCGCGAGCGCGGCAGGACGGCTTGAATACGGATTCAGACATTCTCGCTCAAAACTTATCCATCGCCGGGCCGAGATTGGAATCCCCTCCGCTCGGCGCGGCCGATTGGGCCGCCTGGACGTCGTGCACAAATCGCCTAGCATCTTCCATCGAATCGAACTCCTGGACCGTGACGAGCTTGCCCGAGCGGTCATGGACTTCCACGGCGATCTTGCTGGTCAGCGGAATGCCGCCGCTGCCGGCGGTTGCCATGTGCGGCGCGCTCGACGGCATATTTGCCAGGCTCGGCGCCCCGTTGAAACGATCCCGTCCGAGCCAGCCAACGGTAAATCCGAAGAGAATCAGCGCCGCCACCGACGCCACGATGCGAAGGGCATTGCCGGTCCAGGACATGAAATCTTCGCGGCGCGAAGCGCGCATGAGTTTGGCTTGCAGGCGGGCAACGGAGGCATCATCCGGCTCAAGACTGTTCCACACCATCGACCGGACCGCATGATCTTCGCGGAGATGGTCCAGTTCGCCCATCAGGTCGCGTTCGATCGCCAGCCGGCGCCAAAGCCCCTCGCATTCGGAGACGGGGAGCTCGCTATCGAGATAGGCATGAAGCAATTCCAGGTCACTGTCGTTGACTGCCATAGGTCTCCTGCCTT
>Ga0116114_1001844_pt1 | contig 10270 bp, 9 predicted proteins | sample June2015DPH_10_5_FD_89823 | JGI IMG/M metagenome (GOLD analysis project Ga0116114, IMG submission 89823) | Peatland microbial communities from SPRUCE experiment site at the Marcell Experimental Forest, Minnesota, USA - June2015DPH_10_40 | ecosystem: Environmental > Terrestrial > Soil > Wetlands >... | reverse complement strand
GGCGGTGCGGAGGCATCGCTTGCCGGTGCGGTTTTGCCACGTTGCGAACCTTGGCGCCGTGTCGTCGAGTTGTTGGCACTCTCGCTCATATTCCTCATTCATGCCTGATTTTCGCCGCCGCGCCTGCGCGAGAAAAAGAAAGCCTCTAAACGCCTGGATTCCGTGGTATTCGAAGCGTTATCACCACCCACGGTCCACCCAAGCGAGGAGGCGTTTGGAGCGAACTCCAGTACACGCAAAAAGCGGCCTCGACGCAAGCGCCGAATCGAAAAAAAGGCTCCGGCCACGCCGCTGGCGGTCCCGTCCAAAGCCGATGGTCGCCGTGCGGCGTGGTCGCCGTGCGGCGTCTTGCGGGCGTTCGAGGAGATGAGTATCGTCCTAACGTCAATTCTTGCGGGAAGAAGAGGTGTGAATGCGGGAACGAGCCCGGCGGTACCTCATTCTGCTTGTGCTGTTGTTGATTGACATCGGCGTGCTATCGGGCGCGACGTGGTGGGTGCTGAATCCTCGTTCTGAAGCGGGCGGAGCGATTGCTTCGGCTCCGGCAGGACATGGGGCGAGTTCCGCCGGGACGGCGCTGCGCGGGGCTTCCGGTGATGACAATGCCGTACGCGGCGGGCCACAATTTATTGTCAGCGGCGCGGCCGATGCTCAGGGAAACGCCTGGCTTGGAAGTGAGGGACAGGGCGTATGGGTATGCCGGGCCGGCGCATGGCATCAGTTTACCGTGGAGCAGGGGTTGGGAGATGACGATGGATGTGCCCTGGCGTGCGATTGCCTCGGGCGGGTCTGGGTGGGACACGGCGCGCACGGCGTTTCCATTTACAATGGGGAGAAGTGGCGGAACTACGATCGGTTCCAGGGTCCCGGCGGATCGCACGTGTTTTGCATCGCCAATTGTCCGGTCGATGGCGATGTATGGCTTGGCACCGAGACGGGGCTTACGCGGTATTCGTTGAAGGATGATAGCTGGACGACATTTGATCGCACCAGTGGATTGCCCGCGGACCAGGCAAGCGGGATTGCGTTCGACTCGGCGGGGAATATTTACGTGGCGTTGCCGGGAATCGGATTGGCATTCGCCAGGGCGTCGGAGAAGTATGTCAATTGGACGAGCGTGCCGGGGCCGGAGGATATGCCGGGAATACCGGATGGCGCGGGCCTGCCGAGTCGGATCGTTACTGCGATTCTGGTGACGCGCGGGGATATTGTGTACGCGGGGACAACGCGAGGCCTGGCGCGCAGCGTCGACCACGGTGCGACGTGGACCTACGTTCGCGGGGCGAATTGGCGGCTGCTGGCGCGCGGGCGCTATATGGGAACTGGGGCCGATCTTCTGGCGCCGGGGGCATCGCCACTCAAAGAGGACTGGATCACGTCGCTCGCCGAGGACACAGCGGGGGTTTTGTGGGTGGGATTTCGCTCGTCCGGATATGAGGGACTTGCGCCGTCTGGACCGGTGGCGAACCATGCCCGCAAAACGAAGGTGACGGCGATTGTTCCGCTGGCGGGACAAGGGTGCATGATCGGGACCTACGGCGGCGGGACAATCCAATGCGGGTACGTGTTTCAGGGCGGCGCGACTTCGCGGCCGGCGTTGGCGGTTAAGCCGGCGATCTCGGCGGACCAGTTTCCCACCCCCAGCGCGGCACCGTCGCTCGACACGCTTGAATCGCTTCGTCGCCAGGTCGAGGGGCTGCCGCCCGGGAAGATTGGCGTGGAATTTCTTGGGGATGATTGGGAAACGCTCGGAGATTGGGTGGGACATTACGGGAGCGCGACGGCCCGTCTGATGGGGTATCGTTCGTTCCGTGATAGCGCTGGATACTCGGTGGAGGCCACAACGGGACCCTATCGCAAGGCGTTCATGCGATATTACTGGGTGAGTGGAGACAAGGACCCCAACCGCCGCCGTGGATTGCTCAATCCAATCGACAAAACGCGCATTTTCTGCGAGCAGAACGATGAATCCTATAGCTCGCAGATGCATCCGTTGACGCAGGAGGGTCCGGACATTTTTCTGAAGATCACCGTGCCCGCGGGTATCCATCGCGTCAGCCTCTATTTCCGAAATTTCGATGGACACAGCGGAAACAACTGGTTGCGCGAGTATCCGCTGGAAGGCAAACCACCCATCGGCATGGCGAGCGCCGCGACGCAGCCGGCGGATGATCCGGTCATTGACGTCAATGAATCGTCGATGAACGGACGGCTGCAACCGCAGGACACGATTGACGCGGAGTTGGCGCCGACGGTTTGCTGGTCGTACACGCCCCGATTCTGGTGCGGGGTTTACAAACAGTTCTTGATCCGCGGCCAGGGGACGTACTGGATCAAGATCGGCCGGAACCACAGCATGGCCGCCAAAGTGCAGGGGGTTTTCATCGACCGGCTTGATGTGCCAGGCGGCGTCGATACGGGTGGGCAATTCATCTGGCCGCAGCCACCGACCGCGGGGGATTTCACCCGGGCGGACGGGGCGATTGGGGCGGCGGCGAGGTTGTGGACGTCGCTGGACGCCGCGGTTGGGCGCGAGGGGTATTCGGCGATTTGCATTCGGGCGCGAACCGCGGCGTATGTCGCGGCGGCCGCGGCGGGAGCGGATCCAAAACTGCTCGCCAACTGGCGGTGGGCGCTTTGCGCGTGGACGGCGGGAGATCGGGATGCGTTCGATAAGGCCTTTGGAATTGCGGCGGGCGGTGTGCAATAGGCGAAGCCATGAGCGGCATTGAGCGCGGCATCATCGTGGTGGCGGTTCTTCTCAGCCTTTTGTGGGGCATGGGATTGGCGCTGGTTTATGTTTTGCGCGATGACACGGCACAGCCGGCGACGAATCCGGTTGCCGTGGAGGTCGGGCCCGCATCGAACGTGACGCCGGCGGATCCGGGGGCGGGGATTTTCCCGGCGACTGTGGCCGCTGACCGCACTCCGGCGCCGAGCATCGAAGAGAAGCGGAAATATCTGGTTGATTTCTGGGGCCAGGCGGGCTCGGGAAATCGGCCGCATGGTCGGTGGGAGGATCGGACCGGAGATTTGCTGGCGGCGCCGACCGTGGAATCGGCCTCGACCCGGACAACCCAGCCGGCGGCGGGGGTCAACCTGGCTTCGACGCCGGTGTCGATCCACGTGGTGAATCTTCCGGCGCGAACGGCGCTGGCGGCACTGGCGCGCGCGGCGGGGATCAAGATGGCGGTGCTTCCGCGGGGGGCATGGCAGCGGGCGGAGTTTCCATCGACCAGTCTCGACGCGGACGGCAAACCGATGATCGAGGTTTTGAATGAGCTTTGCTGCAAGGTCGGGCTTACGGGGAATACGAACATGGGATGGAACTGGGACATCCCAACGCTGGCGGATCCCGCGGATCGGCTGATGATTTTGCAGATTCAGGCGCCGGATGAGGCCATGGGGCCGTGGATTGTCAGCGGGCCGTTTGGATTTGAAGTGACGCAGGTGGATCACACGGCGGAATTGAATCCCGGAGCCGACGCGGGCGGGACGGTAAACGTCACCATCGGCGTGGAGCACGAACCCAGGGTGGTCCTTGCGGGGCAATCATCGCAGCTCAAGGTGACGGAAGCGGTCGATGACAAGCGTAATGAATTGACGGGATGGTCGCAGGCGGCGAACGAATCCTGGGGCGATGCCAACGGTTCGATTTCGGCCACGCTGACCTGCCCGAAGGACTGTGGGCGAACGATCGCGCGGCTGTCGGGTATCGAGAGGTTTCTGGTGCAGACATCGGCCCAACGGATCGAGTTGCCCATCGGCGCGGATGCTCCCGAGATGAAAGAAACCGTCGGGGGATTGGACCTGACGATCGGCCCCTGGCAACTGAACTTTCCCCAGCAGATTCATTGCGCCGTTACGCTGCAACGCGGCAACATGGACGACGTGCAATGGGCGCGCCAGGCGCGGGCGCTGGCGAATTTGCATCCGGTGCTTTTGGATGCCAGCGGAACCCCCCTGCCGGCGGGGCATCCGATGAACTCTTCAGGCTACGGGCCGTCGGCGACGTGCGACTATATGTGGATACAACAAATGTATAGCGGCAATGAAACACCGCCCCGTCCCGCGACGCTGCGGGTGGACATTCCGACGGAATTTGAGGTTGTGGACGTTCCAGTGCATTTCGAGAATCTGCCGCTTCCGTGAGATGCCGCCATGAAAAAAGGAATTCGATGGATTCTGGCGATGAGCGCGGCGAGCGGGGTTTGGCCGGCGGTTTTGGCGGCGGACGATGCCGCGCCGCAGAACATTGGACCAACGCTGGTCACGGTGCACGCGAAAGCGGCATCGCTGACGGAAGTCGTGAGGCAGATCGCCGAGCAAGCGGGGATGCCGGTCACGACCAACGGCCGACAGAGCGATTCAACCATCACCATCGATGCGGATCGTCAACCATTCTGGAACGTGCTGGGGGAGGTTTGCGACCAGGCGCATGCGACATTGGAAATGGCATGGAACAATCCGCCGCAGGTAATGGTGATGGTGGGGAGCAGTCAACCGGGACGCCGAATCATCAACGGGCCGGTGATGGCGTTATTCCAGCAGATCGATCATCAGAATCGCCTGACGGCGCCGGTTGGTCAGCGGGATTCGTGCAATATCAGCGTGTCGGTGATGTGGGAGCCGCGATTAAATGTGCTGTTCACCGATCCGGTGAGCACGCCGAGCGCGGCGCAGGATGACAATGGGCTGTCGCTGGTTCCGGCGGTCCCGGCGGCCAATGGGCAGATGTTCGGCAGGTATCGGGACCTGAGAATGAACGGTCCCCAGGGGGGATTTCAGTCGCAGTTCAGCGTACCGCTGAATGCCCCGCCATCGGCCGGGCGGAAGATCACGCATCTTCAGGGAATACTCCGTCTGTGGGCAGCCGGGAAAACGGATCACGCGGAGATCGACAATCTGCCGAGCGTGGCGAAGACGGGTTCGTCGTGCGAACTGGGAGACGTGGGAAGCATCAAGGTCAACAAGGGCAACGTGAGCGATCAGATGGTGCAGATTTCATTCACGTTGACAAAGCGCAGCGACGAAAACGATGAGCAGTGGAGCCGCCGGGGAATTCTGTTTCAAGGTCTGCACGCTCGCGTGCTGGATTCACGAGGCAATGTCTGGGGCCAGAACCCGGGAGGCAATGGCTGGGGCTGGGGGCCGAAAGAAATGTCGATTTACGTGAACGTCGGGCGCGCCGATGGGGTCAGCAGTTCGCCGGCGAAACTTGTTTTGGAAGGGACGGCGAGTGCGCAAGAGATTGACGCGGAGTACGATTTGCGGGACCTGCCGCTGCCGTAGGCGTTCGATTGCAGCTCCGTTCCGATTCGGCAGGTTTTACATCAAGTGGGCGATACAGGGCTCGAACCTGTGACCTTACGGGTGTGATCCGTACGCTCTGGCCAACTGAGCTAATCGCCCGCGTTTCTTCGACGCTATCCGATGTTATCGTGGGCGCGCGTTTCCTTCAAGCCGCCGATTGCGCCGTCGAACGATCGGCCAACGCCAGCGCGGCCTCGGCTTCGTGAACCGCGCGCTTTTGCCGCGAACTCATGAACGGGCGCTCGAAGATCAGGAAAAATAGCCACGCGATCCCGATGCAAGCCGGTATCGCAATTGCCAGCAAAGCCACGAATCCGGCCAAGCCGCTCAGGTGCAGCGGATGAATCACCAGTTGCCAGACGATCTGGATCACGGGGGCGTGCAACAGATAGAGGCTGTAGCTGAAGGTGCCGACCAAATAGAGCGGCCCCCATTGCAGGATTGATTTGGTGATTCCGCCGGGTGCGCCCCAGACGATGAGCCACGTCGCCAGCACGGCGCCGGCGAGCATTTCGCTGGGCAGGGCCGGCGTGTCGACGCCGCCCCAGTAATAGCAAAGCCCGATGAAAACCGCGGTTGCCAGCACCGCCAGGCGTCTGACGGTCTTCGGATCCTTCCACGGCCACGGCGCCGGCCGATACGTCACCGTCGCGGCGAACATCCCCAACGTGAAAATCCCCAGGTAGTGAATCGCCAGATTGTGAATCCACAGGTGCGAGAAAATCTTATAGGCGAGGAAATGCCGCGCTACCGGAGTCATAATGACCATTGCCAGCGTCGTCCAGCTCGGGCTGCGGCGGAACAGGATCACCAGCAGCGGGAAACAGAAATAAATTTGAAATTCCAATGCGATCGACCAGAATGCGTAGTTGATCTGATGCCGCTCAAAGAGGTTCTGGACCATCAGAAAGTTCACGGCGATGGCGCGCCAAGTGACGGGAAGCGTCGCATCCCAAACGGTGCCCGTGAGATGGCGCGCCAGGGTGGCGCCGACGATGGCGCAGAAAACGACGGCGGCGTAGAAGGTCGGGAGGATTCGCCGCGCCCGCTTGAGATAAAACCGTTTGGCCCCCCCGCGGAGGATTCCGTCGCCGCGGGCCACCGGCAGCATCAGGCAATACCCGGAAACCGCGATGAACCCCGCCACCGCCAGCCGCCCGAACAGCAGCCAGTTCACCACCCTCCCCACCGCCGCCCCAGGCAATCCCGCGCCGCGGTCGATCGGCCAGATCGACAGATAGCAGTGGTGCACCGCCACGTACAGCGCCAGCACCGCCCGCATCCCGTCCAGGTGCGGCAAATGGCTCTCGGATTGCGCGGGTCGCTGCATCATGCTCAATTGTCAATTGTCATTGGTCATTTGTCATTGGTAAGAAAACTCGGAACTCGCGACACCAACGACAAGTGACCAATGACAAATGACATCTTCCGCGATATATATCGGCTCATGCTCGATCCCCGCATAGATAAGCTGTCCAAAATGCTCGTGAATTATTCCTGCGCCCTGAAGAAGGGCGAGAAAATCCTGATCGAGGCGATCGACGTGCCGCACGAATTCAGCGCCGCTCTCATCCGCCATGCGGCCGAGGCCGGCGGTCATCCGCTGGTCATGCTCAAGAGCAACCAGATCAACCGCGCCCTCATGCAAGTCGGCCGCAAGCCGCAATGGGACCTCATCGCCCGCGTCGAGAAACTCCAGATGCGGAACGTTCAGTGTTACATCGGCGCCCGCGGCAGCCCCAACGTTTCCGAGCTTTCCGACGTCTCGGCCGACTTGCAGAAGCTGTATGAATCCACGGTCTGGGAAAAAGTCCATCGCGACGTGCGGATCAAAAAGACCCGCTGGTGCGTCCTGCGCTGGCCCACGCCGTCCATGGCCCAGATGGCCGAGATGAGCACCGAGGCCTTCGAGGATTTCTATTTCAACGTTTGCACCCTCGATTACGCGAAAATGAGCCGGGCCATGCAGCCGCTGAAAAAGCTCATGGAACGGACCGACGTCGTCCGCCTCAAAGGCCCGGCCGACACCGATCTCACTTTCAGTATCAAGAACATCCCCGCCATCTGCTGTGATGGCCGCGTCAACATCCCCGACGGCGAGGTCTTCACCGCCCCCGTCAAAACCAGCGCCAACGGCATCATCCGTTACAACTGTCCCACGATCTACCGCGGCGTCACGCACAACGACGTTCGCCTGGTCTTCCGCAACGGCAAAATCGTCGAGGCCTCCAGCACCGACACGAAAAAGCTCAACGAAGTTTTCGACACCGACCCCGGCGCGAGATACGTCGGCGAATTTGCCGTCGGCTTCAATCCCCACGTCGTCAAGCCGATGAAGGACATCCTCTTCGACGAAAAGATCGCCGGCAGCATCCATTTCACCCCCGGCGCCTGTTACGACGACGCCAGCAACGGCAACAAAAGCGCCGTCCACTGGGATTTGGTAATGCGTCAAACCCCCGAAGTCGGCGGCGGCGAAATGTGGTTCGACGGTAAGCTCATCCGCAAGGATGGACGGTTTGTAGTAAGCGAATTGAACGGGCTGAATCCGGAGGCCCTAAAATAGGAGCCTTGAGAAACTTGAATGGATCATCGAGGCCACCCCGGCGCGGCGGCTTCAGCCGCCGTGTTCCTCTTGAATTCCCCGCAGTGGGCCGATGTCGCTACGACAGGGAATAGACCTCTCTGACTCCGCTCACTGGTACATCCTTTCCAGAAATTCTAACAGCATACGACAAGCATGTGTCGAAGCGACCTTCAACCACTTCGCCACTTTCGTACACGATACGAAGGATGACTCCCTTTTTGACGAACTTGGTCAATTGAGCGGGAAGCACGGTGGCATCAAGCGGATCGCCCGCGAAGATCAGGCTACCCTTGGGGGAGTGCGATGTTGCGGGATTAGGCTCGGAGACAGCAGCAGAGCCGGGTATCAAAGCCCTCAGCTTGCTGATAGCCGCTTTCCCACTCGATTCGTGAATGGTGGCAACGCCCCTGAACCCCGCGTGATCCTCTGCTGTCACAACCCCGTCACTGGTCCCTTTCGCATAGAGCGTCAGGATGATGGGCCGCTTGTTGCCGTCTCCGCGTCTTAGCGTGCGTCCAATCCTCTGAATGCGTTGCCGCTTTGATTGCGTCGAGGCAACCAGAATCCCGGCATCGACTTCGGGAATATCAATCCCCTCATCAAAGCTCCGACACACCAGCAAGGCGGATGGTCCCTCGCTGCGAAATTCACTCAAAATGGCCGCTCGCTCGCTAGGTGACATGCCGCTGTGACAGACCTTGCACCATACATGGGGCGCGGTTCTTTCGACTTGGTTCTTCAATGCACGGGCAGCAGCGCGGTCGATTCGCTCATCCACCAAATCGGCAGCCGCGATGCGTTCAAAGAAGACCAAAACCTTCCTACCACTCTCGACAAGGGCGTGAATCGCCTCCTGGCCAATATCAAGTTTATTCTGCGCCTTGTAATGAATTGCGGCTCGCCTAAACAGGAGAAGATACAGTTTCTCGATTTGCGGCTCGCGGCCCGAACCGATCCTGCCCATCAACCGCTGAAGTCGCTTGAACAACCACTCGTCAGAGGAAGAACGCAATTCGTCTTTGTAGAGCTCGCAAACATGGCTGAATTGTGCACGAATCTTCTCGCTCAAATTGAAGTAATCTTCTCGCTCTTCGTGCGTTAGTTCAACCGACGAGTTGAGCAAGTCGAAGCTGGGAACCAGCCCGTCACGATGTGCGTCGGTAAACCTGTACGCGTATAGAATGCTGCCAAGTCCGGACGTATTGTTGGGCTCGATGGTCGCTGATAAACCCATGCAGTAGGTCCAGTCATGATCCTCAACAATCTTCCGCCAAACGGGAGCGTCGATGTAGTGGTGGCACTCATCGGCAATGAGCAGAGTGGGAAGTCCTTTCGCCGAAAACTGGCCGAACCTGTCGTCGGCGTGCCTGAGAGCCGAAGTAATTGTTGCGACGTATGCGATGGGCGGGACGGCAAACCGATCTCGAAAATCCCCACCGATGCGACCAACTCTTTCATTTGGAAACTTTGACCGGATGACATCGCAAATTTTCCCATGCCATTGCTCCATGAGGGGCACGGTCGGCACAATAACAAGCGAAGATAACTTTCGGTTCTCGGTGTAGGCTTTGAGGAGAGCTTCAATGCCTACATGGGTCTTGCCAGACCCGGTGACGGCCTCGATGATTCCGCGACGCCCTGCTTTTTCCCATGCGGATAACGCGTACTGCTGCCATCGATATGACGGTTCGTTGTCCAATGCCAATTCGTCCCTTGCAAGGGAAAATTCAAAGGCGCAGTAAGTCGTTTCCCTTCACAAACTCCCGCCCCTCTTGACTTCCCCCACGTCCTCAAGAAGCTTTCGCGATTGCGGCAGCATAAACCGTGTGACGGTAACCGTCGGCAACTTGGAGAAACAAAGGATTGGTGACCGCCTTCCGCTCAACGAGATCGATCTTCCTGCCAAACAGATCTTCCAGGCCGTGAAGGAAGCCAAAGTACCGCTCGGACGATCCCTTCCACCCCAAATCTTCAAACTCAACGAAAAAATCCAGATCGCTTTTGTCGAAGTCGAAATCTCCCCGCGCGGCGGAGCCGAACAACTCCAGCCGATTGATCCGGTACTTGCGGCACAGCCGTTCGATCTCGGAACGATGTTGTTCAATCAGGTCCAGCATTCGGGTGAATATTATACGGAACCCTGGCCATAAAGGCACGCATTTTACCGGCTCAAGCTTACCGCTTTTTGCATTCGAAGGGCGAAATATTACCGCGGAGATCACAGCGCGGCCAAGCCGCAACCAAACCAAACCGATTGAACCACGGATTACGCGGATATGCACGGATGGAAGAAGAAATTATCCGTGCAATCCGTGTAATCCGTGGTTCACAAATTCTTCGCGAATCGCGCAAATTCTGATGGTTAGCATT
>Ga0116114_1001841_pt1 | contig 10292 bp, 6 predicted proteins | sample June2015DPH_10_5_FD_89823 | JGI IMG/M metagenome (GOLD analysis project Ga0116114, IMG submission 89823) | Peatland microbial communities from SPRUCE experiment site at the Marcell Experimental Forest, Minnesota, USA - June2015DPH_10_40 | ecosystem: Environmental > Terrestrial > Soil > Wetlands >... | reverse complement strand
TGTTGCCCCGTGAGCGGAAAGATAAAGGGGTTTGCAAAGCGATTTCGCCGGAAGCATTGCTGATGGCAGCAGAGCTAAGGCGGGAGTTACCTGCCCGCAGTGCAGAGCGCATCCAGCAGCTCCCATTTATTCTAATCTAACGAAAAAACAAAAATTATTCAGCTCTAACTATCTCTTGAAAAAGATGGATGCTTGACAATAGAGATATAGCGACCGCAAATACCCTTCTGTGATTTTAATTTCCGAGTGGACTAACATCTTCTGCAAAATGGAGATGTCAATGCCGTTCGCTTTACAGAGGATGTGGCGGTATGCCGGAAGACATGAGTCCCGCGTTTGTCAGTTATGCCGGCCAGTTTTGTAATCCGGAAGATGGCGCACTGCATTGAGCTAGGAGAAAGCGGCGTCCTCTACTCAGTCAACCGGAGCCCAGACAAATATTCCAGCCGCCGTCATAGATAATGATTGATGGCCACCCGGGTTATTTGTGTCCATAAGTGGAGCCGATCTACTGGCGAAGCATTGTGATGGACCTTTCTCATGATTTTCAGATCCACAATATTACGAACGTATCTATTCACCATTTTGTAAGTTGAATGCCCTAAGAGGGTTTGTAAAGTAGCCTTATCGCCGTCATTCTCAAGATAGTTTTCTGCAAGGAAATGTCGAAACATATGCGGCCCTATTTTTATGCCTGTTATGCCGGCGAGCCTGATAAGTCGCCGTACCATGGTCTGTATGCCGTATCGACCCATCGGCCGTCGTTCTTCAGTCAACCAAAGATTCGGGATAACATCTGCTGGGTCGCAGCGGAACAAGTTAATGTATTTCAGGAGTGCCTTTTGCGCAGTTCTCCCCAACGGTACAAACCGCTGCTTAGCGCCTTTCCCGTTTATCAGGATTAGATCGTATTCTTTGTTGATATGAACTCTCTGAATATTCGACAATTCCACAAGGCGAACACCGGTATCCATGAACATCAATAATATAGCCCGATTGCGAATACCCAAGAATGTGTCTTGGGGGCAAAGCGCTAGCATCTTATAAACATCTTCATGGGTGGGTGCCGCAGGAATGACTACTGGCATCTTGGGCGCTTTCATTCCAGCCATCGGTGAAGAGTCCGGCGGCAAGATGTGTTCGACAATCAATTTGTTAAAAAATCCACGCAGTGCGCGGAAATAGGCATCAGCGGTTGATGGTGTGATGCCCTGATTCTTTAACTGCACCAGGAAAAGCCGAACCTCAGTGCTGGTCACCTGGTCCAGACTGAGATTATATTTCGCCATCACCCCGAGGAACCGACCGATGCGTTGGCGATACGTGGAGATGGTAAGCGGTGAAACTTCCTCACTGTACAGGATGCTCAAATAGAGCTCTAAAATGTGGTTAAAATGGGTAGGACTGAGGTCTACTTTAGGCTTGATGCGAGGCTGGGGAAATACAATAGGACTGTGTTCTAGAACCATTTTACTTGCCGCAATTAAAAGACGACTGGTGACAAATGGCGGTAATTTAGCTTCAAATTTAGTGGAAAGTGGGCGATTCAAGATTCGAACTTGAGACCCCAGTCTTATCAGGACTGTGCTCTAACCAGCTGAGCTAATCGCCCGTAGACTTTTATTTTACGATAGAACTAAGACTAAATCAAGCCGAGCGGAAAAATAGTTCTTTAATCTTCGTATATTTCAAGATATTCTAAAATTTTGTCAATAAAAAAGGGAGCGTAAAAACACTCCCTTTTGTCTTAGCAACCGGATAGCGGAAGGATGGTATTAGTCCCTGACTTGCGTCAGGAAACCGACCTAAGGAGAAATTTGGTCATTTTGTAACCTCGGTACTCCCTTGAAAGGAGGTGATCCAGCCGCAGCTTCCGCTACGGCTACCTTGTTACGACTTCGTCCCAATCACCAGCCCCACCTTCGGCGACTGCCTCCCTTGCGGGTTAGCCCATCGACTTCAGGCGTTGCCGGCTTTCATGACGTGACGGGCGGTGTGTACAAGCCCCGAGAACGTATTCAACGCAGTCTGCTGACCTGCGTTTACTAGCAACTCCAACTTCATGTAGGCGGGTTTCAGCCTGCAATCCGTACTGAGGATGGTTTTCAGGATTAGCTCCAGATCGCTCTATTGCTACCCATTGTACCATCCATTGTAGCGTGTGTGTAGCCCAAGGTGTAAGGGCCGTGCTGACTTGACGTCATCCCCACCTTCCTCCCCGTTTTGCAGGGCAGTCTCGCTAGAGAAAATAACTAGCAATGAGGGTTGCGCTCGTTGCAGGACTTAACCGAACACCTCACGGCACGAGCTGACGACAGCCATGCAGCACCTGTGGTAGCTCCTGACTTAACAGGTCGTCCCCCTTTCGGGTTCCTACTTCTATCATGTCAAACCTTGGTAAGGTTCTTCGCTTTGCATCGAATTAAACCACACGCTCCGCTGCTTGTGCGGGGCCCCGTCAATTCCTTTGAGTTTTAACCTTGCGGCCGTAGTCCCCAGACGGGACACTTAACGCGTTAGCTTCGGCACAGAGAGGGTCGATACTCCCTGTACCCAGTGTCCATTGTTTACAGCGTGGACTACCAGGGTATCTAATCCTGTTTGCTCCCCACGCTTTCGTGCAACAGCGTCAGTAACAGCCCAGAAAGCCGCTTTCGCCACTGGTGTTCCTCCCGATATCTACGCATTCCACCACTACACCGGGAATTCCACTTCCCTCTGCTGTACTCTAGCCCAACAGTATCAGATGGTCCCTCCCAGTTGAGCCGGGAGATTTTACATCTGACTTGAAAGGCCGCCTGCGCACTCTTTACGCCCAGTAAATCCGGATAACGCTAGCCACCTACGTCTTACCGCGGCTGCTGGCACGTAGTTAGCCGTGACTTATTCCCCGAGTACTGTCATTATTCATCCCCGAGAAAAGAAGTTTACGACCCGAAGGCCTTCATCCTTCACGCGGCGTCGCGAGGTCAGGCTTTCGCCCATTGCCTACTATTCCTTGCTGCTGCCTCCCGTAGGAGTCTGGGCCGTGTCTCAGTCCCAGTGTGGCTGATCGTCCTCTCAGACCAGCTACCGATCCTCGCCTTGGTAGGCCGTTACCCTACCAACTAGCTAATCGGACGCAAGCCCCTCCAAAAGCGCCTTACGGCTTTCTTGATGAAGCATCACCCTCATCATAACATGCGGTATTAGTCCACCTTTCGACGGATTATTCCCCACTTTAGGACAGGTCACTTACGTATTACTCACCCGTTTGCCACTATCTTTCTTGCGATTGACCGTTCGACTTGCATGCATAAGGCACGCCGCCAGCGTTTATCCTGAGCCGGGATCAAACTCTCCAAAAAAATTGATCTATCCCTAATAAAATAGAATTTACTTGTGTTTTAAACCTTCCTTCCGCTATCCAGTTGTTAAGGTGCTCGCGCCTTCTAGGGCGCACAATATTAGACTGTAACACAGCCAACAAAGTTTGTCAACACTGTTTTTCTGACTTTTCTTTGAGGCCTAGTGTTGCCTGTCTCGATGTATGTTCGCAGGTTAAATCCCGGAACAAGTTTGGTAATTGAAGCCCCTGGTTAAAAGGGGCGTTGTAAGCTGATATCTGTATATTACCATTTCCGCAAAATTTTCACAACACCCATTTTTACCGGAATTTTCCATGAGTATTAATACAAGCAAAATAAGTCTCCGGACGCCTGCCGCGAAGCTAACAAAAACCAACAGCCGCCAGGTACCATAAAAGTAATCCTGTCGGCTGTAAACGGCAAAATTATTTATTAATTATTTTTTAGCAACCACGGGACCGATGGGAAGCACGACCTTACCGTAGACTTCATTTAAAACCTGGGCCAAACCGGCATAGACCGCTGATAAACCGCAGAGGATGCCTTCCCAACCGGCAATCTTCCCGACTGTAGCGTTACCGCCGGATTCCTTGATGCACAGCAGGAAGAACAATACCGTTAAAGTGAGAAAAACCACCTGCAGCGCCCGGTTCAGTTTTAATGTACCGACAAACATCACCAGGGTGAACAGGCCCCACATAAAGAAGTATGTCGCGAGCGCTTTTGAATCAGTTGCCATACCGGAACCGGAGGGGAGCAACAACAGGGCTACCAGTGACAGCCAGAAGAGGCCGTAAGAAGTAAAGGCAGTAGCGCCAAAGGTATTGCCCTTTTTCCATTCCTGAATACCGGCGATAATCTGGGCGATGCCGCCGTAGCACAACCCCATACCCAGCACCATCGTATTCAGGGAGTAATAGCCGGCATTGGCAACATTAAGCAGGACAGTCGTCATGCCGAACCCTAATAGTCCGAGCGGTGCGGGGTTTCCGGTGACATCCTTGATTTTAGTCAGTGTTTCGTTTTGCTGCATTTACGCCTCCATTAAGAATTTAAAAATAATACCCATTTTGAGCTTGTAGCGATTTTACAATAAACCGGCTGTTTTGTAAAGCTAAATTTAGTTGAGAAGCATCGGTTTTTTTACTTAATTTTGGCTCAAAATGCTTACTTTTTCTCTAAAGCAATCAACTGTTACTTTTAATATTATTGAGATATAATAGCCGCATGCATAAGGAAATGACGGCCACTGATGTAATCAAATTTTATGCCGACTTGGGAAAATCCGGGATCGCTATTTGGATTGACGGCGGCTGGGGCGTTGATGCGCTGCTTGGCAAACAGACGCGGCTGCACGCCGATCTTGATATCGCGATGGAACAAAAATACCTGAAAAAAGCGGTGGGATTGCTGGAAAAACAGGGATATCAAAACGTACCCCATGACGATACCTGCCCCTGGAACTTCGTGCTGGGTGATAATAAAGGACATGAAATCGATTTCCATGTTATTGTAATCGATGATAACGGAAATGGTATTTACGGCCCGCCCGAAAAAGGTGAGATGTATCCGGCAGGGGCATTAGTTGGACAGGGAAGGATAAAAAAACATCCGGTGAAATGCATCGCACCGGATTATATGGTCAAATTCCACACAGGATATAAGCTGCGTGAAAACGATTATCAGGATATCGGCGCATTGTGTGAGAGGTTCAGGATTGCATTACCTGAAGAATATATCCGTTAATAAATTCATAATTATTCCAGTTGCCAGAGATTGAACCCGGATAAATCATTTACCTTTTTGTTTGCGCGGTTCAATTTCAGGCTGTTTCGGTAAGATGGATTCCCTTATTCGCGGGACCGACGTTAAAGTTTACATGTTACATTATATTCACTTCATGAAAACCGGATTAAGGCTTTTTCCGGTCAGGGCTGTGGCGCAATCAAAACCATTGACATCGAGCCGCTTGATTTAATATGATAAGATTTTGTAGGGTCTCAGCGGGTCCGCGGAACTTTCGAATACAGGTTCTTAACCTCCCCTCCTCAGTTACCCGGTAAATAAATGATAACAACAAGAATACAGCGTGCAGTTTTCCAAAACTGCATTTATAATATTCAGTCAATCAGACCACAGCAGTAGCCGAAGACGATTCCGATGATGAATTTGCTATTTGTCAGTGGTCTTTGCGTGCTTTTCGGGGTAACGCTGTTGCAGACAGTGTTGATCACCGGAGCTTCCGCTGTTGTCAGGCGCTGCAGCCTGGCGGCAATGCTCGGCGCGAATTTACTGTTCCTGGCTTTTTCACTGAATATCGTACTGCGCAATTCAATATTCTCTTTCAATCTTTACCAGTTGACCGATACCTTGCGTTTTTCCTTCGCCGTAGACCGGCTGGCGGCGTATTTCATAATGATAATCTCGCTGGTATCAACTTCGGTCTGCCTGTATTCACTGGGATACGTGGAACATCACGGCACCAATACCGGGAAAAATTTCCTGGTGGGGATGATGAGCCTGTTCATCCTTTCGATGCTGCTGCTCGTCGCCTCCGATAATACATTCGCATTGCTGTTCTGCTGGGAAACGATGTCCATCACTTCTTTCCTGATGGTAATGTTCGATAGGGATAAAGCCGAAACACAAAAATCCGGACTGTTTTATTTTGTGATGACGCAATTAAGCACCGTTTTCCTGATGTTCGGGTTTATCGCGATTTACCACGTCACCGGGTCTTTCGCGATTGCGCCGCTGGGCGGTGTTTCACTGTTATTGAAATCCGTCATCTTCCTGTCGCTGTTTACCGGTTTCGGCATAAAAGCCGGCGTGATGCCTTTTCACAAATGGCTGCCTTATGCCCATTCGGCCAGTCCCTCGAATATCTCGGCGTTGATGTCCGGCGTAATGGTGAAAGTGGCTATTTACGGTCTGGTCAGGTATCTGGTTTTTGTGCTCAGCCCGGACCGCTGGTGGGGAGTGATGATTTTGATTTTCGGAACATTCTCCGCCCTGCTCGGCGTGATTTACGCGTTTAAAGAACAGGATATTAAAAAGCTGCTGGCCTATTCCAGTATTGAAAATGTCGGCGTGATTCTCACCGGCATCGGGCTGTACCTGATTTTCCAGAGCTACGGCTTCACCGATTTAGCCACGCTGGCATTAATCGGCGCTCTTTTCCACACTTTGAATCATGCCATTTTTAAAAGCCTGCTGTTCCAGACGACCGGAGCGGTGGTCAATGAAACAGGCACTCGGGACATTGAAAAAATGGGCGGCCTGATAAAAGTAATGCCTTATACCGGGGTGCTGTTCCTCATCGGGGCCATATCGCTGGCGGCGCTGCCGCCGTTTAACGGATTTGTCAGCGAATTGATGATTTTCCAGGCATTCCTGCAATCCTTTATTATCGGCAACCCTTTCCTGAAAATATTATTATTCCTGGGACTTTCGCTGTTTGCGCTGACCAGCGCGCTGGCCGCCGCCTGCTTCGTGAAAGCGTTCGGGGTAATTTTCCTGGCTACGCCGCGTTCCGAAGAGGCGCGCAAGGCCAAAGAAGTTTCGCCCGCAATGATTGCCGGGCCAATGATAATGGCGGCCGCCTGCTTATTTTTAGGTATTTTCTCATTCCGGATATTTTCCGCGCTGGGCTTTACGTTACCCATCCCCGACATGGCGGTTATCGGCTTGACGCTCGTGGTAACGCTGGCACTGGTCTGGCTAATCATGCGGCTGGTGAGTAACCAAAAGAAACGGACCAGCGAAACCTGGGGCTGCGGCATCACTTCCCAAAATAGCAAAATGGAATATACCGCCGCCGGTTTTTCGGAGCCGATACTGAAAATATTCCGCCCCATTTACCGGACGCAGGAAAAGGTGGAACGGACTTACAACGATGCAGGGAAAAGTAATTTTAAAGCCGCCAAAGCGGAAATCCAGACTTTTAAATTATTTGAAGAGCGGATTTACCTGCCAATCGCCCATTTCGTACAGCGTTTTTCGACCTATATCTCCGACCTGCACGATGTGGACCTGGACACTTATATTCTTTATTCTTTCGCGGCCGTGGTGATTTTAATTCTGGCGATAGGGTGGTTTGTTTAAACGATGTCATTTCTGATTTACGCCCTGTTGAATGCGGTTTTTGTCATCCTGATTTCACCGCTATTCGTCAGTCTGATTAAAAAAGTAAAGGCTTACATGCAGGGACGGCAAGGGCCGCCGCTGCTGCAGACCTATTATTCTTTGTTAAAACTGCTCCGGAAAGAGAGGGTTTATTCCAGTAATACTTCCCTGATAATCAGAATCACGCCGTACATCAACGTGGTGTGTATCATCGTGGCCTCGCTGTTTGTGCCGGTGGTATTTATCCCCGGAATGACGGCAGGATTCGGGAACGTCATCCTCTTTTTGTACCTGCTGGTGTGCGCTAAATTTTTCATGGCGCTGGCCGGGCTGGATGCCGGCAGCACTTTCGGCGGCATGGGGAGTTCCCGGGAGATGACCTTCTCCGCCGTCATCGAGCCGGTAATTATTATCGTCTTTGCGGCCCTGGGGCTGCTGCTGCAAACCACTAACCTTTACCAGATGTTTACAACGTCTCTGCAATCTTCTCTGCTGATTAACCCATCCACGCTGCTGATTTCATTGTCGCTGTTCATTATCCTGATTGTGGAAACGTCCCGGATTCCGGTCGACAACCCGGAAACACACCTGGAACTGACAATGATACACGAAGCGATGCTGCTGGAATATTCCGGGCCGGACCTGGCAATGATGGAAATGTCCCATGCCGTCAAGCAGACACTGCTGATGGCGGTGCTGATCAATGTTTTATTCCCCTGGGGGCTGACCGCTTCACCGAATGTACTTTCGGTCCCGGTATCAATAATCGCATTTATGGCCAAAGGGGTTGTGCTGGCAACGGCGGTCGGGGTTTTTGAGTCCTTATTCGCGAAATCCCGCCTCTTCCGCTTGCCGAATTTATTTATGCTGGCATTTTTCTTTTCATTCTCAACGATTTTGTTCGAGTTATTAAAATGATGAATATTCAACTGCTGGACGACATTACTAAAATTCTGTTTGTGCTGGTGCTGGCAACCGCCGCATTGATTATTACCGTGCGGACTCTCTCGTCACTTTTTAATGTTTATGCCGTTCAATCCTGGTTTATCGCCGCCGTGGCATTCGTGCTGTATCTGAAAAACGGCAGCGTGGTGCTGTTGCTGCTGGCGATACTGACCGTGGTCAGCAAGGCCTTCCTGGTACCGTATGTAATGCGGCGGATTCAAAAATCAATGCACATGAAACGAGACCTGGAGTTCCGCTATTTGACGCCCATCGGTTCGATTCTGGTAGGGACGGCGATGGTCTTCCTGGTTTACTGGTCGTTTTCTAAATTTTTACCGGCGCTGTCATCAGACGAAATGTTTATTTTCGGCGCGGTCATCGGAGTTTCGCTGACATTGATGGGCATGATGGTCATTTTCACCCGCAAACGCGTGATTACCAAAATCCTCGGCTATTTGACGATGGAAAACGGCGTCCTGCTCTTCAGCCTGTTTATCGCCGAACTGCCTTTCATCATTGAGCTATTGATTGTCATCGACCTGGTGATGCTCATCGTCCTGGCCACGGTGTTGGCTTTCGGCATCGATTCCAGCATCGATGAATTTCACACCAAATTAAATTCTTATATCCTGTGGTTTAAGGAGTAATCGGACTGATGCTGCTGGCATATCTCATCTCCGGTTTAGCCGTCATGGGGTTCATGCTGCTGCGTTTTTCCGGGCCGGAAAAACGTGCCGATTACCTGAACACGCTGGCAATCGCGCATTCAGCAATTTACCTGATTTTGACCGTAATCGCGCTGGTTTGCCTGCCGCAGCCGTCATTTTTCTTCAACCGCTACCTGATGGTGGACCCACTCTCCGTTTATGAAGTGCTGATTGCCTGCGGGATTTTCCTGCTGGCGTCATTTTACGCGCGCGGATATGTGCGCCGCCTTGTCCAATCCGGTGAAATCGAAGTGCGGCAGTTGAGATTGTTTTATGCTGCCTACAATCTGTTATTGATAGTCGTGGTTTTTGCTTTCTATTGCAACAACATGGCTTTATTCTGGATACTGCTGGAGCTGACGACGATTCTTTCGGCGGTGCTGATTGTGACGCTGAACGCCAAGGAAAATATTGTCGCTGCCCTGAAATACGTCTTTACCGCCTCAACGGCGATGCTGTTCTCCATCATCGGTCTGATTATTCTTTTTGCCCTGACCAAACAGGCGACCGGCAGCGGCACACTGAACTGGGATGTTTTAATGCAGCAGGCAGGCAGCCTGTCGCCGCGGCTGTTCACCTTCGCTTTTATCTTTATCTTTGTGGGTTTCGCCGCCAAGGCAGGAATCGTACCGTTCCATACCTGGTTGCCCCAGGCGCATGCTAAGGCACCTTCGGTCATCAGTGTGCTGCTTTCTGCGGTGCTGCTGAATATCGGCATCTACGGCATCTTGAGGCTTTATGCGGTAGCCCACCTGACACCCGCCTGGCATTCGGTTTCGCTGATATTAATCGGATTCGGGGTGCTGACGATTGCCGTGGCTGCGCTTTCGATGCTGCCGCGGGGCAATGTCAAAAAATTAATCGCTTTTTCCAGCATCGAACACATGGGTTTCCTGCTGGTCGGCATCGGGCTGGGAACGCCGCTGGTGCTTTTCTGGGTTTTGTTCCATATTTTGGCCCATGCCCTGGTGAAAACCCAGCTCTTTTTCTCATCCGGAATCCTGCACCAGCAGTACCACAGCAACCAGTTTGAAGACATGAAGGATATTTTTACGCTGCAGCCGCTGGCGGCCTGGGGATTAATCACCGGCAGCATGGCCGTTATCGGGGTGCCGCTTTTTCCGGTGTTCTTATCCAAACTGAATATTCTGATACAATTGGGGAATTT
>Ga0116114_1001833_pt1 | contig 10316 bp, 8 predicted proteins | sample June2015DPH_10_5_FD_89823 | JGI IMG/M metagenome (GOLD analysis project Ga0116114, IMG submission 89823) | Peatland microbial communities from SPRUCE experiment site at the Marcell Experimental Forest, Minnesota, USA - June2015DPH_10_40 | ecosystem: Environmental > Terrestrial > Soil > Wetlands >... | reverse complement strand
CGGACTTCTAACTCCGCCTCTGCCAACGCATTCAGTGCCTCCGACACTGCTTTCCCCACCGGACCACGTCTCTTATCGGCGAATTAGGGCCTCACCCGCGCTGCGCGCTGCCCCGGCGCAGGGCATTGTGGCTGATCACTTATTCGGAGGCGGCAAGTCGCGCAGGTGTTTCCGGACCTCGCCTGCATCAGGCGCCGCGGGGGAGAGCTGCAAGTAGGTTTCATACTCCTGCCGGGCGCGAGCCTTCTGGCCGGTGGCTTCGAGGGCGACGGCGAGGTTGTAATGGGTGATGGGCTCATTGGGCTGGCGTTGGATGGCTTGCTCGTACTCTTGGATGGCAGCGTCAAAGTTCCGTGTTCTTAGCAAGCTGTTAGCGAGGTTGACTCGCGTGACAGCGTCCTGGGGGCGCAGCCGCAGGTAATCGCGGTAATTGCCGATGGCATCCTCGAGGTGGCCTGATTGCCGTAGCGCGTCCGCGAGCGCCAGGCGCGCATCCGAGTAATCGGGCTGGGCGCGCAGGGCTTCCTGAAATTCCTTGACGGCGTCGTCCACTTTACCAGTTACCATCAAAGTGCTACCGAGAGCGAAGTGGGCCTCCGGGAGATTGGGGGTGAGTTGCAGGGCCGCTTGCGCTTCCGCCGCGGCGCCTGCCGTGTCGTTCATTTGGCTGAGAGCGATGGAAAGGTTCAGGTGTGCCTCTGACCAATTGGGCCGCACCTTGAGCGCTTCACGGAAGGCGTCCGAGGCGCTCCGCCAGTCCGCCATTTGCTCGAGGGCCAGCCCCAGGTTCTCCTGGGTCTGAGCATCGTTGCGGCGTGCCAAGCTAGCCCGGAAAGCCTCCACCGCGCCCTTGTAGTCACCTTTGTTGTATAGGGCGTTACCCAAATCACGCTGATAGCCGGCGAAGCTGGGATCAAGCCGCGCCGCCTCCTGGCTCTCCGTCGCCGCGCCTTGCATGTCCCCGTTTTCGCGCAGGGCGCCAGCCAGCCGAGAGTGCAGCGTGGGATCGTCGGGCCTGAGGCGGAGGGCGTCGCGGTAAGTGGGAATTGCCATCTCATAGTTCTTCTCGACCGCGAGCATATCGCCGAGCGCAACCAGGGCCTCGGGATAGTCGGCCCGCAACTCGACGGCGCGGTTCAATTGTCCCATCGCGTCTTGCATTCGCCCGGCGGCCTTCAGTGCCAGGGCGTAGGTGTAATGTAATTCGGGACTGTTCGGTCGCATCTCCAGAGCCACGCGGTATTCACTGAGAGAATTCTCCCAGTCGCCTGCTGCCTGATAAGCGTTGGCCAAATGCAGATGGGCATCGGGATCATCGGGCCGCAGGCGAACCTCCTCGCGGTATTCCTGGACAAACCCGGGGATGTCTCCCGACGACTGGTAGGCCTCCCCAAGGTTGCGGTGGTAATCGGCGTTGTCCTTGGCCAGCTCCACGGCTCGCTGAAGCTCCCGGAGGGCATCGGGCAGGTCCCCGGTTTTCCGCAGCACCAGGCCGAGGTTTTCGTGGAGCGCGGGGTCCTGGGGCTTCAGGCGGAGGGCCTCGCGGTATTCGGCCTCAGCGGCGGGATGATCGGCGACGGAAAGGTATGAGGCGGCCAATTCCGTGTGGGCATTCGCGTTTCCCGGTTGCTGGCGAATCACCCGTCGGAACTCGGTGATGGCCCCGCCGTAGTCGCCGGCCTCCCGCAACACCAGCGCCAACGCAAACCGGTAGTCGACTTGGTCGGGACGCAATTGAACCGCCTGGCGATATTCCTCGATGGCGTGAATCAGGTCCTCGGAGGCCCGCAGGGCGTTGGCGAGGGTCATGTGGAGGTCAGGGTCGTTGGGGCGCAGGCGGACGGCAGCCCGGAATTCGGCCAGGCCCTGGTCGAATTTACCGGCCTGTGTGAGCGCCATTGCAAGCCCTGCGTGGGCGTCGGCGTTATCGGGAGTCAGCTCGAGGACTTTCTGATACTCAGCGCTGGCGCCCGTCACGTCTCCCGACTGGAGCAGCGAGCTCGCAAACGCCATGTGGATCTCGCTGTCCTGCGGCTGGAGTTCCAGCGCCTTACGGAACTCGGCCACGGCTTCGTTGAACTGCCGGCTGGCCGCCAGCGCGTTCGCTAAGTTGACGTGGGCATCTGGGTTCGAGGGGTGCAGGCGGAGTTCGGAACGGTACTCCGCCTCGGCCTCCGGAATGTGTCCCTGCGATTCCTCCACGGCGCCGAGATTCATATGAACGCCCGGAAAGTCCGGCCTCAGCCGTAGCGTCTCCTGGTATTCCCGGATGGCGTCGGCGGTGCGTTGTTGAGCCAAGTAGGCATTGCCCAGGTTGTAGTGCGCCTGGGGGTAATCGGATCTTAAGCTGACAGCTTTGCGGTACGCCTCCTCAGCTTCTTTCCACTTATTGAGCCGGGCATATTCATTGCCCTTCTTCAGGAAGTCCTCGGCAGTGGCGGGTGCAGCCTGGTCCTGGTTTGGGGAATTACCGGCGCCTGCACTTCCAGCCTGCTGCAAGCCTCCGCTTCCCTCTCCGGGACGTCCGCCGCCTGCAAAGAGGCATGCGCTGGCCAAAAGGAAAACACCGACAATCAAGGCCGGCCACGGTCGCGAGTTTCGTCGTGCTGGCCCTGCACTCAGCGCATCTCGCACAACGCCGAAAACATCATGGACTTTTTCCCGCGCCATGTTCGTGTGCCGTCCCGGCTGATTCTTTGCTACAACCACCCCCTACCCCCTCCTTACCTAAGGAGGGGAGCCAACTCACCAACTCCCCTCCTCTTTGAGGAGGGGGCCAGGGGGTGGTGAGCGCGCGTGTCCCGTAAATGGCTAAATGGGACACAATACCAGAATACACCCAACCGTAGGGCTCGCGCGGGCGCTGGTGTGATTTGCGGGAATGACCGGCGCTTCCAAAGGGATCCCATCCCAAATGACACCAGCGCGCTTCAAAGAGGTTTGACATGCATCGAGGCCTTCCGTTATTCTCGCCTGCCAAGACATGAGCCAGCAAATCAAACCGCCAGCAGTCTCCAGAATCGAACCCTTTCTTCGCTTCTTCCGCCAACGTCCCACCATCCGCGCGGCCACCCTCCTCTCAGGCAGCTTGGTTTGGCTGGTCGGCTTTTTTCTTCTGCCGCTGGCTTATCTTCTGGCGGTCAGCTTCGCCCGGCGCTCGCCTTACGGCACCATCGAATGGGCCCTGGGATTTTCGAATTACTGGCGCGCTTTCCAGCCTCTCTATCTTGGAGTTTACTGGCGCTCCTTCTGGATGGCGCTACTCACCACAGCGCTTTGCATGCTGCTCGGCTACCCCGTGGCTTACACCCTGGCCCTTAAAGTCTCCGGCCGGTGGAAATCCGCGCTGTTGATGCTGGTGGTGATTCCTTTCTGGACGAGCTTCCTGATACGGACTTACGCCTGGATGGTCATCCTGCGCACGGAAGGCGTTGTGAACACAGCTCTCCTGGCCCTTCACCTTGTGCACGAGCCCCTGCGGTTGCTGTACACGCCGCTGGCGGTTTTTATTGGCTTGGTTTACGGCGAGCTTCCCTTCATGATTTTGCCTCTGTATGCGGTGCTTCAAAAACTCGACCCGATCCTCCTCGAAGCCGCTCAGGATTTAGGCGCCAACCGATGGCAAACCTTCCGCAGGATCACTCTGCCCATCTCTCTGCCGGGACTCAGCGCGGGAGGGGTGTTGGTCTTCATCGCCTCGATCGGAGCCTTCATCACTCCGGACCTGCTGGGCGGCGCGCGCACCATCATGGTGGGCAACCTTATTCAAAACCAGTTCGCCTCCGTGCGCGACCAGCCTTTTGGCTCCGCCGTGGCCTTTCTGTTGACCTTTGTGGTCCTGGTGCTGCTCTGGACCGGCGCGCGCCGCGCCGAACGCGTCACGCGGGAGATTCTCTAATGCCCCGTCCACGGCAGCAGGGTTGGGGGCTCGCTTCGGCAACCACACTGGTTTACCTCTTTCTCTATGCGCCGGTCATCGTCCTGATGTTCTTTTCATTCAACCGCTCGCGCCTTTCCGCGCATTGGATGGGCTTCACCGATGAATGGTACGTGCTACTCTGGCGCGACCAACAAATCATCCAGTCGATGCTGAACAGCCTCCTGGTGGCTGGCGCTGCCACCCTGGCGTGCGTGGTTTTCGGGACCATGGGGGCGCTGGTCTTCCCGCGCCTTCGCCGGCGCGCCAAGACCATCCTGGATGGAATCGTCTACCTTCCTCTCGTCATTCCCGAAATCGTCATGGCGGTGGCGATTGTCATCTTCTTGAGCCTGCTGCGCATGCAGTTGAGCCTCTACACCGTCATCATTGCTCATATCACCTTTTGCATTTCTTACGTGATCATTGTGGTGGGGGCGCGTCTGGCGGGCATGGACCGCTCGATTGAAGAGGCCGCGCTCGACCTGGGGGCGAACGAATGGACCACATTTTTCCGCATCACCCTCCCCATTGCAGCGCCCGCTATCCTCTCTGCGGCCTTGCTGGTTTTTACCACCTCGTTTGACGATTACCTGATCACTTCCTTTGTGGCGGGGGTTCGCTCCACGACCTTGCCACTGGAAATCTATTCGCGGCTGAAACGCGGGGTCACGCCGGAGATCAACGCCATTTCCACCGTGATCCTGGCGGCGACCATTCCCCTGGTCTACATCGCGCAACGTCTCGAACGCGGCGCCATGAAAGTCCGGGCCGCGGTGTTGAGCGCCACCGCAGTTTTCCTGCTCATGCTGGCTCCGGTCGTCGCCCGGACCTGGCCCTCCGGCCAAAACCTCCCGCAACTGAACATTTACATCTGGTCCTCGTACATCTCCCCGCGGCTGGTTCAGGGGTTTGAACGCGAGTTCCACTGCAAGGTCAACTACGACCTCTACGACTCGAACGAAGCCTTGCTGGCAAAACTCCAGGGGGGCAACGTCAGCTATGACCTGGTGGTCCCCAGCGATTACATGGTCGAGGTTCTCATCCGGCAGGGATTGCTGGCCCCGCTCGACAAACCCGAGCTGCCCAACGCCTGGGCCAACATCGACAGCCGCTTCCTGGGACTTCCCTTCGATCCCCACAACAATTATTCGGTGCCGTACGCTTGGGGGACCACGGGCCTCGCCTACCGCGCCGATCTGGTCAAGGAGAATGTGGAGAGCTGGTCGGTGTTGTTCGATTCTCGTTACGCCGGCCACATCCTTCTGCTCGACGATACGCGCGAAGTCTTCGGCATGGCCCTCAAGAAGCTTGGCTATTCGCTCAATTCCACCAACCCGGATGAAATCCGGCGGGCCCGCGATCTGCTTCTCGGCGAGAAACCTCTCGTGAAGGGGTATAACAGCTCCAACTTCCAGGAGGACCTCGCCGCCGGGGATGCCTGGATCGCGCAAGCTTACAACGGCAACATGACCTTCGTGATGCGCGACGAGCCGAACCTACGGTATATTATTCCCAAGGAAGGCTGCACGATTTCCGTCGATTGCACCTGCATCCCGCGCCAGGCTCTGCACAAGAAGCTAGCGGAAGCGTTCATCAACTATTTCCACCGTCCCGAGGTCGCCGCGCTCTTCGTGAACGATTCGGGTTTTAACACACCCAATCGATACGACAAGAACGAGATCGAACCCTGGCTCCTCCGCAATGCCGCCGTCTTTCCCAACCCCGCGTCCCTGGTCCACTGCGAGTTCATGCGCGATATCGGCTCCGTCGCGCAGCTTTACGATCGGTACTGGACCGAGATCAAAGCGCGATAACACGCCAACTCGTGCTGAAGGAAGTCAGAACGATCCAAGATCAATGGGCTTGGTCTGTTCTTGTTTTGATATTGGTGTATTGCGTTACATAGATTGCTGACCATTATGAACGGGGGCCAGGGGAGCGCTATAATGAGGCACGTGGTTCGGAATCATTTGCTAATTGCGGCAGACGAGCGCGAGGCCAGCAGCCGTGGCTCGCCAGAATAGGAGCCTTTGGATCAGTTCGTGACTGTAGCCTCCGTATGTACGCTAGTCATCCAGGGCGTTCGATTCAGCGTTACTCGTGGCGAAGAACACAATGCACCTATTGCAGGAAGAAGGCGAAAAATAGTGAATCTTAGGGTGACGGTATGGACACTGGGGGCTTGAGTGAAAAAGGGTAGCGTGCTAAGTTCTTTCTGTGGCATGTGCGGGGGTGGCGGAACTGGTAGACGCAAGGGACTTAAAATCCCTTGTCCCTCACGGGACGTGCCGGTTCGATTCCGGCCCTCCGCACCAGACTTTTGAAGACATGTTCCACGTGAAACAACTGCGCCGCACCCCCTTGCGCAGTCCCTGCAAAACCTTTAGAATTGGCTGGAGATGCTGGACGAGGCCACTGTCCGCCAGTTGCTCGAACCGTTCGGACTCAACCTTAGTACCGATCAAATCGGCCAATTGATCGCTTATCTCGAATTGCTCCTGCGATGGAACAAGAAGATTAACTTGACGGGCATTCGTGACTGGGAAAGTTGCGTTCCCCGGCATTTTGGGGAAAGTCTCTATCTGGGCCGTTGGGTGGAGTTGAAGGGCAGGCTATTGGATATCGGAAGCGGGGCGGGGTTTCCCGGCTTGAGCTTGAAGATTATCTTTCCGGACTTGTCGGTGACACTTCTTGAACCGGTCGCCAAGAAGCGGGCGTTCCTCAAAGAGGTAGCCCGAGTTTGTGGAATGAATTTCGTTGAAGTGCGCAAAGAACGCCTGGAGGATTTCGTTGGCGGCCAGTCAGCGCCGGTTTATGATGGGGCAACGGCGCGAGCGGTGGGGCATCTGGAGGAACTTCTGCCGCTTGCCTGGCGCTGCCTGAAACCCGGGGGAGAGATCTTCCTCTGGCTCGGCCACCGGCAGGCTAGTGAAGTGGGCCAAATTTACGGCGGGATCAAAGAGGTGGGGAGAATCAGTTTGCCAAGCGGCGGGCAAGGGGAAATCTGGTGGGGGAAGAAAACGTCTTGAGGATGTCATCTTGGGCGAAAGAGGCGATGCCGGGAGGCCGGTCAAATCGGGTGTGTTCCACGTGAAACATAAGGCGCGGTGGTGTCATTCGGGATGGGATGCCTTTCGAAACGCTGGTCATTCCCGCGAAAGCGGGAATCCAGTCCAGCGACAGCGCATTTCCGAGGGTTTGCCGAGTGGATTCCCGCTTTCGCGGGAATGACTGCGGCTTAGAGCGCCCATGTCTCGCACATGACACCAGCACACAAGGCGCGTTTCACTTGCATAACTTCCCGGCCTTTGATAGATTTGCCTTGACTTTCTTCGGGTTGGAAACTTTGGGACGAGTCATCGCAATTGCCAATCAAAAGGGCGGTGTCGGAAAGACGACTACTGCCATCAACCTGGGGGCTGCGCTTGCCAACCGCGATATGTGGACTTTAATCGTGGATTGCGACCCCCAGGCCAACACCACCGGAGGCCTGGGCTTCCCCAAGGATCCGTCGCGCCGGACCCTATACCATGCGCTTATGCTCGATGTGCCTCTTAGGGAACTTGTGCTGAAGAGCGAGCTTGAGGGACTCCACCTCATCCCGTCAGACAAGAACCTGGTTGGAGCGACGATCGAGCTTGTGGACCGCCCCGATCGCGAAAAAACCTTGCGGAAAAGGATGGAAGGGTTCCGCGACGAGTTTAACTACATCCTCCTTGACTGTCCTCCAGCCCTTGATCTGCTCACCCTGAACGCGCTCGTAGCGGCGGATTCCGTTATCGTGCCGGTGCAGTGCGAGTACTTCGCGCTGGAGGGGGTCTCCGAGCTTTTCGACACGCTGGTTCGCATTCGGCGCTACCACAACCAGAACCTGGCGGTGGAGGGAATCCTCCTCACCATGTTCGACGAGCGCACCAACCTCTCGCACCAAGTCCGCGACGATCTGAGGGATTTCTTCGGTGGCCAGGTTTTCTCCACGGTGATACCTCGCAATGTTCGCTTGGCCGAGGCGCCAAGTTTCGGCAAACCGATTTTCCTCTATGACCCCGATTGTAGGGGAGCCGCCAGTTATCTTGACCTGGCACAGGAGGTCATCAACCATGACCAGAAAGGCGTTGGGTCGAGGGCTGAACGCCCTGCTGCAGACAGTTGAGTCGGCCACATCCGGCCTCGAGCAAGTACGGCTTGAGCGCATCGATCCCAACCCGTTTCAGCCGCGCCACGCCTTTTCCGAGGACTCCCTGAAAGAGCTTGCGGATTCCATCCGCGCGAGCGGGGTAGTCCAACCCATTCTTTTGCGCCACAGCGCCCTCGCCGAGGGCCGCTACCAGCTCGTAGTGGGTGAGCGTCGATGGCGCGCGGCCCGCCTTGCCGGCCTCGAAACCGTTCCCGCCATTATCCGCGAGCTTACGGATCAGGACACCCTTGAACTCGCTCTGACCGAGAACCTGCTCCGTCAGGACTTGAACCCGCTCGATGTGGCCCACGCTTATCAGGCGCTCCAGGAAAAATACCAACTCAGCCACGAGCAGGTTGCAGAGCGGCTGGGCATCAATCGTTCTTCAGTCACTAACACCTTGCGTTTGTTGCGATTACCGCCGGCCGTCCAGGAGATGCTCTCGAAGGATGAAATCACTTACGGCCACGCGCGGGCGCTCCTGGGTCTGGATTCTGAAGCCGCCCAAGTGCAGCTTGCCTCGATGATTGCCAAGCGGGGCCTCTCTGTGCGGCAGGTTGAAAACATGGTGGCGTCTCGGGGAATGAAACCGGCTGCGCAGAAAACCGTGTCCAAGCCTCCAGTGGATCCCAACGTTCGCGCTGCCGCACTGGAGCTTGAACGAACGCTGGGGACGCGCGTCAAGATCCTTGGCGACGGGCGCCGGGGGAAAATAGAAATCAGCTATTTTTCAGCGCAAGATTTGAACAGGATTTACGACTTGATCGTCAGGCGGTAACACTGCCCTATGTACATTTAACTATTTCTGTTATACCTTGTCCTTATAATATGAACAACCGGGGTAACCAATGATCCCGGTGGGAGGCAACAATGCCATTCGGCTTTGGAAAGTCCAGGCGGCGTCAACTGGCTGATCTCCCCGATGACTGGGTCGGGTGGCTTGAGCCTGGTGTGGAGGTTGAGGGGAAGATGAAGGTCGCGTCCGGCCTGATCCGCGTCAACACGCACTTCAGGGGTGAGATTAGATGCGAAGGCACGGTGGTGGTCCACGATCAAGGCGAAGTGGATGGGGAAATCCACACCCGCATTATCAGCGTCACGGGGAAATTGAAGGGAAACATCCACGCCTCCGAGTTGCTGGAGATCAAAGAACACGGCGTGGTCCTCGGCGCAATTTACACGCCCTGCCTCGTCGTTGATCCCGGAGGCTTCTTCGACGGCGAGTGCCACATGCCAACACCCGAACCCACCGCCCAAGCCACCAATGGTGTGGGTGCCAAGAGCAATCCCTAGCAGTATGTCGGTGACAGATTCCAAGGCACCTAGGATCAACAACTTAGCGCCTTGCTGAGGTCTGTAAATAGAGCCCAAGAGTTCTCAAAGGACAGCCAGTACCCCCCCCTATGATAGGCTCATACAGTAGCCTACATCCTTCCGAACAGGAAGAGATCCGGTGTGCCCCCGGCAGGCGTTCCGAACCCCGCGTCGGCCAGTAAATCCTTTGCTTTGAACGGGTCGATTACGCTGCTGAGCGTGACATCCATGCACTCGTCTGCGATGCTGTCATTCTGAGCATGGATAGCCGAAAGCGGCTATCCGTGATGACAGAAACGGGGTACCGCGGGGTAAGACCCAAGGGCAGGTTTTTCGTGCCCTGCAAGGGCACAAGATAGTAGCCGGGGGCAACGCCCCCGGAAAGCGCCACCCTCGCTCCCCGACCCTGGACGGGTCGTATTCCCTTGGGCCATGGGCCGCAAGGCCGGGGTGACGTTACCCGAATTCGACCCTTTCAGGGTCGGACCTTGTGGGGGGCGCATTTTCCGGGGGCGTTGCCCCCGGCTACTCTATTGATCCCCTGCGGGGATCAAGCATGGACCGTTCCGAGGACGTTCTGGACGCGCAAAAAGCAGGTAAAACGCCTTCCGGCCCGCTCGGCCTAAATTGCTCAATTGAAACGAGTAATTCATCGAGTTTCTGGAGAGCGCACCACCGGGTGGCGCAGACATGCGACAGTTTGCATGTCTGCGATAGAACCGATACCTGGGTGACGGTGTTGAGGCCACGGCGAGAGGGCAAGCATAATTCGCAGACATCACAAAGAAGCTGTGAAAGAATTGGCGGAGGCGAGCATCTGGATTTTCGTGAGGGTTTCACCTTGCTTCGCCGAGCAGTGATTGCCCGGGACAATTATGGCGGTCGCATAGAGTCACCTTCTTGGTT
>Ga0116114_1001831_pt1 | contig 10319 bp, 12 predicted proteins | sample June2015DPH_10_5_FD_89823 | JGI IMG/M metagenome (GOLD analysis project Ga0116114, IMG submission 89823) | Peatland microbial communities from SPRUCE experiment site at the Marcell Experimental Forest, Minnesota, USA - June2015DPH_10_40 | ecosystem: Environmental > Terrestrial > Soil > Wetlands... | reverse complement strand
GACGCTCCTACGCAATCTCATTCTTCAAGACATTGAACACGGCCACGGCGTGGGCGTTATTGACCCCCATGGGGATTTGGCCGAAGACATTCTCGATCAAATTCCACCTTGGCGAACCGACGATGTCGTCTATTTCAATCCGGCCGATCTGGAATATCCCATCGGCCTTAATCTTCTGCAGAATGTGCCGGCGGAACGACGGCACCGCGTCGCCTCCGGCGTCGTCGGCGCCATGAAGGCGATTTGGAGAGATTCGTGGGGTGCCCGGATGGAGTACATCCTCTATGCGGCCGTGGCGGCGCTCCTCGACTGCCAGAACACGTCGATTCTTGGGGTGCAGCGGATGTTGGTCGATCGAAGATACCGCTACTGGGTGGTGAAGCAGGTCAAAGACCCTATCGTCAAATCGTTCTGGACGATGGAATTCGAGCACTACAGTAGCCAATTCATGCAGGAAGCCATTGCCCCGATTCAGAACAAGGTGGGGCAATTGCTCATGTCACCGCCGGTGCGGAATGTCCTCGGCCAAGTCAAACGAAAGATCGATCCGCGGTTCATGATGGACAATCGGCGCATTCTCATTGCCAATCTGTCGAAGGGACTCCTCGGCGAAGATAAGGCGAATCTGCTCGGATCACTTCTTGTGACGAGCTTTGAACTCGCCGCCATGGAACGCGTCGATGTGCCGGAAGCGAAACGGCAAGACTTTTTCTTGTTCATCGATGAGTTCCACAATTTCGCCACGGATTCATTTGCGACGATTCTGTCGGAGGCAAGGAAATACCGGCTCAATCTCACGCTCTCGCATCAATATCTGGATCAACTGCGAGAGAGCGTCGGTCATGCCGTCTTCGGCAATGCTGGGACGGTAATTTCTTTCCGGGTCGGCGGTAGGGACGCAAAGGCTTTGGCCACCGAGTTCGGCGGCTCGAATGCGGCAAACCATTTCACGTCCCTGAGCAATTTCGAGGCGGTCGTAGGACTGCTGTCGGGCGGACTGCGCGGCGAACCGTTCCAGGCGTACACGCTGGCGCCCCTTGAAATCCGATCGGGACGGCGTGAGAAAGTCATTCGCCGGTCCAGGGAGAAATACGCGAATCGCAAAGGGGCCATGGAAGGTAAAATCCGACGGTGGCTGCGGTCGGCTTAAGGTTACGAAAGCCGTATATGGCTACTATTGATGCCGATTGCCTGCATTGGTATCTTACGCGACAGCCTGCATGGCCGCATTGGCTTCCGGTGAAAGGAATCGCCATGAACCACATCGCTCGACGGGTTCCGAAGGATTCAAGCATCCAACAGGGCGATGGGCAGTTGCCCGCCCGATCCTACCGGACCAATAACATGGTGGTCGCCAGTCAACTGAGCCTCGGTGTCGAGCCCCGGCTCTCCCTGGCCTGGCAAGTGGAGCCGTGGTGCTGGGAAAGCGGATTCAGCCTCCTCGTCTTCCGCAGCGGGACGAACTTCTGCCCGGACAAGTATCCGGATGATCTGAACCAGCACGGCCAACTCTTTATCGAAACGACCCACGATGCAGTTCATGAGGAAGTGCCAGAGGAAGGCACGCACTTCTTCACGTTCGTTCTCCACAAGAAAATGTTCCTGGGACTGGGTGAGAAAATGTCGGTCCTGCGGTTTTCCGAAACCGTGCCCTCGGCCAAAGTCGCTCTCGGCAGGATCAGGGACCAGTCCGAACTTCAGGACATGCTCCAGCAGCATGAAGTCGGAAAAATCGAGCATGAGGCCAGATTGAATGAAGCAAAACTTCGGCGCATCCGCTCACGGCGAAGCCTTGAGGATGCTGAGAATCCAGTGCCTCGGAAAACTCAAAGCGGCGCCGAAGCCTTGATCGCCGAAGAAATGGAAACCATCGACGCCATGGTGGAAGCGATGTTCGCCAAGCGGCGGAAGGTTTCCGATCTCAAGAAGGACGAGCGGTTCCGGAAACTGAGCCGCAAGGAACGGGATGCGGTCCTGGAGCGGATCGCGGAGCGGCTGGACGCCGCTGAAATCAGCGCCCGAAGGGAGACGAGGGGAAGTTAAGGGAAAGGAGCATCATGGACACGCGTCTGACAACGGAAGGTCGGAGTGCAGTAAAGGTAATGGCCAAGGTCATCGGCATTACGGCCGCGATATCTGTCGGGATGGGAGAGCTTGCCGTCGCCGGCCGCTCTTTGGCCGCTTGGTGGAATCAAGCAGCGGTATCGGCCCCGGTGCGACAGGTTGCGATGCCGTCGTACGTCTCCGCTCCGATGCCCGCTCCACCACCGGCGACGATATTTCATTTCCAGGGGATTCCCGCGCAGCAATCCTATCCTGTCCAGACTTATGCGCCTGGGTATAGTCCGCCCGGCCCCGTTTGGCCGGGGCCAGTTCGCATGATGTCGTCCGGATATCGTCCGGGACAGAATTCGCAACAACGATATTTTACTTACCCCACGAATTTCCAGTCGGGCTTTCATCCCAATTCAGGCCCGGCGGCAGGGCGCAAAAAATGAGGCAATTTCCCGAGTGCGACTTCGTCCGCAAGAATTGCCCCGCGCGACAGTGGGTTGCGAAAAGCGAACAACGCCGCTTCATTCTGGTGCGGATTGAGGTCCACTTGGGCATCGGACAGGACTGCCGTCAATTTCTCGACGCTAACTGTCGATCCCGCCGCAGCGCCGATAGCGGACCGCAGACGTGCTGATGCGGTTGTCGGGATAAACGGGTGGACCGGATGCTACATGCAAACCAATAAAAAAACGCCGGCTCCATTATGGCACCGGCGTAACTGTCAACTTCGTTTTTTGGGAACGGCGTTCTCCGCCTTGTCCGGGCTTATCTCCCGAAGGTTCGACGGCAACCACTGGTTCGCCCGCTCGGCAAGCTGCTTGTCTTCAAGCTTGCCCTCCGCAGCGTCGGCAAAGAGCTTGGCCAGGACTTCGACCAGTTCCGACTTTTTCCGGCTTTCATTGTCCGGGTTATAGGTCGAGCCGTGAAGCTCGGCCATAAGGTGGACCAACTGGATCTTCTGGTAACTGGTGAGCCATGCTCCGTCCGGACGCCAGAATGTTCGGATGTTCACCTTCAACTCGACCGATAGCTGATGAACCAATTCGGTTCGCCGTTGCAGGTGGGCGGTGACACACTCGACGGTGAGCAGGTCGATGAGCTTATCCAGCCTGTTATCCGTCAGTTCGCCCAAACGGTCATACGCGGCTTGATCTTCCACGAAATGATCCTCGGCAAACGGATCAAGCTGGGTCCGTTTCTCCTTAACCTGTTGCCCGGCCGCAGATGCGAAAGTTTCGTCCTGCGTGGCGTGCAACGTAATTCCGTTGGCCTCATGGCGGATCGCCAGGGCCTCGGAACGCACCTTTTCATGAAGAATCATGGCCAGGATGCGTTTTCGAGAATCCGTAGCCTTGAGCAACGCCTCCCTCACAGCCAAAGTTTGGTGGGTGAAGGTTGCGGCAAGCTGACGATCGCTCAAGTCGTCGGATGTCGGCGGCTCGGGTTGTCCACCTGAACCCGCCTCTCCAGCGCGGCCGTTGCCATTTCCCGATCGTCGGCCTTCCGGCCTGGGCAGACGAAACTCGCGTCTCACCTGTCCATCCGGGTCGAGGGTGAGAAAGACCGTCCCAACGGCCTTGGTCGCCTCGCCGAAGAATTTCGGCGCAGCTTCCACGATCTCATTGGCCACTTTCTCCAAGGTGTCGATCCTCAACTGCACGGCCTGGATCGCCTCCTGGTCATCATCCTTGACGTTCTCAAGCTTGGCTTCCAGTTTTTGCCTTCGACCATCCAGCTTTTCGAGCTTCCGAGCAGTTTTTTCGTCGAACTCCTGCTCGGGCACTTGCATGGCATAAAGCCGATCTTGGACCTCCTCCCGGCGGCCCGCGACGACCTCAGCCCAGCCCTCTTCACGCAACGCTTCCTGTTCCTTGGTCAAGGCTTGGCTTTGGGCTTCCATGAAGGCTTTGCGTTCGATGAGAACCCGGTCACTGAACAAGTCCCGGCTCACCGATGATTCGGAAAGCGAGGAGAGATCGAACAACGCATGGGCACTGTCGATCCAGGCAACGGCAATGACATTTCGAACCTGTTCGGCATTGCGGGGACTGCCGTTCAATTCCTGCCAGATGGCAAGCTGCCGGTCCTCCGGCACGGCGGAGAAGGCTTCGGCAGTTCCGGTGTCGATCTGATCTTCCCGGAACGCCGTTTTCACGACATCGGCCAAGCCCGCCAGTTTCATCCTTTGGCGGACGTACCGTTCGGTCACTCCGAACTGTGAGGCGATGGATTCTGCGCCCTTGGCTTCTTCGGACGCCAATTTGGCAAAAGCTTCCGCCTCGTCCAAAGGGTGCATGGCCTCGCGGACAAAATTCTCCGAAAGGGACATGGCTCCGGCGGTGGGATCATCGACGTCCCGCACTTCGCACGAAATCTTGGGATCGTCCTTTGAATCCCGATGAATCTGCCGGAGGGCCGCCAGACGGCGGTTGCCGGCGATCACTTGAAATTCACCGCTTTTATCCGGTATTGGCCGGACGACCAGTGGTTCCAGCAAGCCGAAGGCCCGAATGGACGCCACCAAACGGCGATGGGCCTCCGGCCTGGGCTTGACCCACCGGGGGTTTTGCCGGCTCGGATGGAGCTTGGACAGAGCGACATTGACGCGCATGAGGCACCTCTCATTTTGAAGGAACAATGCGACCGACCGTGCCAGACCACCTTGGTCCGAAGAATTGTTCGCAGTCGGCGCTCTGCTCTGAAGCTAATCACGAAAAGAAGTGAGGCGCAATGTGGACAACCGCCGGACGGGCGGAATTGCGGGATGGTAATCGCCACAGCAGACGCACCAGCCGATTGCGGATCATTTCGATGCCAATTTGTCGCGCTGTGCAAATCACCAACGCCTGCATCTTCATCTTGGACGAGTTAGAGTACGAATCCTAGCAATCATTGGCGTAGCGGCGTTGTGCCTACGGGCTTTTCTGTTATCCACACCTTGCGCGGATAGTCCTTCCTTGAGAGACTAAGCGGTAGACCTCGTTCTTTTGCATTGAACCACGATTCAATAAGCGTGCGTAATGTCTGACCGAAGGCACTCCGCTTTCGTCATTTTCCCAATTCGTTCCTTGTCACCGAAGCCCCATGCAAAAGGGGCAGGAGGATTCCATGCGCACTGCGCAAAAAAAGGCGGTGGATGAAAAGCCGCCGAATCGGCAGCATCCCGATTGGGCGAAGCTGCTGAAGGATGCTGTCGAAAAGCCCGGCGTGATCTCCGAGTGTTACCGGCGATTCTGGAATTACAGCGTCGGCAATCAAATCCTGGCGATGTTCCAGTGCTTGGAGCGGGGCCTTGAACCAGGGCCGATCCATACCTTCAAGGGCTGGCTGGATTTGGACCGGCACGTCCGCAAGGGCGAGAAGGCCATCACTTTGTGCATGCCGGTGACGGTGCGGCGCAAGCTCGACGCCGAACGCAAAGCAACCGACTCCGGCGTCATCGCTGATGCCGATCGCACAATTGCCGCGACGGTCTTCACGTACAAGCCCCATTGGTTTGTGCTGTCGCAAACCGACGGCGCGGATTACATCCCGCAGGAGTTGCCGCAGTGGAGCGAAGCGGCGGCGTTGAAATCCCTGCAAATTGAGCGGATCAGTTTCGACCATCCCAACGGCAACTGCCAGGGATATGCCCATGGGCAGTCCGTGGCCGTGTCACCCTTGGCAGTATTGCCGCACAAGACACTCTTTCATGAATTGGCTCACGTCTTTCTCGGCCACACCACGGAATTGGGCCGGATGGACGATCACGACCTGACGCCGGTGAACCTCCGCGAAGTGGAAGCCGAAAGCGTTGCCCTGATCTGCTGCGAGAGCCTGGGTCTGGCCGGTTCGGCCGAGTGCCGCGGCTATATCCAGCACTGGCTCGGCAAAGATTCAATCCCCGACCGCAACGTCCAGAGAGTCTTCAAAGCCGCCGACGCCATTGTGCGCGGCGGCCGTGGTGAAGCGGCGCAAGCCGAGCCGGTTTCTGTCTAATAAGGATCACCGGCATTGTGCCGGAGATTTCCAACCCATTTCCGATTTGTCCATACCGAAAGGAGATTCCCATGCCTCGCGCAACGCCTGAGAGAAAGCGGGACGCTGTCCCGCCTCAGCCCAGAGATAACCGGCCCGTTCACACCATCCGCCACAGGAGCATCAAGGCGTCCATCTGGCGAAACGTCACTGCCAAAGGCCCCGTCTACAACGTCATCGTCGTCCGGGGCTTCAAAGACGGCGATGGCTGGAAGGACAGCTACAGTTTCGGCTACGACGATCTGCCGATCGTCGCCAAGCTGTTGAACGACTGCCACTCGTTCATCACGTCGCTCAACGAGAAGGAGCGACGGAAGGCACCGGCGGCGACGGATACCTCGCCCACCGAGGTTCCCGCCTCCGACCGAAACCGGCGGCCATGAATCGCCGGCTTAGATTTCCCGCCAGACCCGAAAGGTCTGGCTTTTTCACTTGCGCAAAATCCGCAACTCTGGCACGCTATGATGAGGAACGGTTCCTTTCACCGACTCACAATGAGGTGTCATTAGCCCATGAAACTATTATGGATCGGGCAATTTTTATGGGACATTTTTCGGTTCGTTGGTCCGATAGCTGCGATCGAAGTTTCCTCTTTCTCCAGTTCGTTCAAATCGTCGAAAGTTTCGTTAACGATTTAAGGGGCCTTCGGCGGTAGCCCGCATTGCGTCCCGATTGTTATCGCTGCGCTCAAAAGGCGAGCAGGGGAGGGACCGCGTGGCGTTGCCACGTGACTTTCTCTTGCTCACCTTTTTCGGAGGCAACTACGATGAGTTCAACTATTTTGGACCGTGCAAATGAACCGGGGGACCAACTGCTACGCGATCACGTTGCAGCAATTTCTGCGGAGGCTGACGCACTTCTCGTCATTGGCGCGACGCCTGAGGATATTGAGCGGGTCAAGCAAGAGGTGGAGACTTTACGTTCCTATGTGGCATCGTCATTCTGTTCACTCTTATTGCATGTTCCGTGCAAGATCGATGCCTCACGGTCGGAAAGTTCCATGTATGCTTTACTTGACGATTCAATACCTAGCCTAAAGCTCGAGCGGCGATTCATTCTCGCTCGGGTGCTGGGCCGGTTGAGGTATGCGGCGTCGCTCGACGAGGATATATCTCAATGGAGCCGACTCGATCACATCTATCGGCGCGTCATTTCAGACGAAGGCAATACATCGCCGTGGTGGTCCCCTTGGGGCTGGCTCCGGCGACTGCGCAGGAAGCAGGCGGCATAGAATAGGCGCTATGCCTACAACGATTCGGCAGGAGGTCGTCAGCAGACGATCTCCTTTTAATGGCGGGCTAATTCTCCCGAATCCAAATGTCCTGAAAGTTCCTTTGCTCATTGAAAGCTGTCAGGCCGCGGATATGACTTCCTTGACCTTCGACCTGCTGGATGAGCTGGTCACGATCGGCATTTGTGAGCAATCCGTAGGATGCCTTTGGGATGGTCAGCATCGAAAATTGATTCAAAACATCGCAACCGAGGATACTGTGTGGCAGGTTTTGGCCCGCGTGGTCCCATATCCGACGTAGCCGCTTTGACGCCAGCGACTTCATCCAATACGGGATCACACATTTTCGAGTGTCTGCGAAATACAAATACGCAACTTGTTTCGCAACCTCTTCGCCAGCAATATCCTGGAATACAAGTTCTAGCGCATTTCCATGACCGCTCAGCGATTTTGCTGGCGCGCTACCGAGCATCGTGTGTACGTGTGCTACACCGTGGACAAACTGCCCTTCGAGTTCGGGTCGCACAGATACCAATCGAGACTCATCAAAGGGACAAATAAAAGAACGTGACGCGGCAGTGTCTACAATGAATATGAGCGTAGGAAGAAGCGGGCGATGATTGATCGCAATTTGGGCATAAACATACGCATGACCGTTTACTATTTCGAGAGGTATTGTAGCCAAGGAATTGCTCCGCGAAGTCCGACGGCAACCCGACGATCAACTTTCTGCCACATAAAGCGCGAAAGTAATCGACACAACCATCGTCCAGGGTGGCCTATTCTCAGCCTATTCAGAAGCTAACAGCAACTTAAAACTACGATGATTTATAAACCGTGCCTGAAGAAAAAGCAATGAGGCAAAATTAAGTCATCCAAATGATGTGGTCATTCCGGCGGCGATCTATCACTACCGCGTCTGAATATTCAATCCCCTTCCGCTTCAAAAAGTCCAGGGCGTCGCTCTGATTTTTGAACCCCGTTGCCCGCGGCCTACCTTCACGCCAAAACGCCACAATTATGTCGAACTCCGCCGCTTCTTGTGATCGCGCTGCTACGGCTGCAGCTCCAAGAAGCTTACTTGACGCGCGCAATTCCTCACTCACAGGCATGCTACGCCTCCGTTAATGTTGGCTCTGAAAAGCTCTTCCTGACAACAGAATCGTAGTGATTCCGAATGGCCCTGACCATACGAAAAAGGCCCGATCGCGACATCGGAGAGATATCTGATACCAAGCACATCAAGACGGAACACCTTTTGCCCTGGCCCGAAACCAAGGCAGGCCTACAGGTTACGCAACCCGCAAGACTACGATTGCAGGTAGACGGATTTGGTCGGAATTGCCACCTCATGCGGCCTCCCAACTTAAACCCACTGCAGCGTCCTCAGTGACACTGCTAGCCTCACCACTACGCACCAATTTGCCTGCAAGCAAAAGATGCGTTCCTCCGATAAGAAAGAAAAGATTGTACCTCGAAGGGACGCGCTGTCAACTTTTAATTCATCTTACAATCGGGCATTCAGGAACAGTCTTCGATGGAACCCTACCTCGTCTGGGGCTTCAAAGATGGTGATGGATGAACGGACAGTCGCAGCTTCGGCTATGATGACCTGCCAATCGTCGCCAAGCTCTTGAACGACTACCACTCGTTCATCACGTCGCTCAATGAAAAGGAGCGACGGAAGGCACCGGCTGCGACGGATGCCGTGTCCACCGACGCTCCCGCCTCCGACCGAAACCGGCGTCCTTAACTCGCCGCCAAGTACCCCAGCCAGACCCGAAAGGTCTGGCTTTTCCCTTGCGCAAAGTCCCCATCTCTGGCACGCTAAGGAAAGCGTTGTTCTTTTCATTGCCGCCTCCATCGGCGGCCAGTTCGACTTTTCTCCTTAACCCGTTCACTCACAGAAAGGAAGTGCCATGGGAACCTCGAAATTCCCCCTGGGACAAACCGTTATCACCCGCAACGCCCAAAACCAGTTGTATCCGGCGGATATTCAGATCGCTCTCGGCCGTCACGCTGCCGGCGATTGGGGCGACGTGTGCGAAGCGGATCGTCGTGAAAACGAATTGTCCGTCAACCAGCGATTGCGCTTGCTCTCGGTCTATCGCGACCGCAACGGCGTGAAGTTCTGGATCATCACCGAGGCGGATCGGTCGGCGACGACCGTGCTCCTGCCCGAAGACTACTGATTTCCCCGCCTCCTTCCTCCTTAACCCGTTTTTTCCAACCTGAAAGGAGTCGTTCCACGATGAATGATTTCATCGACGTGGGCTCGGCGCCTGCGTGCGAAGACTGCGCCCAAGTCCGTAGCCCCGATTATTACGACCGTGCCCGCCGGGAATGCTGGGCGTACGTCAACCAGCTTCGCCGAATGTTCGGCCCCGAGCCGGATGGGGCGTACCTCTCCGTGAGGTCCAACCCCCACGACTTCGGCACCTACCTCTCGGTCACCTGTTCCTACGAGAAAACCTATCCCGCCTCGGTGGATTATGCCTTCCGGTGCGAATCGGAAGGCCCCGGCGAGTGGGATGAACAAGCCCGCCAGGAATTGGCGGGAGAAAGGAGATGATGCCATGTCAGGGAACACCACCTGGATCGATTTCAAGGAGCTTCGGATATTGCTTCGGTTTTCCGAGGTCTTCGCTCATTACAACGTCCAGTTGAACGTCAAAGGCGAGCGGGCCACGGGTTATTGCCCCCTGCCCAGTCACCAGGGGAAGCGGAAATCCCCATCGTTCTCGGTCCACATCGAGCGGGGTATCTGGCAGTGTTTCGGCTGCCATGCCAAGGGCAACGTCCTGGACTTCTGCTGCCGGATGGAGGGGTTCAATCCCGACAATCCGCAGGAATTGCGGAAGGCGGCGCTCAAGATCAGGGATATTTTCCTGAGTGGGAGCGTTCCTTCCAAGCAGGAAGGGTCGAAGAAAGAGAATCCCCGGATTATCATCAACCAGGCTCTCGATTTTGACCTTCGGACGCTCGATCCGGATCACCCCTATCTCAAAGAGCGGGG
>Ga0116114_1001818_pt1 | contig 10397 bp, 9 predicted proteins | sample June2015DPH_10_5_FD_89823 | JGI IMG/M metagenome (GOLD analysis project Ga0116114, IMG submission 89823) | Peatland microbial communities from SPRUCE experiment site at the Marcell Experimental Forest, Minnesota, USA - June2015DPH_10_40 | ecosystem: Environmental > Terrestrial > Soil > Wetlands >... | reverse complement strand
GCTTGCGGAAGCCAGGCGCACACGCGATCGATATCCCGAATCGACCGGGACGGCGCCGGCGGCGAGCTTGAGGGTCAATGATAGGGCCCGCCGTACGAGGCGCGAATTGGTCTTCGCGGTCGTTCTGGCCGGGCCGGTCGGCTACGTCGCTCTGTCCTACGAGATCGTCTGGTTCCGCGCCTTCATGCTTGCCAACGACACCAGCCCAGCCTTTGCCCTCGTCCTCGCCGCCTATCTCGCCGGCATCGCCAACGGATCGTTGCGCGTGCGACGATTGTTCGGCGACGGGCTGACGCAAGGCGAGGCATCTTACGCGATCGCGGGCGCATTGCTGCTGGCGAGCATTCTGGGCTTCCTGCTGCTGCCGCTTGCCGCCTACGGCGCCACGACGCCCATCGGCTACTTCTATCCGATGCTGCTGATGATCTTCGTCCAGACAACGATCAGCGGTGCCATCTTCCCCATCCTCTGCCATTACGGCATTACCCCCGACGATCTCGCCGGCACCCGCGTGAGTTGGGTCTACGTCGCCAACATTTTGGGCTCGGTGGTGGGCACGCTGGTCACCGGCTTCATCCTGATGAACGCGTTGTCGATCAGCACCATCTCCGCTTTCCTCGGGGTGCTCGGCGCCGGCATCGCCATCGTCGTCGCCGTCTTCGGCGGCATGGCGCAGCCGCGGCGGCGGGCGATTATCGCGCTCGGCGCGGTCGCCGCCCTCGGGATACCGGCGGCGTCCGGCGCCTTGTTCGACCGCTTCTATGAACACCTGCTCGCCAACAGCGTGGTGAACCGCGGAGCGGAATTCATCGATACCGTCGAGAACCGCAGCAGCGTTATCAATGTCGACGGCGATCTCTACGTCTATGGCGGCGGCGTCTATGACGGCCGTATCGCCATCGATCTCATGAACGACCAGAATGGCCTGGTTCGCCCGTTCGCGCTGAGCCTGTTCCATCCGAAGCCGGAGACCGTGCTGATGGTCGGGCTGGCCACCGGCGCCTGGGCGCAAGTCATCGCCAGCCATCCCCAGGTCAAACACGTCACGATTATCGAGATCAATCCGGGCTATCTGCAGATCATCCGGAAACATCCCGTGGTCGCGAGCCTGCTCGACAACCCGATAGTCGAGATCGTCATCGACGACGGTCGGCGCTGGCTCAATCGCCATCCCGAGCGGAAGTTCGACGCGATCGTGCAAAACACCAGTTTTTATTATCGCCCCAACGTGACGGGCCTGCTGTCGCGCGAGTATCTCGCGCTGATGGCCGCGCATCTGCGCGAGGGCGGCCTCATCATGTACAACACGACAGGCTCGCTGCGCGTGCAACGCACGGCATGCACGATGTTTTCGGGCGTACGCGTGCTCAACGCCATGGTCGTCAGCCCGACGCCGATGGCGCTCGATCCGGACCGCTTGCGGCAGGCCCTCAAGTACTATCGGATCAACGGCCGTCCGGTACTGGACACGGCCGATCCGCGTCAGCAGGCCCAGCTCGACCATGTCGTCGCCTCGGTCGCGCCGCCGCCGCCGGGGCAGCCGCGCGCCGATCAAATGATGGAGGAGTGCGGCGGGATCCTGGCTCGCTCAGCTGGCATGGCGATCGTCACTGACGACAGCATGGGCGAGGAATGGTCGGGGCTGGTGGTGACCGACCCACTGCTGAAACGCCTTCATGGCTTCGTACCTCGACACCTTCTTCTTGGGGCAACTCCAGGATAGGTAACCACGTTGTCTGAGAATGTTGTTACTTCGGGGGTGACAGTAACTCGATAACTTCCTTCAGCTAGAGGGCTGCCCGAAAGTTCTTGAGCGGATCGAAGATGTGCTATCGAAATTAGCAAATCGACGAACTCGTGCACCCGATCATGGGCCATTTCTTTGCCGCGTCGGAAGCGCCGAGAAAATCAAAGAAAAGGATGAATCGGTCTTCTAGTGCGGGATCGTGATCATCCACGAAATCTCTCCGTCAAAGCGCGACGCGCTTTCTTACTTGCTGACATCAGAGGTCGCAAATATTTTCCGGGTCGTGACCTGCAGGAGGTGATAATGCTCCGTCTGCACGCACCGTAGGCGCGGGATAACCACGATCTCCCGGTGGCCGCAAGTGAGTGCGGCCGAAGTAGAATTTGGGCGTGGGATGTGCGGCGACTTCTCGCCGAAGAAATTAAGGAGGCGACAATCTGCATGAAGTTGTGAGAGGTTCACTCTTTGAGCATATAAGTCCAGGCCGACCAAGGGCGAACGATTGCTCTTTGTTACATTTTTCTTCCTCGTTAGCGGGCGCAGCGGATAGAGTAAGCGTAGCCCGGATTGAGCGAAAGCGAAATCCGGAGCGCGTTAGTCAAGTGATCTTGCCGCATGTTGCTCCGCTCATGCGGACACCTTGCGGACCGGGAAGGAGAAATTATCAACCGTCATCCCGTAATCCCTGGAATACTCAGACTGGCTTTCTCGACGCTTGGGGGCTTCAATGATCCAGCCATCTGCCGCGCTCGTGCTTTGCGGCATCGTGATGAGCGTTGCGCCGCTGGCCGGCTGCGCGGATAACGCTCCGCCGCCGGCCGAGCCGACGTTCTATCAAGACCTTGCACATTCCGACGCGACGGTGGATGCCGCCGCCGCGCAATCGATGATCTCGGGCTATCGAAGCAACAATGGTCTTCCTCCGGTCACCGTTGATCCCGAACTGATGCGGCTCGCCAGCGAGCAGGCGCACGCCATGGCGGCGCACGACAAAATGGATCACGATATCGGGCGGCCGTTCCAGGACCGCATCCGCAATTCGCCCTTCCGCGGCGGCGTGGCGGTCGAGAACATTTCCGCCGGCTACCACACGCTTGCCGAGGCTTTTTCGGGCTGGCGCGATTCGCCGCCGCATCGCGCCAACATGCTCAATCCCGCCGTGACGCGCCTCGGCATCGCCGCGGCCTACGCGCCGGGCTCGAAGTACAAGGTGTTCTGGGCGCTGATCCTCACTGGGCCCGGCGGACGCCAAGGGTAGCCGCGGGCGCGTGCTCTCCGCTGCGCGGGGGGCAGGATGAAGTGGGCGCTGGCCGCGCACCTTGACCTGCCGGACCGGCGTGGCTTCTATCGGTGCGCATCAATTGCGACCGGGAGCATCGCATATGACGTTCCGCATCGCCGTCGTGCCGCCACTGTCGCGCTATCTGTCGCTGTTGCGCCAAGCGGCGGAGTGAGGCAGCGCCTGGCCTCCGCCCGCCACGAACTCAGCTTGGAACCGCGCCAGGCCTATGCGGGAAGCCGCATCGAGCGCGCGGCCTTCTATCGCGGTGACGCCGCAGCGCTGGCGGCGATGGCGGCGGATGACCGCGCCCGCTTTTATGTGATCGCCGGCGAGCTCGCGGTGCTCAAGAAGCGCGGCGAGGAGTTCGACCCGCTGTTTTCGGCGGCCGAGGCGGGCGCCTTCGGCGCTGCACGCGACACCATGTTTCTCGGGCTGATGGACCAAGCGCCGCGCTTCGGCGCCGGCCTCGATCCCGAAATAGTCGAGCCCTTGAAGGCGCGCGACGATCTGGAACTCGTCGATCTTCGCACGATCGCGGTACAAGCGATTGTCGCAGCAGAGCATGTGCCGCCGCTGGCGGAAGCCAAGGCCGTGCTCGGCTGGCACGCCCGCAACGGCTTCTGCCCCAATTGCGGTGCGGTGAGCGAGCTCACGCAAGGCGGCTGGCGGCGCGACTGTCCGTCTTGCAAGGCCGAGCATTTCCCGCGCACCGATCCGGTCGTCATCATGCTAGCGATCGCCGGCGAGCGCTGCGTGCTCGGCCGCTCGCCGCGCTTCCCGAAGACCATGTGGTCGTGTCTCGCCGGCTTTGCCGAACCCGGCGAATCGATCGAGGAGGCGGTGCGCCGCGAAGTGCAGGAAGAAGTCGGGCTTGCCTGTGCGCGGGTAAAATATTTTGCCTCGCAGCCCTGGCCATTTCCCTCTTCGCTGATGATCGGATGCCATGCCGAGGCGTTGACGGAAAAGATCGTCATCGATCGCAGCGAGATCGAAGAGGCGCGCTGGTTCGACCGCGAGGAACTTAAGCTGATGCTGACGAGAAAGCATCCGCAGGGCCTGACCGCGCCGCCGCCGATCGCGATCGCCCATCACATCATCCGCGCCTTTGTCGAGAATGGCGGCGATGTCTTGGCGTAAGGAGTCTTCGGCCGATGACGCGCCGGCGCACAACGCGGGCACGAGCGCGCCGCTCGTTCTCTGCGCCGGCATCATCGTGCTCGACAAGGTTTTCCGCGTCGAGCAGGTTCCGCAGCCCGACCGCAAGGTCGAGGCCAAGGACTTTTTCATCGTCAGTGGCGGCTGCGCGGCGAACGCGGCCATCGCCGTGGCGCGGTTGGGCGGTCGCGCGACGCTCGCCGGCCCGCTGGGCGGGCCGGCCGGCGAGGACGGCAACGGCGACCTCGTGCTGGCGGCGCTCGCGCGCGAGCACGTCGACTGCAGCGCCTGTCAGCGCATCGACGGGCTGGCGACCGGGCTGTCGGCGATTTTCATCGACTCACGCGGCGACCGCACCATCGTGACCTACCGCGACCAGCGCATCGCCGCGATCATGCCGGGCGATGCGGACAGCGTCGTCGCCGCCGCCGACCTCGTCCTTGCCGACAACAGATATCCGCAATACGTGCGGCCGATCTGCGAGGCGGCGCGACACCGTAAGCTGCGGATCGTGCTCGACGCCGACAAGGCAACGGTCGAAGACGACGTGCTGTTTCGCATCGCTTCGCATATCGTGTTTTCCGCGGAGTGCCTGCGGGCGACGACCGGCCGCGGCGATCTGACCGAAGGGCTTGCGGTGATCGCGCAGCAGACCGACGCCTTCCTTGCGGTCAGCGACGGGCCAAACGACATCCTGTTTCTCGAGGCCGGCGTGCTGCGCCACCTGCCGGTGTTCGCCATCCGCGCGGTGGATACGCTCGGTGCCGGCGACGCCCTGCATGCCGGATTCGCACTGGCGCTGGCCGAAGGACATAACGAAGCCGACGCGCTGCGGTTCGGTGCCGCGGTCGCCGGCATCAGGTGCACCCGCATCGGCGGCTCCGCCGGCGCGCCGCTGCGGGCCGAGGTCGAGGCGTTCTTGGCCGAACGTCGCGTGGCATTCTCCGCCTGACGCTTCGACCGCCGAATGGCGCTTGCCTTAGAATATTATTCTATTATAGATACGCGCTGCTGGATAAATTGAAAAATATTACTCCGACAGGCTTTCGCTCGGGTTTGAGGTTCTCGCCGCATGGACGCCATCGACCGCAAGATACTTACCGTTCTACAGAACGACGCTTCGCTGTCGGTTGCCGAGATCGGCTCACGCGTCGGACTGTCCTCGACACCCTGCTGGAAACGCATTCAACGGCTGGAAGCCGACGGCGTCATTCAAAAGCGCGTGGCGCTGGTCGATCAGGACCGCGTCGGGCTCGGCGTCACGGTCTTCGTCTCGATCGAGACCGGCGACCACTCGCAGGACTGGCTCGATCGCTTTGCCAAGGTGGTCGGCGCCCTGCCGGAAGTCATGGAGTTTTATCGCATGGCCGGCGACGTCGATTACATGCTGCGCGTCGTGGTGCCCGACATTGCCGGTTACGACGGCTTCTACAAGCGGCTGATCGCGGCGGTGCCGTTGGCCAACGTCACCTCGCGCTTCGCCATGGAGAAGATCAAGTCGACCACGGCGCTGCCGATTCCGTGAACGCGTCGGCGTGCGCGCGGCCTCAGTGTCCCGAAGACATGGCGCCGGCGGTCGCGGCCTGGGTGTTGCGGCCGGCAGTCTGACCAAGCGTCCTGGCAAAGTAGTCGTTGTACAGCCGCGTTTCTATGTTGAAGTCGTCCTTGCCGGTGTCGCCCAGCGTGATCCGCGGCGAACAGTCCGGCGTGCAGCTATAGGTCTGCCGCGTCGGGCCGCGATAGACCACGACGGTCGGGTCGCTTGGCCCTTTCACCTCGACAGTCTTCTCCATCAGCACGGCGCCGCTGCGGTCGAGCGCGATGAAGTTGGTGGCGCCGTAGCCCTTGCCGGTGACCACGGCGAGCCCACCCGGCTGCACCGAAAGGTCGGCGATCAACGGATTGCCGACCACCACCGTCGTGGCGCGGTCTGGCAGTTGCAGGACCGTGGCTTGGTCGAGCGCGACGTCGATCGGTTCGGCCGCGGCTGCCGGCAGCACAAGGGAAACGAGGGATAGGACTGCGGCCAGCCAATGCAGCGGGCTTGCGATAGCCCCGCCTCGCGCGCACGACGCCGTCATCGAGACTCTCCGAAACGCTACGCGGACTACATAAACGAAGAGAGCCGCACTCCGAGTGCGTCCACTTGACGGCAAAATGGTGAAAGAAGTGCAAACCCGAGTACCCGCCGCCGTCGCAGCGTGGTGACGCTTGCTTAACGACGACGGCAAGTGCCGCGGACGAAATGACGTCATTAGCGGGAACTTAAAGCCATTTTGCCAATCGAGACCCGATATTGGCTGGATCGGATTTGCTCGATCCGGGCCAGCGGCAAAGCCGGAATTGTCTTTGCCGCTATTAGATGGAGTTTTGCGTCCAATGCCGGCCATCAAATCGCTTGCCATGCCGTTCGGCGATCTCCGCCGCAGGCTCGATCAGAGCGTCGTCTACGACTGGGCGATGCGCTTTCCGATCATGATCTATTGCTCGTTCCTCTTGGGCCGCGACGTTTTCCAATTATGTCAGCAGGTCGCTCATGATCCGGTCGCGTTCCAGCAGTTCGACGCCGGCACCTATGTCGCCATGCTGGCCCGCATCTCGCAGTGGATGTTTGTCATCCTGCTCTCGATCCAGCCGCTGTTTCGGTTGCGGCCGATTGCTAAATCCGAAGAGATATTGCCGCGCGTCGCCGCACTGATCGCGGTGACCTTGCCGCTGATGTACATGCTGCTCGATCGGGCGCCGCCGAATCTCACTTTCAATCTGATTGCCGTCGTGTTGAGCGTGCTCGCCAATGTGATGGCATTGGTCACCGTGAGTTTTCTCGGCCGTTCGCTGAGCGTGATGCCGGAGGCGAGGCGGCTGGTGCAGCGCGGTCCTTATGGTCAGGTGCGGCATCCGCTGTATTTGTTCGAGATGCTGGCGACGGCCGCTGTCGCCCTGCAATATCGCTCGCTGCTGGCGGTCGGGCTGCTGCTGCTGGCGATCGTGCTGCAAGTGGCGCGGGCGCGATGGGAAGAAGACGTGCTGGCGCGCGTGCTGCCCGATTTCGCCGCTTACCGGGCGCAGACTCCGTTTCTCATTCCGCGCGATCCGGCGCACTTCCTCGCTTCGTTCATGATGGATTCGGTGGTGCGGCGCCGTGCGGCGCTGGTCGTCGTGTCCATGGTGGCGGTGCTGGCGTTGGTGGCGACCGTGTTGCCGAGGCTGATCGCATAGCTTCAGTCGGATTCTGCGCCGAGCAGAAACATGATGTTAACTACATCATCGAAAGGCCGCTTAATCGCAGGTTTCGCCGATCGATTTAACTCTGCCGAAATCTCTCATTGCTAGGGTCAGACGCGATCCAATGGTCCGGAAAACCGGCTTTGGGTCGAGCTCAGACAGCCACATGTGGACCTAAGGAGCCAGCTAATGAAGACCCTTTTTGCGCGTTTCCTGAAGGACGAGTCGGGCGCGACGGCTATCGAATACGGCCTGATCGCCGCCGGCATCTCGGTTGCCATCATCGCCGTCGTGAACGGCCTCGGCACCAAGCTGAACACCACGTTCGCTAGCGTCTCCAGCCAGTTGAACTAAGCGTCGTCGTGGAAAGTTACGAAAGGGCTCCGGCCGGTGCTGGGGCCCTTTCGCTTTTCCGGCGCTTGCGCGCGCCGGCGCTAACCCACTCTCAACCTGCGGCGGGGTAAACCCCATGAAGACCATCGGCCCTGCGGCATCGCCATGTTCATGCTCACCGAAGCGATCAAGTTGACGCTGTTTCCAGCGGTGATGGCGTTTGCCGCCTCGAGCGATCTGCTTACGATGACGATCGCCAACCGCGTCTCGCTGATCCTGGTCGCCGGCTTCGCGGTGCTCGCCGCGATGACCGGCATGAGCGCCGCCGACGCGTTGTCGCATGCTGCCGCCGCCGTCCTGGTGCTGGCCGTGGTCTTTGTTTTCTTCAGCCGCGGTTGGATCGGCGGCGGCGACGCCAAGCTCGCGGCGGCGACGGTGTTGTGGCTGGGCTTCGCTCACCTCGCCGATTATCTCCTCTATGCGTCGTTGCTTGGCGGCGTGTTGACCGTGGCGCTGATTCAGTTTCGCGCCCTGCCGCTGCCGAAGGTGTTCGTCGGCCGAGAGTGGGCCGAGCGGCTGCATCGCCGCGGCGGCGGCGTTCCCTACGGTGTGGCGCTCGCGGCGGCGGCGCTCCTGGTCTATCCGCAGACCGAGTGGATGGCGGCCGTCGGCCTTTAGCGCCGCAGCCGAAAGCCGCTCCGGACTTGATCCAAGTGAACGCCGGTCTTTCGGAAATATTCGGGCCAAAAGCCCAGGCCGCGCGCCGGTTCGATCGTGTGGGATCAGCGTTGGATCCGGCCGCCACGAAGCGCGGCGTAACGCGCGATTAACGCGATTTGGATACTCCTCATTAACCATGCCTTGACGTTTAGCTGGTGAAATCCCGAGTTGACGGCCGGTCCCGCCGTCGAGTCACTTTGGAACGTGAAGCGTAATGAAAGCCGCGCGTCTGATCGTACTCGGTGTTGCCCTCGCCGCCGGCGGCGCTGCCGCCATGCTGGCGGCCGGCCTTCGACAGCCCGAGGCGCCCAAAGCAGAGCCGCCACCGCCGCCGCTGGCGACGGTCGACGTGCTGGTCGCCAAGACCGACCTCAATACCGGCCAAGTCGTTGGCGCCAGCGACATCGGCTGGCAGATCTGGCCGGCCGCTTCGGTCAATGCGACCTTCATCAAAAGGACCGACCGCCCGGACGCCATCAAGGACTTTGAGGGCGCCATCGTGCGCTCATCCCTTATCGCCGGAGAACCGATTCGCGATCCCAAGGTGGTTGCCGCCAAGGGCGGCGGCTTCATGGCCGCCATCCTGCCGCACGGCATGCGCGCCATATCGCTGGACATAGCGCCCGACACCGGAGCCGGCGGCTTCATCCTGCCGAACGATCATGTCGATGTCCTGCTGACGCGCCACGACAAAGCCACGGAAAAGGCCAGTGGGCTCGAAAAATTCATCAGCGAAACAATTCTACGAAATGTGCGGGTGCTGGCGGTGGACCAGTCAGTCGAGGAAAAGGACGGCAAGAAGGTGGTGATCGGTAAGACCGCGACCATCGAGCTCGATCCGCAGCAAGCCGAGATGCTGGCGCTGTCGCATCAGCTCGGCACGCTTTCACTGACCTTGCGCAGCATCCTCGATTCGCAATCGCCGACTCCCGAAACCGCCGAGGACAGAGACGGCAACAATGTCAGCGTCAATACGGTGCGTTACGGCGTCAGTACGCAGTCAACACAACGCTGACCCGCACGGAGAGGAATTCGTCATGACAACAGGGACATCGATCCGTGCGGCGGTCGTCGCGGTCCTCGCCGTCGCGGCATGGACCGTCCCGTACAGTGCCAGCAGGGCCGCGGCGACCGAACTGACGGCCAGCGAGGCACAGGCGCAGGTTATCGTGGTGACCAGTGATTTCGAATCGCGGTCGGTGGCGCTCGGCATCGGCAAATCGGTGGTCCTCGATTTTCCGCGCGACATCAAGGACGTGCTGGTGGCCGATCCCAAGATCGCCAACGCCGTGATCCGCACCTCGCGCCGCGCTTTCATCATCGGCAACGAAGTCGGCCAGACCAACGTGTTTTTCTTCGACGCCGAAGGGCGGCACATGGCCGGCCTCGACATCGCGGTCACGCGCGACCTCAACGGCATCCGCGCCGCGATCAGGCAAGTGCTGCCGGATGCCGACATCCGCATCGAAGGCATCGGGAAGGACGGCGTCATTCTCACGGGCACCGTGGCGAGCCAAGCGGAAGCGCAGCAGGCATACGACATCACAGTGCGGCTTCTCAGCGATGCGACCGCGAACACCGTCGCTCAGGGCAGCAAGGTCGTCAATGCCATCGTCGTCCGCGGTCGCGACCAAGTCATGCTGAAAGTGACCGTCGCGGAAATGGACCGCAACGTGATCAAGCAGCTGGGCATCAATCTCAGTGGCAGCGCCGGCTTCGGATCGGCGGTGGTCAATTTCAATACTTCCAATCCCTTCCCGATCAATGGCACGCCGAGCAGTTCCGTTTCCCCGGGATTCAAGGGGATCACGGCCACTATACAGGCCATGGAGCAAGTCGGTATCGTCCGCACGCTTGCCGAACCGACCCTCGCCGCGATCTCTGGTGAATCTGCGCATTTCCTGGTCGGCGGCAGTTTCCCGTACCCGGTGCCGG
>Ga0116114_1001816_pt1 | contig 10406 bp, 8 predicted proteins | sample June2015DPH_10_5_FD_89823 | JGI IMG/M metagenome (GOLD analysis project Ga0116114, IMG submission 89823) | Peatland microbial communities from SPRUCE experiment site at the Marcell Experimental Forest, Minnesota, USA - June2015DPH_10_40 | ecosystem: Environmental > Terrestrial > Soil > Wetlands >... | reverse complement strand
TGCCGCAGGTAAGTTTAAAATAAAAAAAATTCAGTTAAATAGGATTACTTTTACTGAATCTTAAAGAAAAGTTTATTTAATCAATATTTGCATTTATCTTTTTCTTATTCGATAGGCTATATAAGACCCCCCTATCAAAACAAAAAAAGAACCGGCAAAAATTGTTAATGCCGACATTAAGATTGAAAACAAATCCATTTTCCCGGTCCTCCTAAAAATTTGAATTGGTAAAATAGTTAATTATTTATCAAATCAAATACATGAATAAAATTTTTCAAAAGTCTTTATTCTCTCTGTATTAACTTAACAAACTAATTGTCAAATACAAAGCTTTCAATTAAAAATTGACCTGAATCCGGATAAATTTTCGCCCAATGGTTTTATAAAACCGACAAGCGGTATAAACAATTCATCGATTTTGTCTTTTTTACTTTGCAAGAAATAAGAGCCATCCTTATCACAACAGTTTAATCTATTTTATTAAGTGACCAGTTAAAACTTTTAAAGCTTAAATCCCATTGATCTGAATTAGCCAAAATATCTTCCCGAATTTTTTTAGGGAGAAAATTAGACAGGAATATTAACGTGCTTTTGTTATTAAACCCGAATTCCTTCTCATACGATTCAAAAATACTTGAGACAAAAGCTTTATGGCTTTTCAGGTCAAAAATATTTTTTGTAGTATCATTTATAAAAATGCGTGCCTGCTCATTCAACTGCTCGTTCAATTTTTCGCCTGTGTAAGCTTCGTCCCTCAGAGGGGGCAGCCGATTGCCGCATATGTTATTGCAAAATGCACCCTCAGGTCTTTGAAATCAGAGGCTGTAATTATATGGTCTATCTGAGCCAATGATAAATTATTATTATTAATTTTAATTACTTTTTTATCCCAAATTAATTTACCCAGAACAGGGCTTAGTATAGCAATACCCGTATTCAGATCATTTGTACTTTTTAAAGGATAGTTATCGCTGATAATCTTTAATACGATTGAATTATAAACATTAATCCAGAATGCAAGCTTATCATTTGACGACTTTATTGTATCGGGATTTACTTTTTCAATCTGTTTTACAAACCCGGATAGTCTTGAATCATTGAACAACTCTTTATATTTAACTTTTCCAAGTTTAATATATTTTTTTAATACAAGATTGTATAGTTGATAATTGATTTCCCTGCTCTGTGCATTATTTATTTGCAACAAAGAAAAATAAAACAATAATAATAAAACTCTTTGCTTCATATATTTATTTTAATGCTTTACTTGAGCTGAAGTACTCTTTTATAAAATCTCCGACCGGGTTAATTTCATCTTCCTGTTTTGTAGAGAGCCACTTATCTATATTTTCTTCCGTATCTATATCATACAACTCAATGATTATTTTTCTATCGATATTATTCATAATTATTCTATCTAAAGTACCGGCAAATACTTTACCGGTTCCCCAATCAATATTTTCAAATAAAAATCCGTATAATTTTTTCATGCCGATGAGATAATATCCGCCGTCTTTTGCAGGACCAACTACAACTTCATTTTTATTTAATGAAGTCAAAGCATTAGAAATAATTCCGGATGAAATATCAGGGATATCAGTCCCGATGAGTATTGCCCGCTTAACGCCTTCATCAAAAACATCTTTGAAAGCATTCAGCATTCTCTTCCCTAAATCTTTTCCGGACTGCGGCAATAAACGGAAATCATTTACCATCCACTTTTTCATAAGTTCTTTATCCATTTCGTCCGCATAGAAAACATAAATACGCGTTTGGCTTGAAGCGGCTTTCCTGCATTCATTAAATGTATGCTCCGCACAAACCTTATAAAACCTGACAGCAAAATCTTCTCCAAGCGTTTTTGCCAACCTTGTTTTTACCTTGCCTTCCTTAGGCAGTCTGGCAAATACTATTACAGCGTCAGTCATCATAAATTAAACAGGATTAATCATTTACAAAAATATATTTAATAATTGTCTTCAATATGACAATGCCTGCCATAAAACTTCCTTTAATAGTGCCGGTAACTTTGGAGCGGCCGATTCTTTTCCTATAACTAACCGGCACTTCAAGAATCTTATACTTTTTCTTAGCGGCTTTAATTTGCATTTCAACAGTCCAGCCGTACCACTTATCCGTCATGATCAAATCAACAAGCTTGTTATACTTAATAGCTCTGAACGGTCCCAAATCCGTATATTTTACGCCCCAAAAGATATTTATTAAAGAGCCTGCAATTATACTTCCTACTCTAGATTGTAACGGCAATGCGCCCTTTTCCCTTTTACCCAACACTCTGCTGCCTATGACAAAATCATAATCCTGATTTATTATAGGATTCAGCAATGAATCCATTTCTTCAGGATAATCGCTATAATCTCCATCCAAGAAGACTATAATATCGCATTGCTTTCCTTTAAGATAGCTTATTCCATTTAAACATGCAGCTCCATATCCCTGAATCTTTTCATTCAAGACAACTGCGCCGGCTTCTTGTGCAGCTTGAGAAGTGTAATCAGTAGAATTATTGTTAACAACTACAATTTCGGAAACAACATCCGCAGAAATGTCTCTTATTACTTTCCCTATAGACGCTCCTTCATTATATGCGGGTATTACGACTGCTACTTTCATAAGATTGATTCCGGCGTGCAATGATAATTTCTGCTAATTAAAAATGGGGATAATTATGCGGTATTTTCCCCAAAAGAAAAAATATGACAGTGATAATTCTCCAGCTCGACAAATAATCCGATAGTATTTATCTCATCTACGGAACGTGTATAATTGATATTATTAAGAAGATCGGTCAATTTAATTTCACCGCCATTTGCTGGAATATCAAACTGCAGACGACACTGGGAGATAACTTCAGAATAATTAATTATAACCAGTCTGGATTCCTTGTTAAGCTTCCACTGCCAGGCAAGCATATTTTCACAAGAAGCGTTATCCGGCGCCACCGGTGACGGCTCAAGCATTTTCCATTCACCTTCCCTGAATATTTTAGATTTTGTTATCAATAATAACTTTGAATAGAAGTCTTTTACGGGCTCGGAAACTTTTTCTTCCGGTTCTCTTCCAAGCTGTACCGGCAGCTTAACTTTCTTACCTTCAAATTGACCGTCATAATAAAGCTTCATTCCCTGAATAGTGCTTATCAGCACCGCCGCCGCAGGAGATTGCTTCCTTCCAAATTTTATAATCGCCCTTGTCTCATCATTGTTTTCTAAAAACCTTGCAGACTTAGCCTGATATTCTTTATCTGCAGCAAGATGACCTTTAATTGCTTGAATTTTTCCGGATGACATTCTATCGGTTAGTTTTTTATCATATGTATAATCAAAACCAAGCTGCTGCAAACCCCACTCTAAATCCCAGTATGCTTCCGCAAGAAAAATAAAATCCGGTTTCTTATCTTTTACTCTTTCAATTGCAATCTTCCAGAATTCCACCACAGGTTTTGTAAAATCACTCCTATTCAAAACCCCTATCCATGTATTTTGAAAAACATTATTCAATTGAAGCATCGCCATATCACAGCGGACACCATCACATACTTCAGTCAGCTTAAAAAGTCTGTTAATCATAAATTCCCGCGCTTCGGGATGAAAATAATTTACCTGAATTGTATCAGTCCATGCAGGAAAAAGAGGGTCCCTGCCATGGCAAAACACCCGGTTATTACAATCTTCCGTTTTAAAAAATGTATGTGAGTCTTTTGAAAATAGTTCTTCATCGGCAGGAAGGAATATTTCGGGATTTGTTTTAATTAATCTTGATTCTGCACTGAAATGATTGGGTACAAAATCCAGTATAAGTTTTATTCCTTTTTTATTAAGAGTATCGTGAAGCATTTTAAGATCTTCCAAATTCCCAAGAAGCGGATTCACCTCATAATCGTCAATAGCAAAAGGAGAACCGATAACATCCTCCTTTTTCCAATCCTTTAAACTTTTGCTATAAGCAAGGGTAAGCTCCTGAGCAAAGCAGCATTGTTCAATCAACTTAGGACATGTTTGCCAAATTCCTAAAGGCCATATTATATCTATTCCGATTTCAGAAAGATTATCAAATACTTTATGAGGTATTTTAGAAAGAGTTATTCCCTTTTCAAATTGTTTAATCCAGACCCGTGTATTTATCTCATATAATTTTGGATTATGCAGCATTTATCTCTCAATTTATACTTTAGTAAAAAAACTTTAAAATGCTAAAGTAAATATTGCGATAAAATATTATAAATAAAATGCAGCTTCTTTATCGACAATCCAATCTATATTTTCACTAATAGATTTAATTATTCCGGCGGGATAATTTTTAACGGCCGGCAAGTCCAGTAATATTTCAGACAGAACCTTTGCTTTTCCTTTCCCAGTAACAACAAAAGTAATTCTTTTTGCGCTGCAAAGTATATCTGCCGTTAGAGATATTCTTTTTTGCCCGGTTAAAGGATGTTTTGCTACACCGGCAATATTTGAGTAGGTAAACAATAAACTTTTCCCCGGGAAGAGAGAAGCTGTATGACCGTCCTCCCCCAGCCCCAGTAATACCGAGTCAAACTTCGGTAAACCGTTTTTCCCCGAAGGGACAAATTTTTGTATCTCATTAGAATATCTTACAACTTCATCCTTGGGAATAGCCTCACCATGAATATAATGAATATTTGCTTTAGGAATAGATATCTTGTTAAAAAGAGTTCTTCTTGCGGCGCCAAAGTTACTTTCAGGGTCATCTGCGTTTACACATCTTTCATCGCACCAAAAGAAATGAGTTTTTTCCCATAAAAAATTATCATTATAAGGCGGGTAAGCCAATTTATTAAATACTACGAGGGGAGTATTACCGCCTGAGACGGCAAGGAAAAAATTACCGGGTGAATTATTAATCGAAGACTGCAACCCATTTGATAGATGTTGAGCAAGAATTTCAGGAGTGTCAAAAATCTTTAATCCTTTAATCATAGAAGCGCCGGGATTTTTCTTTTGAATTGTATCCGAATGTAGAATATTTTTCTTAAATATAAAGCGGTTCAATCAAAGTTCGAAAAAATATGACTAAAGTTTAAAACTGCTTTATTCAATTTTATTTATAGTAAAATTACATTATTTTTAACTATAAATCGATTCATGATATTGTATTTGGACTTGAGAATCATTTTATAATGAAACAATCATTAATACTTTGGTCAGCCGCCGCAATAATTTTATTTATTGCTGCATATTCATGGAATACAACTTCCACGGAATACCCGGTAAACGGCACAATTAACTTAAGTTTCACGGAAATTTCTTTTAGCTTTGACAAAATTTACCGTGGGAAAGGCGATTATACAGTTTGGCTTGCGGGCGAATCCAAAGGTTTAACGGGAGAGATTGATTGGCGTGATAAGCAAGATACTGCTACGTGGAAGACAGCAATGCTGACATCAGCCAATGATATATTAACCGGTATAATTCCGCATCATTCCCCTCTTAGTAAAGTTGAGTACCGAGTAAAACTATATGATAACGGTAAAACTGTGTTGGTTCCTCAAACTTCAAATGTTACTCTCCAGTTTCTTGGACTTGTACCTTTACAAATTATGATGTTCTATTACATAACTTTTTTTGCCGGACTATTATTAGCGTTTAGAACCGGCTTGGGAATATTTAAAGAAGCTCCAAAAATTAAGATGTACACTATCTTCACGCTTATTTCATTTTTCTCATTTGCGTGGATATTCAGCCCGGTAAAGAAGGGTTGTGAAATAGGAATGATAGGCGGGACGAAGATAGCGCCGGTAAATGAGTTATTTTCGAGCGGATCTATCTTATTATTTGTGTTATGGGTTGCGGCTCTAATCTTAGTATTTAATACCAGGAAATCAAAAGTGTGGGCTATCGCTTCTTCTATATTGACACTTGTTATTTTTCTATTTGGGAAATTTTAACTTACCCGGCAGGTTAATTTAATATTTTTATTACTTCATCATGTATTTTGGGAACAGCTGCAACAATACTATTGCCTTTTACCGGATTATTGCCTTTGTAATCGGTAATAATTCCACCAGCTCCTTTAATAACAGGAATTAGAGCCATAATATCCCAAATATTCATAATAGGATCGATCATTATATCGGCATAACCAGTAGCCACAAGATAATAGCCGTAACAATCTCCCCAATTTCTGTACAGCTTAACTTTATCTAATAGTAAATTAAATTTATTTAAATCACGATACTTCTTTATATTCATATGATCTGTTGTGAGCAATACCGCATCGGAAAGTTTTTCACAGTTTCGTACATTTGTCTTAACGCCGTTAAGTTCGCAGGTGAAATTATCGCCAATAAGGAATTCATCTAATATAGGCTGGTTAATAACTCCCAGAACCGGTTCCCCATTTTTTAACAAGGCAATTAAAGTACCGAATGTAACGGTTCCACAAATAAAGCTTTTGGTTCCGTCAATCGGATCTAAAATCCATTTATATTCAGCATCCGGGTTATGTTCGCCAAACTCTTCACCCAGTATCCCGTGGCCGGGGAACTCAGCCTTAATTTCTTTCCACATTAATTCTTCTGCTTTTTTATCAGCAATAGTTACCGGTGAAGAATCGGCTTTTAAATCTATGGATATAGGAGTGCGGAAATAACGGTTGATTACCTCCCCGCTAACATCTGCCAGATGTTCTGCGAATAACTTAAAGTGTTCTAAATCATCCATATATTGAACTAATCCTTAATAGAGGGAAAACTTATTTAAATAATTCTGACAAATTTACGAATAAATGAGAAAGAAAATCCGAATAACAATTTAATAGTATTTCATCGATTTTTGAGCTTTGCCCTAAGAAAAAGTATTTATATATTTACAACTTAAAAAAAATCCGAACTTTGTTTTACGCGTATTTTTTATCCCAAATTTTCCATCAGGAAAATTTGCTCTTTGGGCCGTCGAGTTTTAATTAATTGTTTGCAAATAAGTTATAATATAATACGTTTAAAAGTTTAGTGAATATAAAAAATGTAACTTGGCGATTTTGTCACCGCTTTTAGCGGGGTTCCGCTAAAGCGGAAAAACCCATTAAGAATGTATTTAAATTGAGTTGTCCTTTTTTTAACCGGAGAGATGGCAGAGTGGTTGAATGCGGCGGTCTTGAAAACCGTTAAGGATGTAAGTCCTTCCGGGGTTCGAATCCCTGTCTCTCCGCATATCAAAAATAAGGCATAAATGTAGATTCCGGAGTTATTACACGTTTAAAAATATTTCAGAAGTAAATGTATTGTCATAATTTCCCTTATAAGCGAAACAATCGGTGTGCCCGGTACAAGAGAACCAACATTCATGAAACGGTAAAGAAGCATAACCGGGAAGGCCTCCGTATTGCTTTTTTCATAGCTCTGAATTGGAGGTGTCTATATTAAAGGCATCATTCATCATTAATATAGTAAATCATCGCAGTCTGAACATTATACAAATCAGCAATAAAATCAATATACATTGAATTTTCGACTTTAGTGATATTGAAAGGAATCGATACACTATTGAGAATTAGAGATTGAACTTCTCTTACTCCTTTCGGAAGAAGAATGTGAACATTGGCATTATTGCCGCTACCCGTAAAAATAAACTTTATTTGCCTTTTCATGAAATTATGAACATACCTGTATGCAACGTAACCATTTGAGGCAGGGAAATGGACTGTGACATCCGCAGAATCCGTTCCGAATGAAGACCATCGAGGAGAAAGTGTTACATTTTCAAAAGCTAATCCTGTATTTTTCACACCAGCCAGTCCTTCAATCAATGCAGCCATTCCATTAGCCGCAGCCCAATTATCGGGCCCTCCATACGATTCTACTTTTGGTTTTATATAAAGTTTCCTGTCGGCAAGAGAGATTCCAATAATAACATAAATGCCTCCTTCCAAAGGAGCACTAAAATTTAATTTGCTGATTTTTTTCAATGGATAAGGATTATCAATTACCGTCCAGCAAACACCAACTTTTGGGCTAAGCAGATTGGATCCCCACCAGGCCACGCCTGCTCTCTCATTATTGAGATTCGAAAACCACCAGTTAGTGACATCTTTTTCTTTGAAGAGATATTGAGATGCTTCAGTTCCATCGGAATAGAGAAAAGTAATTGCTCCTGCTACATTGACGGGGATATTATCCGAAGAAGAATGAAGAAGGTAAACAGCTGAAGCAGTATCGTTAATAATTACTTCTTTTTGCCTAGGAAAACCTGCTTCAGTTGAAACCGCTATTACTGCACGCCTTCTATTTTTCCCCGGATCAACAATCCTGAATCGTATATTTTTAAATACTTGTTCGCCTACCGGAAGACCACGCATGTCATTGCCCGATTGTTTCTCTATTCCCATCCATGTAAACACATTTTTACCTCCGATATCCCATAAATCCATATTTGCATATTCGGATAAGTCGAAGGTTCTGAAATTCGGAGCAGGAGGAGGCGGAGGAATTGATCCGGTATAAGAAAAAAAGACTTTGTTGCCATATTGTTTTCCGATATTAAGCAAGCGTTTCATAATATCGCTTCCATAATCCTCAAATCCATTCTCATACGCCCCACGAGCAAGTTCACCGATGGCATGACCAGCAATACCACCGTTCATGTATTGCCACTTTTCACTATGATTTTCAAATCCTTTTTCGAACGGCGGATAGATTGAATACCATTCACCTATGGAACCGGGAGGTAATTTTTTTCTAAGATCGAGATAAGTATTGATTATTGCTACATTCATTGCATGCGGCAATCCGCGATTTAATGAATACATATTTCCCTGTGAGATCTGCGATTTTTCATCAACACCAAGATTTCTCTTAACAGTAGAATCTTCATCAATGAAATGTGTAAAATATTTTCCATTCCATGATAAATCAGATAGAGATGCTAATATTTCTTCTCCGCGTTGTTTATATTTAAGCGATTTTTCTATTTGCCCATCATAATCAAACATTTCAGCAAGCTGATTACAAGCTTGGAAATAACCGGTATTGTCACCGAAAAAGATACCGAATTTTGTTTTTCCAGACACTATCACCATCGTAGGACTGATAGGTGCCTGTGGAGTGTATTCATCATTAACCTGAAAATCCCAGGAATCAATACAATAAGGCCGTTTCAATAAATGAAATCGTTTTGACCAGCGAAGGGTATCAGTAAAACAATAATCTAGTGCTTTTGCAGCACATTCTAAGTTTTCTTTCATCCATTTATTATCGCCACTTGCTTTCCAATGCCGATAAATCAAATTCACAAAATTATATTCAACGTGATTTTCAACAGGCTGCCGTACAAACCAAATGTCATCTAATTTTTTAAAATAATGGATTGATGAATACGCAGTTTTATAGTAATACCAATTATCCGGATTATCACTAACAAAACTCCAGATCATACCGTTCGGCTCCTGATACAGCTTAAAAAGATCAACCATCTCGTTTGCATATGAGCTGAAATACTGCATTCCTCTATCAGTATTGTTATTATCAAGCACCCAGGGAACAAAGAAATGGTAGGTCTTTCCATCGTGAGTAATCTGGTTTTCATCATTATCTACATCATTGTACATGCCGTTATATAGCAAACTGAAAAGTTCTCCGGCCGTGCCGCCATCATTAATATTCGTTTTTGCTTCTACTACAAAAGAAGAGCTGTCAATAACTTTGCCTGTATTATCGATCAGATTAACAGTATGAAGACCACAAGCTCCGCCGACTGTAATCAAGTTTACCGTTAAAGCCTGACATTTAATATATACTCTTCCTTTGCTATCTTTTACAGACAACATACCGGATTCTTTACAGATAATTGGCAGTTCTTCCAATGGACGAACTGTTTTGTCCGTAGGAAATATTAATACTTTTTGATTTTGCGCAAATGAAGTTATTGAAACAAAAAAAATGACACTAGTTATAAATGCAGGAAAGATATGAATATAATCTTTTGTTTTATTGACTATTAAAATACGATAATTCCATAAATAATTATTTTTTAATATTTCAATAAAATTCTTTGAAAGGTAAGAAAACATTTCTGTTAAAGTATCTATATTTTTCATTTTAACAGCAATTACATCTTAATATTATTTAATAACATTGTACAAAATATAAAATTCTACTTGTACGTACAAGATAAAAATTTATTATAAAATTATTTTGTGATGTTAACATTTTGTGGCTATTCAAAACAAAATACAGTGCTAATAATTATAAAGATATTACACTAAAAGACTGAAAATTTTTAATTATATCGGAAGAATTTTATTCCAAAATATCCGGAACGGATTTGAGCATTAGGTCTGGCTGTTTATTGAAATTTGTCATGTAAAGATAAGTAAACAATTCTTTTGATTTTCACAGAATTTAACTATTTTTACTGTGGATGGGG
>Ga0116114_1001808_pt1 | contig 10435 bp, 9 predicted proteins | sample June2015DPH_10_5_FD_89823 | JGI IMG/M metagenome (GOLD analysis project Ga0116114, IMG submission 89823) | Peatland microbial communities from SPRUCE experiment site at the Marcell Experimental Forest, Minnesota, USA - June2015DPH_10_40 | ecosystem: Environmental > Terrestrial > Soil > Wetlands >... | reverse complement strand
TTCCCGAAGAACAGCAAGAGAAGCCTGTTGAAATTTGAATAAGTGTAGGAATTTGATGAACTTGTCCCGATTTTAATCGGGATCAAGTTCCTGCGTTTATTTTTTCATAAAATTTACACCCCGCCAGTTTTGCATCCATCATAAAATTTCCCCGTTTATCCAGAGTTTTCTTTACAAAAATCAATTTTTACCGTAATTTAACTTTCGAAGGATACTATATTATTGTTATTTTGTAATATTTTGAAGGAATCCTTTTAGAAGAATAAAAAAACCGGAAAAATTTTGCTGAACTTAAAATCCCTGAAAATATATGGCCTGGAAATAAAAACCAGCGTTAAATTTCAATCCTTTATGGGATTAACGATAATTCTATTTATTTTCCGCTTAACTGTATACTTGCCGGGGTCTGTAGTTTTAGTCTCTATAAGCGAATTGCTTGTACTATTAACATTCACATCACTCTATGCTTATTTGCTTGAATTAGTTAAGGCAAAACACGTGAATCCGCTTTCATTTGTAATGAACGTAGGCATTCTAAATGCTGTAATATTTTTTCTTTTAACTTTTTCCGACTGGATTTTGAGTAGTTTAATGACTAAAACCGAGGGAATGGCAATAAATCATGGTCTTATAGCAAATCTTCTTTCATTTATTTATTCTTATATAATATTAAGTTCTCTTGCGATTGTATTTCTGGCATTTAGGGAACTTTATTATTACAGGCAGAAAAAAAATGTAAGCACTTATTTTAATACAATGATTGTGTTTTTTGGGCTTACCTGTGTTGCAAATTTGTTTAATAATGTGATTGAACCAAATTACATTAAGGAAACTTTCCTCTTGATTTCCATTTTGCTGATTGTAATTAATTCAATTAAGATATCCTGGATTGCATTTATTGTAAAGAAAGAAAAAATTGCCCTTTTGGTACTATCAATAATAATTTCCATTTTATTTTTTACCAATTTTGCCAGTGCATCGGATAATTTTCATAATCAGGTAGTAATACAATTTTCCCCGATGTTAAACCAGTTTCTGAAAATAATAATGATTTACGGGGCAATATATTTCAGCATATTATTTTTTACTACCCTATTCCATATTCCTACAGCGGAAGTATATGACAGGAAAGCTCAGGAGGTTTCATTTTTACAGTATTTCAGCAAATTAATTACCGAGTCTCATGATTTTAGTGAATTAGCCGAAACAGTTACAGAAATTACAACAAAGGTATGTAATGCAGAAGCAGCATGGATTGCATGGAAGGACGGGGACGAGTTTAAATCCATGGCAAATAAAAATATCGGTTATTATGATTCAAACAATATGACAAAATTTATTTTTGGCAGCCGGCTAAATAGGGATTTTAGTCGGTCTTTTATTGTCAATCTTAAAAAACATAAAAACCTTCCGCAATTAAGCGAAGGTTACTTCCATTTTGCCGCAGCTCCAATTAGGACGCATAATGAAATAAAAGGATTCATTATAGCCGCCAAGAAAGATGATTTTATGTTTGACGATGAAGATAGGGATGCAATGAATACATTTTCCGATTATGCTTCTGTTGCTATAGAAAATTCTAGGCTTCTTGAAGAATTGATTGAAAAGGAAAGGCTGGAAAAAGAACTTGATGTAGCCCGCGAAATTCAGAGAAGAATTTTACCGTCTAAAAATCCCGATTTTGAAAACCTGAAGATATCATCGGTATTTATTCCTGCTTTTGAAGTCGGCGGAGATTATTATGACTTCTTCGAAATTGATGAAACTAAATTGGGATTTATAATTGCCGATGTCTCCGGCAAAGGCATATCTGCCGCTTTTATTATGGCCGAGGTAAAAGGAATCTTTGAATCGTTATCAAAAACAATAGAGAGACCGAAAGATATTCTTATTAAAGCAAATGAAATTCTGCAGAGAACTTTGGACCGTAAAAATTTTGTTAGTGCAGCATACGGGTTGATTGATTTAAAGAAGGAAACTGTTTCAATTTCAAGGGCGGGACACTGCCCGATACTTTTGGTTAGAAATAATATTGTAGAAAATTTACGGCCTAATGGCATAGGATTGGGTCTAAACTTTGGCTCGCAATTTGTTGATTCGTTGGAAGAAATAGAGCTGAAATTACGGGGAAATGATATAATTGTCCTTTATACTGATGGGATTACAGAAGCAAAAAATAAGGAACTGGAAGATTTCGGAAGCATTCAATTTGAACAGATTTTAATTAATAACAGCAATAAAAATGCAGATGAAATTTCGAATAAGGTGATACGGGAAGTAACTTTATTTTCACAAAGTAAACCACAGCATGATGATATTACTTTAGTTATATTAAAATGGAAACAAAAATTAAAAAATGATGGAGATACAGAATGGCAGAATTCAGCACCTCAACTAAAGACGCAGGTGACATAAACGTAATTTATTTAAACGGGTACCTTGATGCACATACAGCTCCGGTACTTGAGAATACCTTCTCTGATTTAATAGACAAGAGAAAGTATTCTATTGTAGTAAATTTTAAAAACCTTGCATATATCAGCAGCGCCGGTTTGGGGGTATTCATGGCTTTCATAGAAAAAATAAGGGAAAACAGCGGCGATATTAAACTTGCCGATATGAGCGATAAGGTTTACAATATTTTTGATTTGCTGGGATTTCCTTTATTGTATGAGATATTTAAAAGTGAAGAGGATGCTATAAAAAAATTCAATGAGATCAAGTAACTTGAAAACTGAAAATAAAAAGCTAAAAGAAAAAGAGCTGTCTGTTAAAAGTAAAACAAACAATCTCTCAATTATCAGGGATTTTATTTGCAATGCTGCGACAGAGATTGGTTTTCCATCCGAAGTAATAGACAACATTATACTGGCGGTTGATGAAGCATGTACCAATATAATAAAACACGCTTATAAGTCTTATCCGGAAGGAGAAATAACCGTTAAGCTTAAATATGCTGATAAAAAATTTACAATAATTATAATTGACCACGGTACTCCGTTTAAGCCGGAGACAGTTCCGGATCCGAATCTCCAAACCTATTACAGGCAACATAGAATAGGCGGATTAGGAATGTATTTAATGAAATCCTTAATGGATGAAGTTAAATATGTATCGGTTCCGGGCAAATACAACCGGGTGCTTTTATCCAAGAATTTGAACACTTCACCCTGATTAAGCCGCAGGCTTGCAAAATGAATGAATCCGAGAGTATTAAAGTTAAAAGAAATCTTACTGCGTTAGTTGAATTCAGCCGGATTATTAATAGCAGCCTTGATTTGGATTTTATTCTTAATAATGTTCTTCTTACATGTATGGGGAAATTTCTCGCTACAAGGGGTCTGATTGCACTCAGCATTAACGGTAAGCTGACCATCAAATCATCTAAAGGAATTCCGGAAGAATTAAAAAAAAAGTTTCCTAAATTAATAGTAGACGACAATCTGATAAATAATTCCGAATTAAAGAATTTTTTCACGGAAGGTAAACTGCAGATAATAGAAAAGATTTCTTCTTCCGATGACTGTCTTGGGATAGTCTGTCTGGGAGAAAAGCTAAACAAATCGCCTTTCACTGAAGATGATATTGAATTCCTAAAAACTATAATAAATATATCCGCATCGGCTATTCAAAATTCGTTAGTTGTTGATAAGCTTAGTATGGTAAACAGGTTCCTTGACTCAAGAGTGCAAAGATTGAATTCACTTTTTGAACTTAGTAAAGAATTCGGATTGTTTTCAGAATCCTCACGTGTTGCAAAACTTTTAGTTTATTCTGTTATTGGTCAGTTCCTCGTATCAAAATATGCTGTATTAACTTTTATGGACGGCAATATTAAAATACTCGAATCAAAATTTCCCGATCATCAACTTCAGGACTTGCTTAAAAATGAGGATTTTCTTCAAGTTGAAAATTCTGTATCAGATCATGAAATTGAAAAAAAATATAACGGGCTTTTTAAACTTGGCGTTGAAGTAATTGTTCCCATGCAGCTTCAGGGACAGACAAAGGGTTTGATACTTTTAGGCAAAAGAATAAATAACCAAAAATACTCCGGGGCTGATATCGAATTTATCTATTCCATAGGAAGCCTTGCTATAATTTCGCTTGAAAATAGGCGCCTATTTAAAGAAGCTCTGGATAAACAAAAAATGGAAGAAGAACTTGAAATTGCACGCGGAATACAGCGTAATCTTTTACCCGGTGAAATACCTGATTTTGATGGTTTTGATATTGCAGTAATGAATATAACTTCCCAGCAGGTTGGCGGTGATTATTATGATGTAATAAGGCTTGACGATAATACTTTTTGTGTTGCTATTGCGGATGTTTCAGGCAAAGGAGTCCCTGCTGCTTTATTGATGGCAAACCTGCAGGCGTTTATTAAGACCACTTGCAGCCAGGGAATGCAGCTTGAAGAAGCAACTGCACTTATAAATGATCTGATTTCTGAGAATACATCCGACGGCAGGTTTATCACTTTTTTTTGGGCAATAGTAGATAGTGAAAAGCGTACGTTGAACTATGTAAATGCCGGTCACAATCACCCCTTACTTATTCGTAACGGAAAAATTCGTAAGCTGGATAAAGGAGGAATTATTATTGGCGTCATGAAAACAATTGTGCCGTATCTTTCTGAAAGTATTCAACTTAATAAAGACGATGTTATCGTCCTTTTTACGGATGGAATAACAGAAGCTAAAAATAAGTTTGATGAAGAATACAGCGACGAAAAACTTGAAGTATTATCGGTTGAATCTGCAAGCTGTTCTTCAGAAGAAATTTTAGAAAAGATAAAGGATGATGTACAGACTTTTGCACTCGGCGCCGCCCAGTCTGATGATATGACTGTTGTTGTTATAAAGGTAAATTAAAATATTTCTGTCAGCCTAAATCCGGTTCCTTTTACTTTTAATATTATTCCTGTTATTTTTCATCCTGTTATTCAGTGATTAATAAAATTATACCAATACGCAAATGGCATTAATTAAAGATATATATCTAAGATACAGGCCAAAATTTATAATCGGACTTTCCGTTCTTTTAATATTGCTTGCTGTTATTGAGCTTTATTTTGTCTTATTTGTCAGGGTAACATCAAATGATGAATGCCTTTGGGTGCCCAAAAGTGGTAAGCAAAAATCCACGGTTATTGTTTTTGAATCAGTTAAAGTTAAAGGAGTTACCTGGAATGCCGGTATAAGGAACGGCGACCTGCTTCTTGAGATAAATCACCATCCTCTTTCCGATGTTTTTGCTGCTCAGGAAATACTTAATAATGTAAAAGCGGGAAACTTCGCGGACTATACCATCAAAAAGGGTGATAAGGTAATTCAAACAAAAGTTTATGTTAAAAAACTTATCCAGACAAGCAATCTGGCCGTCGTAATTTTAGCGCTCTTTCAAATGCTTATCAGTTTTATTGTATTCATGTCTAAGCCAGGTGGACAGGTACAAAAATTATTTTATGCTCTCGGAGTAACAACAGTTTTAGGTTGCAGTTTTGTTTTTATAGCAAATAATCTATCTTCTGAAACATTACAGGCTAATCCGTTTTATTATCTGTTTATTACTTCATTATTATGTTTCGGGCAATGTTTCCGACCTTTTGTTTTGGTTGCTTTCTTCTGGACTTTCCCCCGGCCGTTTAAACTAATGGAGAGAAAATGGGTCAGGCGCCTGTTATTTATATTACCTCTTGTTTTCTCTGTTATATTTCTGGTCACGCTTGTAATTACCTTTAAATTCAACGGGGAGAAATTTGGAATTATAAATATTCTAAATAATTTTCTCACTTACCTGATATGGATTTTGAATACAGTTGCTATAACATCATTAATAATAAATTACAGACGTTTAAAGACCAAAGAAGAGAAAAAACCCGTATTTATTGTGCTTGCAGCTTTTGCAATAGCCTTGGCTGCAACTGTTTATACTACAACAATTGCGCCTGCTATATCGGATACCGTATTTAATTCCCCGCAGTATTACACCCCGATAATATTAATTATCCTTGTACCAATTGCTTTTGCATATTCAATTTTCAAATACCAGATGATGGATGTAAGCGTAGTTGTTAAAAATACTTTAATGTACGGAACAGCTACCTTAAGCCTTGCAGTCGTTTATTTCTTTGTTATTTATTACTTAGGGCAAAGCATAAGCCGTGCAATCGGCACTGATTTCCAGGGGCTTATAGCGGGTGTCATCTTTATCCTTTTTGCTCTGGTGTTTCAATCAACCAAAGATAACTTCCAGAATTTTATTACTTCTAAGTTCTACCCGGAACAGTTTGCTTATCAGAAGGTACTTGTAAAATTCAGCAGCGATGTATCTACCTTGGTTGGGTTTGATAATATTCTTGATTCCATGAAGGTTACGTTTGTTGAAATGTTAAAACTAAACAGGTTGGGTATACTGATAAAAGATAAAAAGGATGATGATTTTCATCTTGTAAGGAGCTTTGGCTTTTCTAACGCTGATCTTACCATAGATATAAGAAAAGCACAAAAAATAGTAGACAGGAAATTGGCAATTTCATCATCTGTTATTTTGGAACAAAACGAATTTGCTGAAGCTTTCCCGGATATTTCAAACAGGCTGGTGAAAGAAGAAATTTACACAATAATACCGATGATAATAAAATCTAAGGTTATCGGCTTGCTGTTATTCGGACTTAAGCGCTCCGGCTCTCAATTTGCCGGAAAAGATCTGGACCTGCTTACCGCATCAGCAAACCAAGCGGCCATTGCAATTGAGAACGCACGGCTTTATGAATCCGAAGCCGAAAAGCTTAAGCTTGAAAGAGACCTTACCCTTGCAAGAAGAATACAGCAGGGGCTGCTGCCTAAGTGCATTCCTAATACAAATGGGCTGGATATCTGCGGTGAAATGATCCCGGCTATGCAGGTAGGTGGAGATTATTACGATTTAATTCCCGTTTCGGATTCTAAATTGTTTGTTGTGGTCGGAGATGTTTCAGGCAAAGGGTTGGCTGCATCATTATATATGACCAAGCTTCAGACTATGGTTCAGTTCGCATGTACAGCGGATAAGACTCCGAAAGAAATAATGATTGATCTGAACAAGCGCTTTTATGAGTCGATTGAAAGAAGTTCATTTGTCACGATGACGCTTGCTTTGTTTGATACCGAAAATAATAAAGTTATATTCTGCCGCGCCGGGCACATGCCTGTGCTTACCGTAGCCAACGCTGAAGTCCGTTCATACAGAACACAGGGAATAGGAGTCGGGCTGGAAAAAGGGACTATCTTTAACAGGACACTTGTAGAGGAAGAAATAAAACTAAAGCCGGGACAAATATATGCATTCTTCTCCGATGGAATAACCGAAGCGATGAATGAGTATTACGACCTTTTCGGTGAGGATAAGCTTTCGGAAATATTGAAGGGCAAAACGCATAAAACATCTACGGAGATAATGGGTGAGATATGGGGATCGATAAATACATTCAGAGGCACCGCCGAGCAAAACGACGATATGACAATGGTAATAGTTAAGGTTGGATGATTCAAAAATAAAATAATTAGAGAAAATGAATAACGACTCGAGAGACAAAATAAAACTATATTTGTCTAAGCCTCTTGCTGAATTAATTATTATTAACTGCTATAACAGTTTATTTGTCCCGGGTACTTTATGCAAGGGAAACATTTAGCTGGTATGTCCAGACAACCGGTCAGGAGATAGTTGATTTGTTTCTTATAGTCCCGCTTGTATTAGTAACCTCCATACTTGCATATAAACAAAACTGCCATACTACTGTGGGGTGGAATTAATGTATTTATTAGTTATACTTATGCAATTTATTGCTTTGCCATTCATTTTAACGGCTTGTTTTTAGTTTATTGTTTTGTGCTGGGATTGTCTTTTTATTCATTCGCTTTTTTTTCACAAACCAAAGAATATTCTGCAATTCGGTATTTGGATAATATTCCTGTCAGGGCTGTGGGAACATTTTAATAGTAATTGCGTGTATATTCTACCTGATTTGGCTGAAGGAAGTGATACCTTCAATAGCCGGTAATACTTTTCCAAAGAATTTGGTTGAATACGGAACACTAACTAACCCGGTTCATATGCTGGGTTTATCAATATTTCTTCCGGCGCTTATTATAACGGCTGTTTTACTTCTAAAGAAAAAACCTCTTGGATTATTGCTCGCCCCGGCGATGCTTGTATTTTGTTCCTTGATGGCAATATCTATCAGCATACTGATTATTATTATGAAATTAAAGGGATTGGAAGGGGACTTATCAATAACAATTGTATTTGGCCTTCTGGCATTGATTAGTACAGTACTTCTCATTATATTTTTGAAGAGCATTAATAATAGTTAAATAAATCGTATTTATATTAAAAGGTATTAAGGGAGAATATTTTTTATACTAATTAAAAAGAGGACATATATAATGGGAACAAACATATTCCTTGATAAATCGATAAAACCAGATGATCAAAAACTTTCTAAGGCGCTCGGTGAATCTTATAAATATTGGACTGATATAAAGAATTATATTGATTCTAAGTACCCCGATACTGTTGAAGAGTGGAAGAATTACGGCTCAAAATATGGATGGAATTTAAAAATTCTGCTCAAAAAAAGGAATTTATTTTTTCTGTTCGCACACGATAAGTACTTTAAAATCTCATTTGTTTTCGGGGATAAGGCAGTCTCTGCCATAGAGCAAACCCATTTACCTAAAAATATTATTGATGAATTATGTTGTGCGAAGAAATATATGGAGGGAAGGGGAATTGCGATTGAAGTTAAGAAACAGAAAGATGTGAGTATTATTAAAAAGCTGATTGATATTAAAGTAAATAATTAGCCTAAACCTGTTGCCCAAGTATTGATTTACTATTAATTCACAAATATTTTTGTATGGGCGTTGGAGTTCGCCTTTGAACTGTCCATTTTTCAAACCGGACTAATGACTCCTGCCGTTTATTATTGCATAATTTAAAATTTTAATTACACCTGAATGGAGTGAATAAATTGCAAAATTATGTCCTTGTTTGTATCGGTGCGGCAGCAGGAGGCGCTGCAAGATATTGGACTTCAAATGTTGTTTACAAATTTCTGCCTACAACAATGCCTTTTGGTACCTTCATAGTGAATATGGTCGGCAGCTTTATAATTGGATTTGTAATGTTTTATTTAGATAGTAATGAGTTAATAAGCCCGCAGATGAGGATATTATTGACAACAGGCTTTTGTGGAGGATTAACAACCTTTTCGACTTTTTCTTTTGAGACTATTAACCTGATTAGAGATTCTGAGTTTCTTTTAGCCGGAACAAATATTATTTTAAATATGGTGCTTTCATTTGCCGCAGTATTTTTGGCATATATGTTTGGAAAAATTTTAACCGGAGGTTAAAATGGAATTAAAAGGCGAAGCAAAGTTAGTGCGGATTTTTGTAGGCGAGTCAGACCGGCTGGATCATATTCCGGTTTATGAAAAGATAGCTCTTGAAGCAAGAAAAGCAGGAATAGCCGGCGCTACAGTGTTCAAAGGAATTATGGGATTTGGGAAAAACAGCCGTATTCATACTGCAAAAATTTTACGCCTTTCCGAGGATATGCCTATGGTGATTGAAATAGTTGATGAAGCCGAAAAAGTAGAAAGTTTTCTTCCCGCTCTTTTTGAAAAAGCGAATTGCGGCGGATTAATTACTTTAGAAAAAGTGGAAATAATAAAATATGTAAAGAGCAGTAAATAATATTGAATACACTTCTTTAAAGTCTAATCTCCGGGATGATTTATCAATTATGGCAATTCACAGGAAAGGATGAAGTTTTGAATTAAAGACAGTTAAAAAAACAAAAGCTTAAATGCCGGAATTATCGTTTTTAAGCTTTTGTCCTTTAGCTAAATTTATTCCTTCGGTTTTTCTTTTATGAATTTTTTCTTTTTTAGTTTGGGTCTCGTTTTGCCATGTGAACCCATAAAGATTTTACCTTTTTTTGATTTCCTATCGCCTTTACCCACAGTTACTCCTAACTTTATCAATATATAATAGTGAATAACAAATATAAGATAAATATTTGAATTTTTTATGGCAAACTTTATCCTCCAAATATAAGTTGGTTAGGAACATTTCCCCTTTTTATTTTCGCATCAGCTGCCGTAATAAAAATTGAGTTGTGCAACACTCTCTGCCGGCACGTAGGTTTTCAGAAATAATTCGTAAATGTTACTGCTTTTTGTTGTGATTAAAATTGATATGAACTATGTCACAGCGATGCGGTTCTATTTTTTTAGATGTTGTTTTACTACAAATATTTAATCCCTGTTATGTTAAAAGTCAAGTAATAAGCAGGGAGCAATCATACCTTCATTTTTTTTATTTATAATTGAAAAGAGTTAAACTTTACGCTGACCCGTTAATAGTTTAACCCTTTCCATGTT
>Ga0116114_1001800_pt1 | contig 10473 bp, 7 predicted proteins | sample June2015DPH_10_5_FD_89823 | JGI IMG/M metagenome (GOLD analysis project Ga0116114, IMG submission 89823) | Peatland microbial communities from SPRUCE experiment site at the Marcell Experimental Forest, Minnesota, USA - June2015DPH_10_40 | ecosystem: Environmental > Terrestrial > Soil > Wetlands >... | reverse complement strand
TAACATGCTTTCCGTTCAGAAGAAAACCTTTATCCTTATCGTATTCAATTTTTCGAATACCAAAAGGAGAAATAAGATTATCAGTTACTTTTGATCCTTCCAATACAGAAGAATGGAGTGTGTATAATGAAGGCGTTTCAATTGACCACAGAGAGGGATAAGGTACATTGATGGTTTGCTGCAAATCTGTTTTGCCTGATGACGCCACCGAAACAGGCGTTTCAATAGATGCTATTTCTTTGCCCGTTTCATCTTTGACAACCGAGCGCAATACAATATTTTTAGTAACCGGAAGAGTGTTTTCAATTGAAGTACCGACTACAATTACTGCAGATGATGAATCGACCGAAGGAGTAGTAATATACGTTCCCCATTGTGCTATATGCACAGGACCGGCAATATTCAACCACACATGCCGGTATATACCTGAACCCGAGTACCATCGACTATTGGGCTGAATAGAATTATCAACCCTGACGGCTATTATATTTTCCCCTTTTTTAATAAAGGGCGTTAAATCGTAGTAAAAGCTTGTATAACCATAGGGATGTTTGCCCAGATGCTGCCCATTTATCCAAACATCGCTATTCATATATACGCCATCGAATTGAATCCAATAATTTTGTTCCTTATGAATTGCGGACAAATTAAAATGTTTGCGATACCAACCTATACCTGTAGGAAGATAACCGCCGGCACCTTTTGTCGGAGCATTTTTATCAAATTCACCTTCAATACTCCAGTCGTGGGGCAGATTAACAGAACGCCAGGAAGCATCGTGGAAAGAAGGATTTTCGGCAGCGCTTGAATCGCCTAAGAAAAATTTCCACCCATAGTCGAATAATATCTTTTCTCTTTCAGTTGATTGTGAAAACGATATACTTACAGATAGAATAAATATAATGAATCCGAAAATATTTATTTTTGATTTCATTTCTGTTATCCTTTATTAGTGTATTTGATATTCATAAGTTAATAAACAAACTTGATTTTATAGAATGTACCAATACTATTTCACTTTACAGACAATTAAGTTTTGATTTCTTACGCTAACAAATTATTCGCTTACTATTTCTGCCACAGCATCCGGTAAGCCCTGTGATTTAGCTGTTAACCTAATACTGCCACTTGTCCCGGTAGTTCGTATAATAACAATACAACGCCCGGAAGAAGCGCGGCGTTCAGGCAACTTATAATTTTCAAGATCAGATGTTTCGCCATTATCGACGCAGATAATTGTACCTTCACCTGTTATTTGAAAGTTAATAAGGTTATCAGCTAAAAGTGCCCTGTTGTTGTTTTTATCAAGCAGTTGAACTTCAACAATGGCAACATCCTCATTATTTGCTTTCAGTTTTACCGCATCCGGCTTGAGAATTAATTTTACCGGTTCGGAAACTTCTTTCAGCGTTGATGTTAAGGTAGAGTTATCTGCTGCTTTAGCCATGGCTTTCACCTCGCCGGTTTCATACGGTACATACCACCAAAAACAAGAGTTTGCAGGATCAGATTTCTTATTGCCAAAGGATTTTCCATTTATAAATAATTCCACTTCATTACAATTTGAATAAGCCATTACCAAAACGGAATCGCCAGTGTTATAATTCCAATATTCATTCTGATCGGATGAATTTAAAAAACCTGCCAAATTTGACATGGGATCGACGGACACATTTTCTGAATTTTTCATTTTTCGCGATACAAGATAAAGCATGGGTTTTTCCGACCACATTGCCTGCCGCCAATAATAGATGGGTTTTTCAAATGAAGTCAGGTCAAGCAATCCCGAAGATGATGCGTGAAGCGGGAATTTTCCTGCCTCACCCATATAATCAACCCCGGTCCATAGAAACTGACCGCTAATAAAGTCGGTGTTTTTTACAACCTGCCATGCATAATAATTGTGGGAATTTTCACTACCGAAAATAACCCTGTTGGGATATTTTTTATGATCATTCCGGTACAAACCTTCGGTATAGTTATACCCTGAAATATCCAATAGTTCGGGTAACCCCAGTTTATTTGAAGTTGCAAGATTTGCCATTGCCATGGTAACAGGCCTGGTAGTATCAACACTTTTAACGAGTTTAACAAATTTACGAGCAACGTCTACTATTCGGGCAGCATCCGGGCTGCCCGGATTATAATCTGAATCGGATGGATCGGCATATGGGTCATTCTTTCCATCTATTTCATTACCTATACTCCAGATTATAATACCGGGATGGTTCCTATCGCGGTATAACATGGAGTATAAATCTTTTTCGCTCCATTGTTCAAAAATATCAGGATATCCGTCTAAGCCTGAGATAGTCTGGTTCCAGCCATTAATCCATTTACGTTTGGGGTATTCCCATTCATCAAATGCTTCTTCCATCACTAAAAAGCCCATTTGATCGCATAAGTCAAGAAATTCCGGCGCAACCGGGTTATGGCTGGTACGAATGGCATTGCAGCCGGCTGCTTTAAGCTTTTCGAGCCTGATTTTCCAAATTTTTTCAGGAACGGCAGCTCCAACGCAACCACCATCGTGATGAAGGCAAACACCTTTAAGCTTTATACTTACTCCATTAAGAAAGAAACCCTTATCAGGATCGAATTTGATTGTGCGAACACCAAACGGGGTTTCATATTCATCGATTACATCATTACCCGATATAACCCTGGTTTTAATCGTGTACAAATAAGGATTTTCTATATCCCATAAAATAGGTTTATTCAGAATAATAGACTGGTTAACCGGTGTTAAGCTGTCAGATAATACTACTTCCGTTTCAGCCTTAGCTTCTTCATTTCCATTCCTATTGACTAGTAAGGACAACAGTTTTATTGTTTTAGTTATTTTTTTATCATTAGCAATAATTGTTTTTACAGAAACTTTAGCTTCCGTTGCATTAACTTCCGGAGTTAAAACATATGTTCCCCATTGTGCTACATGTATATTATCAGCAGCTGAAAGCCACACATGCCTGTATATACCTGAACCGCTATACCACCTGGTATCGAGATACTTCCTGTGGTCAACGCGCACTGCGATTACATTCTTTCTACCCACTTCAATATACGGAGTAAGATTATAGAAAAAACTGGTATAGCCGTAAGCATGTTTTCCGACATATTTACCGTTGACCCAAACTTCACTGTTGCAATAAACACCGTCGAACTGAATAGTAATGGTTTTACCCTTGTAACTCTGAGGTATATCAAATGTTTTCCGGTACCAGCCAAATCCGCCGGGAAGATAGCCTGTACAACTAGCTAAATTACTATCAAAATCAGCTTCAATACTCCAATCATGCGGAAGGTTAACAGACCGCCAGGAGGAATCATCAAATAAAGTTTCACGAGCCAGGTTTAAATCGCCTAAGTGGAATTTCCAACCCTGATCAAACAATAATTTTTCCCTGTCTACTGATTGTGAAAAAGTAATACTTACCGAGAGGATTAATAAAATAAAGCTCAATAAGAATTTATTTGTTTTCATGGTTAGACTCTTTAATTATTGATCTAAATTAAATTAGTTATCAATTAGTAATAAAAGTACCTGCTTTTTGCAAGGTTAGTTAATTTTTTTTCAAACTGCCAATTCACTTTAAATAATCATTGGCAAAAATCTATTCATCAATGTAATATTTCGCCCATAATTGCATTTCCGGGAACATCTAAAAGCTGGATACTGGACATGGTCTTTAATACCGGTTCATCACTAAATACCCAGACGACTTTTTTCCCGCGTGTTATTTCAAAAGCCTGCGGCGCTTTACCAAATTGATTATGCCCCAGCCAATTAGTCAAAACCAGGTTCCCGTTTGGCAGACATTGCATTCCCGTCATAAACATTAATTCAATTCCCGGCAATTCATTTTTCGATAATTGCCAGGTAATATTTCCGGATTTATTGACTTCAACAACCCGGGGTTCACCGTCATGGTCGGAACATGCGATAAGCGTATTACCGTTTGGCAAACGGATTACGGAATGGGGACCGCCTTTAATAGGTATTTCCATAATTATTTTACCTGTAGAATCATACTCACAGACTTTATCCAATCCGTAATGCGCAACAAGATAATTTCCGTTTTGAAGTTTTCTTGCGTTGCGCATGAATGAATGCCCGCCGTCTATGCTATCGGGAAGAAGATTTATTTTTTTAACAATTTCCCCGGCAGGAGAGACTTCCAATAAAGAACCTGCATTACATTCACCAATAAACGTATTGCCGTTGGGCAGACGCTGGCAGGCATAAATTTCACTTTTAGATTCATAAGAAAAAACAACTTCTTTTTTTCGCGTAACTTCTTTTACTCCATTACCCGTATTGAATAATAGATTTCCGTTCGGGAGAATCCATATATCATTACAACGTTCAGCAGGATATTGCCATTCTATTTCACCATTTTCTGAAATGACATATACATTCCCGCCTGTATAGTCGGTGCATACAAATGAATGTTTAACAGCCGGAGATTCAGGTTTCGAGAGATCGGCGATTTTGGTTTGAGCAGTCAGTAAAGCGCCCATGCTTAGAACCGAGCAGATAAAGACAATAGTAGATTTAAGTTTCATAAAAATTTTAAAATCTCCTTTAGTTATTAACATAATAATCTCTTTTACCTTTGTAATTCACCGTCGTCGGGATTACCGGGTTCATCGAGAAGCTGGATATAAGTACAAGGGCCCAAATCAGGATTTGCCCATGAAGAAAGCGCCCACACTATTTTTTTATCCGGAGTTACTTCAAAGACCTGCACAGTGCCGGGCCAATCTTCTGTTTTAGGATCTCCGGCAATCCAATTGCATATTACGGTATTACCATTTGCCAACCTGTTTGCGGTTTGGGTATTACCAATTTTAAAAGGTGCGTCTTCCCTGGTGTATTCCCAAACTGTTTCCCCTTTCATATTTACTTCACGTGTGTACCCGGCTCCGTCGCCTGAAATAAGTGTATTACCGTTATGCAGTCTAATAGCAGACCAGGGAGATTTTGCATTTACCGACCACACTTCCTTACCATCCAATGTAAACTCAATCACTTTGCCTTCTCCCATCAAACCCACCATTATGGTACCGTTTTGAGTTATCCTCACATGACGGTACTGCCCGTGAGTATTTGTTGAAGAAGTCGGGATTAAAATCTCCTTCAGGATTTTATTTGCAGCTGTATTAATTATGAGTACTTTTGGAGGATTACCGTTGAGCACCATCAGCACGCTGTCTTTACCAATGGGCTGGCATGAATGCGTTTCCGTACCTTTAGGACATTTAAATTGCCAAATAATTTTCTTTTCCGGAGTAATAATTCCCGCACCCGACATACAAGCGTACACAATATTACCATTGGAAAGCATGGTAACATCATCAAACTCCTGGATACCACCTGTTTCAGTGTGCTGCGGAATGGCATATTGCCATACAACTTTTCCACCTTTTACCAGAAACATTGATTGCGCTTCGGGATGACGCGTATCCCACTCTCCAACATATAAGAACGGATGCTGGTTTAATCCTTTACCCGGTAATGTTAGTAAAGAATCTTTAGCTTGCCCATTAACAGACACGATAAAAGACAATAATAAAAACAGCATCATGTTTAGTTGTTTCATTTCAAAGCTCCATTAATAAAATTGGTTATTTAGATCCAAGTTATTTGTATAATCCTTCCATACTAAACGTACCAAGAATAAAGGATGTTACTCCTGCAAAAGTATTCACTTCTTTTGGCTGGCTAACATACATTTTGTAATCATCCATTATACCTATACTGCTGCAATCATAAATATCAACCAAGCCAATAGAATTTATTTTCGCTTTTTTGATAATTCCCTGATAAGCTTTCTTAACGACAGGGATGAATTCTTTTTTGCCGATATACCCTTTTTCAATAGATTTTTTAATAAGATAAAGATACATACCGGTTCCGGAAGTCTCGTTCCAGTTATCCGGTAAATCCGGTTTATCAACTACCTGGCACCACATCCCAGTCTTAGCATCCTGAACCTTTTTAAGACCATCGCACAAATTGCGAAGAGTTGCAAGAAGATAATTATAACCAGGATGGTTCTGAGGTAAATAGTCAAAAACATCGGCAATTAATACGGCAAACCATCCGAGTCCTTCACTCCATACTTCGGAAGCGAGACCGGTATTTTTATTTGCCCAGCTTGCTTTTCTACTTTCATCCCATCCATGCAGCAGCAAACCATTAGCCTTGAGACAATGGGAAAGAATTAATTTCATCTGCTTAATTACTTCATCGAATGCATAAGCGCTGTCGCCGATTACCTTTCCATAGCGTGCAAGAAACATCTGTCCCATGAAAACACCATCGACCCACATTTGATGTTTAGCCCAGCTTCCGTGCCAGAAACCACCGTCGGAATTCCGGGGGTAATTTATAAAACTACCACGGATTTTCTTTGCAGCAATTTTATATTTTTCAAGGTGTGTCTGCTCATACATAAAAATAACAGCATAACCGGGCAGAAAATTATCCAATGCGGCAGGAGAAAAATCCGGGATATTGCCATTTTCATCTACCTGCTGATCGACGTATTTTTTTATATAGTTAAAATATTTAACATCGCCGGTTGAGCGCCACATTTTTTCCATTGCAAACATCACATACCCTGCTTGCCAGCTAAAGTGATTGGATTGACCTACCCAATGAATACTATCCGGGTCAGGAAATTTTGTAATAAAACTATTTGCTGTTGTTACCGACCATTTGAAATTTTTCCCTTGTGCTTCAATACCGGTTAAACTACAAGCAAAGAGCAACAGAAAAACGGGCACACAAAACCGCCGCATTAAATACTCCATAATTTTTTATTTTATTAACCTAAGCATTAATACCTCATGCGGATGAAGTTTTGATTTAAGAGCTGTGCCGGTAGTTCCAATATCCTTTTTAGCCCACAGGTCGCGCAGAGTATAAGTATGTTTATCAAACCGCAATTCCAATTTTGCAACGTCATCGTTAATTATTTGATTTTTCCAATCATAGTTTATGTCGACCGATTTTGATCCGCGGTTGAAAAAGCACAAAGCCCAATCGCCATTTTTCAGGGGTTTGCACCAAATTTCCAGGCTATCGATTTTGCTTTGTTTAAAACCTTCTATCCCCAATGAGTCCTGGTCAATTGCAATCACTTCTTTATTTGTAAGAATATCAAGAACATCCTTAGACATTTTTCTTAAATCGTTTCCAGAAATTAAGGGAGCTGCGAGCAAAGCCCACAGCGAAAAATGGGAGCGGCTTTCGGTAAGTGTAAGAGATCCATTTCCGACTTCGAGCATATCCGGATCGTTCCAATGTCCGGGCCCGGCATATTTGCGAAGGCCATCCTGCAAATCTAATATTTGCATAACGCCCAAGGAATTATAAGCTCCACCGTGAGTATCAATGCAATCAAAGCAAGCAGTAATATCGCCAGTAGTTCTCCAAAGATGCCCAACCGAAGCAGCCCATTCCCAGGGTTTATTATTTCCCCATTCGCACATGCTGAAAACCATAGGTCTTTTAGCGGCAAAGATTGCATCTCTCATAGTAGTATAAGCGCCGACGGCATTTATACCATCCGAGCTGCACCAATCGTATTTAAGATAATCACAACCCCAGCGGGCACACATAAAAGCATCCTGGAATTCATGTCCGCGGCTTGCAATAAAGCCACCGCATGTTTTATAGCCCACATCGGAATAGAGACCCAGTTTCAAACCTTTGGAGTGAATATAGTCTGATACAGCCTGCATACCTGAAGGGAATCTTCCTTTATCAACAGTAAGAAAGCCGAGACTATCGCGTTCAGCGGTCCAGTTATCATCAATAATAATATAAATATAGCCTGCATCTTTCATACCGGTTGAAACAAGCAAATCCGCCATATCACGGATTATTTGCTCGTTATAATTTCCGGCAAAAGTGTTATAGGTATTCCAACCCATAGGAGGAGTCAGGGCAAGGTTATCGAATTTTTGCGCGAAACAGTTAATCGAAACAATTAATAGAAGAAGGAATCCAATTTTTTTCATAATATAAGTCCTTAATTTTTGTTAGTTGAGCTTACCAGAATATTAAATTTAGAATTATGACCAGAAGCAGAGCGATCAATGCAAGAAATTCGGGCCGTTTAATAAAAGGGATATTTTTATCAACGGTACCCGGAGCCAATTTTTTGACTAAACCGACGAGCTCATGTTTTGGACGTTTCTCTGTAACCAAGCTGACGGCAACAGTAATAACGGCACAAATAAAGCCAGCCCACCAAGCGCGCCAGAAATTAGCAGCCATCTCGCTTTTAACACTTGATATATATTTTTTGTAACCACTCCTCTGCAAACGATTGCATAAATGGGAAAAAATTATTTTGTTGAACCCCGAATAATTAATTCCGTTTCTAAAGTAACAGTAGCTATATCGCAGTTTTCAATTCCTTTCCCAATCATCGCTATCAGAATTTCTGCGGCTTTTTTCCCCATATTATAAAAAGGTTGATTGACAGTTGTTAAAGGCGGATCTACTAAGCTTGTAATACGATTATTCGAAAAACCTATCAGGCCGATATCATTTGGAATATTCAGCCCTTGTTCCTTGATTCTTTGGAATGCCCCGATAGCAACCGGATCATTAACAGCTAAGATTGCATCAGGTATATTATTCTCTTTGATAAGTGAATCCATGGAATTGTATCCATCCTCTTCGCACATTCCTCCAAAACGAATAAGTTCATCATTAATAGGAATAACAGATTTCTTAAGAGCTGCGATATATCCATTTAATCTTCTTCTGCAAATTCCTAATTGTTCCGGACCACCGAAATAAGCAATATTTTTGTACCCTCTAGACATTAAATAATTAACGGCATTAAAAGCGCTGTTTTCATCGTCTATTACAACTTTATTTGCATATATATCATCACATACACGATCAAAAAACACAAGTGGAATACCATAATCCATCAAATTCCGGAAATGCCCGCTGTTTTTTGTATTTTGAGAAATTGAAACAATAATGCCTGCAACCCTTTGTTTCAATAACATATTCGAATTCACAACTTCTCTTTCATAATTTTCGTTTGACTGGCAAACCAAAGTTGTGTAACCGGCTTGATATGCAATTTCTTCAATACCGCTCATCGCTTTAGCAAATGAATCGTGAGCTATTTCAGGAATAATTACAGCAATATTGGTGGTTCGATTATTTCTTAGACTATATGAAATTGGATTGGGTGTGTACCTTGAATCTTTAGCTATCTTTTTCACCCGTTTTTTAGTTTCTTCACTAATATCCGGATGATCTTTCAATGCACGGGATACAGTTGAAGCAGCTATACCCAGCTTTTTAGCTATGTCGGTTATTGTAATTTGTCTCACGTATAATATGTTTACCACAAACGTTTGCAATATAGCTCAGAGTGATTTTATTGTCAAGATATTGGGTATGAGAATTATTGAATTTGTCAGTCCCGCTGACTCTTTGCAGGAGACAATAATAAAAGATTCATGGATGCTACGCGACATCGAGTTCGCCTTTGACGAAAGATAAACTAGTTAAAGGGCAATTCATAATGAGTCCGTAAACCTTATTTCGGTTACTTTACTATTAAACCGATGCGTGTAGTAAATAAAATCATTATTTGATGATTCATAAAGTTATTTTATTTAACTTTGTTAGAATAAAGTTCGACATTAGTCAGTTCTATCCTACATTAATGTGGCGTATGGGTCTCATTTTGTCAGACTTATAAGTAAGTTATGCCCAATGCTATGATAGACCGATTAACTATCAATAGACCGACAAAAAACAGACTTTTGAATACACCGATAATAAAATTTAAATTTGCAATATGAATATTAAAGAGAAACTAACCATACCAAAACTTATAGAAGAAGCCCAATATTTTTGTGATGCTCAATCTAAATTTAAACATAAAGAACTTTTTGGAGTTACTGACGGTAAAGCCGTTGGAACTCTCATTGAACAAAAATTTCAAAAGCACTTAAACGACAAATATGAGGTTACAATTGGTTCTTCTGCAAGCGGTGTTGACTTGCCTTCCGCAGACATTTTAACTGACATAAAAGTAACATCAATAAAACAACCACAATCTTCTTGCCCTTTTAAAGATGCAAAGCAGAAAATCTTTGGACTTGGTTATAACCTTCTCGTATTCGTTTACGACAAAGCAGATGACCCTAAAACGAAAACGGCTACACTTAATTTTGTGAGTTGTTCTTTTGTTTCAAAAGAAAGAACTGCTGACTATACAACGACTTTCCGATTGAGAGAAATGGTTAAAGATAAAGCCAACGAAGCCGACATCATAGCTTATCTCAATGACAAGAATATACCTGCTGACGAAATAACTGTAGCAAAATTAGCTGCTCAAATTTTACAAACACTACCAGAACAAGGCTATTTAACTATTTCTAATGCATTGCAATGGAGATTACAATATCAAAGAATTGTCGCAT
>Ga0116114_1001789_pt1 | contig 10512 bp, 8 predicted proteins | sample June2015DPH_10_5_FD_89823 | JGI IMG/M metagenome (GOLD analysis project Ga0116114, IMG submission 89823) | Peatland microbial communities from SPRUCE experiment site at the Marcell Experimental Forest, Minnesota, USA - June2015DPH_10_40 | ecosystem: Environmental > Terrestrial > Soil > Wetlands >... | reverse complement strand
CTGTGGGCTTGCCTCGACGCGGAACTTCAATCCTACCGCGCGGGCGGCGGCGAAGTGGACGATGGAGGAGCTGAGCGCGGAGAACCTGGAGTGGCTGCGCGGGCTGCCGAAGGGGCCGCTGCAGCCGGAGCCGCGGACACCGGACGAGGCGCGCGTGACCTTGGCGCACGGATCGCCGCTGAATGAGGACCAGTACATCCAGAAGATGCGGGACGCGTGGGCCCCGCTGCGGCAGATGACCACGGCGATCACGTTTGTGGGGCACACCCACATTCAGGGTGGATTCGCGCAGAGGCTGCACGACTGGCACGAGCTGCGGCCACGCTACGCGGGCCGCGGGGGCAGCGAGATGTGGACGCTGGCGATTGCGCCGGGCATGCGCTGCCTGATCAATCCGGGGGCGGTGGGGCAGCCGCGCGACTTCGACTGGCGGGCGGCGTTTGCCATCTACGACAGCGAGGCGAATGAGGTGGCGTTCCACCGCGTGCCGTACGACGTGGCCAGGGCGCAGGCGCGGATACGGAGGGCAAAGCTGCCGGAGCGGCTGGCTGCGCGGCTGAGGGAGGGGCGATAGAGCAGTGGTCGGTGGCCAGTGCTAAGTGGTCAGTCAGACGGTGGTGGAGGATTGCTCTTCGAGCGTGGAGGCGAGCGATTCCCATTCGGTCGTCAGTGTGTTGCGCTGATTGCGGAGTTCGTCGAGTTCAGCGACGGTGCGCTGCGACTCTTCGGCGGAGACGTAGTGGCCGAGACTCTCCTCGGCGGCGGCGATGCGCGAGTCGATGCTGGCGAGTTCCTGCTCGATGGCAGCTACGCGGTCTTCCAGCTTCTTCAGTTTGATGGGATTGAGCCGCTTGGAGTGTCCGGCTGCTTTGACTGGCTCGGGCGTTGGGGCTGGTTCCGGTGGCGCCGGCTCGGCAGCGGATGGCTTGAGGGAATCTGAAAGCGAGGCGGCGACCTGTTCCGGGCCGCCGGATTTGCGCCAGAGGTAGTCCTCGTAGTTGCCGGGATAGATGTGGACGCGGTGGTCTTCCACCTCGAAGACGCGCGTGGCCAGGCCGTCGATGAAGTAGCGGTCGTGGGAGACGAAGAGGACCGTGCCGGTGAAGTTGGCGATGGCCTCGAGCAATACGTCCTTGGCGCGCAGGTCGAGGTGGTTGGTTGGCTCGTCGAGCAGAAGCATGTTGGCGGGCGACACCAGCATCTTTGCCATGGCGTAGCGGTTGCGTTCGCCGCCGGAGAGAACGCCGAGCGGTTTGAATACGTCGTCGCCGGAGAACATGAAGCAGCCCAGCAGCGATCGCAGTTCGACGACGGGGACCTTGGGCGCGATGGCGCTGATGTCGTCCAGCATAATTGCGGTGGGGTCGAGTACCTTGTACTGGTCCTGCGCGAAGTAATCGGCGAGGACGTTGTGGCCGAGGCGGACCTTGCCGCTGGTGGGCGGTTCCAGGCCGCTGAGCAGGCGGATCAGGGTGGATTTGCCCGCGCCGTTGGCGCCGACCAGTGCGATGCGGTCGCCGCGGTTGATCTGGAAGCCGACGTCGATGAGCACGTGGTTCACGCCGGCAGGCTGGCCATCGATGAGCGGCATTGGATAGTCCTTCGACAGGTGCGAGACCTCGATCACCGTGCGGCCGGAGGCTGGCGGCTGCGGGATGGTGAAGTGGATAGTCGCTTCCTCTTCCGGCACCTCGATGCGCTCGATCTTCTCCAATTCCTTGATGCGCGACTGCACCTGCTTGGCCTTGGTGGCCTGGTAGCGGAAGCGGTTGATGAAGGCCTCCAACTGCTCGATGCGGTCGCGCTGGTTCTTGTACGCGGCCATCAAGGTCGCCCGGCGCTCCTCCTTCTGTGTGAGGTACTTTTCGTAGTTGCCGTGGTAGGTGTGGATCCGCTTGTTCCATATCTCGATGGTCTTCGAGACGGTGACATCGAGGAAGTAGCGGTCGTGGGAGACGAGAATGTATGCGTTGGGATAGTCGTGCAGGTAATTCTCCAGCCAGTTGCGCGACTCCAGGTCGAGGTGATTGGTGGGTTCGTCGAGCAGAAGCAGGGAGGGCTTTTGCAGCAGCAACTTGGCCAGGGAGATGCGCATCTGCCAGCCGCCGGAGAACTCCTCGGTGGGGCGCTCCCAGTCCTGCTTGGCGAAGCCGAGGCCGCCCAGCACGGCGCCGACCTGTGAGTCGAGCGTGTAGATGTCGTGGACGTGGAGATGGTTGGCGATGTCGGAGTAGCGGTCGGCGGCGGCGCGGTACTCGCGCGAGCCGGGGTCGGCGGTCGAGAGCGTGTGGGTGATCTCTTCGGCCTCGCGCTCCAGCGCGTGCAGATGGTCGAAGACGGAGAGGCACTCGGCAAATACGGTCCTGCCGCTGAGGGCGAGGCCGTCCTGCGGCAGGTAGCCGATGGTCATGCCCTTGACGCGCGTCAGTTCACCGTAGTCCAGCGTCTCCAGGCCGGCCAGGATTTTGAGAAGAGTGGATTTGCCGGTGCCGTTGCCACCGACCAGGCCGGTGCGCTCGTCCGGCGTGATCAGCCAGTTGGCGTCTTCAAAGAGGAGTTTGGGGCCGAAGCGCTTGCCGGCTGCGGAGAGTTGAAGCATCAGTTTCTATTTTCTCATTGCGGAAGGTTTTTCACTGATGGAAGGCGTCGCGCTTCAAGCGAAATGCGGGGATTCTTCCTGCCCCAGCCAGCAAGCTGGCCGGGGACCCCGTTCGCTGCGCTCAGAATGACAAGCATACGGATGCGGCTAGGAGTAGAAACCAGCAACTGGCTCTGCTACTGTCATCACTGGGAGCCAGATGCCTTTCGACGCACACGTACCTTCCGATGGTTTGGGAGCGCCGCCGCTTGCGCCGCCGCCGTTGCCGAGCGCGGAGGCCGCGCCCCCACAGGCCGCGGCAGGGCCGGAGCCGAGCGCCGTTGCGCCCATCTGGTTGCAGCGCACGTCGCTGTTTGTGCTGGTGCTGTTCTGCGTCTACCTGGGCGTGCTGGTGATGATCCTGCCCTGGTGGACCAAGGTCTGGGACCACAACCTCTTCATCCAGTCGCGGCCCGCCCTGGCTGCGGTGCTGCACAACGGGGCGGTGCGCGGGCTGATCTCGGGGGTGGGACTGCTGGATATATGGATCGGCGTCTCGGAGGCGATACACTACCGCGACCACCGGCAATAGACTGCGCTCGCTCGACGGGAGATGCCGCAGAGGCTTTGCGCAGGAGGAGACGAAGACACGATGCAACGAAAAAATCCTGGACCGCTTGCCGCCGCGCCGCTGGCGTATGAGAACCCGGAGTTTCTGAACTCGCACGACGGCCGTATGCTGCGCATGATGGCTGAGTACCAGGAGCCGATGGCGCGCTTCCGCCGCGAGCGCATCCAGGACACGGTGGTCTTCTTCGGCTCGGCGCGCTTCCGCGCTCTGGATGTGGCAAGCCATGAGCTGGAGCTGCTGGAGAACACCGGCTCCACGACGCCCGCGCCCGCCGCCGAGCAGCCCGCGCGGCCCGATGAGGTGCAACGCGGCGAGGCCTCGGAGCAGAGGCTGCGCCTGGCCGAGGCCGCCGTCGAGATGTCGCGCTACTACGAGGACGCGCGCACGCTGGCCGGGCTGGTGTCGCGCTGGGCGATGACGCTGCCCGGCCGCCGCCGCCGCTATGTGATTACCTCGGGCGGCGGGCCGGGGATCATGGAGGCGGCCAACCGCGGGGCATACGAGGCGGGCGCGAAGACCATCGGCCTCAACATCAAGCTGCCCTTCGAGCAGATGCCCAACCCCTACATCACTCCCGACCTCAACTTCGAGTTCCACTACTTCTTCCTGCGCAAGTTCTGGTTCGCGTATCTGGCCAAGGCGCTGGTTGTCTTTCCCGGCGGATTTGGCACGCTGGACGAGATGTTCGAAGTGCTGACCCTGGCGCAGACCCAGAAGCTGGACAAGAAGATCCCCGTGCTCATCTACGGATCGAGTTACTGGAAGAGCGTGCTGAACCTCGACATTCTCGCCCAGAAGGGCGCCATCGCGATGAAGGACCTCGACCTGTTCCAGTATGTGGACACGCCGCAGGAGGCGTTCGCGCTGCTGAAGGCGAGCCTGACCGTCGACCTGGAGCACGAGGCCGCCTTCGAGCGCGAACACGCGCTGCCGGGCATCGGCGTGCCGGATGTTCCCGCGCCCAGCGCGCAGGATCTGCTGGGGCCGGACATTGCGAAGACACGATAGGAGTCGATCCCGCCATCCCAAAAAAATCGCGAAGGATGGGGCACCCGGCGCGTTTGAGCTTATGTGCCACTCCATCCCCGTGCCCAATTTGGTTCGGCTTTGCGCACAATTCTTGGTGCAGTCATCTTCCCTTCATCTGCCTTCGCAAGACTGGAGGCGCAGGCAGTTGAGCCAGAGCCGGAGGCACCACCATGGTCCAGAGCGTCTCCTACCTATGGCGCGAGCCGCGCGCCGCCGAGGGATTCACCGCCGGGGTGTCGCTGCACAGCCACACCAACCAGTCGAGGGAGACGCTGGACTTTATTGCCGAGCTCTCCACCGACTGGGGCGTGCTGCAACCTCTCATGCGCTGGGCGGAGCGGCGCTGCCGGCGCACCACCGGCATCCGGCCCGACTACGCGCGCAGCTACTGGACTCCGCCGCTGACGCCGCGCCTGGCCTTCGACCTGGAGCGCACGCAGATAGAGGAGAAGCTACAGATGCCGGCCATGGTCTCGCTCACCGACCACGACGACATTCAGGCGCCGATGCTGCTGCGCTCGCTCGCGTCGGCGCGGCAGATTCCCGTCTCGCTGGAGTGGACGGTGCCGTATGGATCCTACGCGGCGCAGTCGGCCTTCCACCTGGGCATCCACAACCTGCCCAGCGCCACCGGAGCGGAGTGGATGCGGCGCATGGAGGCGTTCACGGCTGTCCCGGTGGGCGAGCGCCCGGCAAAGTTGCTGACCGAGATGCTGGCCGAGCTGGACGAGCTGCCCGGCGTGCTGATTGTCTTCAACCATCCGCTGTGGGACCTCTACCGCATCGGCCAGGAGCGGCACCGCTTTCTGGTGAATGATTTTCTCGCCGTATACGGCCAGTTCTGCCACGCCGTCGAGCTGAACGGCCTGCGCAACTGGGACGAGAACCGCGAGGCGGCGACGCTGGCACGCCAGTGGAACCAGGTGCTCATCAGCGGAGGCGACCGGCACGGCGTGGAGCCCAACGCCAACCTCAACCTGACGCGCGCCGTCAGCTTCACTGAGTTTGTGCATGAGGTGCGGCGCGAACGGCAGAGCCATGTGCTCTTCATGCCACAGTACGCCGAGCCGTGGAAGCACCGCATCCTGAACTCCACGCTGGCCGCCATCCGCAACTATCCAGACTTCCCCGAGGGATCGCGGCGCTGGGACGATCGCGTCTTCCACCCCGACGCGGAGGGGAATTCGCGACAGCTCTCGGAGCTATGGACGAGTGGCCACGCGCCGGTTTATCTGAGCGCGGTGCTGGCGATGGTGCGCCTGCTGGGCGCCGCGCCGGTCTCCAGCGGCCTGCGCCTGGCCTGGAACGACGCCAGCGCCATGCGCAGCGCGCTGGCCGAGCGCAAGGCGTAGAGCGCAGCGGTCTGCTTACTTCGGCGCGGGAGATGGATTCGCGGATGGGGCTGCGCTGTCGGCCCAGTAGCCATTGCGCGCGGAGACCACGAGGCCCGCGTAGCCAGGCACGCGCAGCTCTATAGCGTGGAAGCCAGCGTGCGGCGCCTGCGGCTGAAAGCTCAGCACATAGCGATTGGGAATGTGGTTGGAGATGGTCTGAAGATTGCGTTCGAGGCCCTTCTGGTTGCCCAGCTTGAAGTACTCGCCCCCGGTCAAGCGGGCGACGGTCTCGGGAATATTTTTCTGCAGGCCGTCGAAGATGGCGATGGCGGCAGCCCTGGCCAGCGCCAGCGGCGGCGCCAGCAATTCCAGACAGCCGTACGCCTGTTCGGCGGGATTCTCCTTGAGGTTGACGTTGGGGTCGTTGGGATCGCGGCTCATGCATCCGTGGGCCGGGCCGGGGGTTGGGTCGGCGAGGGCCTTGGCGGAGCCGTTCTTCAGCTCGTCCCTGCCGCTGGAGAATCCAAAGCTGTAGATCACGGTGTTGGTGTCGCTGATCTCGCGCAGCGCGTCGTCCAGCCGGAGCTTGCTGCCGTGGTCGTTGCTCTCGCTGACCAGCAGGATGGCGCGGCGGTACTCGGCGGGCTGCTTGCGCAGCAGGTCGACCGCGAAGCCAATGCTGTCCAGAATCGCCGCCCCATTGTCTCCGTTGTCGTCGGCGATGAGCGCGTTGATGGCATGAGCGGCGAGGTCGTTGTCTGCGGTGAAGTCCTGCACGAGGACGGGCGAGCTGTCGAAGCCGACGACGGCAATCTTGTGGGGGACGGCCCCGACGATGGAGCTGAGCATGGGAGCCAGCGCGCGGTACCTGTCCAGCTCATCGGCGCCCGCGCCTCCGCCATCCAGCACGATGACCAGCGCCAGCGGCTCGCCGCCGGTGTCCTGTTCCAGGGTGAGCTTCTGCGGGACGCCGTCGTCGGTGAGAACAAAGTCGTCGGCCTTCAGGGTGAAGATGAGCTGCCTGGATTTATTGCGGACGAGGGCGGGAACAAGAACCAGAGTGGAGCGGGTGGTGAGAGTGGAGGCTTGCGCGGCATCGGCAGCCGGAGGCGCGACACTCGTCGAGTCCGGCGGCGCGAGTGCATTCTGTGCCGCGCCCTGCGCGAGTGAAAGCGTCGCCGGGGTTGCCCACAGGATGCAGGCGAGCGCGAGTGCGGCGTGGCGCGTCATCAAGACTAGTGTATCCGGAAGCGATTGCGGCGACCGTGTTCCATATCGCCGGCTAGGAGAGCTGCAGCCAGAAGAATCCGTTGGGTGCCAGTACTGCGCGCTGGAAGTCTTGCGAGGGCTGCTCGAGGCTGGAGCGCCGCTTGTTGTCGGGAGTGAGGGTGAGGGTCAGCTCCTTCTTGTCGCGCAGCACCACGACGGCGAGGGGACGTCCGTGGCTGTCCTTGATCGCCTTGGTCCAGTCGGCGGAGCTGGCCACGGGCTTTGCGTTGGCGCGCACCACCACGTCGCCGGCGCGCATTCCGGCCAGCGCGGCGGGCGAGTTGGCCTCCACACTGCGCACCAGAAGCCCCGCGCCGCCGGGCACGCCGAAGTAGCCGGCGAGTTGCGAGCTCATCGTCTCCAGCATGGCGCCGGTGTAGGAGGGATTCATCAGCAGGGGGCCGAGGAAGCTGTTGCCGCGCACAGGTGGGGCGGGAGAGGCGGGAGCGGCAGGGGCGGCGAAGTAGATGCTGCCCTCGATCTCGGAGGGCTGCTCCTGCGGCTCGGGGACGGTGAGGTGCTGCTCCCACGCCTGCCGTTCGACCTCCTCCTGGCTGGCCAGCTGCGTGGTCACGGTAATCGGCTGACCATCGCGGCTGATGACGAGGACGACGGTCTTTCCCGGAGGAGACTCGTGCAGCAATCGGCTGAGCTGCTCCGCGCCCTCGATGGCCTGGCCGTTCACGCGCAGAATGACGTCGTACTCGCGCAGGCCCGCCTTGCCGGCCGGGGCGTCGTGGTCCACCTGGACGATCTCCGCGCCGCGCGCCTCTTTCAGCTTGAGCGGCGCTACCTGGTCGGCGGGAACGTCGCGTATGCCGACGCCGAGATAGCCCTGAGCGACGCGCGCGGGAGGCGCGCCCGATCCGCTCAGGAAAAACAGCGTAGCGCTGACAGCCTCCGGGCCACTGGCATGGGCGCACTGGGTCGCGACAGCCGAAGCCGCCAGCAGTACCAGTCCGTAGCCCAGTGCCCTCTTCATTGACTCGAACCTCGAACCTTGAACCTCGCGCCTACTGTATGTCCGCGGTTCCGGCCAGCGCGTGTGTGCTGACGGTGCGGATGTATGGATTCACGTCCGTGGTGGAGACGGTGCGCATCACCTTGCGCACGCTGGAGTCCGACTCGACCGGCTGCAGCAGGCTGATGGCGCGCGTACGCACCTGCGGGCTGGAGTCGTGCATCAGGGCCTCCAGTACCGCGTCGCGGACCCTCTGGTCCTCGACCACGTAGGGCTGCAACCCATCCAGCGCATTCATCCGCACGGCCGGGCTCTTGTCGTAGCGCAGGCTCACCAGAAGCGCGCTGCGAATGCCCCCGCCATCCGGTCCGCCGACGCACTGGTGTCCCGCGCGGCACTCGTTGGCCAGCAGCGCCACCGAGTCCATCCGCACTCCATTGGTCGCCGGGGCCTTGGTCCCAATCAGCAGCAACTGGCGAATCTGCGGGTCGTCCAGCGAGCCCTGCACCGTCTCCGGGACCACGCGGTTGTAGGTCACCTGCACGACCTGCGAGTTGGGCGTCTGCACAATGCCGCTGATGTTGGCGATCGTCCCGTTGGTGGTATTGCTCAGCACCACCGGCGACGGCAGCCTGGGCTGGTGTGCCACCTGGTAGCGGTTGGTGAAGTTGCCCGCCAGAAAGCCCACCCCGATCAGCAGCGTCATCAGCGCCGGAGCGCCCTGCATGTGGCCCATCCAGGCGAAGAGATTGCTGCGCAGGCGGTTCAGCAGGCCATGCGGCGGAATCGTGTCCAGCGCCTCATCCAGCCGCATGCGCGCGCTTGCCAGCAGGTTCGGCGAGGGATCGACCACGGGGTTCGAGGCCAGCGCCTCGTGCAGGTCAAGCTGCGCCTGCAGCTCGCGGCTGCACGCCTCGCAGCCGGCCAGATGCTCCTCCAGCGAGGCCATCTGCTCATCCGGCAGCTCGCCGTAGGTGACAAGAACTATATTTTGCTGCGCCTTTTCGCACTTCATCGCTCTACCTCATCCGGCCTCAAACAATTGCCTCTGCAAAATGCCGTCCCGGGTCTATGCCATCGCCCGTCTACCCTGCCGTCTTCACTTGCCACTCGAACCTCGAACCTTGAACCTCATACCTAACTTTTCAACTCCGCCAGCTCGATTCGCAGCTTGCGAGTCGCGCGGAAGAGCGTATTCTTTGCCGTCTCCTCGGTGGTGCTCAGCATCTCGCCGATGGTGCGCAGCTTCAGTCCCTGGTAGTGCTTCAGCTCGAAGACCATGCGTTCGCGCGGGGTCAGTTTGTCCAGCGCCTGGTGGATGCATTGGCCCATGCGCTTGCGGTCGAGCTCGCGCGCGGGGTTGGCCATGGCGCGGGTGTCGGAGATGTTCGACAGCAGGTCCATCTCGTCGCCGCGCGCGTCCAGCACCGTGGCCGGGTCCTCGCGACGGCTCTTGCGCCGCCGCAGGTGGTCCAGGCACAGATTGGTCACAATGCGGTAGAGCCAGGTGTAGAACGAGCACTCAAACCGAAAGTTTCCCAGGTGGCGATACGCCTTCAAGAACGCCTCCTGATGCACGTCCTGGGCGTCCTGCTCGTTGCTCAGCATGTGCAGCGCCAGGCGCAGGACGGGCTGGTCGTAGCGTCGCACCAGCGAGTCGAATGCGCTGCGGTCGCCGCGTTGCGCCTCTCGGATCAGGTCGTCGTCCTCGGTGCGCTGTTGGGCGCGCGCTTCCAGCTGCTCCTGGGTCAGCTTACCGCCGTTCCTGTCGGTCCTGGTTCCGAATTGAGCCGCGGGCTTGGCCATCGCTGGGGACGATTCTATCGCTCCAGAGCGACTTGCGCCCACACGGGCCGACGCGTCCAGCAGCGCGGAGAGGCGCAGCGCCGGGGGCAACGCCTTCGCGCCTCGCGCGCGGCCGCCGCCAACCATCGCCGAAAGCACCGGCGAAAACTCTCCGCCGGTCTCCAGACCTAAAGCATTTGCATTCATCGTCACTGACTCCGGAGCCAGGAAATGGGTCACTTCAATAGACCGCCGCGCCGCCAAAAGGTGAGCGGGGAAGCAGTTGCTGGTTGCAGGTTGTTCGTGCTGTCATCCTGAGCGGAGCCTCTCGCGGTCTCATCGCGAGAGGCGTAGTCGAAAGACCCCGATGAAGCTGGCCCCTCCACAACCGACCGAACCTTTCTCACACAAAACTCCCGCCCTTGCCTTCCCACCTACATCCGCTCAACCTATAAACTCAACCCATGCCCCCAAGCCCGGCCCAGCCCACCCTCTTCCCCGCCCCAACCGCCAAACCAGCCTCCCGCAATACATCCGGCAAATGGATCTCCGCCCACTGCGACGGCGGCGCGCGCGGCAATCCCGGCCCGGCGGGCTTTGGCGCGCTGATTCAGGACACCGACGGCGCGGTCCTCGCCGAGCTCTCCGAGTTCCTCGGCATCCAGACCAACAACTTCGCCGAGTACTCCGGCCTGCTGGCCGCGCTCGACTTCGCGCTCCAGAACGGCCACCGCCGCCTGCGCGTCGTCTCCGACTCCGAGCTGATGGTCAAGCAGATTCAGGGCAGGTACAAAGTGAAGAGCCCGCTCCTGCGCCCGCTCTTCGACCAGGCCAAAAAAAAGATCGCGCAGCTCGATGGATTTGAGATCACCCACGCCCTGCGCCACAAGAACAAGGACGCCGACCGCCTCGCCAACCAGGCCAT
>Ga0116114_1001785_pt1 | contig 10533 bp, 6 predicted proteins | sample June2015DPH_10_5_FD_89823 | JGI IMG/M metagenome (GOLD analysis project Ga0116114, IMG submission 89823) | Peatland microbial communities from SPRUCE experiment site at the Marcell Experimental Forest, Minnesota, USA - June2015DPH_10_40 | ecosystem: Environmental > Terrestrial > Soil > Wetlands >... | reverse complement strand
TTCTCTTTTGAATGCCATTACAGTTGTGCCCGGAGCTATAGGTGCATGGCGGAAATCAGCTATTAAAGAAATAGGAGGGTATATAACCGATACATTAGCAGAAGATATGGATTTGACCTGGCGCTTAAGGGAAAACGGCTGGAAAGTTGATACCGAAAATGAAGCAATAGGTTACACCGAGGTTCCTGATTCAATAAGTTCGTTTTTTAAACAAAGATTCAGATGGTCTTTTGGAACATTACAATGCTTGTGGAAGCATAAATCAGCATTATTTCATTACGGGTGGTTTGGCGGGTTGGCGCTTCCTTCACTTTGGATTTTTCAAATTGTTTTTCAAATTATTGCACCTCTCGTAGATATACAAATAATCTACACATTGGTCCAATTTTTTAGAGCATGGATAGCACAGGGAATTCATACTCAGGATTGGCAGCCGCTCCCACAAACACTTCAACTTCTTGAGCAGACGGCATTCTTTTATGTTTTACTTTTCTTAATAGAATTAACGGGCGCTGTTACAGCCTTTAAATTTGATAAAGAAAAGTTAAGACTTCTCTGGTGGCTTTTCCTGCAGCGTTTTGTTTACAGACAGCTTATGTATGCTGTTGTTTGGAAAGCAGTAACTAATGCTTTTACAGGTAGAAAACAGGGATGGGGAAAACTTCAAAGGAAGGCTACAGTTAACTCTCAAGTTAAGAATTAATAACTGAAGTTACTCAAATTATATTTAAAATTCTTAATAACTGCGTAACTTCAGTTAATAACTTAAAATTATTTATTCTTTTACCGATATAAGCAGTAATGGAATCTCGCTTGATTTATTAATTTTTGGAGTAATGCTCCCTTCCCAAAAAGCTTCTGCTCCTTTTGTACCATGAGTGGCAAGTATAACCAGGTCGGCGTTAAATTTTTTGGCGGTCTCTGCAATAGCTACAGCAGGCTCATTTCTTGAAGCGCTGGAGGATACTTTTAGCCCGGACGATTCGAGTTCTTCCTGAAGGCGCTGCAGGTAGTCTTTGGCATCCGGTACGAGCATATCAAGCATTTTAGAAGTAGTACCCGGTAAAAAACGGTTTGCGGGAGTCAATTCTCCCGACATATTGCCGAAATGAGGAATAGCCACCAAAAGGTGAATCTTAGCATTGCACATTTTAGCCAATACTGAAGCATATTTCAAAGCATGTTCATGATCGGGGTTTCCATCTAAGGGGACTAAAAAATTTTCAAAATTAGCGGACGCATTTATTTTTTTTTGGGTGGGGTTTACCAACAGCACAGGAGTATTTCCCAAAGAAATAACCTTCTGTGCAATAGAACCAAACAATAAATGTTGGAGTCCGCTACTGCCGTGTGTACACATAATTACCAGATCCTGGTTCAATTCTTTAGAATGTTCGGAAATACTTTGAGAAACATTTCTTACACTCGTATCATGCACATGGGTATGAACATTAATCCCTTTAAAAATTTCCAAAGCAGCTATTGAATTCAGATATTGTTCTGCCTGGCCGGGACTTGTTAAATGCCTTTGACCGTGTACGGTATCCGGCGCGTCCGTCTCAATAATGTGAATTAAAGTAACCGAAACATTAATTTTCTTTGCAAGCCGCAATGCAACGGGAAGTACCGATTCTGCTAAAGCCGAGCCATCAAGCGGAATTAATAAATTATTAATTATTGATTTAACCACTATAAAATACCTGGTAAATTAAAAAGATATTTAAAAATATAATTAAAGCTGCGATAATTGTAACTATCAATGTAGTCAATTTTTTATTTACAAGAATGCCCATAATTTCTTTCTTCCCTGTAAATATTACCAAAGGAATAATAGCAAACGGCAGCCCGAAACTTAAGATTACCTGGCTCATTACAAGTGTCCTTGTCGGGTCAAGACCAATTGCAATCACTAAAATTGAAGGAACTATTGTTACTAAACGCCTTAGCCAAATGGGTATATGCCTGTGAAGGAATCCCTGCATAATAACCTGGCCGGCATGTGTACCAACCGTAGAGGAAGATAAACCTGAAGCTAAAAGTGAAATAGCGAAAATCCAGCTTGCCGCTTTACCTAATAATGGCTGTAATGTTATGTGCGCTTGTTCTATTGTTGCAATATTAGTAAGTCCATGCTTGTAAAAAGTGGCTGCGGCCATTATAAGCATTGCCATATTTACCAAACTTGCAATTCCCATAGCAATTGTAACGTCAAGAATCTGGAAACGGAAGAGCTTTTTTAATTTATCGGGGTTCTTTACTATAATTCTTTGTTGAGTTAGCGCCGAATGGAGAAATATTGCATGCGGCATTACAGTTGCACCAAGGATCCCTGTTGCCAAAAGTATACTTTCCGTACCTGAAAATTGAGGAACAAATGAATGATACAAAAGAACACCGACATTAGGCTTATCAAGAAATGTTTCAACAAGGTAACTGCCTGCTATAACACTTACCATAATTGTAATGGCTATTTCAAGCGGCCTAAAACCATAGCGCTGCAAACCCAAAATCAGGAAAGTACAGATAGCGGTTAATATACCTCCAATCATTAATGGAAAACCGAAAAGCAAATTAAATCCCAGGGCAGCGCCTAAGAACTCTGCAAGGTCGGTAGCCATAGCGACAATTTCCATAATACCCCACATACCATATACAACCGGTTTACTGAAGCGGTTCCTGCAATGTTCGGCTAAATTAATACCGGTTGCAATTCCAAGTTTTGCAGAAAGTGTTTGCAGCAGCATAGCCATTAGGTTGCTTGCGAGAATAACCCACAATAACATATAGCCGAATTCAGAGCCCCCTTGTATATTCGTAGCAAAATTTCCCGGATCGACGTAAGCTACACTGGCAATAAATGCCGGGCCCAAAAAAGGCATAAATCTTTTGAAAAAACTTCTATGCATTTTTCCGGATAATGTTTCTTCCGCCGAAATCCTTGTATTTTCGTCTTGTAATGCTATAGATGAGTTTATTAAATTTTTCATTCTTTACATTTTAATTTAGATTTCAACATGAACCCGTAAAGAAAAAACATTGACAGGCCCGCGATCTTTGTTGTATGCAGGATTAAGAATAAATTGATAGTCAGGACTGGCATGAAGAAACTCAAATACTTTAAGTGAGTAATACGCTTCAAGTATTGATTCAGGTGAATAATTTAAATTCCCGTCCCCGATAAGAAATCCATACCCGCCCGCTTCAAGATAAGCCTGGTGATCTTTGGAAATTTGATTTATAACAAATGCTATTCCCGCATTATCATCTTTACGGGACCATAAGTTTCCGTCAAAGGAAAGTCCGGCGCTTGAAGTCTGATCTATTTCAGTAAACATCCAGGTTTCATTTTTACCGTCATTCCATCCAAATCTTATGAACATACCGATATCATCTGTCAGATTTTGTTCGGCGTTAAACCCGAAACCGTACTTTGTTCTTCCTTGTGCCCGCGTATCGACTATATTTACATCACCCGCCGGTAACTGAGTTGCCAGTATATAATTACCCATATCTGCATGGGTCAAGAAAGCTAATACACGCACTGCTCCCGGCTGTCCTGAAAGCGAATATTCGTGCTCAGCTTCAAAAGTTTCCGAATGATCATTCTTAAAATTATACTCCATGTCCATTGCGTTCGCAGATTTTGCCACCTGTGCAGTTGATATTCTGAACGCCCATTCCGGCATTATATATTCACCGACAAGCCCTGATGTATAACCCTTTGTATCAGCCGGGTAATCCCATGCCCCGTTATCCATCAAAGACCAATTCATAAACTGCGTACGGGGGTCATTGGAAAATTTATTGTTATCGAAAAAGTCGATCATACTGAACCTGCCGACTGAAAGGGAGAAGTAAGAATCCGGTTTTTTAGTTTGTACCTGGTTTTCTCCATCCGCCACAGGAATGTATTCTGATGACAGGGGGAAAATTTGTTTAATGAAAAAACGGTTTAAATTAAATCCCGGCGTCGGGTCGCCTACTCTGTACACCTCGCCATTAGGAAAACCCGCAATTCCCGTTGTTCCGCTGAATCCCTGGCCTCCTGCAATTTCTACGTTAAAATATACCTCACTGTTTTCCCATAATTTCTTGCCAAGGAAAAGAGTAGACGTTATTGATGTTGCGGTTTCTGCATTATTATTAAGGCTGTTAGTCCCTGAATATTGAGCGCTGAATGAAGGATGATACTGGGTAATAGTTGTTTCCTGAAAATGCACCGACCAATCTTTGATTGAATTTGTATCGGGAGTTTCCTGCGCATGGACAGGGAAACATAAAACAGATATAAATAAAAAAATCTTCAGTAAATTTTTGGCCATTGTAAATTCTTCCGTTTTTTAGAATTATGCCGGTGAACGGTATAATTTTTCAATATTAAATTTTTAAACTGTATTATTTTACTCCCACAAAAACATTTTGCGCAAGTTCATTGCTGATATTATGGGATTTCCCTTTTATCAGCACTTCCATAGAATTATCAAATTCTATTTTTTTCTTAATAATGATATTTTCCTTTAGTCTAATACCAAGTTCAGAGATATAGCAAAGAAAGTTTTCATCAAAATCATTTACCCGCGCCACCTTTCCCGATTGACCTTCATCAAGTTCGGAGAGAGGTTTCGTTCGCTTTATCTTAGGCATCTTACCGTTTTTCGACGGAATCGGATCGCCGTGAGGGTCGTACTCCGGGAAATGAAGCATCACCTCCAACCTATTAATTAAATCATCTGAAGATGAATGCTCCAGCCGGTTAGCTTCTTCATGTACTTTATCCCAGGGCATACCAACGATCTGATTGAGAAAGACTTCCCATATTCTATGACGCCGCACTATATTACGTGCATAGTTCTTACCCTCAATAGTTAAAGCAATACCTTTATAAGGTTCATATAATATGTAACCTTCCCCGGAAAGTTTCCGCAGCATATCCGTAACCGCAGCATTAGATACGGAAAGTTTTTTTGCAATCAGGCTTGGTTTTATTTTTCCTTTCTGATCCAAATTTTTAAATATTATACCTAAGTAATTTTCTTCTGAAATATTTTGCATATTTAAGGATGTTTTTAAATTAAATTTAAGCAACCTTAATAATATTATCAAGTGAGCTTAAACACAGAGAGGTAATTCAATTATCCCGGGGAAAAATTTGCAGATGAAATAAAACAAAAATATTAGTATTGATATTAATTGTACTGCTTAATTAGAGTAAGTATTCACACAAAAAAGAGGCTGATTTCTATAGAAACACAGCCTCTTTTTTTTAACAGCTTAGTAAATATTTTTACCTCTATCTGTAAGAATTCAGTTCCTTCATATAATTAGCTCTTTCAAACTGAGAGGGATCTGCAACGTTTTTATAGCTCATGCTTCCTCTCATTTGATTAAGCGATTCATACTCATTAACTTCCATCCAATTCTTTAATTGCGTAATTACTTCCGAAATATGACTAATACCAAATTTAAGTAAGCATGAAAGCATTTGTGTAACTTTAGCACCCGCCATAATCATCTTAATAACATCTTTTTCCGTATAAATACCGCTTGTAGCAGCAAGGTCTGCATTTATTCTACTATATATTATGGCGATCCATCTAAGAGGAAGTCTCATAGCATTAGGCGTACTTAGAAGAACATTAGGCACAACTTCAAGTTTTTCAAGATCAATATCCGGCTGATAAAATCTGTTGAACAAAACCAGACCATCTGCACCGGCTTTATCTAACTGACTTGCCATACAGGCTATTGAACTAAAAAATGGCCCGATTTTAACAGCGACAGGGATTTTAATTGAATTTTTAACCTCTTTAACAATATCAATATATGATTGTTCAATTTCTGCACCCGATTTACTTACATCGGTAGCAAGCCTGTAGATATTTAATTCTAAGGCATCTGCACCTGCCTGTTCAATTTTTTTAGCATATTCAATCCAGCCACCGGGAGATTTTCCGTTTAAACTTGCAATAACAGGAATTGAAACGGCATTTTTAGCTTTATTAATATGTTCAAGATATTCATCCGGCCCAGTTTTAAAGAAAGATATCGCAGGAAAATAAGAGAGAGCTTCAGCATTATTTTCCATATTGTCTGTAGTGTGATGATAAAATTCCAGTTCTTCCTGTTCAATTTGTTCTTCAAATATAGAATAGATAACCACGGCGCCTGCACCTGAATCTTCCATCAATTTTAGGTTTTTTATATCCTGAGAAAGCGGCCCGGCAGAAGGAACTATCGGACTTGCCAGTTTTAATCCTAAATAATCAGTACTTATATCCATTGTAATACCTCATTTAAATCGAGCCCTAACTTTACCTGTCAAAAAAATATCTTAATCAATAAGTAATCCAGCAGGATAAAATTAGAGCAGACATTAACTTTTTATGTTATTTATTTGTTTTTTCCTCTTTACCAGCTAAGGCTAATTGCTCATACTGCTTCCATTTTACATTGACATCCTGTTGAGCCTGTTCCATCAATTTTTCAGCAACTTCCGGATTAGATTTGACTAACATTTTGTAACGAGTTTCCATATATGTATAGTCTTTTAATGGAATTTTCAATCCTTTTGATTCCAATTTAAATGGATTTTTTCCTTCTTTAGTAAGATCAGGATTAAAACGATATAACTGCCAATGACCGGAATCCACAGCGGCTTTTTGATCATGTAAGCCTTTTTCCATATCAATTCCATGGGCAATACAGTGAGAATAAGCAATTATTAAAGAGGGACCGTCATAAGCCTCTGCTTCAATAAAAGCACGAACTGTTTGAACATCGCTGGCACCAAGCGCAACTTTGGCAACATAAACGTTTCCATAAGACATAAACATTAGACCGAGATCTTTCTTACACATTGTCTTGCCGCCGGCTGCAAATTTAGCAACAGCGCCTTTAGGAGTTGATTTGGACATTTGACCACCAGTATTAGAATAAACTTCGGTATCAAGTACAAGCACATTAACATTTTTTCCGGAAGCAAGTACATGATCTAACCCGCCGTAACCAATATCATAAGCCCAGCCGTCGCCGCCCATAATCCAGACTGATTTCTTTACCAAATAATCAGCTAAGCTTAAAAGATGGTTCAAATCATCTGATTTTCCATTAGCGCCGGTGTTTAATAACCCGGAAATTTTCGATTTTAATAAACCTACTTTTTCACGCTGTTCGTAAATTCCGGCTTCATTTTTTTGATCTGCATTTAACAAACTATCGACTAATTGTTCTCCAATTTCTGCCGAAAACTTTTTAAGCAGATTCTTTGCATGCGTATTGTGATTATCAATGGCAAGTCTGTAACCAAGTCCAAATTCAGCATTATCTTCAAATAGAGAATTTGACCAAGCCGGTCCACGGCCATCATTATTTATCGACCAGGGCGTAGTTGGTAAATTACCGCCGTAAATTGAAGAACACCCGGTAGCGTTTGCAACCAACATCCTGTCACCAAATAACTGACTTACTAATTTTACATAAGGAGTTTCACCGCAGCCAGAGCAAGCGCCGGAAAATTCAAACAAAGGCTGCAGGAATTGCGAGTCTTTTATAGCGCTTGTAGTAACTTTTCTTCTATCAACTTCAGGGAGACTAAGGAAAAAGTCCCAATTTACTCTTTCCTGATCTCTTAATGGAAGCTGCGGCGCCATATTAATTGCTTTTAATTTGGTTTCCTTTTTGTTCTTTGCGGGACAAACATCAACGCAAATACCGCAGCCCGTGCAATCTTCAACCGCAACCTGGACGGTATATGCTAAATTATCGCCGTAATCTTTAGCTTTAAATTTCGTATGTTTGAATGCAGCGGGTGCATTTGCAAGAAGTTTTTCATCATATATCTTTGCGCGGATTGAAGCATGAGGGCAAACTATTACGCATTTATTACACTGAATACATACTTCGGAATCAAAAACAGGAACTTCAAGCGCAATGTTTCTCTTTTCCCATTGTGCGGTACCGCTAGGATATGTGCCATCAATGGGCATTTTGCTTACAGGAATTAAATCTCCGTCACCTGCAATAATCTTAGCGGTTACATCAAGTACAAACTCAGGTGCATTGCCCGATACTGCAGGAAGGAATTGTAATTTGCTTGTAGCTTTTTCAGGGATTTTAACTTCGAATAGATTAGCTAATGACTGATCAACGGCGTTAAAGTTCATTTGAACTATCTTATCGCCTTTTGCACCGTAAGTCTTTTTAATTGATTTTTTGATTAACTCAATTGCCTGCTCTTTAGGAAAAATTTTAGAAATTGCGAAGAAGCATGTTTGCATGATAGTATTTGTTCTCTGCCCCATACCGGCTTCAGAAGCAACTTTATATCCATCAATAACAAAAAGTTTCATCTTTTTCTCAATTAAATCCTTCTGGATTTTTTCAGGAAGAGAATCCCAAACCTCTTCTTTAGGAACAGTGGTGTTTAATAAAAATGTCGCCCCTTCAATTCCATCTTTAAGCATATCCATTTTTTCAAGAAAGACCTGCTGATGACAAGCAATAAAGTTTGCTTTATCAATCAAGTAACTGGATTTTATTTTCTTAGGACCGAATCTAAGATGAGAAGTAGTTGTCGAACCGGATTTTTTCGAATCGTAAACAAAATAACCCTGTGAAAAATAATCGGTTCCCTCGCCAATAATTTTAATTGAATTTTTATTAGCACCTACGGTTCCATCAGAACCCAATCCATAAAATTTCCCTTTAAATGTTTCTTCAGCTTCAACAGAGAATGAATGATCGAATTCGAGACTTGAGTTGGTTACATCTTCAATTATGCCAACAGTAAAATGATTTTTAGGTTTGTCTTTCTTCAATTCATCAAAAACTGTTTTAACCATTGCAGGTGTAAATTCTTTTGAAGATAAACCATATCGTCCGCCTATAATCTTAGGATAGCTGAAGGGTAATGTTCCACTTACATATCGTTCTGAAATTGCATTTACTATATCCAGATATAACGGTTCTCCGGAAGCGCCCGGTTCTTTCGTTCTATCTAAAATTGCAATTGATTTCGTAGTTTTAGGCAGGGCATTTATAAAATGATCTATTGAGAAAGGTCTGTATAATCTAACTTTTACGACACCGATTTTTTCTTTTTTCAGTGTTAAATAATCTACGGTCTCTTCGGCGGCTTCAGCGCCGGAACCCATCATAACAATTATTCTTTCTGCATCAGGCTCACCATAATAATCAAAAAGATGATATTGTCTACCTACTATTTTCGCAAATTTGTCCATTTGTCTTTGAACAATTTCAGGACAATCAATATAAAATTTATTAACCGTTTCTCTGCCCTGAAAATAAACATCCGGATTTTGCGCAGTACCGCGAATAAACGGGTGATCCGGAGATAACGCTCTTTTACGATGTGCAATAACCAGATTTTCATCAATCATTGCCTTAACATCGTCAAGATTTAATTGTTCAATTTTCATCACTTCATGTGAGGTCCTAAAGCCATCAAAGAAGTGTAAGAAAGGCACCCTTGCCTCAAGTGTTGATGCTTGAGAAATGAGTGCGAAATCCATTACTTCTTGAACTGAGTTAGAGCAAAGCATTGCAAAACCTGTAGCACGGGTTGACATCACATCGCTATGATCCCCAAAAATTGATAAAGCTTGAGCTGCAATTGATCGCGCCGAAACATGAAAAACAGTTGATGTCAATTCACCGGCTATTTTAAACATATTTGGAATCATTAAAAGCAAACCCTGAGAGGCTGTAAATGTAGTAGTTAATGCACCATTTTGTAATGCACCGTGAACACTTCCGGAAGCGCCGCCTTCACTTTGCAATTCACTTACCGAGGGAACTTCATCCCAGATATTTTTCTTGTTTACAGCAGCCCAGGCATCGCACCATTCACCCATATTTGACGAGGGCGTTATAGGATATATCGCTATTACTTCGTTTGTAAGGTAAGCTACATAAGCTGCAGCTTCATTACCATCTATTGTTACTTTTTTCCTATCCATTTTCTTTCCATATTTTTGTATGTTATTGTAAAATCTTATAAAATGTCTCCCTATGTGCCAAATATTATACCAAGTTTTTATCTTTTAATGTCTTTAGAATTAGTACTTTTTTCCCCAAAAGGGTAAAAAAATAATTAATATTCATAAATATATTCTTATTTATGAGAACGAATTATTTAATACAATAAAAGTTAAAAAATACGCATAATTGCACATGTTGAAAAATTCTTTAAAAAAGAATAATTTGAGTTAATAAAAGTTAAATTTATTAGAACTTTTATCATTCCGGCATTATATATTTTCTAATTAGTACAAACCTAACCGACAAATTAATGATACGCAGACTGATGCAAAACCTACCTCTAATTTGGACAAGACTTCTGAGTTAACGGATCAAAAATGAATGTCTGATTAATGGCAAACAATGGGATTAATGCTAATTACATTTCTTTTATCCAACCTTTTAAAAAATGCTTCGAAGATATAAAATTAATAAAATTTTGCCGGAACTTTTTTCACAAGGAAAGATGATGTGGAATAATTTAAATAATCTTAC
>Ga0116114_1001780_pt1 | contig 10567 bp, 9 predicted proteins | sample June2015DPH_10_5_FD_89823 | JGI IMG/M metagenome (GOLD analysis project Ga0116114, IMG submission 89823) | Peatland microbial communities from SPRUCE experiment site at the Marcell Experimental Forest, Minnesota, USA - June2015DPH_10_40 | ecosystem: Environmental > Terrestrial > Soil > Wetlands >... | reverse complement strand
TGGGTTAGCCGCGATTGAGGCTGTGCAAAAGGAGATGCCCGATATCATCCTTCTGGACATGTTAATGCCGAAGTTCGATGGGTTACAAGTTTGCGGTCTGCTGCGAGAGTGGACGCAGACGCCAATCATTATCGTCAGCACGGCGCAAAGTGTAGAAGATAAGGTAAAATGTCTGGAAGCCGGGGCTGATGATTATGTCTGCAAACCTTTTGCCGCCGCGGAGTTGATCGCCCGGGTTGAATCGGTTCTCCGGCGGTCCGGGGGCGCAATTAATTCGGTTCCCAGCGTATTGAAGTTCGATGATATTGCGATTGACTTCAGTTCGAAAAAAGTCACCGCTGCTGGCGGCGAAATAAAATTGACACCGACGGAATTCGGCATTTTGAGCGAATTGGCACTCAACGCCGGGAAAGTGCTGGATCACAGCTCTCTGCTGAAAACGGTGTGGGGCTCGGAATATTCCGCTGAAAAAGAATATCTGCGAGTCTTTATCAACCGGCTACGGCGCAAGCTGGAACCGGACCCGGCAAACCCCAGGTACATCATCACCGTTTCCAATGTCGGCTACATGTTCAGTAAAGCTGCCTGAAAAGACGGAGATGCGGCGGCGCCGGATGACAAACGCCATAAAAACAATTATTTCCCGCAAGTTTTTTTGCAACCGGTTTCTACATCACCGTATAGCCATTAGAGGAGCAGTATGGATACCTCGGCTTTCCTCAGCTATTTAGTCTCAATACCGACCTACCACGAGCAGATTGCCCACATCGAGCATATCCGCCCGCATGAAGCCCGTTTTGCGGAACTGGCAAAGCCGCTGGAACCAGAATTCGAAGAATGCCTGAAAAACCGCAACTTTTTACCCCTGTACACCCATCAGGCGGAAGCGGTCAATCATGCGTTGGACGGCAAAAACGTGATTGTCGTGACCCCCAGCGCCAGCGGCAAATCGCTGTGCTACAACATCCCCGCGCTGCAGACGCTGCTGACTTCGCCGGAAGGCCGGGCGTTATACCTCTTCCCCACCAAAGCCCTGGCACAGGACCAGCTGCGCGCGCTGCATGAAAATTTCTGTCCGGATTTGTTTAAGGGTGACGATTTTGCCACCTTCGACGGCGATACGCCGCCTGCGGAAAGAGGAGACATCCGCAAAAACGCCCGAATTATCCTGAGCAACCCGGACATGCTGCACGTCGGGATTTTACCCAACCACCAGCAGTGGTCGCGGTTCCTGCGCTCGCTGAAATACGTGTTGATTGACGAAGCACATACTTACCGCGGAGTTTTCGGCTCGCACCTGGCAGGGGTTTTGAGACGGTTACGCCGATTATGTCAACTGTACGGCGCGGCGCCGCAATTCATATTATGCTCGGCGACAATCGCCAATCCCCGCGAACTGGCGGAGGAATTGACAGGCCTGCCGTTTGCTGTGGTGGATAACGACGGTGCACCCCACGGCGGCAAGGATTTCGTCTTCTGGAACCCGCCGCTGATTGACGACGGCAAGACCGCCCGCCGCAGCGCCAATTCCGAAGCCACCAACATTTTCGCGGAATTACTGGAGCAGAATATCCGCACGTTGACTTTCGCCAACACCCGCCGCCTGACGGAACTGATTTACACATACACGCGGGACAAACTGGGGGCGATAAAACCGGCGCTGGCCAAGCGCATCAAGCCCTACCGCGCGGGCTACCTGGCGGAAGACCGGCGGCAAATCGAACGCGACCTTTTCTCCGGAAAGCTACTGGGAGTGGTCGCAACCAACGCGCTGGAATTGGGAATAGACATCGGGGACCTGGACGCCACGATTCTGACCGGGTATCCCGGCAGCATCGCCAGCACCTGGCAGCAAGCCGGCCGCAGCGGCCGCGGCAAACAGCAGTCGTTGAGCTTCTTAATCGGGCGGGACGGGCCGCTGGACCAGTACTTCATGCGGCACCCGGATTTCTTTTTCCAGAAGAATTTCGAGAATGCGCTGGTGAACCCTGAAAACCCCTATATCCTGCGGGCGCACCTGTTATGCGCCGCCTGGGAAATGCCGCTGAACGAGACCGACGAACGGTATTTCGGCAAGGCGCTGGCCAAAGAAAGGGACGAACTGACGGCGCGCGGGGTGCTCAAAGAACGCCGCGGCAAGTGGTTCCTTTCGGCCAGTATTTCTTATCCGGCGCAGGACATCAACATCCGCTCCACTTCCGGCGAAAATTACTCGCTGATTGATACTTCCACCGGCGCGCTGCTGGAAACCGTGGAATCCGGCATCGCCTTTTTCCAGATTCATCCCGGCGCCGTTTACCTGCACCAGGGCGAAACTTATCTGATTACGAAATTGGATTTGGCGACACACACGGCTTACTGCAACCCGGCGCAGACCAATTATTATACGCAAACCAAAGAACTAACCGACCTGCACATTTTAAATACGCTGCGCACTAAAGACACGAAGCATGTCAAAGTTTACCTGGGCGAGGTGGAAGTGACCACCAGCGTGCTCGGCTATAAAAGAAAGGCACAGTTCACCGACGAAAACCTCGGGGAAGAGGCGCTGGAACTGCCGCCCTACACCTTCCAGACGATGGCGCTGTGGTTCGACCTGCCGGAGAGGACCATCGCCCGGATTAATTCCGAGCAGCTCGATTTTGCGGGCGCTTTGCACGCCGCGGAACATGCCGCCATCGGGATTTTGCCGCTGTTCGCATTGTGCGACCGGAACGATATCGGCGGGGTCTCCACCGTATTTCACAGCGATACCGGCCAGCCACAGATTTTCATCCACGACGGGCACCCGGGCGGCGTGGGCATCGCGGAGAAAGGCTTTGAATTAATCGAGCAACTGTGGCAGGTAACGCTGGAGACCATCAAGGAATGCCCGTGCCAGGAAGGCTGCCCCAGCTGCATCCAGTCGCCGAAATGCGGGAACAACAATAAGCCGCTGGATAAAAAGGCGGCGCGGATTCTGCTGGAAGGGCTGCTGGCGAAATAATCAAGATTCAAGAATCAAATGTCAAGAAAATTCGAAATCCTAAATCCGAAATACTAAATACCAATTTTAAAAACCTCAGCCCTCTCTCCACCCGTGGGAGAGAGTTTGGAGAGAGGGGCCTTCCGCCTGAGGTGGACGAATGTCTCAGGGCGGTGAGTCCCCTACCTAAGTTAGTTGTACAGGCGTCCCTGCCTGTACCTTACTCTTTTCTCACATCCGAAAACCAGTGGAGAATGTATTATCTAATGACTAAACCATGAATTTGGCGATGACGGCGCCGGTGAGGCGGGCGGCGGAGATTTTGAGTCCGTTCGCTTTGGGCTTGATGAAAAACTGCTTTTTGCCGTCCAACCAGCCCTTGCTCTGCCAGTATTGATAATCAATGGAATCACGTTTCGCTTTACTCCAGCCCACCTGCTGAATTTTAAACATCATCAGGGACACAAACGAAACTTCCTTGTAATGCTCCCCTTTGATGTTGAGAAAGATGTTTTCGGCGATTGCGGTGAGCCGTGCACCGTATAATTTTTCGATTTGTTCTTTGTCCATCCGGGCATGGGTTTTAAAACCGGCTTTCCCGATGATGTAAAAACCCCAGGTGCGCAGGGCGGTGTCCATCGTCCGCAGGGCATGACTCATCCGGGTGCTGCCGACAGTCACGACCAGATAGGCCGATTTGCCGGCGAATTCGGGGCGGTGACAGACATGGGCCAGCCGGTCAATCCAGTTTTTCATGATGCCGTTGACGTCGTCCACGTAAACGGGGCCCGCCAGGATTAGCGCGTCGGCGGCTTTCATCCGGGCTTTGATTTCCGCCACATCGTCTTTAATCGGGCAAAATTCCTCGCCCTTATCGAAACAGGTACGGCAACCGCGGCACGGCTCGATATTCATGTGCCCTAAATAAAACGTGTCCACGACCAGCGACTCATGATTGTCTTTGGCGGTTGACTGCAAGCGCGCCTGTAATAATTGTGCGGTCCGGTCGGTATTGCCGTCCCGGCGGTAACTGCTGTTTAAAATAAGAATATTCATGGCGTATCCAATTCACTTTTTATAATTTTAAATCTCAATTTTTGTTGTTGAAGTATATTTACGGGAATTAAATCGGGAAGGTTGTATTCCAAATCATCTTGCGGGCAAGAGTCAAAGGATCGTCGCTAAAGGGGAATTCCTTCCGGGAAAGGATGATGGAAATACCGTGTACGAGGCCCCAGCAATAGAGGGCCAGTTCCTCCAGACTCATCGGATTATCTGTGCTGCTTTTGTATTCGTTACGATATCGTTCGACGGTTTTCAAAAACACGCCAAACGGGTCGCCGGTTCTTTTAAAATCCGCAATACAGGCATTATTTTCCGGCTGTTCCGCCTGCCCGCCCAGCAGCCTTTCGGTGATGTCGCTTAAAAATATGAGGTGCAGATATTCGGGATTATTGACAAAAAACTCGATGTAGGCGCAACCCATTTCCTTAAGCTGGCTTTGAGGATCGTCCGGATATTTATCCACGGCGCCCTGAAGCACACCGTTGAACTTCTCCACAGCTTCGTTGGCGATAGCCAAAATCAATTCGTCTTTATTTTTAAAATGGCGGTACGGCGCGGTTTGACTGACCCCGCAGGCTTTAGCCACCTGACGCAGGGAAAATTTATCATATCCTTCTTTAACCAGGATAATCAGACCTTTTTGTATCAGGTCGGAAGCCAGGTCGCCGTGGTGATATTGCTCTTTCGACAAATGTATTTATCCTTTTTAGCCGCAAATTAAACTTTCTACCGGTAATTATAGCATGATGTTGACAATGTTAACATCCCGTATTATAATGTTTACAACGTCAACATTCGGGCATTAAATAGAATATCGGAGAGCAAACACATGAAATTCGTGGTTTTGAACGGCAGTCCCAAAGGCAATCTGAGCGTCACGCTGCAATATATCCGGTTCATCGAAAAAAGAAAGCCGGAACATCGGTTTCAGGTATTCAACGTCGCTCAGGAAATCGCCAAAATTCAGCGGGACGAAGCGGCTTTTCAGGAGATTATCGATGCAGTAAAAGAAGCCGATGGTGTCTTGTGGGCTTTTTCCCTTTATTTTTTACTGGTGCATTCAAATTACAAAAGATTTATTGAAATGATATGGGAAAGACAGGCGCAAAACGCTTTTAAAGACAAGTATACGGCATCGCTCTCCACTTCAATTCATTTCTTCGACCATACCGCGCACAATTACATTAACGGGATATGCGATGACCTGGGCATGAAATACGTCGGATTTTTCTCCCCGGAGATGGCTGATTTAATGATTCTGGAAGAAAGAGAAAAATTAATCGGGTTCAGCGAACATTTTTTTCAGGCGGTGCAAACCAAAGCCCCGGCAGCCAGAAATTATCCGCCGCTGATTCCAACTAAGAGCAATTACGTCCCGGGCACGGTGCGCAACAAAATAGATTCCGGCAGTAAGAAAATGCTGATTCTGACCGACGGCGGGAAAACAGACACAAACCTAAATAACATGGTGCAAAGATTCCGACAAAGCTTCCGGCAGGAGGTCGAGACGGTTAATCTTAACGATATCGATATCAAAGGGGGGTGCCTGGGCTGCATCCGCTGCGGCTATGATAATACCTGCGCCTATCAGGGAAAAGACGGCTACACCGAAAATTTTAACGCCAAAATAAAACCGGCCGATATCCTGGTGTTCGCCGGGACAATCAAAGACCGTTATTTATCCTCGAGGTGGAAATTATTTTTCGACCGCAGTTTTTTCAACGGTCATTCTCCTTATTTAGCCGGTAAACAAGTCGGGTTTGTTATTTCCGGCCCGCTGGGACAGATCCCGAACCTCCGGCAAGTCCTGGACGCCTATTCTGAAAATGAAGGGGCGGACCTGGTAGGTTTTGTGACAGATGAAAATGCGCCGGATACCGATGCTTTGCTCCAGAATTTAGCGGAACAACTTGTGCAGTATGCTGACGAGGGTTATCGCAATCCGCCGACTTTTCTGAGCGTGGGCGGGCACAAATTATTCCGGGACGCCGTCTGGGGCAGATTGAGGCCTTCTTTTATGGCCGACCACCGTTATTATCAAAAACACGGGATGTATGATTTCCCGCAAAAAGATGTGAAAACCACGATGCTGGTCGATGTTTTCTCTACACTGATACATATACCCGGATTCAGAAAAGAATACGCCAACAGGACCATCGTTGAAATGGTCAAGCCGCTGCAGCGGGTGGTCGAAAAAACTGAAGGCACCGTAAAATAATGGAATTCCCGATAAAATCCGGAGTTTTAATCACTGTATTATTAATATTGCCCAATCTGGTATGGATGTTGTTACCCAAAAAACCTGCAGCCCCAAAGGCTTCTACGCCCATAGCGCTGACGATATCCGAGTGGGTCAGCCGAATTGCGGTGTTTATCATTCCGTTATTTTACACGATCGAATTATCAAAAAAGTTTACAGCTTTCGCTATCGCGATAATGAGCCTGGCAATTGTTATCTATTATGCCGCCTGGATCAGATATTTTATAATGGGCCGAACGGCAAAATTATTTCGGGCTCCATTTTTAGGAATCCCATTACCCATGGCAATAGCTCCGGTTGTATTTTTAATTTTGTCTTCTTACATACTGGGTTCATGGCCGATGTTAGCGGCATCAATTTGTTTCGGCGTGTTTCATATTTGGATATCTTACAAATCTTTATGATGTCGTAACGACTTCTTCACCGGCTATTTGTGGGTGGATCCATTATCTCAGGAAAAACTGCTACAGAAACCCGAATATTCCGGTTGAATAATTACCGGCAAGATCGGCTATTATTACTGATTAATTTCCGATTGTTTTCGTCCGTCTTTTTGCCAGTAAGAAAATCACTGCAACCAATATCAAGATAATCGCCGCAGCAACAATATCCCCGATTACCGGCCAGTTAGTTCCTTTTGCCGGCATCATGCTTACACCGGTAGTTGCTAATACCGGAGTTGTTCCCTGGGGCGTCAGCACCTGATTTGTGCCAAACGATACCGGCAAGGTACTTTGGGATATAACGTTGCCCGAGCTGTCATTGACCTTAATCTCGGCCTCATATTTTCCGGCGGGGAGCGTTCCGGCGCCGGTCAGGTTCAGCTGATATTGCCGGGAATAGCCGGGCAGAACCGGCCAACCGGTATCTACCGAACCGGTGGCGACCGCGGTATTCCCATTCATTAACGTGACATTAATCTGCGGATAGAAATAATAATTGCCATTATCGGCTAAGGTTACCGTGACTCCTGCGGTCGTAGTGGATGTACTATTTGTTGACGTAATCCCAGTAACCTGACTGCTCGTGTCCACACAATAACCGTTAACTGTTAACATTACTCTGGCAGCAATCGCGCTGACTGTGGCGACCTGTTCGCCCGGAGGAGGAATAGTTTGAATCATAACAATGGCATATCTGCCGCCCGCGCCGGTTCCTGCCGGAACATTAACGGTAACAGTAACATTCTGTGAATCACCCGGCGCGAGACTAAAACTGGCGGGCGTAACGCTTAACCATTGCCGCGCGCTGTAAGGACTGATATCATTCGCCGGCGACAGCACCACGAAATCATTACCCGACGACACCCCGTAGCCTTCAACATCAACACCGATGTTCATCGCGGCGTCTTAAGTATTCTGCACATTAATGACATGGGTGGAGTTGCTCCCGGGAGTGACACTAACCTCGATTTTCCCTCCGGATACGTTCAGTCCGCCTGCCAGCACCGGGGAGGCCAGAACCGTCCCCCAAGATAAGGCCAGAAGGATACCGATCATTAACTTAATCTTCATGTGTCCTGTCCTAAAATATCAAGATACCGATATCTTCCTCAGTGGTGTTCATAAAACCCGGTAATGCAGCTTTTGAAATTCCGCTTGCCGCGGTATTCTTCATCCAGGTATTGCCTTCACTGACGAAAATTCCATTACAGACAACCGGTGGTGAGCCCGCTTACGCGAGCTCACCACTTCTCATTGAAAAGATATAAATCCTAGTTGGCAGAGCCGGTAAAGGTAATTGTGATTTGATATGAACCCGCGGTATCGCCCGAAACTACATGCTGGCTGACGAATAACGGAATAGAAGACGGGTTAGTGTAAGAAATACCGGTATCTGCCGCGGCGTAAGCGCTGCCATTTTTACCAATCTGGAATTTATCAGTTAACAGAGTACCACTGCCATCCCCGACTGTATCCATATAACCGGCGTTGTTTGTTTTGCTATCCTTAGCCGTTACCGAAGTAGAGGCGTCGTTGGTTTCGACGGTACCCGGGGTATTACTGCTTCCGGTATTTGTGCTGCCTACCGTCATTACGCCCATATCAATGGGTGACGGCGCGGTAATGGTGATATAGCCGCCCACGGAAAAAACTACGGTTTCAGTACTGTCTCTGCCGCTTTGATGCACATAAACATCCCGGGCTCCGGATGTTGTTGCAGGGCCGGCAGCCAGATGGAAAGTAGCGGTAATCGACGTATCCGATGCCACTGTCACATTATCCGCTGTAACGCCAACGCCGGAAATAGTAACAGTAACATTCGCCGCCGAATCAAAGTTACTGCCGGTAAGTGTTTCGGAGATGTCTACAACCCCGCCGGTCGACGCATTAGGAGTACCGCTGGTAATTGAAATGCTGGCTAATGAGGGTGTCGGCGCAACATCACCGTTAACGCCGGCGGTACCGGTCGTATCGGCTAAAACCGCAGCGGGTAAAGCGATGACCAGTATCAACACAAGAACGAGACACATTGCTAAAATTCTTTTCATTTTTTCTCCTTTTAAGTTCTGCCGGAAAAGCTCCGGCTTCGCAGGATATATTTTTATCGGTTACTTCTTATTCTGTGGCTAATTTCAAAAGAAAACTACACTTAACGGTTCATTTTTATGAACTTAAAGTATTGAATCACAGAAAAAACCGGGCAGCCCTGCCCATTAGTAATTCTCTCATCATCTCTTACAAAGGAGAGAAAAGGGGTATCCTGGTTTTGGGATTTTTATTGGAATTTTTTACAGTCTGCGGGCTCAGGGTGCGTATATATTATTCATTATTTGGATTTTGTATTCGGGAATTTAGTATTTTTGATATTGTTTAGTATTTCGTATTTCGATATTCGGATTTATCTGGTAGTTGGTGTTTGCCGTTAGGCCGAAGCGAAGCGCAGGTACTTTGCCGCAGACAAATGTATACTCAGCTCAACGAGCTGATGTAGCTTTTGGAATTTTGTATTCACGCAGGACAAAGCTTTCCTTTTTACGCTAAAGTATAGATAGGAAATTTAAGCGGGTGGTTGATGATATTTTTCGGGGTGAATCCGGTAATCGGCTACATCGGCTCCTTTCCGCTGACCTGGTACGCGTCTTTTCTGACGCTGGCGGGTATCTGGCTCATTATCTGGGGCTGGCTGCAAACCAGGAAAAGCAATCTGATTTCCTTCAAACAAATTCTAGCGATGGTGCTGGTGGGATTACCGTCGGCCGTCGTTTTTGCGCGGCTGCTGTACCTGATTGATAATACGGTGGTGGCAATCGTGCACCCTGACCTGGCGGATTCGGGGCAGGTGATTAATTTCCTGCAGCACCCGGGCCAGCTTATCGGCGGCGAAGGGTTGACCATCTGGGGCGCAGTGCTCGGCGCTTCGCTGGGCATCTGGATTTACTGCAAATTAGTCAAAATTAAAATCGGCCTTTTCTTCGACCTGATGACGCCGGGCATCATCATGGCGCAGGCTATCGGCCGGCTGGGATGTCTCTGTAACGGCTGCTGCTACGGCACCCCAACTAATTTGCCCTGGGGCCTGGTTTACACCGACCCGCAGAGTTTCGGCTTCACCGGCGGCATTCCCGCCCAACCCACCGTCGCCTATGAAATTATTTTTTGCCTGATTATTTTCTTTGTATTATTGAAGCTGCGGAACAGGCTGCAGCCGGACGGCGCGCTTTTCGTGCTGTACCTCTCGCTTTACGCCGTCTGGCGTTTCGGGATTGATTTTCTGCGTACCGGCAATCCGTTTTTATTCAGCTTGCATCAGGCCCAGGTTATCAGTATCATTGTGCTGTTAATAACTGTTCCCTGGATGATTAAACATCTGCGGTGGGCGCAAAAAGATACCGAAACGCCGCCGACTCCTGATAAAATAGAACCGGCTAAACCGGGTTGAAAAATCGTACTGAGTTTTGTAAAGAGGAGAATAACGCAATGAAGAACAACGATGTCGTGATCGTCAGCGGGGCGCGGACCGCCATCGGCACTTTCGGCGGGGCACTCAAAGAAGTGTCGGCGGTGCAGCTGGGCTCGCTGGTGATTAAAGAAACATTGAAGAGGGCGGGACTGCGTCCGAAGACGAGTCAGAAACTGCTGGACATGGGGCCGGATGCGCTGAAATGTGAAGCCTGCGACCTGGAATCAAAAGCCTACAACTGGGATATGGCGCTGAAAGAAGTGCAGGTGGACGAAGTGGTGATGGGCTGCGTGCTGCAGGGCGGACAGGGGCAGAATGTGGCCCGGCAGGCGATGATTTACGCCGGCGTTCCCAAGGAAGCCAACGCCTACACG
>Ga0116114_1001775_pt1 | contig 10577 bp, 8 predicted proteins | sample June2015DPH_10_5_FD_89823 | JGI IMG/M metagenome (GOLD analysis project Ga0116114, IMG submission 89823) | Peatland microbial communities from SPRUCE experiment site at the Marcell Experimental Forest, Minnesota, USA - June2015DPH_10_40 | ecosystem: Environmental > Terrestrial > Soil > Wetlands >... | reverse complement strand
CCTTCCCAATCTGGCCTCCTGTGGAGACCTCCAGATTAGGGGACATTTCTATTGTCGTAACCTCGCCAAAAAGGGGACATTTCTATTGTCGCCGCATGGGGACATTATCAAAGTCGCGCGACATGCTAATCGGGGCGCTCTTTCATAATGCATTGATCTTCTGTTGTGAGGTAACGCCGATATTCCTACAGCAAAGTTGTCATGTCGCCCGCTCGGAAATCGAGATGTGGACAGGGTTGAGGTAAGGAGCGTTTACATGATTCACTTCGGTTAGTCGATCGGCTTCTATGCTCAGGCGGTCTTGCATCAGTTCCCCGGTGGGAATCCCATTTTCTTTTCCAGGGTCTGGTAGCGGGGATCGGAGTGGAGGAAGTCGAAGTCCGGGTACTTTTGCGGAGTTGTGGGCTTCCGCAACCGAATCGTCCAGCTCCAGGGCTTTTCTGGAATACTCTTCTTTTTTGGCAAAGGCCGCCTGCGGAGGAGTATCGCCTCCGGCTCGGACTCCGTAACTGTCGCCGAGCCCGGCCCACGCGGCGGCGTAGTCGGGCTGTAGCTCAATCGCCTTTGAAAGTATTGCTGGCTGTGGTCGAAGTCACCGCGGTACCAGAAGTACAGCCCCTGGAGGTAGGCGTCGTGGGCTTCGGGACTGATGGAGTGCCGCGGGGTTGGTGGCGAGACAGCGGCCTTTACTTCTTTCGCGATCGTTTGTGAAAGCTCCGAGGGCAGTGATAAGGACTGGTTCAGGTCCCGGTCATAACTCTCCGCCCATACGTGAGTGTCGGTGGGAGCATAGATGAGCTGCACCGTCATGTGCACACGGGTGTCCGATGCGGCCAAGCGGCGTCAATTCGATGTTTCTGGCTTCCATGGGGCTGTCACCGAGCCCTCCCGAAATAAATCCTTCCGTCATGACCACTCCTGGATTCACCGAGTTCACACGGGTCTTGCGCGGTCCGAGTTCCTTTGCAAAAGACTTCGTGATTGCGTCTACTGCCGCTTTGCTCGCAGCAGATACGGAGGAGCTAGCAGGAGCAATGCTGCTTACCCGAGAGCCAATGTTTACGACACTCCCGCCCGTTTCAGGGAAAAGCAGGAGAGCGGCTTGCGTAGAGAGCAGCAGACCCAATACATTGAGATTGAATTCCCGATGCCACACTTCGGCTGTGACAGATTCCAACGGCCAAACGCGTAGACGCCGGCTTTGTTAATGAGAATATCCACCCTGCCGAAGGCTGCCTTCATTTCCTTGAACAACGTAGCGATCCCACTCGCGGTTGAAACGTCTGCGCCCACCGCAATGTCCTTGCCGCGGTGACGATCTCATCGACAACCTTGTCGGCCCCTTCTTTGTCGGTCAAGTAGTTCACTACAATCGAAGCACCCTCTGCAGAGAGATGCCGCGCAATCGTGGCAGAAAAACGAACAGCCGGAGCGTTTGGCTCCGGCTGTTCGGGGTAGTCACCGTTCAGTTAAGAGCAATCAAGACGTCCTCGCTTTTCGATTCGCCAGTGGCGAGCCGCAGCTCCTTCTCCAGGCTCTTCTCCTGTTTGGAGGGCGCGATCACCATACCGTTGGTGCCCGCACCTCTCCAGATTTCCGCTAGGAAATACTGGTCAGCCACATGATGGAAAACCAGCTTGGCGCCCGAGTCGCGTTGATACTCGCGCCTGACCAACGACAACGCGCCCGCGCTTGTATGACCGTTCCGGATCTCGATTGCGCTCGCGCCAGCAGTGTTGATTACGTAGGTGCCGGCCGGAAGCTGCGCCGAGCCTACCTTGAAGGCGAACGGCACATTAGCTTTGGCAGCAGACTGAGCTTGGGCCGCGGCGTTGAGCATTAGCGATATCACCACCAGCGACAGGATCCCGATACCGTTGCGTTTCATAACATCCTCCTTGGGGCTCCTCGCAGTGGAACCCAAACTGAATTTGTCACTCAAGCTCGTCCTCGTTATCGCTGGGCGCTTGCTGTGACGGATTTAGATATTGCATGCATCGTGCCAAGCCCAATTTGAGCTTCCTCCCCGCTCCATTCTGCTGATTTTGCAACAACATGAGCCCTGCCTCCTTCACCGGAATTCTCCTCCGGCGTGCCAAGTGGTAGTTGAACGGCTACCGCCGGGTAGCCTTTTGGTTCCGCAGAAGCGGATCAATTCGACGATGCTTCTCCTGCAGTTTCGACTACACTGGACAACCGGAGAATGAGGTTGATCAACCCGAGACTGATGTCGATTTCCGGATTCCCCAAAGAAATTGTTCGGGTCGCGAAGGATGACCCGCTGATTCTGGGTAGGGATCCCTCCAACCAGTTGGAGGTGGGCGACCCTGCGGTCTCACGAAAGCATTGCTCAGTGAGCGAGGTCTCTACCGATGTTTTTGAGATCGCCGACCTCGACAGTCACAACGGGACCTTCGTCAACGGAGCGCGGGTGAGCCGCCACACCATCCAGCATGGAGACCGGATTCGTATCGGGAACAGCGAGTTTGTATTCCTCACCGGTCCTGATCAGGAGACCGGCCCGCTGTCATCGCGCTCCGGCAGCGATGTCATGGGCTCGCAATTGAAAACGATGTCTCTTGATCGCTCCGGCCTGCCGACAGGGGACTCGTGGGTAGGACGAATGGCGCGCGATCTGACTGCATTTTTCAAGATTGCGAACATGATCAATTCCACTCGCAATGTGCAAGCCTTGCTGAGCGAATTGCTGGAGCTTATTTGCGAAGTGATCCCAGCCTCACGAGCTGCAATCTTGCTTCAGCCGCCGAGTGAGGAACTCAGTCCGCCCTGTATGTGGAATAGAAAGGATTTCGCTCCGCAGGACATGCTTATCCGGGACGAGTTGGTGCAGCAGGCGATCTGGGAACACTGCGCCGTCGTTGCAGCAGCTGCCGCCGAAACCACTTCTGCGGAGCATGTGTTGTGTGTGCCCTTGGTGGCAGTTGAGAGAATCCTCGGGGTAATCTATTTGAGCTCACCCGCCTCTTCACCCGCCTTTGGAGAGGACCACGCCTACTTTGTCAGCGCCGTTTCCCGCATCGCAGCAGTCACGCTAGAGAACTTGTCGAAGCTGGATTCACTGACGGCGGAGAACCAGCGCCTCCAGGCAGAGGCGCAAGCCGACCGCTCCCTCATCGGGGAGAGCAGGCCGATGCAACGCGTCAGTGAGTTCATCGGGCGAGTGGCGAGGGGCGATTCGACGGTGCTCATTCGTGGCGAAAGCGGAACCGGCAAGGAACTCGTGGCCCGCGCCATTCACGCCAACGGTGAGCGGCTCGACAAACCGTTCGTCGCTGTCAACTGCGCCGCAATCCCGGAAGCCTTGCTGGAGAGCGAACTCTTCGGCCACGAGAAGGGAGCTTTCACTGGCGCAGTCGGAACCAAGAAGGGCAAGTTCGACATAGCCGGGGAGGGGACGCTGTTCCTCGACGAAATCGGGGAACTGGCTCCTCTATTACAGGCCAAGCTCTTGCGGGTCTTGCAGCAGCGTGAATTTGAACGGCTCGGTGGAAATCGCTTGCTGCCTTTTAACGCGCGCGTCCTGGCTGCGACGAACAAGAACTTGGAGGAAGCAATCAAGACGGGCGAGTTCCGTCAGGACTTGTATTACCGCCTGAATGTGGTTTCCGTAGCTATGCCTCCACTGCGCGAGCATCGCGAGGATATTCCGTTACTGGCCTTGTATTTCGCCAACAAATATGCGGAGAAGTGCCATCGTGGCTTCAAAGGAATCGCTGCGGAAGCACGTGAGTTGCTGATGAAATACAGCTGGCCGGGGAACGTTCGCGAATTAGAGAACGCCATCGAACATGCGATCGTGCTGGGACTGACCGACGAAATTCTCGCAGAAGACTTGCCGAACACGCTGCTGGAGGAACAGTCGGCAGGATTGGCCGCGGCGCGATACCACAACACTCTGAGCCGGACGAAAAAACAGCTTGTTCTGACGGCGTTGGACGAAACCAACGGCAACCACGTCGAGGCTGCTCGCCTCCTGGGAATTCACCCCAAGTACTTGCACCGGTTGATCCGGAATCTGAATTTGAAATCCGACGTAAAGAGACACGGGTAAACTGCGGGACGCGTGCGCCGAGGTTTAGGCGTAACCCCTCAGGTCAGTCGCAAGTGCCGTCGCTCTCTTTTCAATGTAACGATTGCCTCCCGAAACGCACTACCCAATATGCAGTGGCGCCGACTGGTTCCATCGCAGGGCGAGGAAGCCAGAACAAAAAGGACAGGCGGCGGTTGGGTGCGGCCAGGTAACACGTCGCGGATGATCTGATTACGTGCGGGCGTTGCTACTTGCGGGGATTACACAAATCGAGAGCGTGGACGCGGCCATTACTCGTGGGCGAACTCCCGAAACCACATTGTCCTGTGCCTCTCTGGCTGCGTTGACTTGCTCCTAGCGGCGGCCTACCATGCTCACCATCCGGGCCAGAATGAGCTTAAATGATCGGCCAAACCATCTCGCACTACCGCATCGTTGAGAAGCTCGGCGGTGGTGGGATGGGTGTAGTTTACAAAGCAGAGGATGTGAAGCTCGGACGGTTTGTTGCCCTGAAGTTCCTGCCCGACGACGTAGCCAAAGACCCGCACGCTCTCAGCCGCTTTCAGCGCGAAGCGAAGGCAGCCTCAGCACTGAATCATCCGAACATCTGCACAATTTACGAAATTGGCGAAGAGGACAGCCAGTCCTTCATCGCCATGGAGTTTCTGGACGGCCTAACCCTGAAGCACCGTGTTGCAGGGCGTCCGCTGGAGATTGAAACAGTGCTGTTGCTGGGCATTGAGATTGCCGACGCCCTCGATGCCGCCCACTCCGCTGGCATTGTCCACCGCGACATCAAGCCAGCAAACATTTTCCTTACCAAGCGCGGACATGCGAAGATGCTGGACTTTGGCTTGGCGAAAGTCACGCCCATACTCAGCAAAACCGAAGCAGTGGCAGCCACGGCGCAATCAACTGTGACGCTGGAAGAGCACCTGACCAGTCCTGGGACAGCGTTGGGAACGATTGCTTACATGTCGCCGGAGCAAGTGCGAGCCAAGGAACTGGACGCACGCACAGATTTGTTCTCTTTTGGCGCAGTGCTATACGAGATGGCTACTGGCACGCTGCCCTTCCGCGGGGAAAGCACGGGGCTAGTCTTCGAGTCCGTCTTGAACCGCGCACCAGTGTCGCCAGTGCGATTGAATCCGGATCTGCCAGTCGATTTAGAACGGATCATCGATAAATGCCTGGAGAAAGATCGCAACCTCCGTTACCAACACGCTTCCGACATTCGTACCGATCTGCAACGCCTGAAGCGGGACTCCGAGAACGGACATGTTTCTGCGGCAACCTCTGGCACCATAACCGTGACCCAGGTTGCTGCAATTCGGCTTGCGAAGCCCTGGAAGATTTTGATTTCCGTTCTGTTGTCGGCCTTGCTGGTTGCGGGCGGGTTTTACTACCGTTCACGTCGAAACAAGCCGCTGTCTCATAAAGACACCATCGTCCTCTCCGACTTCGCCAACAGCACGAGCGATCCAGTTTTCGATGACACGTTGAAGACGGCTCTCAGCGTTTCCCTGCGGCAATCGCCTTTCCTGAATGTACTCACCGACAGCCAAGTTGCGAAGACTTTGCAACAGATGACTCAGCCGGCCGGCACAAGGCTCACGCCCGAGTTGGCCCGCGAGCTTTGCCAGCGTGCGGGCAGCAAGGCCTATCTTGCTGGAGCGATCGGCCGTCTAGGCAGTGAATATGTCGTCGGCTTGAAAGCGGTAAATTGTAAGAACGGAAACACGCTCGCCGAGGAACAGATTACGGCGGCGTCCAAGGAGAAAGTGTTGGATAGTCTAGGCGGGGCGGCATCCAAGCTGCGCGCCGAACTCGGCGAATCGCTGGCCACCGTGCAGAAGTTCGATGCTCCGCTCGAACAGGCCACCACATTTTCATTGGATGCTCTCAACGCTTATGGCTTGGCTCTATCCACTTGGGATAAAAAGGGCGATCGCGAATCGCTGCCGATTTTCAAGAAAGCCATCGAACTGGATCCAAACTTCGCCATGGCTTATAGCGCGCTGGCAACCATCAACCACAATCTCGGGGAAACTGAACTTGCCCGTGAGAATGCCACCAAAGCCTACGAACTGAGGGATCGCGTAACTGAAGCCGAACGGGAGGCGATTGATGCGCGCTACTACTCCTATGTGACCGGCGATTTGGAAAAGGCGGCAGAAGTCTACGCCCTTGCAGTTCAGAATTATCCTGAGTCTGCGGGAGCCTACAACCACTTGGCCATCGACGAGGCCGAGCTCGGCCGCTACGAGCAGTCTGTGCAAAGCTTTCGCAAGGCCCTGCTGCTTGACCCTTCGAGAGCCGCGACATACGCAAATTTGGCGACAGGCCTGCTCGCTCTGAACCGGGTGGAAGAAGCCTCCGCGGTTTTAGCGGAAGCCGGCAAGCGGGACTTGCACACCGATCTGCTACTGCAAATACAATATTGGATAGCCTTTCTTCATGACGACGAAAGCGAAATGGAGCGCCTGGCTCAACGCTCATCCGACTTGCCGGGGGCTCAGGCGCTTCTCCTATCGGAGCGGTCCAATACTGCGGCCTACCACGGACATTTCGAACAGGCCCGTGAGTTTTCGAACGCAGCCGAAAACCTTATGGAACGCGACGGAAACAAAGAATGGGCTGCCAGCTACCTGGTCCAGGCAGCGCTTCGCGAGAGCGAAGTCGGAAAGTTCGCGCAGGCTCAAAAATATATTTCGCAGGCGCAGAAACTGTCGCGCGGGCAGGATGTCGCAACGCTTACCGCTGTCGTTCTAGCTCAAGTCGGAAACGTCAATCAGGCCGAAGCCCTTTGCAACGAGCTAGACAAACACTGGCCCGAGGGCACAATTGTCCAGAAATACTGGCTGCCCGCTATTCGCGCGGAGATCGACCTGCGACAAGCGCGACCTTCGAAAGCCATTGATGATCTGGGGGTCGCGACTCCTCTTGAGTTTGCGAATCCTGGATCAACTGCAGTCCCAACTCTTTATCCGGCCTATGTTCGAGGACAGGCATACTTGGCGATGGGTGACGGTCCAAGGGCGGCGGCGGAATTCAGGAAGTTGACTGACCGGCCCGGCCTTGTCTTGAATTACCCGCTCGGAGCGCTGGCTCATCTAGGACTCGCTCGCGCCTACAAGTCTTCAGGAGACTTACAAAATTCTCGCCAAGCTTACCTGGATTTCCTCACCCTCTGGGAAGACGCCGACCCCGACATCCCGATCCTGAACGAAGCCAAAGCGGAGTACGCGAAGTTGCAATGAGAGTCCTTGTCAGGCGCTCTTACCACGCCCGCTTCTCGCCTTCGCCAGCACCGACAACGTCTATCGCGCCGCTTAATATCAACTCCGCGTAGAGTCCTCGCACGTCAGTCGCCTGCCACTTTTGGCGGGCGAGTGGCCCTTTCAACCGCCAGACCTCGATAGTCAACGTGTCGTCCAACGGGAGGACTCCAAGGATGGGATCCGGGACGGGCCGTCATTCAGTTCAACGACTCTCTTGGTGCCGAACTTCTTCGAGCAGACCTTCAGGAAGGAGACGATCCGAGCGTAGCGGTCGAAGACGGTCTGCCGGCAGTAGCCCTTTTCGCGCAGGGCGGAGACGAACTTTTCGAGGATGTTGGACAGCAACGTGGACAACCTTGCGGTGATGACGGTAACGTGCAGAAAATACAGGCTTAGAAAAAGTTGGTAGCGCTACCGGGAATCGAACCCGGGTTTGAAGATTGAGAATCTTCCGTCCTAACCCCTAGACGATAGCGCCATGCGGAGAGCTTCGATTATAGCAAAGCTGAGGCTGCCAATTTCTTCGCGGAAACTCTGTTTCCACAGCCTCGACAGGCTTATACTGACGTTAACTCTTACAACCTAGTTCCAGCGTCCTCTTAGAGGTTGCGGGCAAGGTGTATGTGGGTTCGGGGAGCGGTTCAATTCATTCCTAAATTTAGGTATCTGTAAGGAGTATCCGAATATGGCGAGAGCAAAATCTACCTCAGGCGGCAAGTCGAGTCGTACGAGTAAAGAGCAAACCGGCGTCAACAATGCGGGCGGCATTCCCGATGTAAATGCGGTCGCGGCACCGGAAACGGCACCCCCTGACGTCAGGCCAGAAACCAAAATCACTCCGGAACCTAAGAAGTTTGAAGTCCGAAAGACAGAACCCCGTAAGAATGTGGTTCCCATCAACCTTGAAGACGAGATCCGCCGCCGCGCCTATGAACTTTACCAGCAGCGCGGATCCGGATCGGGCAGCGAGGCCGAGGACTGGCTCACCGCGGAACGCGAAGTAATGCAGCGTTACCATCAGCAGAGCGCTTAGTTGCAACTTAAGTTTACCGATGGAAGAGGCGGTGGGACTGTGGCCGCTGCCTCGGCTTGGTTTTTGCTGCACTCCTCGATTTGACCAGGTTTGGCGAGGTCTGATTTTTTCCGTGCGGCAGCCGCTCGCTGTCGGCCTGCTGGTCTTTGCCAGGAACTGAGGCGGCGCTTTCCCCAGTCCTGGGCTGGGTTGCCTGATAGGGGCATTTCTGAAAAAATAGGCCGGGGTTCCCGCACATGGCGGAAATAGGTAGTTTCGCACTTCTCCTCGCTTTGGCGTTGAGCGTTTACTCGTTCCTCGCCGGGATCATCGCGTTGGCTTTCCAGAAGCGGACTTCCTCGCAACTGGTGGGAGTAACCGCCGGTACCTCAGGCATCGCGGCTTCCGGAGAAGAAAGTTCGCTGATCACAACCCTCCGGCAAGCTTCGGAGCGTATCGGCGAGACCGCCCGTCGTGCTGGCATCGCCACCTTCGCCGCAGTCCTTCTCGCATCCGTGGTTCTGGTTATCTGCGCCTTCCGCGACGATTTCTCCATCGCCTACATTCTCCACCACAGCAACCGCGATCTGCCCGGTCCTTATAAGTTTGCTGTGCTGTGGTCTGGCCAGGAAGGTTCATTGCTGTTCTGGTCGCTGCTGTTGGCAGCCTACGGATTCGTCTTGCGCCTCCGCTACAAGACGGATCCACGGCTCTTCGCCTACGCTTCGGTGGTTCTATCCGGCGTGCAGATTTTCTTTCTCTTGTTGCTCAATTTCGCGGCGCATCCTTTCGCTATCGTGCAGGGTACAATTCCCGCCGACGGCAATGGCTTGAATCCGCTGCTGCAGTATCCCGAGATGGTAATCCATCCACCCATGCTGTATCTGGGCTACGTCGGCTTCACAATCCCCTTCGCCTTCGCGCTGGGCGCGCTGATCATGAAGTATCCCGGCGAGAAATGGATCAACATCACGCGCCGCTGGACCATGGTCACGTGGGCCTTCCTCACCTGCGGAGTTTTTCTCGGCGCCCATTGGGCCTACTCTGTGCTGGGCTGGGGCGGATATTGGGGATGGGACCCTGTCGAGAACGCCTCGCTCATGCCCTGGCTCACCGGCACCGCCTTCCTGCACTCGGTGATGATGCAGGAAAAGCGCGGCATGCTGAAAATGTGGAACATGTGGCTGGTCTTCGCCACATTCTGGCTGGCGATCCTCGGAACTTTCCTCACACGCAGCGGAATTATCAGCTCCGTACACGCCTTTGCGCAATCGTCAATCGGAGACTGGTTCGCCTGGTTCCTCGCCATCACTCTGATCGTCTTCGTCTTTTTCTTTTTCAAGAACAAGTCTCACCTGCGCAGCGAGCACAAGCTCGAGTCCTTGGTCTCCCGCGAATCCAGTTTCCTGTTCAACAATCTGCTTTTCGTTTTGCTCTGCTTCACCGTGCTCTGGGGCACCTGGTTCCCGAAGATTTCCGAACTGGTGCAGGGCAACAAAGTGACAGTAGGCGCACCGTTCTACAATCGCGTTGCCATCCCTGTGGCCTTGCTGCTCCTGATCCTTACTGCCGTAGGCCCGCTGTTGGCTTGGCGCAAGACATCCCTCGAAAGTCTCAAACGCAACTTCATGTGGCCGACCGTCGGCGCCGTCGCGGTCGCAGTTTTCCTGTTGATCACACCGCAAAGTTGGGGATCGCCTTTCGGCCTCAAACCCTGGCAGGATATTTCGTACTTCTATTCGCTGATGGCCATCGCACTCTCGGTGCTGGTGACCCTCACCGTGGCCAGCGAGTTCTACCGTGGCGGCCGCGTCATTTCCAAGCACACCGGGCAAGGCATGTTCGCCTCCATGGTGCAACTGACGCACCGTAACACGCGCCGCTATGGCGGATACATCGTCCACTTCGGTGTCGTGGTCGTCATCATCGGCTTCGCTGGAGCGGCCTTCAATCAGGACAAAGAAATGGAGATGGGTTACGGCGACAAAATGACCATCGGTCCCTACACCCTGATCTGCCGCTCCTACACTGACGATGACGCCCCCAACTATGCCAGTGAGTGGGCGGTGCTCGACGTTTACAAAGGCGGCAAGCAGATCGACACCATGACTCCGGTGCGACGCTTTTACAAGGCCAGCCGTCAGACCTCAACCATGCCAGACATTCGTTCCACTCTGAATGAAGATCTTTATCTTGTTTTCGAGGGACTGAATCAGGATAACGGTCACCCCAT
>Ga0116114_1001773_pt1 | contig 10580 bp, 10 predicted proteins | sample June2015DPH_10_5_FD_89823 | JGI IMG/M metagenome (GOLD analysis project Ga0116114, IMG submission 89823) | Peatland microbial communities from SPRUCE experiment site at the Marcell Experimental Forest, Minnesota, USA - June2015DPH_10_40 | ecosystem: Environmental > Terrestrial > Soil > Wetlands... | reverse complement strand
TGGCCTGCGGCGGCCTATCGTCTGCAAAGACAAGCCGTGCCCATGTCCTCCGGGAGAAACCAACGGGAAAAACGGAGCATGCCTTGCCATCGTCGCCACGAATCACTTCCGCCGGTGCCCGCAGGGTGAGTACTGGGGCGGAGGCGGTTGCACCACAGTTTCGCTCTTTCGCTCGGATGATTGCAGCAATCTTGCTTTGGCTCTCGACCGTCAGGCCCGGCAGTCGCAGCTCGCAGAGAGCTCGCGCCAGACCAGTTGCTCCAGCAATGCTGCGGCCCAGGAATGCTCCGAGCTAATGGCCAAATCCCAAAACGAAGCGGCCCTCTACAAATCACTGCAACAGCAATACGAGCAATGCAAGAGGCAACGTTTGGTTGGCTTGCCGGACTCGTCAGCCGTTCCACTGAGAGCCAGCATCCGGGTGTCTGATGTCCTAAGGTGGACCGAAGCCGCAGAGGAGGCGGCTGGTTCAGGAGTAAAATACAGTAATAGCGCGGCATTTTCAGGCCTATCATTCACAGTCAGCCCGAATTAGAATGAGAGGTACCTTTCTCGGCATCTTCCACGATTCTGCGGTTTTCATTTAGAGGGTTAAGACATGGCCACTACTACTGCAATTCCCAAAGCAAGAATCTCTGGCGGCGGCTTTCTTCTCGAATCTCGCCGCACTGACGAAGTTTTCACTCCAGAAGATTTCACCGAGCAGCATCAACTTATCGGTCAGACTACAGAAGAATTTGCAATCAATGAAATTCTTCCCAACTCGGAGAAAATCGAGCACAAGGATTTCTCCCTTTCGCGCGAGCTGCTGAAAAAGGCTGGCGAACTAGGCCTGAGCGGCGTCGAAATCCCGGAGGCTTACGGCGGCCTCGAGATGGATAAAGTCACCGCTGCGGTCATCGCCGACCACATCGCAAAGTATGCGGGTTTCGCTACAACGTGGGGCGCGCACAGCGGCATCGGCTTGCTGCCCATCGTCTATTTCGGTACGGAGGAGCAAAAGAAAAAGTATCTGCCGCGCCTGGCCGCCGGCGAGATTGTCGGCGCCTACGCACTGTCGGAATCCACCTCGGGCTCTGATGCCATGAACTGCCGCACTCGCGCGCAGCTTTCTTCCGACGGCAGGCATTACATTCTGAACGGCGAAAAAATGTGGATCACCAACGCAGGGTTTGCGGACCTGTTCACCGTCTTCGCAAAAATCGATGACAAGTTTTCCGCGTTCCTGGTTGAACGGACTTTCCCCGGCTTCTCGATTGGCGCCGAGGAACACAAGATGGGCATTCGCGGATCGTCCACTTGCCCAATCATTCTGAATGATTGCAAGGTGCCGGTCGAGAATTTGCTCGGCGACATTGGCAGGGGGCATATCATTGCCTTCAATATTCTGAACATCGGACGCTTCAAGCTGGGCGCGATGTGCGTGGGCGGCGGACGCGTGTCGCTGGAAAATGCGATCGGCTATGCCAAGCAGCGCAAGGCTTTCGGCAAGGTCATCGCCGACTTCGGATTGGTCCGCGAAAAAATTGCCAACATGGCAACGCTGCTCTACGTTGGTGAATCACTGGTCTATCGCACGGTCGGCATGATGGATGTCGCGCTCGGCGAAGTCGACAAGTCCGGCGCTGACGCCATTAAAGAAACCCGCAAGGCGATCGAGGAATACGCGGTCGAGTGCTCGATCGTCAAGGTCTGGGGCTCGGAGATGGTCGACTACATCGTCGACGAGACTCTGCAGATTTACGCGGGCTACGGCTTCGTCGAAGAATATCCGGCTGAGCGCGCCTATCGCGACGCACGCATCAACCGCATCTTCGAAGGCACGAACGAGATCAACCGCCTCATCATTACGGGCTTCCTGTTGAAGCGTGCCATGAGCGGGCAGTTGGCGCTAATGCCGGCGATCAAGAAGCTGATGGACGAAGTGCTCTCAGGCCCTTCTGTCGGCGAGGATCTCGAAGGCCCGCTCGCCGATGAACGCAAGCTGGTAGGACAGGCCAAGAAGCTCGGCCTGTTCGCCGCCGGCGCCGCCACCCAGAAATACATGCAGGCGATTCAGGACCAGCAGGAAATCATGGGCGCGATCGCCGACATGACCATTGAAAGCTACGCCATGGAATCGGCAGTGCTGCGCGCGCAGAAAATCGCGGAGACGAAAGGCGAGGCTGCCGCCGCTCTTCCCATTGCGATGACACGCGTCTATCTCTCGCAGGCGATAGAGAAAGTGGAGTCTACGGCGAAGAAAGTAATCGCCGCGGTTGCCGATGGGGACATGCTACGCACTCAGCTTGCAATTTTGCGACGCCTGGCCAAGTACGAACCGTTCAACACCATCGCACTTCGCCAGCACATCGCGCAGAAAGTGATCGAGCGCGGAAAATATACACTGGCGTAGACCCTAACCGCAGAGGGCACAGGGAACGCGGAGGGATTCATGCACCGTGTTTGCTGTGATCTCTGCGGTTTAATTTTTCTCTTTTTCCATCTGACACAACTATTTCGATGAACACCCGAGTGTTATATCTCTTCGCCGCGTTGGCCCTCGTCCAATCTCTAGCTGCACAATCGAATCCAGCCGCGCAACCGGACTCCGCCGCTTTCGACTCCGACGGAACCGCCCACATAACGCGCGTGGTTCCCATGCCGTCTACGATCAGCCCGGAGGCGCAGAAATGGCTGGCCTCGCTCACACTGAAGAAAGCTGGCCGGGAGACTCTGGCCGAACGGCGAGCGCACGCAGATGCCTGGCGCGCGCAGAATTCGGCGGAGGCTCGCAAGATTTATCCCGTCAACGTCGAGGAAACCAGCATCGCCGGCGTGCGCACCGACATCATCACGCCGCTCGCAGCTCCAGAAATAAACTGCAATCGCGTGCTGATTAATCTACACGGCGGAGGATTCAACTCTGACTCCGGCTCGCTCATTGAAGGAATTCCGATCTCGAATCTGGCAAAGATCAAGGTTGTCTCGGTCTACTACCGTCTCGCTCCGGAGAATCCCTTTCCCGCCGCCGTTGACGATGTGGTCGCCGTTTATAAGCAGCTTCTGAAAACCTACAAGCCGCAGAGCATCGGAATTTTCGGAACCTCGGCGGGAGCCATTTTGACCGCAGAGGTCACCGTGCGGCTGAAGCAGTCGGGATTGCCGCTTCCGGCGGCGCTGGGTATTTTCTCGGGACTGGCGGATTTCAGCCAACCCGGAGACTCCTGGCAACTTTTCACGCTCGATGGATTCCCGGGCGAACTGAACCCTACTGATCAGAGCCATCTCCCCAACGACGCATACGTGGGCAAGACCGATCGCAGGGACCCGATCCTCTCGCCCCTGTTCGCCGATCTGCACGGAATGCCGCCCAGTTTGCTGGTGACCAGCACACGCGATATTTTGCTCAGCAGCACTACCATTTTTCACCGTGCTCTGCTTCGCGCCGGAGACGACGCACAACTGGTCGTCTTCGAGGCGCTGCCGCACGCTTTCTGGTATCACTTCCAGTTGCCCGAAACCAAAGAAGCGATCGAGGTGATGGCAAAGTTTTTCGATGAGAAGGTTGGCGGCCAACCTTGATTCAGCGGCAGAGCGAATCTGGTGTAAATGTCGAGCATTTCTGATAAAACCCTCCCATGAAGACGAGCGAGCAAGTACTGGTCACAATCGCTGGCGTTCTGCTACTGTCCACCGGTCTTGTTGCGCAGGAAAACAACAGCGTGTCTAGGAACCTTGCCCTCACCCCGCCTATGGGCTGGAACTCCTGGAACAAGTTCGCGTGTAACGTCAGCGAAGATATGATCAGGAGCATGGCCGACGCCATGGTCAAATCCGGCATGAAGGACGCGGGCTATGAATACGTCAACATCGACGATTGCTGGCAGGTGAGCCGCGACGCCACCGGCAACATCGTCGCCGATCCGCAGCGTTTTCCGCACGGTATGAAGGCGGTTGGAGACTACATTCATTCACTTGGGCTGAAGTTCGGCGTTTACTCGGACGCCGGCTCGAAAACCTGCGCCGGGCGCCCCGGCGGGCTCGGTCACGAATATCAAGACGCTATCCAGTACGCGGCTTGGGGCGTCGACTATCTGAAATACGATTGGTGCAATACCACCACACAGGATGCGAAAGCTTCCTACGCGAACATCCGCGCCGCTCTCGACGCATCGGGCCGAGCCATCGTGCTGAGCATTTGCGAATGGGGCACGGCCAAGCCCTGGCTCTGGGGAAAAGAAGTTGGCGGCAATTTGTGGCGTACCACCGGGGACATCAACGATAAATGGGCGGGCCAGACTAAATGGCCGGACGGCAGTTGCTGCTCCAACGGCATGCTGGCAATTCTCGATCTGCAAGTCGCCCTCGCGTCTTACGCCGGACCCGGGCATTGGAACGATCCTGACATGCTGGAAGTGGGCAACGGCGGCATGACGGACACCGAGTACCGCTCCCACTTCAGCCTGTGGGCAATCCTGGCCGCACCGCTGATCGCGGGCAACGATCTGCGCGATATGCGGCCTGAGATCCACGACATCCTCACCAACAAGGAAGTGATCGCGGTGGATCAGGATGCGCTTGGTCGCGAAGGCGAGCGCGTGTGGAAAAGTGGCGATCTGGAAGTCTGGGCCAAGCAGATACGAGACGGCAGCCGCGCCGTGGTTCTGTTGAATCGCGGGAGTAGGGAGCAGGAAATTTCAGCGAACTGGGAGGATCTCGGCTATCCGAGCCACGTAAGCGCTTCTGTGCGCGACCTGTGGCAGCACAAGGATCTTGGCAAATTTGACGGGAAGTTTTCGGCGCCCGTGGCTTCTCACGGCGTCGTAATGATTACGATGAAACCCTAGCGCTGCCCGCTGAAGACCACTCATGAATTCTTTTTCAGCTCTTCCATCACGCTCTGGATCAACTCTTTCGCGTCGGTCAGGCTCTTCATGATGATCTGGATGTCCATCACCGGCTTGCCCGGCCAGCGTTGGCTTTGGCAATAAACACCGTGCTGGCCGACCAGCGCCATGGCGTCAGTGATCGTGTCCATGGTTACGGCCAGCCGCCCGCGCGGGACGCCCATCATGGTCTCGTAGTGCTCCAGTTCTTCCTGCTTTTCATCGAATACCGGCATCGCACGATTGTAACCGCTGCCGCGAATGGGGCATAATCGTTCGTCTGCTGACATATACCTTTTCCACGCGTCTAATTTTTGACCATAGCGAACTACTCAAGAGGAGAAATCATGCGAAAACGAATCGTATTTCCCACCCTGCTAACTATCTTGTTCACCGCTGCGGCTTTCGCCCAGATGGGCAAAAGCCGGCCCAGTCCCCCTGCCTCAACCACGTGCGATCTCGGCGGCGGCAAGATCATCAAGACCGACTACTCCAGCCCGCGCATGCGAGGCCGCAAAATCTACGGTGACCTCGTGCCTTTCGGCGAAGTCTGGCGCGCTGGAGCCAATGAGGCCACAACCTTCGTCACCAGCTCCGCTGTGGTAATCGGCGGCAAGACTGTGCCCGCCGGTAGCTATACGATCTTCACCGTACCCACCGCCGACAAGTGGACGCTGATTATTAACAAGAAGACCGGCGAGTGGGGCATCCCTTACAAGTATGAGAGCGATGAACTGACCCGCGTGGACATGAAGGTTTCCCAGCTGCCCTCGCCCGTCGAAAACTTCACCATTGCCTATGACAAGTCGAGCAGCGGCTGCACGTTGCGCATGGATTGGGAAACAACGCGCGCTTCCGTGGACATCACTGCGAAATGACTGAAGAGATAATTTGGCATGAAGCTCTTTTGCATACCCGGCAGGCGAAATCTCAGCTTGCCGGGCAGGTCGTTTGCTTACGAAGCCGCGTCGCCAAGGCAAGTCCCAAAACGAGATTTCCACACTCGGCGAGTGATCATCGTCACAAGAGACCTGCGTGCCTCTCCTCTAGTCTCAACACGGCCATCTTCGACAATGTGCCCGGTGAGCTGATCCATCCGCCAGCGTTATGCGCATCCACTCTTTGCAGGGCTTACGCGCCATTTCCATCGTGTTCGTGTTGTTGGCACATCTTTCGGGCACTCACAATTGTTTTCGCTCTCGTGTGGCGGAAAGTTATGGCAACCCGGGGGTGCGCATTTTTCTTGTCCTATCGGGTTATCTCATCACCGGCCAGTTGCTGAAGGAGCGCGAAAGAACCAGCAGCATTTCCCTGCGGACTTTCTATGCCCGTCGCGCGTACCGTATTTTTCCCGCCGGCTATGTCTTCATGGCGATAGCGATTGCCACGCACTGGGCTGTGCTTTCCCGGGCGAATGTCGCAACCGCGCTCACTAACACATTGAACTACTATCCCCACGGGAATCACGTGCTCGGTCATTTGTGGTCGCTGGGCGTGGAGGAGCAGTTTTACCTGCTCTGGCCGCTTTGTCTGCTGTTGTTCTTTCGAAAGCGCATATTGATTGTGGCTGCCGCCATCGCATCCGGCCCGCCATTGCGGATTTTGTTTTGGCTATTGTGGCGGCGGGCCGGCCTCGAACATCCTTTTCCCGTGTTCATGGATGCGTTGGCCACCGGGTCCGCCGTATCGCTGCTCGAACCCAGACTCAGAGGGTTTCACGCGTTATTTCTCAGCCGCAAGTTTGTGGTTGTGCCAGGACTAACTCTCTTGCTGCCGCTAGTCGAGTTCTGGAACGGCCGCGTCTACCAGACCGTTGCCCTCAGCCTTTTCCATCTGGGTATCACGCTCACCCTCCTGCACGTGATGGCAAGGCGCTATGCGCTTTTGAACTCACCACCGGTAGTTTGGCTGGGAGGTATTAGCTACAGTCTTTATCTTTGGCAGCAGTTTTTCTTCGACCGCGAGTCTTCCGCTGAGGGCCGCATTCCCGCTGAACCTCGTGCTGGCTTTGCTGCTAGGGGCGTCGCCCTACTATCTTGTTGAGCAACCATGCCTCAGACTCCGCGAACAGCGGGCTGCCAAGCGGCTTCCTTACTGGGCTCCCAGCGGAAACACTGGCCTGATGCGTCTCGTGGGCGGTCAAGCACCGGCCGCCGCGGAGCCTGCTGCTCTCACTCGCCCAGCGACTGGCGGTTAAGATGAGGTGACGAGTCGCCTAGGCGGTCTTGTAATCGAGCGCTCAAAATCTTCGCCAACAGAACTCCTCCAATCGCGCTACAATTCTCGCAACGGCATTTTCCACGGGAGGTTCCCATGCCCCTGTACGATTATGTTTGCCTCGATTGTCATAAACCCTTCGAAACAGTCCTGACCCTGAACGAGCACGATAAAGAAGTTCCCAAGTGCCCGCATTGCGGCAGCAAGAACGTTGAGCAGGAAGCCGCAGCCTTTTTCGCGGTGACGTCAAAGAAGAGCTAGCCGAAGGTTAACTCTTCTTTCTTCCAGGGATAGTCTGACCGGAGCTTGGCATGCATCGGTCGACGGGGAAAGCCTGCGCCCCAGAAAATTGCTGATTTGTGATCGCTGATTGAAATCCAAGACGGTCTAGAGCGTTTGCAATCAGAATCAAAAATCTGCAATTACACCGCCGGTTTCCAGCGCAGGACGGGCTTCCTGGCCGCCGCCGTTTCATCGAGCCGCGAAACCCGCGTGGAGTGTGGTGCATCGAGTACGGTCTGCGGATCCTCTTGCACTTCTTCTGCAATCGATTTCATCGCCTCGATGAACAAATCCATCTCTTCCTTCGATTCGCTCTCGGTCGGCTCAATCATCAGCGCGCCGGGCACAATCAGCGGAAATGCTGTCGTGTAGGGATGGAAGCCGTAGTCGATCAGCCGCTTGGCAATGTCCATGGTGCGCACGCCTTTTTTGGCCTGCACTTTGTCGCTGAAAACGACTTCATGCATGGTTGGCGTGGAATATGGCAGGTCGTAAGTGCCCTCGAGACCTTTGCGGATGTAGTTGGCGTTCAGCACCGCGTCCTCGGTGGTTTGCCGCAGACCATCCGGGCCGTTGGCTTGAATATAGGCCAGAGCGCGGACGAACATGCCAAAATTTCCGTAAAACGCGCGCACCCGCCCCACCGACTGCGGACGGTTGTATTCAAAACCCAGTGTGCCGTCAGACTTGGTCATTAAGACCGGTGCCGGCAAGAATGGCTCGAGTTTTTTCTTGATGGCCACAGGCCCCGATCCCGGACCACCACCGCCGTGCGGCGTGGAAAAAGTCTTGTGCAAGTTCAGGTGCATCACGTCCACGCCAAAATCTCCCGGCCGCACCTTGCCCACCAACGCGTTCATGTTCGCGCCGTCCATATAGAGCAAGCCGCCCTTGGCATGAAGGATGTCGGCAATCTTATGAATCTCCTGCTCGAAGACTCCCAGCGTGTTGGGATTGGTGAGCATCAGCGCAGCCACATCTTCACTCATCTGCGCTTCCAGCGCGGTGATGTCCACCATGCCCCGCGAATCCGACTTCAAATTTTCGACAGCGTAGTCCACCATCGCGGCCGTCGCCGGGTTAGTTCCATGCGCCGAGTCTGGAATCAGAACCTTCTTCCGGGGACGTCCCTGGGAATGGTGATATGCCCGCACGATTAGCAGTCCAGTCATCTCGCCGTGCGCGCCCGCCGCGGGCTGCAGCGTGATTGCGTCCATGCCGGTGATTTCGATCAGGCACTCGCTCAGCGTTTTCAAAATCTGCAGCGCGCCCTGCGAAATCTTTTCCGGCTGGTAGGGATGGCCGTTCGCGATACCTTCCACGCGCGCCACCGCTTCGTTCACCCGCGGGTTGTACTTCATCGTGCACGAGCCCAGCGGATACATGCCAAGGTCGATCGCGTAGTTCCACGTCGAAAGCCGCGTGAAATGGCGGATGATTTCGATCTCGCTCACTTCGGGCATGTTTCCCAAGTCTCCTCTCGCAGCGGCGCCCAGCAGCGCAGACGGATCCACTTCCGGCACGTCGAGCGGCGGCAGCTTCCAAGCCGCCTTGCCGGCTGAAGACTTCTCGAAAATCAACCCTTCGTTCTGGTTGACGTGGCGCGTCGCTTTACGTGTCTCATGCTTCATCGCGTCACCTCCTCGACATCGGCTTCTTTAGGGGAACGCACCGAGCGTTCGCTTTCCGCGACCAGCCCCACCGCCGTATCGATTGCGCTCCGCGTAGTGAGTTCCGTACAGCACCACAATGCTGCATTCCCCAACTCGGGATAAAACTTTTTCAGCGGGAATCCGCCGATCACCTTGTGTCCCAGAAGCCGGCTGTTGATGGCATAGGGATCTTCTTTGGTCTGCACCACAAACTCGTTGAACCGAGGCGACGCGGCGAATAGCACCTTCCCATGCTTGGAAAAAGTTCCAGCCGCATAGGCCGTCTTAGCCAAGTTTTGCTTGGCCAACTCCTTCAATCCAACCTTGCCATACACCGTCATAAAAATGTTCACCATCAGCGCAACCAGCGCCTGATTGGTGCAAATATTCGATGTCGCCTTCTCGCGCCGGATGTGCTGTTCGCGGGTGGCTAGCGTGAGTACGAATCCGCGTTTGCCCTGTCTGTCGACGGTTTGACCCACCAATCGCCCGGGCATTTGCCGCACAAATTTTTCCCGCGTGGCAATCACTCCGCAGTAAGGCCCACCAAATCCCAGGGGTACGCCAAACGATTGTGCCTCCATCGCGATGACGTCCGCCTGGCGCGGCGGTTCCACGATTCCCAATGACACTGCTTCGGCAATCGATACCACGAGCATTGCGTCGTGCCTGTGCACGATCTCGGCGATCGCCGCCACGTCTTCTATGGAACCAAAGAAGTTCGGCGATTGAATCAGCACGCAGGCCGTTTCCGGCGTAATCAACTTCTCGAATTCCGTCAGATTCAGCCGCCCATCATCGCCAAAACTCGCCACAGAAAGCGGCATTCCCTGATGCGTCGCGTAGGTCGCGAGCACTTCGCGATACTCCGGATGCAAGCTGCGCGCCACCACTACCGACCGCCGGCTCGTCAGGCGCACGGCCATCATGACCGCCTCAGCCGCGGCGGTTGAGCCGTCGTACATGGAAGCATTGGCCACTTCCATGCCGGTCAGTTCGCAAATCATGGTCTGAAATTCAAAAATCGACTGCAGGGTGCCCTGGGAAATCTCTGCCTGATAAGGCGTATAGGCGGTAAGGAATTCGCCCCGCGAGATCAGCGAATCAATAATCACAGGCCGGTAATGGGAGTAGGCGCCTGCGCCCAGAAAGCTGGTGTAACCTTCACCGTTTTCCCGCGAACGCTGGCGGAAATAGTCGACGATTTCCGATTCCGCCATCTGGCGCGGAATTTTCAGGTCGCGGCTCAGCCGGTATTCCGCTGGAATTGGCGCGAATAGTTCGTCGACCGAGCACAGGCCAATCGCCTTCAGCATGGCCTCGCGGTCGGCAGGAGATTTCGGTAGATAGCGCATAGGAAGTTGTTTAGATGTGATTCGAGGTCAGTTCGATTATGACAGGTGCCCGCTGGCTCAATCCGTGTCCAGAATCACATGATTTTCGATTACCAATTTCCAATTTCCGATCGGAACCGGGGCACCACCCATTCGGCAACTGGAAATCGACAATCGGCAATTCTTCAGTGCCCCGCTTCTTCCGCCACGAACTTCTCATAATCAGC
>Ga0116114_1001763_pt1 | contig 10653 bp, 11 predicted proteins | sample June2015DPH_10_5_FD_89823 | JGI IMG/M metagenome (GOLD analysis project Ga0116114, IMG submission 89823) | Peatland microbial communities from SPRUCE experiment site at the Marcell Experimental Forest, Minnesota, USA - June2015DPH_10_40 | ecosystem: Environmental > Terrestrial > Soil > Wetlands... | reverse complement strand
GAAAATCTGCTCGCCATCCACGTCAATTGTCTCGCGCGCGGCGACGCAGCGTTGCTGGGCCGGTACGGCGTCCACGTGGTTCATTGCCCGCGCAGCCACGATTATTTCCGTCATCCGCCGTTTTTGCGCAAACGGCTGGCCAAGGCCGGCGTCAATCTCTGCCTCGGCACCGACAGCCTGGCCACCGTCCGCAAAACCAGGAAACAAAATCCCGAACTCAACATGTTCGACGAAATGCGCGAGCTGGCGGCCAGCGATCCAAAACTCACGCCGGCGGAAATACTGCGCATGGCCACGGTCAATGGCGCGCGTGCGTTTGGCCGGGCCGGCCAAATCGGCGAGCTTTCCGAAAATGCCCTGGCCGATTTGATCGCCATCCCCGCCAGTGCAAGAACCAGCGATGTTTGCGAGGCCGTGCTCGCTCACGACGGCCCGGTGTGTGCCAGCATGATTGACGGGGATTGGGTCATTCCACCGCAAAGCTTGTGAACAACTTCGACCGGGAACTGACTGAACGCCTTGAAGCCTTGCGCGCGCAAGGTTTGCGCCGCGAACTGCGCCGCGTGGATTCGCCGCCCGGCACACACATCCAAATCGGCGGCCGGATGTTGTTGAATTTTTCGTCCAACGATTATCTCGGACTCGCCAACGATCCGGTTTTGAAAGCAGCGGCAATCCAAGCTGTGGAAAAATTCGGCGCTGGCGCCGGCGCATCCCGGTTGATTTGCGGTTCGCTCGCGCCGCATCACGAACTTGAGGAAGCCCTCGCCAGTTTCAAGGACGCCGAAGCCGCGCTGAGTTTCCCGACCGGCTATGCCACCGCCATCGGAACCATCTGCGCGCTGCTCGGCAAGGATGACGTGATTGTTTTGGACAAACTCGTTCACGCCTGCATTGTGGATGCCGCCAGGCTCAGCGGCGCAAAAATCCGGGTGTTCGCCCACAACGATCTGGATGACTTGGAAAAGATTTTGAAATGGACTGAAAAAAACATCCAACATCCAACTCCGATAAATCGCGAGCAGGAATCCAACATCCAACATCGAAAGCGTACTCTCATCGTTACAGAGTCGGTCTTTTCGATGGATGGCGATGCCGCGCCGTTGCGCGAGATCGTCGCCCTCAAGGAAAAACACGGCGCGTGGTTGATGGTGGACGAGGCGCACGCGACCGGGCTTTACGGTAAAAACCGCCGCGGCCTGGCGGAGGAATCCGGCGTAAGCGAACGGATTGAAATCCAGATGGGGACGCTCGGCAAGGCGGTGGGGGCTTCCGGCGGTTATATTTGCGGCTCGCGCCCATTGATTGATTTTCTCGTCAACCGCGCCCGCAGTTTCATTTTTTCCACCGCGCCCGTTCCGGCTGCCGCCGCCGCGGCCACCGCCGGGGTTCGCTTTATTCAATCACCTGCGGGCGAAACGCGACGGAAATTTCTCTGGACACGCGTGGAACAGTGTGGGACAGGCATCCTGCCTGTCTCTGATTTGTCAAATGACCCCGCCAATGCTGCCAAGTCACAATCCAAGTCAAAAATTGGGGACCGGCTGGAAGCCTGTCCCACGTTAAGCGCGATCATCCCCGTTCTCATCGGCGATGAAAGCAAGGCGGTTGCAGCTTCCGCCGTGTTGCGCGAGCAGGGCATTTTTGTCCCGGCGATTCGTTATCCGACCGTCGCGCGCGGCAAAGCTCGTTTGCGTGTGACTCTTACAGCAACTCACACAACTGAAGAAATCAACTTGCTCGTCGCCACGCTAAACGAAATCGTAAATCGTAAATCGTAAATCAAAAATTCCGATGCACCCGCTCGCCAAACTTGATCACCAGTTCGTCTGGCATCCCTTCACCCAGATGCGCGACTGGCTGAAACGCGAGCCGGTTGTCATTGTCGCGGGCAAAGGCGCGGTGTTGCACGACATTCGCGGACGTGAATATCTCGACGCGAATTCTTCGATTTGGACAAATCTGCACGGCCACAATCATCCCGGAATCAACACGGCGATCCAGCGACAGCTTAAAAAAGTCGCGCATAGTTCCGCGCTCGGTTTGGCCAATGAACCGGCGAGCCTGTTGGCGGAAAGACTGGTGCAGATGGCAAATCAAAAGGTAGGGCGCGCTGTCCCCAGCGCGCCGTTTTCGCATACGTACGTCCGGCGCGGTGAGGACACCGCGCCCTACCTCGGCAAGGTCTTCTTTTCTGACAACGGTTCGACTGCGCTCGAAGTCGCGCTCAAGCTCGCCTACGAATTCACGCGGCGCACGCGCACCAAACCGGTGCGGCGCCCGTCCTCCGCAGTAGCACTGCTACGGAGGGTGGAAGCGCCCTCGCGAGCCGCAGAGCCGAAATTCCTTTCCCTCGAAGGCGCATATCACGGCGACACCGTCGGTGCGGTTTCGCTCGGTCACGTTGATTTGTTTCACAAAAGTTATTCCGGTTTGCTGTTCAAGACGGACAAGGTCATGTCGCCGTATTGCTATCGGTGTCCGTTCAATCGTGCCAAGCCGGAACGCGCGGACGCCCGCGAATATCGCAAATGCAACTGGGAATGCGTCGGGCTGGTTGAAAAGAAATTCGCGACGCAAAAACGAAAGGGAAATCCCTACGCGGCGTTCGTCTTTGAGCCCTTGATTCAGGGCGCGGCGGGAATGATTCCGCAGCCGCGCGGTTGGCTGCGGCGGGTGACGGAAATTGCGCGCAGCCACGGCGCACTGCTCATCGCCGACGAAGTGATGACCGGGTTTGGGCGTTGCGGGGTCGAGAGTCGAGAGCCGAGAGTCGAGGGCCACGCAGCAAACAAGCATTATCTCTCGACCCTCGACCCTCGACCCTCGACTCTTTTTGCCTGCCACCACGAAGGCGTGCCGCCGGATTTTCTGTGCCTGGCCAAGGGCCTGACCGGCGGTTATCTGCCGATGGCGGCGACATTGACGACGCAAAAAGTGTTCGATGCCTTTCTGGGCGAATACGGTGAATTCAAGACTTTTTTTCACGGCCACAGTTACACGGCCAATCAACTCGGCGCAGCGGCGGCGCTGGCGAGCCTGGATATTTTACAAAGCGAAAAATCCGTTCGCGCGCGACAAAATCTCGAAAATAATCTGCGTGCCGAATTGCAAACGCTTTGGTCGCTGTCCAACGTTGGCGACATCCGACAGGTCGGTTTGATGGCCGGCATTGAGCTGGTTCGGGACTGGCGGACGCGCCAGCCGTTTGATTTACGGGAACGCGCGGGCACTCGCGTTTGCGAAGCGATGGCACGGCACGGCGTGCTCACGCGGCCCGTCGGAAATGTCATCGTGCTGATGCCGCCGTATTGCACGACACCGAAGCAGGTACGGAAGATGGTCCGCGCAGTTTTTGATTCAGTGCGTGAAGTTTTCGGCAAGCTGTAGCGGCGGTCTATGACCGTCGCCATTCTCCCGGGAGCGCTGGCGTCTCGCCGGCGAATTTTGTTTGTGCCGGCGGGACGCCGGCGCTCCCAGGCTCATGGAAAGAATTTACGATTCGCCATTTTCGATTTACGATGGCGGCGTGAATCTGGCTGACAACCTCGAAAAAATCCAACAACGGATTCGCGCCGCGTGCGACCGCGCCGGGCGCGAAGCGAACTCCGTCACCTTGCTGGCGGTGACCAAAAGCCACCCGCCGGAAGTGGTGCAGGCGGCGGCGAAACTCGGCCTGATTTTTTTTGGCGAAAACAAGGTTCAGGAAGCGAAAGCGAAAATTCCACTGTGTCCGGGCAATTTGCGCTGGCACATGATTGGCCATTTGCAGTCGAACAAGTGCCGCGATGCGGTCGAGCTTTTCAAAATGATTCAGAGCGTGGACAGCCTGTCGCTCGCGCAGGAAATCAACAAACGCGCGGAGCCGGCGGCCAGGACCATGCCGGTCCTGATTGAAGTAAACGTCGCGGGTGAAGCCAGCAAGTTCGGCTACCAGCCGGAACAACTGCTGGCGGAACTCAAGGAGCTCAACGCGCTGCCGCGAATTGAAATTCACGGTTTGATGACCGTGCCGCCGTGGTCGCCGGAAGCGGAAAAGACACGGCCACATTTTCGCCGGCTACGCGAGGTCAAGGCTCAATGCGAGCAAATTCTCGGCGCACCGCTGCCCGATTTGAGCATGGGTATGAGCGGCGATTTTGAAATTGCGATTGAAGAAGGCGCGACGATGGTGCGCATCGGCACGGAGTTGTTTGGGCCGCGGACAAAAGCCAGGCCGCGCGCGGAGGAAAACTGAGTTTGGGGTGATATCCTAATTTGAAGTTCGGAGCGCGAGTTGTCCCAACTCGCAGCGGGTTGTGTGTGAAGAACCATTGAAAGCCGGGCGGGTCGCTTTGTATTTGGGCGCGCTGCGGTTTGAGACAAACCGCGCTCCATCGGATTAGGACACTAATGAATTTTACTGCATTTTGAGCGAAATGGTTTAGCTTGAATTGATGACAATTGATTCTTTCAAGCGCGAAATTGCCGCCGCCGTCAAAGCCTACGACAAATTCGTGGTGTGCCTTGAAAAAACGCCGGAGGATTTTGAGGCATCGCTGGTCTCACTGATGGGCAAGGCGATCATGGCCTATGAAAGTCGCGGCGCGGGTCTGCGTCACGGCATCGCGCTGGACAACCAGGTGACGATTATTTTGAGCCAAAGCGACGAGGTGCGTCCGTTGTGCGGTATTTATTTTAATCTCCATTCGCCTTACCAGAAGAACGCGCTTCCCAAGACGGTGAAATCGTTCACCGAAAAATCACACAAGCAGGAAGACTGAATTCTTCGGAGGAACGGGTTATTGGTCGCGTACTTCGTCGCCGACCTGTGCTTCGCCGGTAACCAGATCGGCAACGATGTTATTTTCACGCTGCGGGCCGGTGATTTTGACTTCGCTGACTTTCATGCCGTCGCGATACAGAAAGAGGCTTTGCTCCAATTTGGGCATCTGGCCGACGGGAAAACTCAGCACGACAAAACGTCCGGAGGCATTGTATGAAACGACTCTGGCGGTGAGCGAATTATCGGGCGTGACAATGGGCTGCGGAGCAACGGCGGCGGGCGTAGCCGGGCTGGCGGTGCGCGCGGGCTGGTGATGCAGGCAACCGGCCGCCAACATTCCGGCGATTATGAGTGTCAACGGCATGAACGATTTCATGGCGACAGTTAAGCGCGCGGCGGCACGCAGGTCAATTCACGATTCGGCGTTTTATGCGCCTGGGAGCGCTGCCATCCCCGCGGCGGGTTGATGGGTTGAGACCTCTGCAAAACCGGCGTAGCGGCTTTCGGCAGAAAGCCGAACAATTCAATTTTCCGGAAAAATGCGGCGGTCTGCCGACTCGCCGCTACGATGAGTCAAACTAGGGCACGCTTTCCGTGATGATCGTGTCGCTATGCTCGTAGGCCGGCGCGCAGCAGCACAGCAATCGCAGCGTTTCGTTGCCATTATTCCAAAGTTTATGTTTGCGGCCGGGCGGAATGGCAATGGCGTCGCCGGTTTTAACGTCGCGCGTTTCGCTTTCGATGCGAATCCGTCCCGCGCCGTGCGTAATGTAATAAATTTCCTCGGTTTTGATGTGATAATGTTCCTGCGTGCTCGCGCCAGCCGGCAGACGCGCTTCCGCCAGGCTTTGGTTGCGGATGATGGAATTGCGATGCGCCAGCAATTCGCGGATTTCCGAACCGTCCTTGGTGATGAAGGACGGAACATCGCCGAGATTTTTAATGTCCATAATTGTTTTCATCATTCTCGTCCTCGTCCTCGATTTTTCAATGACAGCAGAAACAAACTCAGGTAGGGCGGGCAGTCCCCTGCCCGCCGCCCATCCACACAACGAGTGCGGCGCGCACGGAGTGACGCGCCCTACCAATATGCCAAATCCCGCCGGGAATTGGTATTGTTCGTTCCCGACTTTTCAAATTTATTGGAGAGGAGGATTTTAAGTCAAAATCCTTCCGGCATTCCAAAGATTTTCGTCCAATTGGCCTGCCCCAGCACCACTCCGGCCACAATCAAAATCATTGCCGCCCAAAACTTGGGTGTGAATGGTTCATGCAAAAAGAACCAGGCCCAGGTCATCGTGCTCAACGGAATGAGATTGTTGAACAGCACGACCTGGCTCGTGCGCCAATGGCGGAGGGCGTTGTTCCAGAGTGCATAGGGAATTACGCCACCGAACAGGATGCAGAATGCCAGCACCCCCAGACACCCGGCGTTGATAGGGATGCCGCGCATAGCGATCTCAGCCAGCCCGAACGGCATCAGCACAATCCCCGATATCCACATCGTGTGCGCCGCGACTTCCGCCCCGCTCAAGCTGGCGCTTAAAATGCGCATTTGATGGCTGAAATTCGCCCACAAGATGCTCGCGGCCAGCCCCAAAAATTCTCCGAGCAGGTCCAATTTTGCCGTTTGCAACGCCGGCCAGAACAGGACCAGCACGCCGCCCAGCGCGAGCAACGCCGCTCCGTAACGCCGCGCACTAGCCCACGTCCGTTGCGGCCGTTCCTCCCACAACAAAGTCCACACGGGGGATGCGCCGAGATACAACGCCACGTGCGAAGCCGCAGTCAGACGCAAGGCCCAGTTGAAGACGACGATATACACCGCTAGGCTTAAACCGCCGCGCAACCACAATTGCCGGCGCAATCCAGATGTCAACGGGCGGTATTCACCAAGCCACGAAGTAAAGCGCAGCACCGACAGCAACAACAAACCGGCAAGGAGAAAGCGGATGCCACCGGTCCAGATGGGCGGCCACGCGGCGACCAGCCACTTGGTTCCCGCGTTGTTGCCACCCCACAGAAAAACCACGAACAGGAGGCTTCCGGCAATGGCGGCGTTATGTTTCGGTTGCGACACCCGGCGAGTAAGCCAATGCGCAGCCACGTTGCCAATGAAATTTGTTTAACCGTTTCGCGAGGCGCGCACTTGCAAGCCGGTTGAAAACAACTAATCTCTCAGCATGGCAAGTAAAGCGCCGCCAAAGTCATGCTCGACCAGATTTCCAGCGAGAATAATTTTCAAATTAAGTTGTTAGGAATTGAATGACAGCGCATATAAAAAAGGAAATAAAATGAACACGATCAATGAACAACAGCGCAAACGGGCTATTGAAGTCATGAATGAATATCTTTCTGCGCCTCCTGGGCCAGAGGGAAAAACTCCGGTGGAACTTAGCGCAGAACTTGATGCAAATCGAGTCAGGCTCATTGAGAATGAATTGAAGCCACTCCTTGCCGATTACCTCGCAGGCAAGGTGATACTTGCCGACTTCAAATCCAAAGCAGATGGAATAAATAAACGCAACGAGCTTTGGGGGTTCAAAGGAATCAAGGGCCAAATGTTCTTCAACATGGTTGTCAATGTTGCCGATGACGCCAAAGAATGTGACCAAGAACTGAAATCTGCATTGGCCGTTCCGACCAATGAACAAATCGCGTCTAGCAGAATCAAGACATTCGCAAGCTATATCAAGCGGTTGGGAGAACAATGGGTTGGTGAAGGAAACACTCGATACGGCGCACCAAAAATGGGAAGCGTTCCTTTCTTTCTGTCTTACTTTTGGCAGATTCAGGATCGTGAGGTGTGGCCGGTTTATTATACCAACGCCGTGCAGACGATGACCGATCTAAACATCTGGCAGCCGTCAGAGGACATTGCGGAGGATTATTTGGCGTTCAAGCGGATTCACGAAGTTTTGGCGAAGCTATTCAGTGAGACAAGCAAGCGGGTTTTTGGTCTTTATGATGTTGAACATGTCTTTTGGTTCAAGGGCGGCAATCCATACGACATTGTCAAAGCAGAGCAGAAGGCTGCTGAACCTTCATTGGCCAAGTCTGCTGTAAAACTCCCCGCATCTGCCGACCTAGACCGTTTGCCTGAAAGCTACATTCCACCGATTGTTGCCATCCTTCCGGCTATGGCCCGCCACGAAGAATGGTTGGTTGAGGCGGCGAAACGTTCTGGCACGAGCCTTGAGAGGGCGTTTGAAAAAAACATTGATGCAGCACTTACGATATTGGGTTACGAAACTAAACTGTTGGGACAGGGACAGGGACGCGTGCCCGATGGACGAGCGTTGGCGCTCGACGATAACTACGCCATTTTGTGGGACGGGAAGGTTCGTGTGGACCCATACAGCTTGGGCACTGACGACCGAACGATCCGAGAATACATCACCACTCAGAGCCGCGAACTGAGTCGCCGCTATAGAAATACTTACTACGTCATTGTTTCAAGCTCGTTCGCCGATGATTTTGACGACACAATTGCTTCGATCAAAATGGAAACAGAGGTAAGCGAAGTCATCCTGCTCGAAGCGGAAGCGTTGGTGGCAATTGTGGAGGCAAAATTGCGTGCTCCGCTCCAGCTAACTTTAGGGCCGGACGGCATCCAGAGGTTCTTTACCAAAAGCGGTGGCTTAACGGCAGCAATGGTTCGCGAGTATCTTGTCTAGCCGGCAAAAATATAATGGCCGATCCAATTCCACTTTACCGCTTTTTAGATTCAGACGGGGCATTGAAAACCCTTGTAGCTGGGAAGTTCAGAGTTGGGCTGGTATCCAAATTTAACGATCCATTTGACCAGTGCCTCGGCTTTACCGGAGTGGCCACGCCAGAAGAACAAAAGTTCGTGGAGAATTTCCAAATCGAATATCTGCGTTATTTGGAATCGTGGTCACGAGTTTTGTGCTTTTGCGATTCTGTTTCCCGACCAGCACCTTGGTCACATTATGCCGAGAAACACCGTGGTGTTGCATTTGAAGTAAAATATCTTTGGCCTGATGATCATCTTCAGAAAATGACTTATTTTCCCGAACGACCTGTATTGAATTTTAATCAATGGCGACAAATTCGTCGTGATGAAACAGCAACTAATCATTATCTTATCGAACTGCTAAAGAGGTTAATGATAAATAAGTCTCCAGGTTTCTCTTTTGAACAAGAGTATCGTTTGCAAATTGGTCTAGAATACTGCCAACACTCTGATGGCCATGATGAATGGCGATTGCCTGATAAATCGCTTAAGCGGGTAATCCTAGGTTATTGCTGCCCTTTGGATGAAACAGTCGTAAGAAAGTTATTGGATATGAATGGTTTTACAGAAACAGAAGTTGTCAGGGCAAAAATGTGTCAAGAAACGTATTCAATTATCGTTTAGCTTCGCCTTGAAAATTCGCGCGCCGAGATTTGCCGGACGGCCAGCCGTGCCGGAAAGCGGTGCTAAAGACACGCGCAGTCCAGACGCTTCGCGACTGCCGGACACCTTCAAACTGCGCAAAGCGTCTGGATTGCGGCGCGTTCACCGCCGCTTTCTCCGGGTACCGGGATTGGCGTAGCGGCGTCTCGGCAGAGCGCCGCCATCTGAAAAAGAGCGGGAAAGTTTGCGGCGGTCTGCCGACGCGCCGCTACAAAGCCGGAGAATCGTCCGCCGTCATCTTGAAAATTCGCTCGACGGAATTTGCCGGACGGCTAGCCGCAAAAACAAACCGGCCAGCAGAAATTTGTTTGACCGGCCGGGCGCGGGGCCTAACTTGGTAGCATGGTTCATGCACCCGGTTTTCTGAATCTGGTCAATGACGCAAAAAAACGCGTCAACGAGATCAGTGTCGCCGAGGCGCGCGCGCGTCTGGCTGCCAATCCCAAGATCGTTCTGCTGGACGTGCGGGAAGATAACGAATGGCAGGCCGGCCATGCCGCCGAAGCCGTGCATCTGGGCAAGGGAATCCTGGAACGCGATTTGGAAAAGCTGTTTCACGACCCGAAGACGGAAATCATCATGTATTGCGGCGGCGGATTCCGGTCGGCGCTGACGTGCGATGCGGCGCAAAAGATGGGCTATCGCAACGTTCACTCGCTCATCGGCGGTTACAAGGGGATGCTGGCGGCGGGCTGGCCGATGAAAAGCGGGGAATTGGACACCGGTTGAGTTGCCGATGAACACCAACGGCGCACCCTGAGCGTTACCATCAGTCCGTCGGCGGGGAATTTGTTTTTCCGGCTTAATAGCCCGTAAAAAAAGTAGGAGACGACGTAAGGAGTCTCTAACTTGTCCCTCAAAAACCGAAGAAATTTGAGACTCGTCACCTCGTCTCCTACAGAGAAAGAGATTTTCAACGGGCTGTTAAACAGTGACGGCGGGCGAAGCCGCGCGGTGAAAGCAAACGCGGTTGAGGGCGTTGGCGACCGGGACAACCTTTTCGCGCGGGCACTCGCCCATCAGGCAAATCTGAATCCAGTTTTTACGGCGCAGATATTCGCTGTTGCAGCTCAGGAGATAACCGGCTTCCTGCATCGCCTCGCCGATTTTCAGCGAATTCATTTCCGGCGGCAATGCGATGGTAATGACCGCCGGCGAAGTTTGGGCACCGTTGCCAATCAAATCAAAACCCATTTCCGCCAGGCGCAGGCGCAGCCCGGCGGACAGCCCGGCAATCTCGGCAAATCGTTTTTCCAGATTTGGCCGGCGGACGGCGGCGTGCAGCGCATGCAGCAAATTGGAGGAGAAGGTGAATGGGATTCCCTGTTGCTGCGCGCAAAAGCCGAGGTCGAGATAACGCGGCAATTTGTCCGGAGCGGGCGTGATTTCGTGATGGTAAAAAACCATCGCCAGTCCCGGATACGCGCGCAGTCCTTTGCCGCTGGAACACGACGCGAAGAACACGCCG
>Ga0116114_1001759_pt1 | contig 10688 bp, 9 predicted proteins | sample June2015DPH_10_5_FD_89823 | JGI IMG/M metagenome (GOLD analysis project Ga0116114, IMG submission 89823) | Peatland microbial communities from SPRUCE experiment site at the Marcell Experimental Forest, Minnesota, USA - June2015DPH_10_40 | ecosystem: Environmental > Terrestrial > Soil > Wetlands >... | reverse complement strand
TCGTCGTTCTGGTTGGGATAGGAAACGGTAAGGGCGGTGCTGCCGGAGACGTTGGGAGTGATGGCGGGAATAATCTCCGCGCGGGTGGTGGGACCGATATTGACCCAAACGACGCCGCCGTCCACAGTCGCGCCATTGACGGCAGTTTTCCACGAGGGTGTGCTGCTGCCGGAAGTTCCCGCACTCTGCACTACCTGGGTGTTGGTCCCATCCGTGACTTGCTGGCTCACGGAATAGACTGTGCCGGGGCTCCAGGCGGGCAGGATCGCAGCGGTCCCAGGGACGAAGCGCGTAAGGCAACCGTAGTTTGCGGCCTGTGTGGTGAAGCCCAGGGACGCCTGCCTGGCGCGTTCTCCGGTGGCGCAGAACTGCGATCCGATCCACAGCGTGTTGTTGTCGGCAAACAGCATCTTGGAGTGGTTGCCGTCGGAGATGGAGTACTGCCCCGTAATGGTGTTGGTCGCCTGGTTCATGGTGGTCAGGAAGCCGGCGAAGAGACCGTCCGGCTGAAGTTGCTGCCCGGCCAGGTAGAGCGTCGATCCGTCAGATATGGCATCGGTTGCCCCGCCCGGCACGGGCACATTGGCGATCTGCGGGTTCGGCTGCACGGGCGACGAGGGAATCACGTTCTCGTTCAGCGGGCCCTGCTGCAGCAGGGTGATGCTGGCCGTCTTTCCGCCGCACTCCGGCCCGCAGTTCAGCACATACGCCGTTGTGCCATCCTGCGAGAAGTAGACGTTGGTTGGCTGGTCGTACGTCCCCGGCACGGAGACCGCACAGTAGACGGGGAGCAGGATCGGCTGGCAGTCGGCCGATCCGGTCGCCGTAATGGCCGCCTGCGAGGTCAGGTACTGGTTCTGGTTCAACTTGAAGATCCGGTACAGCACATTCGAGTTGTGCACCATGGCAAGCGCAACCGTGTCCCCCGTATTCACCATCACCTTGAAGACATTCGGCAGGTTGAGCACGTAGCTCCCTCCCGTCAGGTTGTCGATGATCTCCAGTACTCCCGAGGTCTCCTCGGCAGCGTAGTAGTGCCCGATCAACGGAGGCACCGCGACCGAGGCCTCTCCGGACTGGAACGAACCGACCGAGCCGGAGGACGCTTCGGTCGAATAATTGATGGAGATAAGGCTCCCATCGCTGTTGGAATAGACGTATCCGCGCAGCTCCGCGGGGAAGTTCAGAATGGTGCCGGGATACCCCGACGAATAGCCGCTGATTGAATAGTTCGGAATCGTGTCTTCGACGTTGCTGCGAATGTTGCGATAAGCGTCGACGATTTGCAGGCTGCCGGAGGTGCCGTTCGCGCTCACGCCGATCATCACCCGCTGCGCCAGCTTGCTGGGCGGCACGGGCCGGCCCGCATAGTTGTACTCCGGAAACTTGTAGTAGTAGTAGGCCGCGGAGTGGCAGCTGCAGAGCCCAAGCGTGGAAAGCGCAAGCAGCAGCCCGCAGATCATCCGGGAGCTGCGCAGCCGGGACCCCAGGGTGCCGCCGCCAGAGGGCTTCTCCGCAGGGCACGAGGATTGGATCAAGGGAGTTTGCGGCAACGGGCTGGGGAACAGTTGGGCGCCGGCCCCGCGGACAAAGAGACTTCGATTCTTCAACGTGGACAACTCCAACCTTCGTCGTGCAGTGGTTTCGCCTGACTTACCCTCCGAGTATACCAAAGGATGCAGGCTCCGAAGCCCGTCCAGCGGCGGTTTGGTGCTGGCTAAGAACCTAGCTTAGGATGGAGCAATACGTTTCAGCGATAAGGCTTCGGGGACATGCCATGGCAGGTGCGGGATTGAGTGCGGCGGGAACTGCGGTAGACAGGCTCTTCGCCGGCGGACGCGTGCTCTTGGACGGCGCCATGGGCACCATGCTCTATGACCGGGGCATCTTCATCAACCGCTGCTTCGATGAGCTGAACCTCTCGCAGCCGGAGGTCGTCGCCGGTATCCACGCAGAGTATCTACAGGCCGGCGCGCAGATCGTCGAGACCAACACCTTCGGCGCAAACGCCTTCCGCCTGGAGCGCTACGGCCTGCGAGACCGGGTGCGCGAGATCAACCTCGCCGGAGTTCGCATCGCCCGCCAGTGCGTGGCGCAGATCGCCGAGAAGCAGGCCACCGAGGCCTACATCGCCGGGGCCATCGGCCCGCTCGGTGTTCCGCTGGCGCCGAAGGGAGAGCTCTCGCTCGACCAGGCCCGCGCAGCCTTCGCCGAACAGATTGCCGCGCTGGCCGAGGGCGGGCCCGGCGTGGGCGCGGACCTGCTCATCGTCGAAACCATGACCTCGCTGGCCGAGGCGGGCGAGGCCATTCGCGCCGCCCGCGAGGTGGCCCCCGGCCTGCGCATCGTCGTGATGATGACGGTCGATGAGGACGGCAACTGCCTCGACGGCGCCACACCCGAGATCGCCGCCGAGCGGCTGACCAAGTGGGGCGCGGACGTCATTGGCTGCAACTGCTCGGACGGCCCCGCCACCGTGCTCACGGTCATCGAGCGGATGCGCCTGGCGACGCGCCTGCCGCTGGCCGCCATGCCCAACGCCGGACTGCCCCGCGCCGTCGAGGGCCGCAACATCTACATGGCCTCGCCGGAGTACATGGCCAGCTTCGCGCGCAAGTTTATCCACGCAGGCGCAAGCCTCATCGGCGGATGCTGCGGAACCACGCCCAACCACATCCGCGCCATGAAGTCCGCGATGCGTGCCCTGCAGGCGCAGGAGGACTCGGCCCGGCGCGACGCGGCAGGACTGGGCGTGGCTGGACACGAATCCGCCGCAGCAGGCCAGAGTTCGTTGCAGGCAGACTCCGAGGCCGCTGTGGAGGCCGCTGGGCCAAGCTACCGCCCCAAACCCATCGTCAGCCAGGTGGAGCCGCTGCCCCTGGCCGAGCGCTCCAGGGTCGGCGCGCTGATCGCCTCCGGCCAGTTCTGCACCCTGGTGGAGATCGTTCCGCCCAAGGGCATCGACTGCTCGAAGGAGATCGAGGGCGCGGCGCTGCTGCACAAGCTCGGCGTCAACGCCATCAACGTCCCCGACTCGCCGCGGGCCAGCGCGCGCATGAGCGCGCAGAGCCTCTGCATCCAGATCCAGCAGAAGGTCGGCATCGAGACCGTGCTGCACTACACCTGCCGCGATCGCAACCTGCTCTCCATCCAGTCCGACCTGATCGGCGCATCGTCCATCGGACTGAAGAACATCCTCTGCCTCACCGGCGATCCGCCCAAGATGGGCAACTATCCCGACGCCACCGCCGTCTTCGATGTCGACGCCATCGGGCTCACCGGCATCGTGCGCAATCTCAACTACGGCCTCGACCTGGGCACCAACCCCATCGGCGCATCCACCGGCTTCACCCTGGCCTGCGCCGCCAACCCCGGCTTCAGTGACATCGACTTCGAGGTGCGCCGCTTCGCGCGGAAGGTGGAGGCGGGCGCGGAGTACGCCATCACCCAGCCGGTCTTCGACCTGCGCCTGCTGGAGCAGTTCCTGCGCCGCATCGAGGCCTTCCGCATCCCGCTCATCGCGGGCATCTGGCCGCTGATTAGCCTGCGCAACGCCGAATTCCTGAAGAACGACCTGAAGATCTCCATGCCGGACGCGATCCTCGCCCGCATGGCTGCCGCCAGCACGCCCGAGGCCGCGCGCGCCGAGGGAATCCTCATCGCCCAGCAGATGCTGGCCGAGGCGCGGACCATGGTGCAGGGATGCCAGGTCAGCGCGCCCTTCGGAAAATATACCGCCGCCGCCCAGGTCCTCGGGCTGACGTAGCGCACTTTGAGAGTAACGGGAGGGAGCAAACCGCCATGGCGAACTTTGAAGAGCATTTGACGCAGTTGGAGAAGGTGGTGGAGAAGCTGGAGCGCGGCGACCTGACGCTCGATGAATCGGTGCGCCTCTTCGAGGACGGCATGAAGCTCTCGACCGCTTGCAAGCGGGAGCTGGAGCAGGCCGAAGGCCGCATCCAGGTCCTGGTGGAGGGCAAAGCCGGAAAGATGCAGCCCGCCGACCTGGAGCTGAACGAGGCTGAGGACGACAAGGACGCTCGTCCGCTATAACCAACTTATTATGAATAGGATGACTCGAATGAGACTTCGTGTTGTGACGATGCTATGTGTTTTGGTGTGTGCCGGGACTTTGCGGGCACAGACGCCGGACGCGCTGCGTGCGATGTATGACTCGAACCAGGCGTTTGCGCTGCGCGATGCGGTGGAGCATGGTCATGCCCCGCTGTTCTATCGCGGTGCGGTTGAGGAATCGTTGAACGAGACTGGGCCGGCGCGGAAACATCTGCACGAGGTCATTCATGCTGATCCGCACTCGAAGGATGCGAAAGACGCTCACGAGATGCTTGGGAATCTCTTCTTCCGGCAAGGGCGGTATCGTGAGGCCTACGCCCAGATCGTCTCGGCACATGCGGAGAGGCCGGACTCTGCGGACATCAACAATATGCTGCCGTTGTTTCGGGCGTTGAGCGAATCGCCGGACATGCAGGTGGTGCGGTTAAAGAGTACGCGGCTGATGCGGGTGGGCGACGACCAGCGATCGTTGCCAGTGATGATCAATGGCAAAGAAGTGATGTATGGGTTCGATACGGGCGCGGCGCTCTCTGTGATGGGCGAGTCAGACGCAAAGTTGCTGGGACTGACGGTAGTGAAGGTGGATATGAAGCTGAGTGAAGCGAGCGGCAGCGACATTGCGGGTATCCGGCTGGCGTTCGCGAAGGACCTGGAGATCGGCGGACTGCATCTGCGCAACGTAGCGTTCTTTGTTTTGCAGGATACGGGTGTACCGTTCGCAGAGGTCCCGGTGGGCAGCCGCGGGCTGATCGGTCTTCCTGTGCTTCTTGCGATGCGGGCCGTACGCTGGGCACCGGCGGGATTGTTCGAATTTGGCAAGGTTGCGGAGCTGAAGCGACCAGTGACGCAGAATTTGTTGTTTCATGGGTCGACGATGGTGGTGCAGACTGGTGTTCAGGACAAGCTGCTGACATTCAGCCTGGATACTGGCGCAGTGGATACCGACCTGAATGAGGGTTTTGCGAAGAAGTTTCCAGAATTAGTGGCAACAGGTGAGAAGGAGAGCCGTGCCATAACAGGGATGGGTGGAAGCAACAAATACGATTCGGTTCTGCTGGGCCCGGTGGTGTTTCAGGTGGGTGGGTACGATGTAACGCTGAAGGCTCCGCATGTGTTTCCGTCGCATAGCCTGGGCAGCTTCGATGGGAATCTGGGCAACGATATTTTGAATCAGACGAGGGCAGTGACGCTGGATTTCAAGGCGATGGGGTTGAGGTTGGAGTAGTGATGCGGCGGAGGCTGCGGGTGGCAGGCTAGATGTGAAATACGGGGATGATTACCCGGTTAGCTCTATAGCGCGGGCCATCAGCCCGCAAATACGTGGTGCGCCGTGACCTGGGGCTGCGCCCCAGGCTAATATAGGTCGCGCCTTCAGCGCGATTTGTGCCTTGCCACGGACGAAGGTATCGTCACGGATGAGGGTCGCCACGGGCGAAGGTATCGCCACGGAATTATCGGTCGCGGGAGGTGACGAAGCCCGGGACCCACAGCAGGGCGCGCTTGGCTTCGCTGTGGGGCAGCTCGGCGATGGAGAGGCGCGCGGCCTCGGCGTAGGCGCACGCCGTGTCCATGGCGTAGGCGATGGAGCCATGCCGCTCCAGAATCTCCAGAATCTCCGGGTGCGAGACGTTGGCGAAGCTGCGTTCCGCCAGCACCGTGCGGATCGCCTCGCGGTCGGCCCCGGTGCCGCGCTCCAGTGCGTGGATGACAGCCAGCGTGGCCTTGCCCTCGCGCAGGTCGCTGGCCACCGGCTTGCCTAGGATCTCTTCGTTGGCGGTCAGGTCCAGCATGTCGTCCACGATCTGGAAGGCCAGCCCAAGGTTGCGCCCGTACTCGCCCAGCATCGCCTCGGTCTCCTCGTCGGCGTGGGTGATGGCCCCGCCCAGTTGCATGGAGACGCTGAACAGGCACGCCGTCTTGCGGTAGATCAGGTCGAAGTACTCCTCTTCGTTGATGAGGTGGCCCAGCTTCTGCATCTGCAGCAGCTCGCCCTCCACCATCTGCTGGGTCAGCGAGATCAGCAGCTCCAGCACGCGGAAGTTGCGCTCCTCCAGCGCGGTCGCAAACGACTGCATGTACAGCCAGTCGCCGGCCAGCACGCACTTGGCGTTGCCCCATGTGGTGTTGGACGAGGGACGCCCGCGCCGCGTCTCCGCCTCGTCGATGATGTCGTCGTGCACCAGGGTCGCGGTGTGCAGCATCTCCACCACCGCACCCAGCCGGATGCGCGAGTGGCTGGTGCAGCCCAGCGCCTTCGACGAGAGTAGCAACAGCAGCGGACGGATGCGCTTCCCGCCGCCCGCCATCAGGTACTGCGCGATGTCGGTGATGACGTCGACGTCCGACGCCGACTGCCGCGTGAACTCCTCCTCGATCGCGGCCAGGTCGTCGCGCAGCAGGTCGAAGACCTCTTTCGCCGTCGCAATGGAGAGAGCGCTCATTCCAAGTTAGAGTAGCAGGTCGGAGCCAGGGATTCGGAGATTCGTCCTCAGCCTGAAGAATCTGCTGCGTTCTTCATGCGGAATGATGCGCTAGTTCCGGTAGTTGGTGAACTGCAGCGCCACGCCGAAGTCCCCGGCGCGCAACTTGGCCATGATCTGCTGCAGCGTGTCGCGGTCCTTGCTCGACACGCGCACGGTGTCGCCCTGGATGCTGGCCTGCGCCTTCAGCTTCATCTCCTTGACCAGCGCCACCATCTGCCTGGCCTTTTCCGTCGGAATCCCCTGCACCAGCTTGATCTTCTGCCGGACAGAGGAGTTTGCGGCGGGCTCGATCTTTTCGTACTCCAGGTTCTTCAGCGAGACGCCGCGCTTCACCAGCTTCTGGCGCAGGATCTCTTTGACCGCCTCCAGCTTGTACTCGTCCTGCGACGCCAGCTGGAGGGCGTCGGCGCCCTCGATGGTGATTCGGGATTTTGTGTCCTTCAAATCGAAGCGCGTGTTGATCTCCTTGGTCGCCTGGTCGACCGCGTTCTTCACCTCGGCTAGGTCCACCTTGCTGACTACATCGAAGCTGTTGTCGGATGCCATAGAGGACAGTATAGGACGGTTGAGAGTTGCAGGTTCGAGGTTCAAGGTTCGGGGTCCGAGGTGGTGGGGAAGAGGCGATGGAAGTTGGCGGTGGTGAGCGCGGCGATCTCATCCAGCGAAACTCCGCGCAGACCGGCCAGGCACTCCGCAGTGTGGACCATCAGCGCGGGCTCGTTCTGCGCGCCGCGGTGGGGAATGGGGGCGAGGAACGGCGCGTCCGTTTCCAGCAAAATGCGGTCGGCGGGCGCATACGCCGCAACCTCGCGCAGCCCGGCGGCCCTGGGGTATGTCAGGTTGCCGGCAAAGGAGAGATAAAATCCGAAGTCCAGCGCGCGCCGCGCCTGCTCCACCGTTCCGGAAAAGCAGTGCAGGATTCCGCCCAGGCCGCTTGCCGCCCAGTGTTCGACGAGCAACTCCAGCAGCTCCTCCCATGCGTCGGCGGGGCCGAATTTCTCTTTGGCTTCGGGCGTGGCCAGCTCCGATGTCCGGCAATGGATGAGGACCGGCTTGCGCGCCGTGGCGGCCACCTGCATCTGCGCGACGAAGGCGGCGCGTTGCAGCTCGACCGCGGGGTTGTCTACGTGGTAGTAGTCGAGGCCGATCTCACCGATGGCGATCACTCGCTCGTCCTCTGCCAGCCGCGCCAGCTTGGCCAGCGAGCCGGCGTCAACGCGATGCGCCTCCTGCGGGTGAATACCCGCGCTGGCATAGATTGCGTGCGTGGCCGGTTGGCCGCTGAACTCTTGCGCAATCTCCAATGCTCGCTGCATCTCGTCGGGCCCCTCGCCGATGCCGATGGCAAGAATCGTGCCCACCCCGGCAGCCTGCGCGCGTGCCAGCACGCCAGCCAGATCGCCGGGGAACATATCGAGGTGCGCGTGAGAGTCGGTCAGATGCATGGGTTTCGATGTTCAGGGTTCAGGGTACAAGATTCGGCGTGCAAGAGACAGCCCGCGTTACCGCGCGTGAGTTAGGATTGAAGCCATGAAAAACATGAATCGCCGCGATCTCTGTGCCTCCCTTCCAGCCTTGGCCGCCATCGGAGCGGGCGCGCCACAGGCCCTCGCATTGCAACAGCATATCGACCCTGGCCAAGCGCGGCGGGGGGCTGCGGCACCCCCCGCGGCAACAACCGCGGCGCCAAGCGCGGCCTCCGGCTTACTGGCCTATTCGCGCGCCTTCGCCCTCGAGCAGATGTCTGTGCGCACCATGCCCAATGGCGGGGAGAGCCGCGACATCGTGCATGGCACGCTGGCCACGGGCGAGACCGTCAATCTGCACCAGTCCATGCAGGTGGCCGAGGCCGAGCCCAATCCGCTGCACGTCATTCAGCACTCGGAGTTCATCCTGGTGCGCGAGGGCGAGCTCGAGTTCCAGCACGAAGCCGCGTCGGGACTGGTCACAGAGCGGGTTGGGCCGGGCGGCGTCTTCTATGTCGCTTATGGCACCCGGCACACCGTGAAGAACGCGGGCGGCGTTCCGGCGAGCTACTTCGTCGTCGCCATCGGCGGCGACGCGAGGTAGGAGTGGGTGCCAAAGTACCTTGGCGCGGTGTACGATCTTGCGCATGAATCCCATGAACCGTCGCGATCTGTGTTCCGCCCTCACGAGCTTTGCAGCGTTCGCCGTGGCCGCCAGCCAGGGCCAGACTCCAACCCAGGCCCAGGACAGAACGCCCGTCCCAGCCCCTCCGGCATCGCCCGGCGAGCGGGTGCTCTCCACGCAGCGGACGTTTCGCTTCGACGAACTTCCCGTGGTGAAGAACGCGAATGGCGAGACCCGCGCCGTGGTCCGCGGCGTGCTGCCGACCGGCGAGGCGGTGGAGATGCATGAGACGACGCTGCTGCCGGGGCACATGCCTCATCCGCCGCACCAGCACCGGCACTCAGAGTTCATGATGGTGCGCGAGGGCACCATCGAGTTCAACAACAACGGGACGCTGGAGCGGGCTGGGCCGGGCGGGGTCTTCTTTGCCGCGTCCAACGTGATGCATGGGCTGACGAACGTGGGCGAGACGATGGCCAACTACTTTGTCATCGCCATCGGGCGCGACACCGCCGTGCAGCCGGTGTAATCCCTCCGACGGCTGGCTGCTTACTGTCCGCCGCCGCCCACGCCCGCGCTCATGCTGAAGATGGGCAGGTAGAGGGAGATCAGGATGGTGGCGACAACGATGCCCATTCCGACCAGGATGATGGGCTCGATCAGGCTCATCGCTGCGGTCAGGTTGGTCTGAACGTCCTCCTCGAAGAACTCGGCGACGGAGTTGAGCATCTGGGGCAGCGCGCCGGTGGATTCGCCCACCTCGATCATCTCGACGGCCAGTTCGGGGATGAGCTTGGTGGCGGCCAGGCTGACGGAAAGGCCCTTGCCCTCGCGCACCGTCTCCACGCTGCGGAAGACGGCGTTGCTGATCTGGCGGCTGCCGATGGAGCGGGCCGCGGTTTCCAGCGATGGCACCAGCGGCAGGCCGCCCGTCAGCAGCGTCGCCAGGGTCCGCGCGAAGAGGCCGACCTGGTACTTCAGCCAGACGTTGCCCACCAGCGGCAGCCCGATGCGGATACGGTCCACCGTGTTCGCGCCGGCGTCGGTCTTGATCCAGCGGACGAAGAGAAAGATCGCCAGCGCCAGCGCGCCGCCGAAGTAAAGCCCATAGCTCTGCGCTTGCTTGCCGAGTTCCAGGAGGAAGATGGTAATCGCAGGCAGCTTGGTGCCGAGCTGCTCGTACAGCTCCGCGAACTTTGGAACGACGTACGTGATCAGAAAGACGAACAGGCTGATGACCATCGCCACCAGCACGGCGGGATAGATCAGGCTGGCGGTCAGCTTTTTGCGGAAGGTCAGGCTCACCCGCTGGAAGTCGAGGTAACGTTGCAGCACCTCTTCCAGATTGCCGGAGCGCTCGCCCGCCAGCAGCGTAGTGGTATACACGATGGGAAACCCGCCCTGCGCCTCGAACGCGGTGGAGAGGGACTCGCCGTTCTTGACGCGGGTGGCAACATCCTCCAGTTGCGCGCGGAAGTGGGGCAGCTTCTGGCGGCGGGCCAGCAGCTCAACGGACCCAAGAATGGGAAGCCCCGCGCGGACCAGCGTCAGAAACTGCTGGTTGAAGACGAGAAAGGTCTCCAGCTTGACCTTCTTGGCCTTGCCGGCGCCCGCCAGCAGGCCGCGCGCCTTCACCGAGTAGACGTAGTACCCAGCCTGGGTGAATCGCGCGCGCAGCTCCTCCTCCGTGGCCGCCGAGTGCGTCTGCTCCTGCACCCGCCCACGCTCATCCGCCAACCGGACTACGAATTCAGCCATAGAAACGCATCACCATCTGCCAGCGAAGAGCATCGCCGCGCTCGCCCGCAAAGTCCCTGTCCATCTTAGACGTTTCTCGCGCAGATTCCTCTCAGATACCTTCGGCTTGGTCCTTCGGCCTGCGGCTACAGCATGGAACTGTGGCTTGGGCCCCTCGGTTTGCCGAGGAGGTGTAGACTCCGATGCCGACTGTGGTTCGCCGTGATTCCGACTCATTCCCAGCCTGCTAAACTCACATCGGCAACCCAGTATTGAGGGAGCAGGGGATCGGATGGCGAAGAT
>Ga0116114_1001757_pt1 | contig 10700 bp, 8 predicted proteins | sample June2015DPH_10_5_FD_89823 | JGI IMG/M metagenome (GOLD analysis project Ga0116114, IMG submission 89823) | Peatland microbial communities from SPRUCE experiment site at the Marcell Experimental Forest, Minnesota, USA - June2015DPH_10_40 | ecosystem: Environmental > Terrestrial > Soil > Wetlands >... | reverse complement strand
TAGCCCTAAAGCTATTTCGAGGAGAACGAGCTATCACGGAATTTGATTGGCCTTTCACTCCTACCCTCAGTTCATCCGAGCTGTTTTCAACCAACACCGGTTCGGGCCTCCGGCCGCTGTTACACGGCTTTCACCCTGACCAAGGGTAGATCATCCCGCTTCGCGTCTATTGCCCGCCACTGGTCGCCCTGTTCAGACTCGCTTTCGCTACGGCTCGCTCCTCCCGACAAGTCGGGAATCATCGCTTAACCTTGCGACGGACAATAACTAGCCGGCTCATTATGCAATAGGCACGACGTCAGGCCTGCCTGGGTGTTGCCACCCAAGCGTAGCCCTTCGACTGCTTGTAGGCATACGGTTTCAGGTACTTTTCACTCCCCTCGCCGGGGTGCTTTTCACCTTTCCCTCACGGTACTGGTTCACTATCGGTCGCTAGAACGTATTTAGCCTTACGGGATGGTCCCCGTGGATTCCCGCAGGGTTCCACGTGCCCCGCGGTACTCAGGAACGCGCATGAGAGTCCAGTCAGCTTTAGCCTAAGTGGCTATCACACCCTATGGCCGGCTTTTCCAAGCCGTTCAACTAGCCGCCGGATTGGTAACTCTCTGGCTCTACACCGACGCGCGCCCTACAACCCCCAGCCCTCCTCTGAAATCCCAAATCTCAAATTTCAAATCTCAAATTTGAGATCTCAAAGGAAAGCTGGGTTTGGGCTGTTCCGCTTTCGCTCGCCGCTACTGACGGAATCGCGGTTGCTTTCTCTTCCTCCAGGTACTGAGATGGTTCACTTCCCTGGGTTCGCTCGTACCCACCTATGAATTCAGCGGGCCGTTTCCCGGCTTTACCGGGAAGGGTTTCCCCATTCGGAGATCCCCGGATCAAAGGGTGTTTCCCCCTCCCCGAGGCTTATCGCAGGTAACCACGTCCTTCATCGCCGTCTAGCGCCAAGGCATCCACCGTACGCCCTTAGTAGCTTGACCATAAAATCTGCTCAACACATCGCTAGCTTTCAGCTCTCAGCGTTCAGCTTTCAGCTAGGCGCCTCTGTCGAGGTCCACGCTTGCCGCTGATTGCTGATGGCTAATTGCTGTGCGCATGCACCGCAGATTCACCTTTCAATCTCCGCCCGGATCCAATCCCGAGCGGAGCGCAGCCGTCAGCCCCGTCACTCCACTGCCAACCAAGCGGTTCTTAAGTCTTGGCTGAAAGCTGAGTGCTGAGTGCTGACAGCTTCTACTAAGTAGACGCCACACCATTCAGTTTTCAAAGATCGTTGAGTATCCACAGGCGACTCTCGTCTCTCTGGATCTCATTCCAGCTTGGCTGCCGACTCGACTGGCAGCCTTAGGTTGCTGGGGTTGGTCCTTTCCCGCTTCGCAGAAAACACCAACCTCAACAACCATAACGATACGCGTCACGCCGCAAAGCGCCTCGCGCATCTTTGCGTTGGCCAGTTCCAATACTCTCAGGTCAGGGGGTTGAAAACAGGCGGGAGGATTCCTTGCGGAGGGCCCACTTGCTTCGCGCCCCTATTCAGAAGCCTTTACCGTACCGACCTCCTGGTTCATCCTACCGAGACGATGCGAAGCCTCGCTGGCAACCTCGAATCACAGCCATGAGGTCACCTTAACACTAGCTTCACCTTCGTTCCGACAATCACTCATGATACTCCGCGCAAAAATGAAATGCAAGAGAAATTTTTGCCAGTCCCAAAGAAAATTTATGCGGCCCCAACGCCATCTGCTCGCGATGGTCAACTGAAACCAGATTGCAGTACAATCCATGCGCCATTTAATCCTTTTGAGAGGGGACGGTACCATAATGTCTGATCGACTTGGAGTGGTTTCAGTATTGTTGATTTGCATGGCGGCTCTTTCAACCCCGTCACACATCGCCGCCCAAGCCAGGACGCGCCTGGCCATTGTGGGACTCGATCACGATCACGTTTGGGGACTGCTCAAGATCATCGCCAATGAGCCAGACGCCGAACTGGTGGCTATTGCCGATCTGCACACCGAGCTCGTAGAGAAAGCCAAGGCAACGGTGCCTGCCGGCGTGAAATTCTTTTCGGACTACATCCAAATGCTCGATGAGGTAAAGCCCGATGCGGTAATCGTGACCACCGCCAACAACCGCCATCTTGAAATCCTGAGCGCCTGCGCGAAACGCAAGATCCACTTCTTCACCGAGAAGCCCATGGCTGCCAGCGGCGCCGACGCCCGCGAAATGGAGCGCCTGGCTCGCGAAGCGGGCATCAAGCTCATGGTGAACTACGGCAACGCCTGGACGGAGCCGACGCAAGAAGCCCTGCGGCAGATCGAAGAGGGAGTGATCGGGAAGATCCAAAAGATCATTGTCCAATTCGGCCACCAAGGGCCGAGGGAGATAGGAACTTCCAAGTACTTCGCGGACTGGCTTTACGATCCCGCCAAGAACGGTGCTGGAGCACTCATGGATTTCGGCTGCTACGGAGCGGATTGGGCGATGACGCTCAAAGGGCGCCCCCAGCGCGTTTACGCGGTGTCCCTGAAACTCAAAACAGACCAGCACAACGCTGTGGAGGATGACGCCACTGTAATCCTCGAGTACCCCGACGCCACGGCCATTCTGATGCCCTCCTGGGATTGGCCCTACGGAAAGGGGCAAGCGGAGACCTTCGGCTCCAAAGGCAGCTTCCTGGTGAGGGGAGATGGGCTGCTGTTTCAGCCGGCCCCGCGTGCAACCGGCCTGCAAGACCCGGAGGGGAAGATGGAAACCCAACCGGCTCCCCCTGAAAAACGCAATGGCGTGGCTTACTTCGTGTACTGCATCCGGAACGACAGACCCATTGAAGGCCCTGTCTCGCCTGGAATCAACGTGGGCGTCAACGAAATCATTGACGCCGCGAAGGAGTCGATCCGAACCAACCGGGCGGTGGCGATGCCAGCACAATAGGGGCGCTTCGCGCAGCGTACGTTCACTGACGCCTCGACCAGGCTAACCCTCGCCGGGCTGAGGTCAATATCCCCCGCTTTTTCGTCTGAACCCCGAGGGGGTTAAAGATGAGTAGCCGTGGGCAAGGGCGCGGGGTTTTGCGCCCGCCGCCCACGGTTCGTATGCCATCCAAGTTTCTCGACCCTGGAGGGGTCGAACCGTTCGGCCCCGCTCGCGCCCAGAGGCTTCTTGCGCGGCGGTGACAATTGACTGTGGGTTCGTCTGAACCCCGGAGAGGAGAAGCCAGCCATGAAATGCACCATTGCGGGATGCCTCGGAGCCTATGAGCCCCGCACGGTCGTCCACACCGTCAAACACCGGGGCGAGGTGATGGTGATCGACCACGTTCCCGCAGAGGTCTGCAACGTTTGCGGCGATGTCCTATTCACACCCGAAACCGTGCGCCGCATCGAAGCCTTGCTCAAAGCCACTCCCCCACCCAGCCGCAACGTGCCTCTTTATGAGTTCGCCTGAAGCTCGCCAACCCTGAAGAGCGGTCGAAGAGTCGAAAGTTGAAGGTCGAAAGCTAACCCCGGCCACCTGAAACCTGTCCTTCCGAACCCGGACTCCGGACTTCGGACCTGCCCTTACGGTTCCCTGTCACTCGCTACTCGTCACTGGTTTCCTGCCCCTTGATTCGCTAGTGAATCGGATGTATGAATGTCAGCAGCTAACGTCTAGGTCAAGACCGTGTGCCCGACAATCGACTCTGCGATCACCGAACCGCAAGCGTTGCCAGAGACGGGATGTATGCCCCCCGTCCGAGACCTGGAGGAACAATGAGCGCCGACTCTAACTCTCTTACTCCTACGCCCGCAGGCTGGTTCTCACCATGTGTTGAGTATGAGGGTCATGGAACAGCCGAGTTCAGTGACCCAAGGGGAAGCGTCGAGGGTTCAGCCAAGGTGAGATTCGATGAATATGGCTCCTGCACCATCGAATTGATGGTCGAGAGTTTCGAATCAGAACGTGAACTGCATTTTGGCCTAATGGAATTGCTTAGCGGGAGCAACCCCGTTGTGGGGGAGAAATCTGTCACAATGGGTTTTGGCGGCATGGACAACCTGTGTACAAAGCTTACCATTGCTTCGCCTAGCGGGGTTTTCACGGCGAGGGGCAAAATCTTATACGACCTCCGCGAACATCCTGTATTCAGCGATAAGGGCAGATTACGCCTCTATTCTATCCAGTCGCAGTTCGATGCAGATGGTGCGGGGGTTCCGAGATACTGGGTTGTGCCTCTGTTCAACCTGGTTTCCGAAGCTGTTCTTCGCCACACAAGTCTCGATCGACACCCTCTTAGAATCTACCAGACCCCAAACATTCCGGACGGGCTTGCCAAAGATGAATTGGCCATCGCATGGTTTAAGGCAAATGAAAAAAACAAACTCATCATTTTTGAGTTCGGTGGCGAGCTAGGATTCATTGAGGGAGTTCACGATTTTGAGGAGCGCAAGAACAAGCTTCTCGCGCGGCGAGAGCACACATTAATCACTGCAGTAATGGTCGGTAGCACTGGCGCGGATGTTGTCGACCTCACGAACTTGAAGGACTGGCCCGTGCTTGGTTTCCTGCGTGTGTTGGGAGTTGCCACAGGGATTGAGACCGGCGCACCTTGGGTGGAGCTCAGGGACGCAAGTGGAGCGCTCGTACGCCGGCTTCACGTGACGCTGAGGCGGCCGTCGTTCTCATCGGGCCGCGGCGCAATCCGTGAGGACATCCATTGCACGACCGGGAATCTGCTCAACAAGTACCTGTCTTGTCCCGAGCGTGGCAGGCCACATTTATTGACCTCAATGGATTACTTAGTAAAGGCTGGGCTGGATGGACTTACCCTAGAGGAGAATTGCATCTTATTGTGTCGGGCATTCGAAACCATCTGCAACGCCTATGGGTTCAAGAGGCAGGATCTCCTTGCGGATCTCGACCTATCCAATAGCGAGAAGGTTAGGGACGTTCTGAAGAGAGCGTCAGAGGAAATCCGGTTAGTTGCTGGTTCGGTAAGAGCCGCAGATCTCCGGCAGGCAGCAAGTTTAGACCAAATTGCGAAGAGAACTCGGGAAACGCCGGCTGGGATAGACAGAGCATTCGGCCTCGCTGTTATCGATTTACTCGCACATTTTGGTCTACCCGACGTTGAAATTGCAGAAAGGCACTATGCCGCCAACTCGACCGTATACCAAGGCACTTGGGTTCAAACGCTGTCACGGTATCGCGCGGAGTGCGTCCATGAGGGTTACTTTGATCTGCAAGACAAGAAGGACCTCCACATGGCATTCCAGGTCTTACGGCATCTTCATGACATCCTCCTCCGGTTGATCCTCAAAATGCTCAACTACGAAGGGCCTTACCAACCATCGACAATAACACTTACAGCAGCGGAGCCGGTTGATTGGGTTAAGCCGGATACCCGGGCGGACTTGCTCGGGTACGAAGTGCCATCTCCTTAAACGTGCCACGAGCCTTCTCTTCGCCGTGGGCTTTTGCATTCCCCGCCCCTGCGAACCCACGTAAAACCTGGGCGACAGATTTGCCGTGGCGGCCCATGTAGCACAGGGCTTGCGGTCCGGCCCTGCGGCTTTTCCACCGGCGCGGGTTCTTGCCGCGCCGCACACAAGGTAATCCGAATCCTCACGCGGCGCGTGGCAAACATGTAATTTGAATTCACTTGGCCGCGCCGTCAAAACCACGGCGCAATGGAAAAGCCACAAGGCTGGACAGCGAGCCTTGCGCTACATCTTTTTCTTCGCACCCCTCATGCATTACGGACCCCCCCTGCTGCGGGTTAACGATTTGCCAGTTTGCCCTTGGATTCGAAAGCGCGAGTATGAGGAAGAACCGCAGACCCCAAAGACGGATGTCTGGGGTATCGGCTGGTCTGAGCTACACCGTTCAGTGATATACTGATCAAGTGGGTTGAGCCCGGTTCGCCGGGTTCCGACTTTACGACTTGTGTCCCATGTCATCCTCGTCCTTTCGCTGGTTTTAAATTTGCGTTTAGATGTCAACTTTAACCGCAACAACGACAAGGAGGGGAACTGCATGGTCAAGACCACGAACAGCAGGCCTTACGTTTCTGGAAATGCCGCAGTGAAGAGCATCGGGACTACTGGACTTGGATCCGTGGGAAAGCGGGTCCGCGAGTCGGGCTGAGCCCACAGATTTGGTACGCTCAAATTATCCCGCAACAGTTTTTAAGTTTGAGGCCACTTCCGCAAGGGCATGGTTTGTTTCTCTCCGAACCTTTCATTTTAATCGGCGGTTTCCCCGTCGCGCTTTCGATCATCCACGGGGGAACCTTAAGCACTTCCTTTCCGCCCGTGCTGTGTTCGATGACGACTCGATTTCCCTTCCGTATCACGCTGGTCGCGACGGGAGGATTGTTCGGTTCCTCGACTTCGACCCCCCTTTCCTTGTACCAGCTTCTATCGAAGATTCCTGAAAAGTCATCGTCTATGTATGTACCCTCCGCCAGCTCTAGATTGCCGTATTCAAGGAAATAACCAGCATAATTGAGTTCATCTCCGGTTTGAACGCGGCCATGCATGCGTTCGCGCGCCTGGAGGTATCCAACAAATTGCCCCGGTTTGTTGAGGTACTTGCAAATAGTATCAAGATCGAAGAGGTTCACTGCCAAAGGAAATGGTTCACTCTCGGATTTTTTTAACTCGTATGACAGATCGGTGCCGAAGGGGCCGCGTGGAGTCATGGTCACGCACAATATGTAGATCTTTTCAACCTCGCTTCTCTTTATAGAAAAATAAGGATTGCCCTTCTCGTCAAAGAATGTGGTCTCCTCGGACTCCAAAATTCGGCGCTTTACTTCACTTGCCTGTTCGTATCCGAATTGTACCGAGTGCTTAAAATCGCTCTGGAAGTTCAGGAGGTCGACTGCGGTGCCCTTAAACGCTCTTAGACGGCTGTTCTTACACTCCACTAGGGTGACCGTGTTGCCTTCCTGAACGAAAAGATCCTTCTCATGGCTGCCCTTTTCGAGATAGTAATTGGGGTAGATCGCGGCACTTGGGAAAACCTTCCTCATGTTTTCTGTAACAAATCTTTCGGTTTCGCGATCCCTATTCCTCAGGTAACGGTCTCGCAGCAGGTCGTTCGCAAGTATGTCCTTTTCGAAAGTCTTTGCTGCAACGCGGTACGCGTTTGCCGGATCAAGGAAATAGACGGTGTCACCAGGAAGAATAACGAAGGTCTTGTATTCTAAGGGATTATCGTCGTGAGGGAACATGTATTTGGGAGTAATCTCTCCGGGTCGAATGCCGAAGTGCTTCGTGAGCTTTTCGGCGATCGGTAGGGCGAGGCCCATCCGAACCTCGTCGATGGAAAAGATATCGATCCGCTCGCCTTGGCGACCGTTTCTATCCAGCCGCTCGCTAATCTTCAACTCGGCGCTCCTGCTCCGGGCTGCCTGGACGCCCAACTTGCCCGAGGCAAACTCGGCCTGGAGAGGTTTAACATCTGACATAATGCAGGCTAAATCCGCCACCCACGCTTTCAACTTGGAACGGAACGCATTTATCAGACCATCAAGCCACGTCATTACTTCTTCGACGCGCAATCCGAAAATCGGCAGGAAGTAGCTGTCGTTGAAAGGCTGCAGCCGGGTTAATGCCCAGCTTCGCATCTGCTCTGGAAATCCGAGAATGTGGGGCTCTCTGACCTTCAGCGCGAGTCCGAGCCGGGTGAGAAACTCCTCTTCGGACCCTCTAAATCGGCCGGGTTCCTGCACCGCTCCAAACATGTACACGTCAAATATGTCTTCAATGAGCTTGTCGATCGAGTCGAACAGGTTTTTCGAATCGTCCTTCACCTCCGCCTCTGAAAAGGGATTGGAAAGGTGCAACGCCCACACATAGCGCCATTTGATAAGGAACCCGTCTGGAACGTTGCTCTTGTCAGGTTGTGCGGTATGGATCCGCGTTTGGTAGTGATCGAGCACCGCAAAGGTTGGAAGCGAAGCGAGCTTCGCCTTCAGTTGAATGACCAGCGGCTCGATGACGGTCTCTATTTTCTCCCTGAACTCCATCACTCCATTATTATCTAACATCACCCGGCCTGTTTTAAGTACAAACTCGTCTCCGCCGGAGTTCGTCTTGATCCTGCCTCTACCAAGGCTCATACTGCTTTGCCACCCATACATAGCGGGTACCCACGGTCAGCGCTTTTCTGACTGCGGGTCTTCCCCGTGGGTTTTCGACCCCCCGGTCAATTCCAATTACGAATTGACCGTGGCTACCACTAATACGCTTGAGTTGAAGGGGAAAAAGTCCAGACGTGATGGTCAACCAGGTGCTATGCTTTCAATAACGTGAAACGGGACGAGTGCCAAAAGCTGATTGATTCTTACGTGGATTGGCTCCGCCAGGGACTATGTGTGGAAGAAGTGGGGGAAGCCTGCGAACTGACCACTCCCTTTCTCGACCGCCACAACGATCATCTCCAGGTGTACGCGGTTCGGCACAACGGGAATATCGTCCTTTCCGACGATGGGTACATCCTCTCTGACCTCAGAACGAGCGGGCTGGAAGTAGACACCCCTAAGCGAAAGATGGTTCTGGATAGCGTACTCAACGGTCTCGGTGTGCGGGTCGAAAACAATCAGTTGATCGTCGAGGCCTCCGCGAAAAATCTCGGGCAGCGGCTGCATTCACTGGTCCAAGCAATGTTGGCTGTTAACGACATGTTCGTGATGGCCCAGCCTCGAGTTGCAAGTTTCTTCTTTGAGGACGTGCGTGCTTTCCTCGATAGCCATGACATTCGTTACACCGCCAGGGTGAAGCTTGCGGGCAAGAGCGGCTACGACCATGGTGTGGATTTCCTGATTCCGAAGTCGAAAAGCCGTCCGGAGCGAATCCTGCAGGCGATCTCGGCTCCCAAGAAGGAAAATACTTTCGCGTACCTCTGGACTCTAAGCGACACGCGCGCGGCGCGCACCGGGGGTTCCGACCAAGAAGCGGAAGCTTATGCTTTTCTCAACGATCAAGAGCAAGCAGTTGGTGGGGACATAATTGAAGCATTGAAGGCCTATCGCGTGACGCCAGCTGTATGGTCCCAGCGTAGCCAGTACGTCGCGGGTCTGGCCGGATAAATGGGTAGCAGGTAGCGGGTAGATACAAGCGCACTGTCTCGTCCTCATCAGAGACTCTGCGGCTCTTCCTCAAAAAGGTTAGTGCACCCCGAAGCGAGGTGCGCGTTCCCCCTCACCCCTGAACTGCCAGAGCGTGGCCCCCTCTCCCCGGCTGGGGAGAGGGGGAAGGAGATAGGTGGCGCAGGGCCCGCGGTCCGGCCCGCCGATCTTAATGGCGGGCGGCTCTTCCAGCGGCGCGGATTCTTGCCGCGCCGCAAATAGGACAATCCGCTTTAGGCTTGGCCTTGCAGGACCGAAGCGGACTTCATGTCCCTTGACAAATCGAAACAAATAGGCTAGAGTTGTATGTGAGGTTGTGCAAGAATTAGGAGTCAGGAGCCTGCAAGTAGAAGGGCACAGACAGGAGCAGTTATGAATTCTGATAGGGAGTGGTGGATTGTGAATTGTTTTCTTCCTTCTGGCTACCGCCGACTGCCTACTGCGTTTGAGGGAGGCGGGGTGGAGAGGGCTCTTCGCAGGGATGGCAGCCCTGGACAAGATGTCACCTACGACAGGGAAAGAAAGGAGTAGTAACTTTAAAAAGTGAACGAGCAACGCGGGAATGTCTATGAAAACAAAGGGTCGGTCTTTCATAAGCGGCGGCAAAGCGGGAATGTTATAGAAAACAAAGGTAGTTATGCGTTGAAAGCGGGAATGTTGTTGAAAAGACAGGTAGTTAGTGACTGGCAGGAGGTAAGTGGTAGACGGTAGGTGGTATGTGGTAGGTGGTAGGTGGGGAAGAGCAGGATTCAGGATTCGGGATTCGGGAAGAAGAAGGGCAGGTTCGGGGTGTCAGGTGCCAGACCAGGATTCAGGATTCAGGAACTACAAGAGCAGGTTTCAGGTATGAAGTCGACGGATTAGATGCGAGCCTTGAGAGTGGAATGCGGGTCTTCGCCTGAATTTGTACTTCTGGCTTTTGATTTGCCCCTCGCCTTCTAGCCAGGAAGGCTCCAGCCCTTGGCTCCCCGGTTATCGGTGGCGAGAACGTACGGTTGGGCCTCGACGCCGCGTTGCGCCAGGGTTTGCCGGATAAGTTCGCCGACGGTGGCAGCATTGGCGCGCGCAAAAGCCAGGATGGAAGGTCCCGCGCCACTGAGGCATATCCCCAGAACGTCAGGGTGCTTGGTGCTGAGCACCTCCGTCAAGCCGGGCACTAAGGCCGCCCGGTAGGGTTGATGCCAGCGATCTTCAAAGAACCCCGCGTGGAAATCCGTCTTGCCGGAAAAGAACTGTGCGGCCAGGACGGTGGCGCGCTGCAAGTTATAAACCGCATCGGCGCGCGAGTATTGGCTGGGCAAGACCGCTCGAGCCTCTTTCGTCGCAAGCGCGTAGTTCGGTACGACCAGGACAAGCTGAAGGTCTTCGGGGACCGGGCACGAATAGGCGAGCACCCGCTCGCCTTCGTTGACCGCCAGCGTGAACCCACCGTGCCAAGCCGCTGCGACGTTGTCGGGATGCCCTTCGCGCAGGCTTGCTAGGGTCACCAGCTCTTCATCAAAGAGCGGCCGGCCCACGAGCCAGTGGCAGGCCACCAGGGCGCCCACGATTGCCGCGGCGCTCGAACCGAGACCCACACCCACCG